>Ga0070761_10000528_pt1 | contig 24717 bp, 24 predicted proteins | sample HubBroMetageREF1_FD_66724 | JGI IMG/M metagenome (GOLD analysis project Ga0070761, IMG submission 66724) | Reference soil microbial communities from the Hubbard Brook experimental Forest, New Hampshire, USA - Hubbard Brook CCASE Soil... | ecosystem: Environmental > Terrestrial > Soil >... | reverse complement strand
GGGCGAGGTGCTTGTCGACGGCTTCGATGGTGCCGAGGACGCGCGGGTCGTTGGGCGGAAGGAACCCGTCGAGCCCGATCCGCAGCGCGCTCGCGTCGAGGATCGGCCGGTCGAACGCCTGGACGAACGCCCCCAGCTTGTCGTCGTACCCCCGCGAAAGGATCGCGGCCCGAATCTCGTCCGCGGCCCGGGTCCATCGGTCGATCACCTCGACCCGCCCGAACGCCCGGGCGAGCTGGATCGCGCGGTCGAGCGCCACCCAACACATCAGCTTCGAGTGGACGTAGTGCGCCGGCGCGGAGCGCGCCTCCCACATCCCGCTGTCGGGGAGCGACCAGAGCCGGACGACCCGCTGGGCGAGCCGCTCGATCGTCGACCAGCGGTCGCGCACGAACGCCGGGTCGAGGTTCTGCAGCAGCAGTGCCGAGTCGAGGATCTCTCCGTAGATGTCGAGCTGGCGCTGGTCGGCGGCGGCGTTACCGATTCGCACCGGCCTCGATTCCGCATGCCCGTCCAGATGGCTGAGCGTCTCCTCGACCGGCGGCGGGAGGCCGTCCACCGTGTAGATCGTTCGGAGCTCCTCCTCCTCCTTCAGCGTGGCCGCTCGCTCGAACGCCCAACCGACATACGCGCGAGCCTCGTTGAGATGCCCCAAGAGCAGGAACACCTGCGCGGTGAAGGCGGCGTCCCGGATCCATACGTACCGATAATCCCAATTCCGCGTTCCGCCGGGCCACTCGGGCAGCGACGTCGTGGGGGCGGCGACAAACACTCCGGAATCCGCGTACGAGAGGAGCTTCAGCACGAGCTCGGAGCGCTCCACCCACGGATGCCACCGCGCCGCCACGCGCCGGAGCGGGGCGTCGACCGGCGAGACCCAGCTGCGCCAGTACGCGTCCGTAACGGTGAGCAGCGTCGACGGGGTCGGTTCGGGCGGCGGAGCCTCGCCCCATCGGACCTGCGCGAAAAGGGGCGTCCCCGGTTCGGCGCGTCCGGTGGCGACGACCGTCTCGCCCTCCGTCCTCCAGGTCCACGGCGCGTCCACCACCAGTTTCGCGTCGCCTCCGCGGGCGATCGCCCGAGTTCCCTCGATCGTCCAGGACCCCGGTGCCCGGGCGTAGTCGAATTTCGCGTCCGCGCCGATCCACACGTCAACGGGGGCGCCGCGGACCGTAATGCGTCGAACGATGCGCGGGTCGCCGCCGATCGTCGTGTTGGGCGGACCCATCGGCATGAAGTCGGTCAGCGTGAGCGACACGCCTCTCCGCAGCTCGAAGATCGTGGCCAGTACGTTCGTGCCGGTGACGTACTGCTGGTGGGAGACGAACCGTTCCGTCGGCGCGATGTGGTGGTAGCCGCCCTTGCGTCGATCGAGGAGGCGCGCGAACACGCTCGGGCTGTCGAACCGGGGGAGGCACGCCCAGTCGACGGAGCCGAACCTCGAGACGAGTGCTCCGGTCTTCTCGTTCCCGATCAGACCGTAGTCGTGCAGCGTCGCCTCGGAGTCCCGATGATCGGGACGCGCGTCGGGGGACGACGGAGGAGGGGCCATCGTCAACGGAACGAGGACCTCGCGCGGAATGGGGTCGAGCGCGCGCGGCTCGGCCCCAACGGTAACTCGACCGATACGGCGGGGAGGAACGCGTAACTATCCCGAGGCGCGTCGTTCGCCAACACCATGAGCCCCTCTCGCGTCCGGTCGGACCACCGTCGAACGCGCCATATCCGTTTCGACCGACCGGTATCCCCTCTGGCGGCCTTCGCGTCCGACCTCGACCGGACCTTGGTCAACGTCGGGGACCGCCCCTCGGGAGACGCACGGGCCGCCCTTCGCGAGGCGCAGGCGCTCGGCCTCGGGACGCTGCTGGTCTCGGGTCGCCGGTATCCGGATCTGATGCCGTACGTTCGCGCCCTCCGCTACGTGGACGGCCTCGTGGCCGAGAACGGTGCCATCGTCGAGGCGCCGCTGGGCAGCGTGCCCCGCGTCTTCGGCCGTGCCGTGGGGGCCGCCGTACGGGTGCGCCTCGCCGCCGTCCCGGGGCTCGAGGTGGAGTACGGGGAGGTCGTGGCCTCGGTACTCCAGCGGCACGCCCCCCAGCTGCGACGCGCCGTGAAGGGCTTGCCGGTCCAGTTGGTCGGGAACGTGCGCCACCTGATGGCCCTCCCGACCGGCATCTCCAAAGGCAGTGGCACTCGTCGAGCGCTGGTCCGACTCGGGTACCGGGCCGGGCGATACGCCGCAATCGGGGATGCCGAGAATGACCTCGACCTGCTGTCGGGCGCTGCCCTCGCGGGCGCGGTCGCGAACGCCGAGCCCGAGGTGCGGGCGGCCGCCGATTACGTCTGCCGCGGACGATACGCCGCGGGGGTGCTGGAGTTCATTCGGGGGCCGGTGACCGAGCGGGTGCGCGCAACGGCGGACTAGCGCGCCGCGGTCGGAGCCCCGGTCCCCCGGGCCTTCTCCTGCGATTCCGCGATCCGCTTGTTCACTTCCGCCGTGATCGAGTCGCGGTCTTCCGGGCGTCGGATCATCACGGTCAGGACGAGGTCGGTCACCTGGGCGGTCCGCGCCTTCGTGGCGAGCACCGGGGGGAACCGCGGGTCGAGTCGCGTGCGGATCTTGCTGAGGGACTTCAACAGCTCGCTCTCGAACGTCGCGAGGTCGACCGTCCCGCCGATCGAGACGGGGACGGTGATCTCCTTCCAGGCCTGTGGCGACGTGTTGACCACAACCTCCCGGATCATCCAGGCGTTCGGGACGGAGACGAGCTGATCGCTCTCCGTGAGAAGGACCGTCGTCATCGCGTTGATCTCGATGACCTTCCCCGAGATGTTGTGCACCTGGATCGTGTCGCCGACCTTGAACGGCGTGTAGATGTCGGAGAAGTACTTCGCGCCGTAGTTGCCGAGCGGCTCGCGGAGCGCGACGATCGCGGTGACCCCGACCAGCGCGACGAGCAGGAGCAGGATGTCGGTGTTCACGCCGAGCGCCTGGAGCGCCAGGGTGCCGCCCACGAGCACGACCACGACGGCGCCCAGCCGCCGCGCGGCGGCCCGCATCGGCGGCGTCGTCTGGCGGGTGAGCCGGCCGATGATCAGGCTCACGACCCAGGCGAACAGAGCCGTCAGAACGACGATGATGACGAACGGTACGTACGGCTGGAACAGCGTCCAGATCGACCCCCAGCCCGTCATCTATGCCGCTGCCACCTGGGTCAACATTTCCCGCTCGGCCGCGACGGCCGCGTCGAGCGAGCACTCCTTGGACGTCAACTTGCCGTTGCGCACCAACCGGGCCCGCAACGTGCCCGACGCGTCGTCGAGCAGCCGTCGCATCTGCTTCGCCAGCGACCCGGGCTTCGCGGGGTCGAACAGGAGCCCATTCTGACCGTCGCGCACCAACTCGGCGATGCCGGCGCGCACGGTCACGATAGCCGGACGCGCATGCAGCCAGCTCTCGACCGCGACCAGGCCGAAACCTTCGCGCACCGACGGCATCACCGTGAACGACGCGCGTTCGTAGAGCGCGTCCAGGGCCGGTTGCTCGATGTGACCGGTGAAGACGACGCGCGCTTCGAGCTTAGCGTCGCGCACGAGCTCTTCGAGATGGGCGCGCCACTCCCCCGACTTCGTTAGACCCAATCCGGCGCTCGAGCCCGAAAAGCTCCCGTTGCCGACGAGCACCAACTTTAACTTCGGGTAGTCCGCCGCGAGGTCCGCGAAGGCCTGGATCGCGAGGTCTTGGCCCTTGATCGGGTCCATTCGACCGACGAGGAGGGCTACTTCGTCTGTGGACGCGAGCGCGAATCGCGCGGCCGTCGCCGCGACCTTCTCTTTCGAGGGGTTCGTGTAGTCGTCCGGGTCGACGAACGGGTAGAGACGGAGCACCTTCGTTCGAGTACCGAGCGCCTCGAGCGACTGGCCGTACCGTTCTGCGCTCACGACGATCTCGTCGTAGCTGTCCAAGTACGTGGTCAGCAGCGAGCGCCACTCGTCCGGGATCACGGTGACGTCGAACGGAATGTGCCAGCGGAAGATCTTCGGTTTCATCGTCCCGAGCATGTGGCCCACCGCCATCTGCTGGAAGTCGTGGACGTAGAACGCGTCAAAGTCGTGCTCCTCGTCGAGCTTCTGGATTCGCTCGGTCGTGATCCGGTTGTAGTAGGAGAACGCCGAGAACGCCTCCGTCCAGAACAGGTCGTCGTGGGGATCGGCGGGAGTGATGTCGTGGATCCGTCCCCAGATCGCCTCCTTCACCTCTCCGTACCCCGCCATCGTCTCGCTATCGATAGTTACGTTGTGGAGCGTCACTGCTCCCAGACGGACAGTCGCCGGCGCCTTCGGGTTGAGTGCGATCCAGTGCGCGTCGTCGATCACGCCGTCCTTGATGAGACGGCGGACGAGTGGGTAGACCATCCGCGTCACGCCGCCGGGCGAGAAGCGGTAGTCCACCCCCTCCTTCAGCGTCGTAAGGTCGGTACCGTCCCGCTCGGCCTCGTCGAGCAGATGTCCCTCGGCGGGTCGGAGAAACTGAACCAGCGGGGTCTGCGTATTGATGCAGATGGACAACGGAGCCGTAGGTCCTCCCGGGGGCCCGCGACGGAGCCCTATTGGTGCGCTTAAGACCTTCCTAACCGCGGGCATAGCTCCCCGATTTTTCCGTTCGAGCGAAGCGCTCGGCGGCACCCGAACTAGAGATCTGTACGCGCGACCCAGTTTCGTGTGCGTTGAATGCCGAGCCCGTTCCCCGGAGTGCATCCGGGAGGGGCGCGGTCAACGCGCCCGGCCACCGTTATATACGGAACCCCGGCTGAGGGGCCCTCCCCGAGCGCGCGCGCCCGGGAACCTCCAAACCAGGTGAGTCGGTCGTGGAAGTCCGCATCGTCGAGGAACACGCGAACCCGCTGTTGAAGCGGCACGAGTATCACTTCGAAGTCTCGCACGCGTCCGCCGCCACCCCGAGCCGGGACGCGGTGCGCGGCGAGCTCTCCAAGCTCCTGAGCGCCCCGAAAGACCGGGTCGTCATCGAACGGATGGGCGCGCGCTACGGCACCGCCACCAGCCGCGGTGAGGCTCTCGTCTACGAATCAGCGGAAGCAGCGAAGTCGATCTCGCGCTCCCATATCCTCGTTCGAAACGGACTCAAGCCCAAGGAAGCCCCGGCGACACCGGGGGCCCCGGCGGCCGAGAAACCGGCCGAAGCGCCCAAGTCAGAGACTGCCCAGGAATCTCCCGCGGCCCCCGGGTCCAAGCCCGAGCCGAAGGCAGAACACAAGCCCGAGCCCAAAGCGGACCACAAGCCCGAGCACAAGGCTGAGGACAAGGGCGAGGCGCACAAGCCCGAACACAAGGGCGAAGCGCACAAACCCGAGCACAAGGGCGAGCACAAGCCCGAGGAAAAGGGCGAAGCGCACAAACCCGAGCACAAGGGCGAGCACAAGCCCGAGGAAAAGGGCGAAGCGCACAAACCTGAGCACAAGGGCGAGCACAAAGGGAAGGCTGCCAAGTCCGAGAAGGACGAAGCCGCCGCCAAGGAGTGAGCCCGGATGGCCAAGGCGCGCGTCGGTCTGTACGAGGCCACGGGGGACACCCTCACCCGAACCCACAAGTCATGCCCCAAGTGCGGCCCCGGTGTATTCCTCGCCGAGCATGCGAACCGGCGCTCCTGCGGTACTTGCGGCTACTCCGAGTCGAAGACTCCGCCTCCTGCGAAGGCCAAGCCGGCCAAGACCAGCTAAGCGGGCGCCGCCGGCCCCGTCTACCGGATCGGGATCTCCTTTCCGTCGACTACAAGCGTCGCGCCCGCGCTGATCGCGAAGCCGAAGAACGGCGACTTGTTCTTTCCCTTGAGCTGGGCGTTCCCGCCGGTCGAGACCAGGATCGCACCGAGTTCGGCATCCTCGAGCTGTGGGGTGTTGTGGAGCGCGGGGTTCAGCCCAATGCCCAGGAGACCCGGCTGGTCGCGACCCTTGCCGCCGGTCTTGTAGCCGTCGTCCCACAGGCTCTGTCCGGTCGCGAACTTCGCGCTCGTGAGCCGCCCTTTTCGGAACTCGAGCACCCCGCCGGTCGCGAACGCATCGTCCGCGTAGTTCGTCCGGTTTGCAACGAGCGTACCGTCGGCCACATGCTCGTCGAGCGCCACTCTCAGCAGCCCGGCGGGGACGTTTACGAGCGAGGAGTACGGCCACTTTGCATCCTCGGGCGTTTTCCGACCGATGCTGCAGCGGACCGGTCGCCGAGCGAGCCCCAGCGTGAGGTCGGTTCCGTGGTCGTCCGTGATGTGAACCTGCTTTCCCTTCGATAACGCCTTCACGAGCGGAGCGGCGGTCTTCGCGATGGACTCGGGGGAGACCATCGAAGCTCGAACGAGCTGATCCGTCCACTCCGATTCGTCGACCGCGTACAGCTTCGAGAGGCCCGGCGTTGGGCGACCGATATCTAGGCGCGCGCCGCGCACGCCGGCCTGGTCCGCCACCTTGTACCACGGCTCGTTCCAGGCGATCAGTTGTTCGAACTTCTTCGGAGGAAGTTGACTCACGCGGATCCGGTCGTGGGGACCCCACATGTGAATGTACACGTCGGTCTTCGCCAGGGCCGCGAACTCGTGTTTCGGTACCTTCCCGATCACGGCGGTCTCGCCGCCGTCGACGAGCTCCCAATACGACTCCTCGTCTTCGAAAGGAACCATCACTTGAGCGCCGATCTCCCGCGCTTCGTGAGCGAACGCGACGGCCCACGGAAGCGTATGGCTCCACGCTTCGACGACGACCTGCTCTCCTTTCTTGACACCCAGATTCTTCGTGAGGACGGAACGGGCCATCTTCCGGCGAGTCGCGGTGCTGACAGAATCACTCGACATGCGCGAGCGAAGCGTCGCACCTACTTGTCCCCACCCGGCTTCGCCCCGCGCACCGTAATGGTTACCCGCCTCCGGGTGTGAGGGCGAACCGTCCGGACGGCCCCGCGTGCACGCGGCGCCGCAGTGTGCCAGGGGCCCGTAGTATAGCTTGGATATCACGGAGGCCTCCGGAGCCTCAAACCCGGGTTCGAATCCCGGCGGGCCCGCCCTAGGACCGACGGTTCGTACCCACTCGAACCCGCCGAACGTTGCCCTCCCCGCAGAACACCGCGTTCGTGCTCTCTCCCGGACTTCTGGGAGCGCCCCGCTCGATCCGGCCCCCGTCGAACCGGGCCGACCCGTGACCCCCCATGCGCCCGGTCCATCCCGAGGGGAAAACCCCGTTACCCCCTCAGTCACGTGCTCGGCCGTACCGGCCAAGGTACTCCGCCCGCTCGAGCGCGCGTGTGCTCGCCAGGGTCTCCACGTCCGTCGCCGCAGCTCCCGGGGCCAACCCGATCGGAGCCGGGAGCGCGTACCGACGAAAGGGGTACCGATGCGGTTTCCCCGGGGGTGGCGACGAACCGCCGTAACCGATGCGGTCCCAGCTGTTGCGTCCTTGGAGCGAACCGTCAGGAAGTCGCTCGACCGTCGGCACCCCCTCCGGTAATCCCTGGGCCGCTCCGGGGATGTCGAAGATCACCCAGTGGACCCAGGTTCCCATCGGTGCGTCCGGATCGTCGCAGACCAGCGCAAAGGCCCGGGTACCGCGGGGCACCGCGTCGAATTCGAACGGCGGGAAACGATCCTCGCCGTCCGCGGTGAACTTGCTGGGGATCGACTCTCCGCCCTCCTCCGACAGAGCCCGTCGATCCGGCGCGTGCGGGCGTACTTCCGTTCATCTCGGTGGCCGCAGACCAGTCTCCACGATAGCTATAAGTGATATAAGATACTCATTGCTGATGGCTATGTCAGGGCTCAAAGGGCGCAGGGGGCGGTGCTACCGCTGCCTTCACTCGTGGACCCTTCGGGGCATGCGGCGACCCAGGCTCTGTCCTCGGTGCAAGAGCCGGGCCTACGCCGTTCCGAAACTCCGGCCCGTGACGGTCGGCCGCGGCCTGGGCATCGAGGAGATCCTTCACCCCCACCGGGCCGAGATTCTACGCGCCGGCGAAGAACACGGAGCGGCGATGTTCTGGGTATTCGGATCGGTGCGCCGCCGGGAGGCGACCTCGTCGAGCGACGTCGATCTGATGGTCCGATGGAGCCGACCTCACTCGCTGCTGGATCGCATCGAGCTCGCCCGCAAGATTGAGGGTATCGTGGGGCGGCGGGTCGAGATCGTGAACGAGGGCGGGCTCCACTGGGCGATCGAACCCCAGGTCGAGTCCGAGAAGGCCCCCTTGTGAAGATGAACCCCGTGCGGGCGCGGCGGCTGGTCGAGGATATGGTCCGCTACGCGGCGGCGATCGAATTCGTGGTGCGGCTTGGCAAAGAGGAATTCTTCGACCCCGGGGAAATACGGAATCGTGCCACGGTCGAACACTACCTCGAACTCCTCGGAGAAGCGTCCGGCGCGGTCGGGCGTGCCGTACGGGGTGCCAACCCCGGGGTGCCGTGGGACTCGATCGCGCGATTTCGCTTTGATTCAGCCCACCCGTACGACGACCAAGCCAAGCCGGTCAACTACGACGAGATCTGGAGGTTCGCCGCCGAGGAGTTGCCGGGGATCGCCCGGCGGCTCAAGTCCGTCAAGATCGATAGGTCCGGGGAGGATACGATCCAAGGTCCCAGACCACGCTAGCAGACGGCGCGATCTCTCCTGTAGTTCCACACCTGGCTGTACCCCGCGACGCCCCGACGCATCCGGGATCGGGTCCCGGCGGGCCCGTCGTTCCTTTCGCGCGCATATCCGTCGCGCGACGCTGGGGGCGCTCCTCCGTCGCGCGGACCGTCGGGATCGCCCTCGGACCCCGGGTCGACGCGGTCCAATAAGTCAATATACTTGACAGTCAATGTCATTGACCGATGTCCGCGGTTAGAGGGAAGAGGGAGAGCTACGACGACGTGCCGCTTCCGGCGCTGCTGCATGCGATTCGAGGGACGTACACGGCGGCGGTACGCCGTGCCCAGGCGAGAGTCGGTTGCGGGGATGTTCCGGCGTCCGGAGAGTACCTCCTGAACGCGATGGAATGGAGCGGTGCCTCGCTCGAGTCGGTGATCCGATGGCTCGGCGTCACCAAGCAGGCGGTCAGCCAGGCGGTCGAGACCCTGGTGGTGCGGGGGTATCTCGAGCGAGAACGGGACCCGACCGACCGGCGTCGCGTCGTGCTCTCGTTGACCGATCGGGGCCACAAGGCCGGCCGCGCCGCGCGGTCCGCTATCGAGGATGTCGACCGACGGCTTCGGGCGCGCGTCGGAGCGCAGTGCATTGCCCACACGCGCACCACCCTCGTTGCGCTTCTCGAAATCAAACGCCATGCCGAGGGCCGCGCCCCACCCGAGGTGGTCGCATGACTCTCGCGCGACTCGCCCGCTTGGGGGACCAGGATGCCGATTACGCCCGTCTCGGTCTTCGTCGTACCCCGGTGGAACCGTGGGAGGATGGGATTCGAACGACCGGGGGTCCCGGGGGCTACGAGTGGTGGTACTTCGACTCGCACTTGGAGGACGGTTCCTCGCTCGTGATCACCTTCTACACCAAGTGGATCCTCAAGCCGAAAGGCCCGGAGGCGCCTTTGATCACGGTCGACTTCGACCGACCGGGACAGCCGACTCGGCACGTCGTCGTCCATGCGACACCCGCCGAGTTCTCGGCAGCCAAGGACCACTGTGACGTCCGGGTGAAAGAGAACTACTTCCGCGGGGACCTCCACACCTACCAGATCCGCGTCGTCGACGACGATATCTCATTCGAGGTAGAGCTGGTCGGCCAGGTACCGTCCTGGCGGCCCGCGACGGGCGTCACCTACTTCGGTGCGCACGACGAGCACCAGTTCGCGTGGATGCCGGCGGTGCCGCAGGGAACGGTAACGGCGACGATCACCGAGAAGGGAGCGACGCCGAGGACCCTCACGGGGGTCGGCTACCACGACCACAACTGGGGCGACGTCGCGATGTCCCAGCTCCTGAATCACTGGTACTGGGGTCGGGCACAGGCCGGCCCGTACTCCGTGATCGCGAGTTATCTCTACGCCGAGAAGGAGTACGGCCAGGTGGAGCTCCCGATGCTCATGATCGCCAGGGATGGCCGGGTCGTCGCCGACCAGTCGTCCAAAGTGCGGATGACGCTCGAGGACGTCTCGACGGACGCGAAGAGCGGTAAGCCGTTCGCGAACCGGGTGGTCTACGAGTACACCCAGGATGAACAGACCCGATACCGGGTAACCTTCCAGCGTCACCAGACCATCCTCGACTACAAGCTGGCGGACACCGTCACGGGCCTCAAGCACGTCCTCGCCCGCATGGCGCGCGTCGACGGCGCCTACCTACGATTCAGTGGCCCGGTTACGGTCGAAAAGTACGTCGGCAGCGAGCGCGTCGAACAGGCGAGCGACCCCGGCATCTGGGAGCTCATGTATCTGGGTCACGTTGAGCCGACGGTCGGGGAACGGGGGCCGGATAGCTCGACCACTACGGGGGTGCCCCCGTGACCCCGTCCCCCCGACCTCGGAAATCGGCCTCCTTCCCGGACCTCGATTTCCACCGAGAGCTCGAGCGGTTGCTCGCGGGGACCGGGGTCCGGCCGTCCGATACCGGCGGGACGATCGCGTTCACGGGGCAAGACCCGCTCTTCCCGAGCGCGATCCGGCTCGGTTCCGTCTTCGCGCTCTCCGCGATGGCCGCGGCCGTAGGTGCGGCGACTATCTGGAAGATGCGCACCGGGAAGGGTCAGGACCTCGCGATCGACCTTCGCACCGCTTCCCACGGTATCGACCCCGAGCTGACGTTCGGCCCCCAGATCAACGGGTGGCCGTACCCCAATCCGATCGGCAACTCCCATCCGTTCTCGGTCTTCCCATTCGAGACCAAGGACGGTCGATGGGTCTACCCATCGGCCGTCTACCCGGCCCAGCAGTTCGCATGGACGAACTTCTTCAACTGCGGGGCCAACCACAACAGCGTCGCAGCCGCGATCCACAAGTGGGACTCCCTCGAGCTTGAGAACGCGGCCAACGACGCCGGCCACACGCTCTGCATGGCTCGGACATCCACCGAGTGGTCGAAGCACCCGCAGGGCCAGTACCTGGCGCGCGAACCGGTGATCGCTGTGCGGAAGATCGCCGACGGTGACCCGCTCCCGTTCGAGCCCGCGGACCGGCCCCTCAGCGGTGTTCGCGTCCTGTCGGCCACGCACGCGGTCGCGGGACCGGTGGTGGGACGCACGCTCGCCGAGCAAGGGGCCAAAGTGCTGCAGTTCAACCGGGTCAACGACTTCGAGCACCCCTGGGTGTACGACGATGCGAACGTGGGCTTCCGGTCGACCTACCTCGACCTCCGGCGTCCGGACAACGTCGTGAAGGCCCGCGCCCTCGCCCAGCAGGCCGATGTCTTTGTCGACAATTTCCGGGGGCGGAAGCTCGCGGATTTCGGACTCGCTCCGGAGCAGCTCGCGAAGGACCACCGCGGCATCGTGGTCGTGAGCGTCCGGTGCTACGGTTGGGGGGGTCCGTGGTCGGACCGCGGAGGATTCGACATGCTCGGGTCGGCCGCCTCGGGGGTCGCGATGGCCGAAGGGGAGGATGGGAAACCGTCGATGCCCCCGACGGCGCTCATCAATGACTACGTGACGGGCTACATGGGCGCGGCCGGTGCCACGGCGGCGCTCGTGCGCCGCGCGAAGGAAGGAGGGAGCTACCACGTCACGGTGAGCCTCACGCGCAACGCGATGTGGTACCTGACACTCGGCCAGATCCCTCCCGAAGAGCGAACGTTCGCCGAGAATCCATTCCACCGGTTCGACGAGTTGGTCAACAAGCCCGCGGAGCTCGTGCCGATGGTGCTGAAGCTGCGGCAGCGCCTCCTGCCGGCCGAGGTCATCGAGCGCGATACGCCGCTCGGTCGCGTACGGCGACTTGCGCCCGCGGTGCACTTCGCGCGCACCCCCGGCGGATGGGACGACCCGATCCTGACACCAATGGGGGCCGCCTTGCCCACCTGGGACGAGAGGAAGGTCACGTAGGGCTCCCTTTCTCGGGCCCGGGCCCGTGCGCGTCGGATTGAAGAGACCCCGGCTCCTCTCGGCGTCGATACCCAACCGTGCGGCTCGCCGGCACCCCGATCCATCTGGTGGAGTATCCGACCCGCACGACGACGAACTCTCAGTTCGAGCAGTTCGACCTCGGGGAGCTGGATCGTTGCTTCCTGCCGCCGGCGATGACGGGTCTCCTGGACGTCTCGCCTCTCGAAACACGGCGGTTCGTTGAGGACGACCACCGTGGGGCAGTCTCGCCGGACCCTATCGCGACCATCGATGGCACGGCGTTCCACCTGTCCGTGAAAGGGATCGGCTCCGCGACCGATCCGTTCCGGTCCGTCCCCCTCGACGCCGACGCGGTGGGGACACTCACGCCCGATGGGGACGTGGCGAACCGAGTTCGACACCCGTTGGTCCCGACGCCGCCCGGTGAGGCCCCCCGTTGGATCACGGGCGAGGTGTGGCTGCGCGGGTCACCGTACGGGGGTCAGGGACTCGAACATGCCCGTATCGCGCTCGCCGTCTCGGAGCGCGCCGAGCTGACGTCGATCGCGGGATTCCGGATCGCCCCGGTAGTGAAGGTCGCGCAGTTCCCGGTGGATCTCGAGGAGCGCGTCCGATCGATCCACTGGTTCCGTCGATTCCGGGGTCCGATCGTTCAGGAGATCCGACTCGTGCCGTCGAACGTGCGGATCTACTTCCACGCACGGAACACGATCGGCTCGGGGATCCGCGACGTTTTCGAACGGTTCAGGATCGACTCGGCGGAAAAGGCGCTCCGCTTCGAGATCGCCTTCCTCCGTTCGACGATTCCGCTGCTGACCCTCTTCCCGCGCACGCTCCGGCTCGGCACCGCCAACCACCGCTACTACGGTCTCGACTTCCACGACGTATGGCTCGACAAGGATGCGGTCGTTGCGCCCGACGGGACCGTATTCTTCGTGGACCTGGAGGGGATCGAGGAGGAGGGGGTCGACCGGGAGGACGTCGTGGACAAGGTCGAGGACCAAGTGTACCGGTCGCTCTACGAGCTGCTGTTCGCGTACGAGCAGATCGACGGAGAACGGATCCGACGATTCGGGGGTGGTGGGCCGCGGAAAGCTCAGTTCGGGAATTTGTTGGCTCGAGCGCTCGTGGGCGACCCGTTCGTGCGACTTCGTTCGTCGCACCAGGCGCACACCCTCGAGATCCGGAACGCTCTCGGCGACGAGCGCCTTAATACCGTGTTTCCTCTCGTGGACCTGCCGTGACGAACTGCACTCAGGTGGCGGCCTTCCTCCAGGGTGTGGTCGGCCGATCGGTGGTCGCTCCCCTCTCGGACGCCGACGTGACGTTGCTGCAACAGTTCGGGCTTGTCGAGGTCCTGACGGCCGACGAGCGGTCCCAACTCGAGCAGGAGGTCGCGCAACTCCAAGCGGCGCAGCAAGCCATCGCGGACGAAGAGGCGCGCCGAGAGCAGCAGGCCGATGCCATCGACGTCGACACGCGCCGAACGCACTCGATCCTGTTTCACCTCCAGGGAGTCGACGCCAACGAGGCGACCGTCGATCGGCTCCATTCCGAGCAAGAGGCCCTTCAGGCGTTGGAGGCGGACCTTGCGAAGCGCCAGACCGACTTTCAGGCCCTCCTCGTCAAGAAATCCGAACTCGACCTGATGAGCCCGTACGACAACGGCTTCATCGCGGCGACGACTGCGGGCCGGGTCGCGTTCCGCGACCTCTCGGTCGCGCTCTATCGGGTGAGCGACCTCGACTTCTCGGCGTACTGGAACCAGGCGAAGGCGGTCGATGCCGAGCTCGCGTCCATCTCGGGTCAGGCGGCCAGCTTGGAGTCCGCGCTCGCCGCGTCGCTGCCGGACGTCGACCCGACCTACCTCTGGGCGGTGGGGCTCGGACTGGCGAAGCAGCAGGGGACGGCCACCGCCCAGATCCCGGCGTTCCTCGAAGCCTATCAGGCCGTACGGCCGCTCACCGACAACGAAGAGAACCGGCTCCTGGCGGCGGAGGTCGTCGCGAGCCTCTCGGTGCCGGTGGCGAACTCGATCTCTGAGCTCACGGGCCTCGTCGGCACGGTACGCCCGATGGGGGTACCTTCCGAGGCCGCCGCCGGCGTGGCCGCGATCTTACTCTCCGGACGCCGGGCCGACGGGACCTACGCCACCGCGCCGCTCGGGCAGTTCCTCCGGGTGACGCCCTCCTTCGAGTCGGCGGCGCTGCTCGCGATCGTGAACCAGCCGTTCGACGATCTGGTGAGCGGATTCAATCGCCTGAAAGCGCTGTTTGCTTCGTGGGGGTACTCGATCAGTGAGGACACCGAGCTCTCGTCCGCGTACCTGACGCTCTCGAACCTGCCCGCGGATACGGTAGCGACCAAGATGGCGATCCTCGCGCGGGGCGTCGGAGCGTATCTCGAGTACCCCCTGGTCGGGGCGGCGGTCCTCGCGTCGATTCCCGTGCTCGAGGCGAACGAGACCTTGAACCTGCTCGAAAAGGCGTACGAGATCCTCGGTACGCGAACCGGACCGATGTCGCAGGCCGAGCTGATCACGCTCGCCATTCGCCTCATCCACGGCGTCGACGTCCGGAGCGTGAACGAGATCGACCCGACCCAGAAGATCGTCGCGGCGCCGAACTATCCCACCTTCCGATACTATGGCTACGGCCCGATGATCTGGGTCCCGATGTACGTGGCTCACGGCGCGTACTTCTCGACGTTCAGCGCGATCGGAGGAGCCCACCCCGGCCACATCCACGCCGTGGGCGGTGGCTTCGGCGGCGGAGGGTTCGGCGGATGAAACGGTCCGCGCTCGTCGTCCTCGCTCCGATCGCGGCACTTCTGCTTCTCCCGTCGTTCGCGCTCGGAGCGACGGCGGGCCACTACCTACCCCACGCGGGCGATCGGTTCGGGTACTCCGAGACGGTCTTCCTGACCGACGGGCAAGGGGACTACGCTGGATACAGCGAGGCGAGCTTCTACAACGGGTCGATCGACGTCACCAGCGTCGCTCCCAACGCGACCGCGACGGCGTCCTACTCCGCGTCCGGTATCTACGCGAATAGCTCCGGCGGGCGCTACCCATGGTCGGAGAGCGGCACGTTCGACTTCTCCGGCACGAGCTTCCTGTACACGGACGGCACGGACAATCAGTCCGGGTACGTCGACCCGACGGTCTGGTTCTTCATGAACGCAAGTCTCCCGCGCGGCGCGACGTTCGACGCGCTCGACACTCCGATGACGGTGGTCTCGACGGACGCGACGATCGCGCTCCCCGGCAGCTCGACCGGGTACGTCGTCACGATCTTCGCTGAGGGGAACGGAACGTACGAGCGCGACGACAGTTATGGCGAGTTCACGGCGAATTACAACTGGAAGGAGTACTTCGACCCCAGCACCGGCTACGTGGTCGCGTATGTCTACTCGGAGTCGGACTCCAACGCTTCCGGGGACGGATTCACCTACACCGACACGCTGACCGACACCTCGACCTCCTTCGCGCTCACTCCGGGGTCATCGGGGTCCTCGGGTTCGGGCAGCTCCTCGAACTCCGACCTCCTTCTGCTCGTCGTCGTGGCTGTCGTCATCGTCGTCGTGGTGATCGTCGTGATCGTCCTCGCCCGCCGACGCCCGTCGCGCGCCCCCATCCCGAGACATCCCACGGCACCGGGGCGGGGCACGATGCCCTCGTACGGCGCGCCTCCGCCCATCAACCTCGTCCCCGGCGGCCAGCCGGCGATCCAGCAGGTCGTGATCCGCGAGACGGTGAAGGTACCGTGCCGCTACTGCGGCACTCTCATGGATTCGACCGCGACGGTCTGTCCGCAGTGCGGGGCGCCGCGGACGTAACGGAGCCCTCGATGCCGCCCCGACGACCCGGGAAGTGGTACATCCGGGCCACGAACGTCATCCCCGCGCGCTCCGCGGCTGTTCGCGACGCCACGTTCCCGTCGTAGATCTCGCTGACCACGAGCCGGCCACCGGTCTGGTGGAGCCAGAGCATCCGGGCCGTGAGCAGGTCGGTCCCGATGCCGAGGCCCCGGAATCGGGGATGGACGACGAACGAGTGGCCCCGAGCGAAGGCGCCGACGCGGGAAAGCCAACTGATTCCGACGACGCGGCGGTCGACCTCGCACACGAAGCCCGTTTCCTCCGGACGGGGGAGGGAATCGATCCACGGATCCACGCCCGGCCCGAGCTCGGCCCGCATCAGGGAGCGGATCCCCGAGAGATCGTCGGAGCGAGCGATCCGAACCGGGTTGCGCATCGGTTCGCGGGCGACCCAGTCGCGGAGGTCCGCCGCGAAGAGCTCGACGGGCGCTCCCCCCGGCCGCCAGGCATCCTCGAGATAGATCCCGCCGGCGTCCGCGCGGTCGAGGAACCGATCCGCGACGCGACGTTGGCGGGTGAAGCCGGAAGCAACACCCTCGCTCGTGCCCGCCAGCAGCAGGCCGCGGACCGTATCCCCCTCTTCCATCACCTCCACGGTCCCGCCGGTCCGGATCGCGTCGCGCGCGAACAGCGGCAAGAACGGGTCGAACCATTCCGACAGGGGACTCCAGCGGAGGTGGTCCACCTCGGAGACCCGCTCGAGTCGCCGTGCGAGGACGTCGTCGGCGTCCGTCCGGACGCTCACCTCCGGCAGCGGAGCGACGCGACGCGGTAGGGGAACGTCCGGGTCCGCCTCCAGTGGGAATTCGGGGCGTGGCTCGAACGGGGCGGACGGACCCACGAATCGCGCGGGCGACGCGGGAGCGAGGTCGTTCCACTCGCCCGAGACGATCGCGCGGGCCAACCGCCGAGCGAGCCCCCCCGCGCGCATCGTACCGAGCCCGTTGAAACCGGCCGCCACGAACAGATGGGGAGCGCCGGGGGCCGGGCCGACCAGCGGGTAGCGGTCCGGCGACGCGACGCAGAGGCCGGCCCCCGCGCGTTCGACGCGGATCGACGAGAGGCCCGCGAACAGCTCGGCCCCGGCGACGGTCGTTCGGTTCACGAACTCCGCGTCCGCCTCGGTCCGCCATCGGAGCGGGTCCTCCTCCTGTGTTCCGGTGCCATCCCCGACGACTATCCGGCCGAGGGGAGCCGGTCGCGCGTACAGGTTCAGGTCGAGGTCGTGGAGCGTCGGGAATTCGGCTTGGAGCGGACCGGGCCGGAGTTGGACGACTTGCGCGCGAAACGGCGCGAGCGGCAACGACGCGCCGAGCGCGGAAAGGAGCCGCTTCGAGCCCGCTCCCGCCGCGACGACCAGGGAGTCCGCCGCGACCGGCGTCGGCCCGCCGACGTGCCACCGTCCATCGCGCTCGATCGCTCGGTCGACGGGGAGCTCGAGGGAACGGACCTCCGCGCCCGCCCGACGAGCGGCCCGCAGGTACCCCGCGAGCAGGTCGCCGGAATCTACGACGGAATCGTCGGGGGTGAGGAGTCCCGCCCGCACGTCGGAAAGGTCCGCGAACGGCAGGCGATCCGAGAGGTCGCCGGTGCGGAGTGGGTGCACCTCGACCCCCTCGCTCGATAGCATGCTCTCGAGTCGGCTCAGCCATCGAACGCCCTCGTCGGTGCGGGCGACGCGGAGTCCGCCGTTACGACGGAGAGGAGCGGTGCCCTCCGCGTCGGCGAGCCGGGCGTACTCCGCGACGGTCTCGCGGACGATCGCGAGATCCCAGGGGTCCCACCCCTGGACCGAGAGGATGCCGGCGCTGGTCGTCGAGCCGCTCGGTCCCCGGATCGATTCGGCCACGTCCAAGGCTACCACGCGCCGGTGATTTTCCGCGGCCAAGTAGTACGAGAGCGCGGCGCCGATGATCCCCGCGCCGAGGACGATCACATCGAACCGCTCCGCGGGTTCTTCTTCCGCCATCTGCAACGGCCGCGCGACGGAACGGGCTAAGGGCCAAGAGGTACGGGAACGCGAGGGGAGGTGACGAGTCGGAACGAACGGTCGAGCCGCGCCGTCGTTCAGGGAATGGAGAACACTACGCGGCGGTCGCCGCCCGTCGATCCCCACCGAGGCTCGACGTCGGCGAGAGGGTGAACGACGGTGTCGAGCCGGAACCTGGCGCTGACGGTGGCGGCGAACATGTCGCGCAAGGAGACCATCATCTCCTGCTGCGTCGAGCTGCCGATCCCGCTTCCGAGGATCTCGAGTCCTGAGCTCCGCAGGACGCTCGACTCGAGGGGTATCGTGGTGCCCGCCAGCGCCCCGATCTGCACGTAGCGCACCGGGGCCGGTCCGCGGGGCCCGTCCGGACCTCCCAGACCCGCGATCAGCGGGACCGCGGTCGGGCCGAAGATGTAGTCGAGCACGACGCCGACCTCGAATTCGCGGGCCGCCTCTCGCACCGCCGCGCGGATCGCGTCCGCCGGCTGGTCGAGGGGGATCGTGCGGTCGGCTCCGATGTCGGCGAGCCCGGCGAGCTTCTCGCGGCTCCGGCCGGTCGCGACCACGGCTCGAGCGCCGAGGTGCTTGGCGACCTGGATCGCCATGTGGCCGCTGGCGCCCGTCGCGCCGTGCACGATCACCCCGACACCCGACCGAACGCCGGTCCGGTGTACCAGGGGGTTCCAGCACGACAGCCCCGGGATGGCCACGGCGGCCGCGAGCACGTCGGAGAGTCCCGGCGGAAGCGGCAGAAGTCGATCGGAGGCAACGCTCACCTTCTCCGCGAGGGTCCCGAACGGGGCGCGAGTCCCCGGCACGTATACCGTCCGACCGTCCTCAGTGCCCCCCACGCCGTCGATTCCGGCGACGAACGGCACGGGGGTGTGCGCGCTGTAGTGCACGCCGCCCGCCCGCGCGAGGGTGAGCACGTTCACGGCCGAGGCACGCATCGAAACGATCGTCGCGTCCGGTCCGGGCTCCGGATCCGGGAATTCGCCGTAGGCCGGCGGCTTCCCCAATTCCCGGACCACGGCCGCGCGCATGCGAGCCGGAAGAGGGAGCCCCGGGGGTTCATTAGGTGCGGTCCGAGGCGGTGGTGCCTCAACGTTCAAGTAAACCGACGGGGCTCCCGGAAACCGCCATGTCCCCCGAGAAGCCGCTCGAGCGCGCCAGCGAACCGCCCGTCGAAGCCGGTGCGGACGGCGTCCAGCTCGTCGACCGGATCGAGGAGGAACTCGACCTCCTCGCGCGCAACGTCGATATCGTCGAGAAGCTCTCGCGCAGTCCCCCCACCGGGATCATCCGCCTCTCCGAGGCGCTCCGCCTCCCGATCCACAAGACGCGCTACTCGCTCCATCTGCTCGAGCGCGAGGGCGTCATCCAGCCGAGCGCCGACGGCGCCGTCGTCACGGACAAGGCCAAAGAGTTCTGGGCGAACCTCGACAAAAGCCTCGACCGGATGAGCGTCCTCGTCCAGCAACTCAAGGAGCGCGTCGCCGAGCACGACGCGCGGCCGCCGGCGAATCGGAAAGGATATTAGCGTGAGGCTGGCTCGGCGCCGCCGGTGCCGCCGTAGCTCAGCGGTAGAGCGATCGGCTGTTAACCGGAAGGTCAGCGGTTCGAAAGGACGACGGAACGCCTCCGTCCTCCCCCAAGTCCGCTCGGCGGCGCCTCGGGATCTTCACCGGCGGGCCCGTAGCTTAGCTCGGCCAAGAGCGTCCGGCTCATAACCGGTCGATCGACGGTTCAAATCCGTCCGGGCCCATGTTCCGCCCGCGACCGGTCGCACGAACGGTGCATTTGATTAGAAATCGTATTATACGAAAACAATAGTATCCTCTCCACTCGCCACCATGCCGGAACTCGTACCCGGGGCCCTGCGGAACACCGCGCGACCGTCGTCCGAGGACGTCGCCGAGATGTTCCGGGACGCCTTCACCATCATCCGGCGACGGCAACGCACGCTGCTCGAACGGTCCGGCCTCTCGCTGACCGAATGGTCCGGCCTCCACATGTCCGCGCAGCACGGCGCCCGGGCGCGCGAGATCGCGGACGCGATCGGCCTCACTCCGGCGGGGGCGACCGATCTGATCGACCGGTTGGAGGTGCGGGGTCTGATTCGCCGTACTCGCGACCCGGAGGACCGCCGCGCGATCCGGATCGAACTCACCGACGCCGGGCGACGCCTCCACCGGGAAACGAAGCGCCAAATGATGCATTTCTTCGCCGTGACGCTCGAACAGCTGAGCCCCAAGGAGTATGACGCGCTCGCGACGGGGCTCCGTGCGCTCGTACGCGCCGAGGACTCGCCGGAGGCCCGGTCCGCGGCCGGGGTGTAGTCGGAGGGAGCGATGGAGTACAAGTGGACCGTCCTCACCAACACCACCCTCGGGGGTCTGCTCGCTTCGATCGACGGTTCGATCCTGTTGATCGCGCTCCCCGTCGTCTTTCGGGGTCTCGGCGTGAACCCGTTCGACGCCTCGAACTTCCCGATCCTGCTGTGGCTCCTCCTCGGCTACGGGGTCGTCACGGCGACGCTGCTCGTCACGGTCGGTCGCCTCTCCGACATGCTCGGTCGCGCGCGCATGTACAACTTCGGTTTCGCGATCTTCTCGACCGGATCGATCCTCCTGTTCGTCGAACCATGGTCCGGTACGACCGGTGCGTGGGCGCTGGTGTTCTTCCGCCTCGTTCAAGCGGTCGGTGCCTCGTTCCTGTTCGCTAATTCTCTCGCACTGCTCACCGACGCGTTCGCCCCCGGGGAACGCGGGAAGGCGATCGGGATCAATCAGATCGCGTTCATCGGAGGCTCACTGCTCGGGCTCGTCATCGGGGGCATCCTCGCGGGCGTACCGAACATCCCGATCGGTCCGTTCGTCCTGCCGACCTGGCGCCTGATCTTCCTGGTCAGCGTGCCGGTCGGTATCGCCGGGACGGTCTGGGCGTACCGTAGCCTACGGGAGACGTCGAAGCGTGCGGCGAACCAGAAGGTCGACTACTTCGGCAATCTCTCGTTCGCTCTCGGGCTCACCCTGCTCCTGGTGGGGATCACCTACGGGCTCCTCCCGTACGGCGGCTCGAGCATGGGGTGGGGCTCGCCGTGGGTCATCGGGGCGATCGCCGGGGGACTGGGCATGCTCGTTGCGTTCGCGTTCATCGAATCCCGGGTCCCGGACCCGATGTTCCGGCTCTCGTTCTTCCGGATCCGGGCGTTCGCGGCCGGCGCGACCGCCACCTTGCTGGGGTCGTTGGCACGCGGCGGCATGATGCTCCTCCTCGTGATCTGGTTCCAGGGGATCTGGCTCCCCCTCCACGGCTACAGCTTCGCGTCGACCCCGTTCTGGGCCGGCATGATGATGACGCCCTTGATCGCCGGCTTCCTCGTCGCGGGGCCGCTGAGCGGACATCTCTCGGACCGGAGAGGAGCGCGGACGCTCGCGACCGTAGGAATGCTGCTCGGTGCGAGTGCGTTCCTCGGCCTCGCGTTCCTGCCCGTTGACTTCGCCTACTGGCAGGTCGGCGTGCTGCTGTTTGTGAACGGGTGCGGGATGGGCATGTTCGCGGCGCCCAACGCCTCGAGCGTGATGAGCGCGGTACCCGCCGAGAACCGGGGCGCGGCGTCCGGTATGCTCACCACGCTCCAGAACGCCGGCCAGCAGCTGTCGCTCGCGATCTTCTTCACCGTCGTGATCATCGGGCTGAGCAACGGGCTCGGGAGCGGGGCGCAGTCCGTGCTCGGCGGCGCCGGAGTGCCCCCCGTCGATGGGACGATCCTCGGTCATCTGATCGCCGCCAACCCGACGGGGGCGTTGTTCGGCGCCTTCCTCGGGGCGAACCCGATGCAGCAGTTGTTGGTGGTCGCGCCGACCCTACCGGGATGGGTCCCCCTCTCGAGCTCGACGCAGATGACACTGCTTCAACCGCACTTCTTTGCGGCGACCGTCGCGCCCGGGTTCGGGAGCGCGCTCAGCGAGGCGTTCCTCTTCGCCGCCGGCCTGACGCTGTTCGCCGCAGCGATCTCGGCGCTGCGAGGCGAGCAATATTTCCACACGGACAAGCCCGTTGCCGCCGGCGCCCCCGTGACCGCCGCACCCGGTGCGGCGGATCCGCTCCCCCGGGCGGGGGCAACGCCGGCGACTCCCAGCGCGAAAGGTCCGTAGCGCCGCGGGCGCCGACGGCGACCTCCGTTTCTCCGGAGGGGTTCGAACGTTCCGTTCTGTTCGCTTGGATAGGTCGTTCGTCCGCCGTTGAAATACCGGCGCGGCCGTGGCACCGGCGATTCGGAGTTCGGAATCGATGGGGAGGATCCGATGGAGATGGAGCCGAGACTGTTCATCGCGACCCACTTTTACGACACCGCGCGCGACGACACCACCCCCGGCGCGTTGAAACGGGGCCGCCGCACGGCGCGCCTCGCCACGAGCGGCGGGGCGTCCACTCGGGCGGCCGTCTGGAGCTTCGAGCGGAAGATCGAAATCATCCCCGAACGCGTCCACGTGCTGCGGGTGGAGACTCGCGCGCCTGCGATGATCCACTGGACCTCCGACGGTTGGCGGACCACGCGCGACGACCCCACCTGGGAGGTCCGATCCGGTGTGCACGTCGCGGACCTTGCGATCCCGAGCCCGCCCGTCGACCGGAAGATCCGCTTCACGTTCTACTGGCCGGGGGCCGACCGATGGGAGGGGAGTGACTTCACCGTCCTTGTAGAGGAAATCGTCGGTCGGCCCGGGAAGAGCCGCACGGCGGGCGAGCTCGACGAGTGAGCCGTCGCCTTAGATAGTTCGAGGGGAAAGGAAAGAAAGGGTTGGACCGGGGCGGCTTACCCGCTCCCGCACCCACCGGCGCCGCAGCCGCACCCGCCCTCGGAACCGCCGTGGCCCTCGTCGTGGCCGCCGGGCGTCGAGGGAAGACTCGGTGCGATGATCTTGAAACCGGTAGCGTTCAGGTCCTGGACGAAGTCGATCCGGGCGCCGTTCAGCATCTCGGCGCTGAGATCGTCCACCACGATCGAGAACCCATCGATCTTGATGACCTGATCCCCGTTGCGGGGCTTGTCGAAGGCCATCCCGAACGAGGGGCCGCCACCGCCTCCACCGCCGCTCCCGCAGCCGCATCCCCCGCCGCCGGAGCCGCAGCCACAGCCGCCGCCTCCGCCCGCTTGAAGATAGACGCGCACCGCGGTGCCGGGAGACTGGCCCTTGATCAGGGTCCGAACCTGGTCCTGCGCTTCCTGAGTTACTTCCAACTTGACTGAACTATTACTATCGCTCATTCACTGGGGTCCTCCTTCAACTCCCCCGTCGTTCGTAGCGGGACGGTGGTATAAAGCTCCGAGGGAGCGGCGGCGTAACCTACGCAGAGAACGACTTCCCGCAGGAGCAGGTTTCCTTGGCGTTGGGGTTGAAGATCTTGAAGCCGGACGCCTCGAGACCGAGCAGATAGTCGACCTTGAGACCCTCGAGCAGCGGGGCGCTCGCTTTGTCAACGACGACCGTGAGCCCGTGGTTCGCGTAGGCGACCTCGTCGCCGGTCTCCTGCTTGTCGAACGACATGCCGTAGGTGAGGCCGGAGCAACCGCCGCCCTCTACGTAGATGCGAAGCGCAGCGCCGGGCTTCCCCTGCTTCTCCATGATCTTGATGACCTGCTCCCGGGCGGCAGGTGTGACTTCGATCGCTACCATCGTCGTGACCGACCCAACTAGCCGCCGGCGGGGGTAAAAGACTTGCTTACTCACGCGACACCAGCGCACGCCGGCCCTCGGACGCTTATCTACCGCGCCAGCGTGGGCCGCGCCGATGTGCCGTCTGTTCGGAATTCTGAGCGCCGACGAGGAGTCGCCCGAGCACTGGCTCGTGAAATCCGACCGCTCGCTCCTGGCGCAGGCCAGCGCCGATCCGGACCATGCGCAAAAGGACGGCTGGGGGATCGGCTGGCTCACGGACGGGGGCCGTGCCCGCGTGGAGCGGGGGACCGGTTGGGCCGCCCTCGAGGGGGAACGGGAGCGGTTCGAGCAGGCGGCGCGGGACGCGGACGGCCCGCTGGTCCTCGGTCACTTGCGCCATGCGAGCAACCCACTTCACCTGCCCCACGAGCAGCTGATCGGCCTTCCGAATACTCAGCCGTTCGATACCCACACGACGCTGTTCGTTCACAACGGGGGCATCCCGTTCCCGAACGAGACCCGACCGTTCCTCGGGCTCTACGAACCGAACGTGAAGGGCGTGAACGATAGCGAGGTGCTGTTCTGGCTCCTCGTACGGAACACGCACGAGCACAACGACCCCCTGATCGGGTTCGTCCGCACCGTCGAGGACTTGGTTCGCGTGTGGGAGGCGATGGGGCGGCCGGAGATCCCGCCGTTCACGGGTCTCAATATTCTGTTCTCCCGCGGCCCGGACGAACTGTACGCTTTCTCCCAGTGGACCGGGAGCCACCCCGGCAGCGTGTTCGACGAAGCGCGCCCCTGGTTCGAGCTGGCCTACGAGGCGACGTCGCACCGCGTCGTCGTCGGGAGCGAGCCGTTCGACCGGCAACCCGGGTCGTGGAAATCGCTCACCAGCGGAACCTATCTGCACGCCAAGCGGGAGAACGGGCGCGTGACCGTGACGACGGGGAAGACTCCGATCCCGGAGTCGCTCGAGATCCGGCCGCCGCCGTCCTAGGCGCCCCCGTCTCGGGGGCGTCCCACTGTCGGGGCGGACGATGCCGAGCGAGATGCTCTCCGGACCCGACTTGGGGGCCGGCTACCTCCACCAGCTCACCACCGACCGCGACGGCGACCGTACGACGTACACGTACCACGC
>Ga0070761_10000526_pt1 | contig 24778 bp, 20 predicted proteins | sample HubBroMetageREF1_FD_66724 | JGI IMG/M metagenome (GOLD analysis project Ga0070761, IMG submission 66724) | Reference soil microbial communities from the Hubbard Brook experimental Forest, New Hampshire, USA - Hubbard Brook CCASE Soil... | ecosystem: Environmental > Terrestrial > Soil >... | reverse complement strand
CGCCGCCGCCGTGCCGACCAGCATCCACGTGCTGCGCTCGCTCGAGCGCGCGCCCGACCGCGACATCGGCGCGTCGCTGAATGTCGACGAGTTGCTCTTTTCGGAGCCTGAGCCGGAGCCGGACCCTGAGCCGGTGCTGCCGGTGAACGCCTACGGACAGGCGGTCGATTCCGGCAAGGTGCGCGCGCTGGCCGAGAGCGTGCAGGCCGCCGCGCCTGCCGCCCCCGAGACGGGCGCAGACGGGCCGGCGCTCGCCGAGCGCATGGCGCGTCTGGCGGAGGCGGTGCGCGAGCCGAAGAACGGAGCCCCAGGCGCCACGGCGCTCGCGCTCGGCGACGTGCATACCGGCCTCGATGCCTTCTGCCGCGGCGCCGGCATCGACAGCGAGCGGTTACCGGCCGATGCGCAGGGGCGGCTGCTGCATCTGGCGGGGCGGCTGTTCCGCGAGGCGCTGGTCGGTTTCAAGGACCTGGAGCGCACGCGCGGCAACACCCGCAACCGCTACCGTATCGAGACGCCCGCGCCGGACCGCGACGACCCGCGCCCGTCGCTGGCCGATTCAGTGGTGGAGGATCTGCTGGTGGGACTGTTCGTGCAGCACGAGGGTCGGCAGCTCGATTCGGTGCAGTGGCTGCGCGATGCGGTCGTGGCGGCCAAGCTGCACGAAAATGCGACGGCACAGGCGACCCGCGCCGCGTTCGTCGAGTTTCTCGACCGCCTGGATCCCGCGGAGCTCGAAGCGCGCTTCGAGCGCGCCGCGCGCCGCGGCAAGGCGCGCTCCGCCGACAAGGCGCAGTACTGGGAGCTGTTCGTCAGCTTCTACCGCAACCTGATCGAGATGCCGGCCGATCACCTGCCGCCGACCTTCGTCGAGGCATTCGGGCTCGCCTATCGCGAGGCGCTGAAGAAACCCGCGGCGTGAGCACGCCGCGTGCGTGAATTGATGGCGGAGAGGGTGGGATTCGAACCCACGTGCCGGAATTACCCGACCATCCGATTTCGAGTCGGCGCCGTTATGACCACTTCGGTACCTCTCCGGCCCACCCCGGCGCTCCGGGGGCAGGTATTTTAGGGGCTGGTATTCTGGCGGCAAGCTCCTGGGGCCAAGGGGGTTTCGTGCGGGCACTGACACTCGCCGCCGCGGTCGCGGCGCTGGCTCTCGCGGGCTGCGGCAGGCTGCCGCACTCGGCTCCGGCGCAGGTACGGGCGCGCGGCGAGCTGCGGGTTGTGACGCTGAATCTCCCCACCTGCTACTACCTCGGCGCGCAGGGCACCGAAGGCCTGGAGTTCGAGCTGGCGCAGCGCTTCGCGCAGCAGCTCGGCGTGCGCCTCACCATCTACCCGGTCGCCAACGAGCGCACCATGCAGGCGGAGCTCGCCGCCGGGCGCGCGGATATCGCCGCCGCCTCGCTCAGCGACTCGGCTGACTGGAGCCGGGCCGGCGTGCCTGCCGCACCCTACGCCAACATCCCGCAGCTGGTCGTCTACCTGCGCAGCGGCACGCGGCCGCGCGAGACGCTGCAGCTGGAGTCGGCGCGCCTGGCGGTGCGCGCCGGCAGCCCGCAGGAGCGCATCCTCCAGAAGCTCAAGAGCACCGTCGCGCCGACCCTGAATTGGGTCGAGACCGCGCCAAGCTCCGCCGATCCGGTCGACGACGTCGAGTCGGGCGGCGCCGATTACGCGATCACCGATGCGCGCGAGTTCTCCTTCGCCCACCACCTGTACCCCAACGTGCTGGTGGGCTTCGAGCTGGCGGAGGAGCGGCCGGTGCGCTGGATGGTGCGGCGCGACGCGCCGCAACTGCTGGTTGAGGTGAACGCCTTCTTTCGCACGCTGCAGTCATCGGGCGAGCTGGCGCAGCTGGTGGTGGACTCCTCCGGCGACAACCGCCGGTTCGAATACGAGGAGTCGCGCGAGTTTCAGTCCCACGTGGGCGACCGCCTGCCGCAGTACCGCAACTGGTTCGAGCAGGCCGCAGCGCGCACCGGCATCGACTGGCGGCTGCTGGCCGCGATCGGCTACCAGGAATCGAAATGGGATCCGCGCGCGACCTCGGGCGTCGGCGCCGCCGGCGTGATGATGCTGACCGCCGACACGGCGCAGGCGCTCGGCCTCAAGGACCGCCACGATCCCGAGCAGAGCATCTTCGCCGGCGCGCGCTATCTCGCCCAGGTGCGCGCCATGATCCCCTCGCGCATCCCCGAGCCCGACCGCACCTGGCTCACCATCGCCGCCTACAACGTCGGCTTCGGCCACCTGGAGGATGCGCGCATCCTCACACAGGCCGACGGCCAGGATCCCGATTCCTGGAGCCAGGTGCGCGACCACCTGCCGTTGCTGGCGCAGGAGCGCTGGTACACGCGCGTCAAGCGCGGCTATGCGCGCGGCTGGGAGCCGGTGCAGTTCGTCGACCGCATCCAGAGGTTCCTGACGCTCCTTGAGTGGCAGCCGGGCGAGCCCGCGCCCGCGCCGCGCGTCACCGCGCAACGCAGCGCGCCGCCAGCCGCGGCGCCCGCGCGTCCAGCCGCCGGCGCGCTGCCGGGAAGCTGACGGCGCGTCAGCCGCGGCGCGGCGCGAAGAACTCCGCGAGCAACCGCCCGCACTCCTCCATCAGCACTCCGCCGAATACATCGACGCGGTGGTTGAGCCCGGGGAGCGCGAACACGTCGAAGGTACTGCCGGCAGCGCCAGCGCGCGGATCCCAGGCGCCGAACACCAGCCGCCGCACGCGCGCATGCACGATGGCGGCGGCGCACATGACACACGGCTCGAGCGTCACGTACAGCGTCGTGTCGACGAGGCGGTAGCTGCCGAGCGCCGCACCGGCGGCGCGCAGCGCCTGAATCTCGGCGTGCGCGGTCGGGTCGTGGCTCGCGATCGGCGCATTGCTGCCGGTGGCGACGATCGCCTCGCCGCGCGTCAGCACCGCCCCTACCGGCACCTCGTCCGCCGCCCGGGCGCGCTCCGCCTGCTCGAGCGCGGCGCGCATGAAGACAACATCACGGCCGCTGTCAGCGGCCGCCGTCATTGGAGCCGCCCGCCGCGGCCGGCGGCGGCGCGAGGAACAGCGCCGGATCGACGTACACCCCGTTCAGCGCCACGCCGAAGTGCAGGTGCGGCCCGGTCACGCGCCCGGTGGCCCCGACCTTGCCGATGACGCTTCCCGCCGTGACGCGCTCGCCCGGTCGCACGCTGATTGCGCTCAGGTGGCAATACATGGTGATGAGCCCGGCGCCGTGATCGATGAACACCGTGTTGCCGTTGAAAAAGAAGTTTCCGGTGTCGAGCACCCGGCCGACGGCCGCCGCCACCACCGGCGTGCCGGCGGCCGCGGCGATGTCCATGCCGCCGTGCGGGCTGCGCGCCTCGTTGTTGAATACGCGCCTCGAGCCGAAGGAGCTGGTGCGGATGCCGGGCACCGGCTGCAGCAGTCGCAGCGTCGCCGGCAGCGTCGGCGAGTACACGGCCTCGTCCTTGAGGATGCGCGGCCGCTCGCGCTGGTAACGGGCGAGATCCGTCGGCGACAGGTCGACCTGCCGCGGCGCGACCGTCAGACGCTGCACCGTATACTGCTTATCGGTGACCTCGAAGCCGAGGGTGTTACCCGCCTGCGCACCGGTCTCTACCCGCACCGAGGCGTGACCGGGGAGCTGCGACAGCGGCACGCCTACCACGGCGAGCCAGCGCTCCGCGATGCGCAGCACCAGCACGCGGCGCTCCTCGAAGGTAACGCGCGGTGCCTGCGCCGCATCCCCCTCGAGCGGCACGATGGCGACCCCGCCGGGAACCCGCTCCTCCTGCGGCAGGAGCGGCGCGGCCGGCTGTGCTGCGCCGGCCACCAACGTAACGGCCGCCGCAACTCCCAACAATCCCGCGCGCGCCCTTCCACAACCGCGAGTCATGGACTCAACTCCCGCCGCTGCGGCCGGTGACGCGCGCGCTCAAAGTGCCGCGGGCGAGCCGCGCCTCGATCTCATCGCCGATGCGCACCGCCGCCGCGTCCGTGAGCAGCACGCCCGCCGGGCCGGTCACGATGGCGAAGCCGCGCGTCAGCGTGGCCAGAGGGCTCACGGCGCCGAGCGCACGCCCGGCGAGATCCAGGCGGTGCTGCGCGCGCGCCACCGGCTCGCTCGCGGCGCGCTCGAGCCGCGTGCGCAGCAGCTGATGCCGCTCGCGCTGCGCCTGCAGCCGCTGCAGCGGCGAGCAGCGCATGAGGCGCGCGCCACTCTCGCTCATGCGGCTGCGCGCATGGTGCAGGCTGCCGCGCGCCGCGCCGGTGAGACGCTGCGACAGATCGTCGAGGCGCTGCATCTGCTGCTGCAGCCGCAGGCCGGGATGCGCCAGACTCAGCCGCCGCCCGGTACCGGCAAGGCGCGCGCCGAGCACCTGCAGCTCGCGACACACGCACCACGCAAGCCGCTGGTGGGTGCGCTCGAGCGCCGCCAGCAGCGCACCGCGCTCGGGGACCACGAGCTCCGCGGCGGCCGAAGGTGTCGGCGCGCGCGCATCGGCGACCAGGTCGGCGATGGTGAAGTCGATCTCGTGTCCCACGCCCGACACCACCGGCCGCGAGGCGGCGTGGATGGCGCGCGCCAGCCGCTCGTCGTTGAACGCCCACAGGTCTTCCAGCGAGCCGCCGCCGCGCGCCACGATCAGCACATCGCACTCCGCGCGCCGCGAGGCGCTCTCGAGCGCGGCGACCAGCGCCGCAGCCGCAGCCGCGCCCTGCACCGGGGCAGGGTAGATGAGCACCGCCGCGGGCGGGTAGCGCCGGGCGAGAATCTGCAGGATGTCGCGCAGCGCCGCGCCCGAGGGCGAGGTGACCAGCCCGATGCGCCGCGGAAAGCGCGGCAGGCTGCGCTTGCGCTCGAGCGCAAACAGGCCCTCGGCGGCGAGCCGGGTCTTCAGGCGCTCGAACTCGCGCTGCAGCGCGCCGACCCCCGCCTCCTCCAGGTGCTCGACCACCAGCTGGTATTCGCCGCGCGCCTCGTACACGCCGACACGCCCGCGCACCAGCACCTGCGCGCCGGCGCGCGGCGTGAAGCCGAGCAGTGAGTTTTTCATGCGGAACATGACGCAGCGCAGCTGCGCGCCGCGGTCCTTCAACGAGAAGTACCAGTGGCCGGAGGCCGGCTGCGACAGGTTCGACAGCTCGCCCGCCACCCACACGACACCCAGGCCGCGCTCGAGCAGCGCGCGCACTTCGCGGGTCAGGCGCGTGACGCTGTAGACGTCCCGGGCGGGCGCAGTGGCGGCGCGATCCTCAGGCTGGGAGGGCATAAGTCACCTTAGCATGCGGCTTGCCGGCGCCGTTTACCGCCGCAGCCCAAGCGCCTATAATTACGCATGCGCATCCTCGAAGAAGCTCTCACCTTCGACGACGTCCTCCTGGTTCCGGCCTACTCGGAAATTCTGCCACGCGAGGTCGACCTTTCCACGCGCGTCACGCGCCGTATCCGCCTGAACGTGCCACTCCTGTCCGCGGCCATGGATACGGTCACCGAAGCGCGGCTGGCGATCACCATCGCCCAGGAAGGCGGGATCGGCGTCATCCACAAGAGCATGAGCATCGAAGCCCAGGCCCGTGAAGTCGCCCGGGTGAAGAAATTCGAGAGCGGCGTCATCAGGGACCCGATCACCGTCTCGCCCAATATGTCGATCCGCGAGGTGCTGGACCTGACGCGCGCGCGCGGCATCTCCGGCGTGCCGGTGGTGGTGGGCCGCAAGGCGGTCGGCATCGTGACGCATCGCGACCTGCGTTTCGAGCAAAAGCTCGATCAGCCGGTGTCGCAGGTCATGACGCCCCAGGAGCGCCTGGTCACGGTGCGCGAGGACGCTTCCAAGGACGAGGTGCTGAAGCTCCTGCACAAACACCGCATCGAGAAGCTGCTGGTGGTGAACGCCAACCACGATCTGGTCGGCATGATCACCGTCAAGGATTTTCAGAAGGCCACGGAGTTTCCGCGCGCCTGCAAGGACGAGGGCGGCCGGCTGCGGGTGGGTGCCGCGGTCGGCACCACTCCCGACACGCTCGACCGGGTTGCGGCGCTGCGCGAAGCGGGCGTCGACCTGGTGGTGGTCGATACCGCGCACGGCCATTCGCGCGGCGTGCTCGACACCGTCAAGCGCATCAAGGCGCGCTGGGCCGACCACCAGGTGGTCGCCGGCAACATCGCGACCGCCGAAGGCGCGCGCGCGCTTGTCGATGCGGGGGCGGACGCGGTCAAGGTAGGCATCGGCCCGGGCTCGATCTGCACCACGCGGGTCGTGGCCGGCGTCGGCGTGCCGCAGATCTCCGCGGTCGCCAATGTCGCCGCGGCGCTGCGCGATGCGGACGTGCCGGTGATCTCCGACGGCGGCATCCGTTTCTCGGGCGACCTGGCCAAGGCGATCGCGGCCGGGGCGGACGCCGTGATGATCGGCGGCCTGTTCGCCGGCACCGAGGAATCCCCCGGCGAGGTCGAGCTCTACCAGGGCGCCTCCTACAAGTCCTACCGCGGCATGGGCTCGCTCGGGGCCATGGGCGAGCGGCACGGCTCTGCCGATCGCTATTTCCAGGACGCCGCGACCGAGCTCGAGAAGCTGGTGCCCGAGGGCGTCGAAGGCCGGGTGCCCTACAAGGGCAGCGTGGTGGCCATCCTGCACCAGCTCTCCGGCGGGCTGCGCGCCGCAATGGGCTACACCGGCAGCCGCAGCATCACCGACATGCGCACGCGCCCGGTGTTCGTGCGCATCACCAACGCCGGTATACGCGAAAGTCACGTGCACGATGTCAGCATCACCAAGGAAGCACCCAACTACCGGGCGTCATGACGCGGTGCAGCCTGACATTCATGCGCAGCGCATCCTGATCCTCGACTTCGGCGCGCAGTACACGCAGCTCATCGCACGGCGCGTGCGCGAGATCGGGGTGTACTGCGAGATCCACCCGTGGGACGTGAGCGATGCCTGGGTGCGCGGCTTCGCGCCGTGCGGGGTGATCCTGTCCGGCGGCCCCGAGTCGGTGACCGACACAAGCCCGCCGCGGGCGCCCGGCGCGGTGTTCGACCTCGGGGTTCCGGTGCTCGGCATCTGCTACGGCATGCAGACCATGGCGCAGCAGCTCGGCGGGCGCGTGGCGCCCTCCAGCGAGCGGGAGTTCGGTTACGCCGAGGTGAAGGTGACCGCGGCCTCGCGCCTGCTCGATCAGCTCGAGGACCGGCGCGATCCCGACGGGCGCGCGGTGCTCGACGTGTGGATGAGCCATGGCGACCGGGTCGATGCCCTGCCGAGCGGCTTTGCGGTGACTGCGGCTACCGCCGCGATTCCCTTCGCTGCGATGAGCGATGAGCGGCGGCGTTTCTACGGCGTGCAGTTCCACCCGGAGGTCACGCACACCACGCAGGGGGCACGGCTCATAGAACGCTTCGTGCGCGAGATCTGCGGCACCGATGCGCTGTGGAGCGCCGGCAACATCATCGAAGATGCGAGCGCGCGGGTGCGCGAGCGGGTCGGTGGGGACAAGGTTCTGCTCGGACTCTCGGGCGGCGTCGACTCCTCCGTGGTCGCGGCGCTTCTGCACCGCGCCATCGGTGATCAACTGGTGTGCGTGTTCGTCGACCACGGATTACTGCGCCTCGGCGAGGCCGACCAGGTGATGAGCACCTTCGCGCAGCACCTGGGCGTGCGGGTGATCCGGGTGGACGCCGGGCAGCGCTTCCTCGCGGCGCTCGCCGGCGTCACCGACCCTGAAGCCAAACGGCGCATCATCGGCCGGGTGTTCGTCGAGGTGTTCGAAGAGGAGGCGCGCAAGCTCCCCGGGGTGCGCTTCCTGGCGCAGGGGACGATCTACCCCGACGTGATCGAATCGGCCGGCGCACGCACGGGCAAGGCGCAGGTCATAAAGTCGCACCACAACGTCGGCGGCCTGCCGGAGCGCATGCATCTCGAGCTCGTCGAGCCGCTGCGCGAGCTCTTCAAGGACGAGGTGCGCCGCTTGGGGGTCGAGCTCGGGCTGCCGCGCGAGCTGGTCCATCGTCACCCGTTCCCGGGCCCGGGGCTGGCGGTGCGGATCCTGGGCGAGGTGCGCAGCGAATTTGCCGAGCTGCTGCGGCGCGCCGACGCCATCTACATCGACGAGCTGCGCCGGCACGACCTCTACGACCGCGTGAGCCAGGCGTTCGCCGTGTTCCTGCCGGTGCGCTCGGTGGGGGTGATGGGCGACGGCCGCCGCTACGACTACGTCATCGCGCTGCGCGCGGTGGAGACGGTGGACTTCATGACGGCGCACTGGGCGCGGCTGCCGTACGAGTTTCTCGACCACGTGTCGCGGCGCATCGTCAACGAGGTCGCCGGCATCTCGCGTGTCGTCTACGACATCTCCGGCAAGCCGCCGGCGACGATCGAGTGGGAATGATTTTCAGAGCGCCGATCATGCACATCCTGGAAGTACGCGGTCGGCGTCGTGCCGAATGAATCCCTGAAGGTCGCTATAAAGCTTGATGGGGTTTCGTAACCTACCGCGTCAGCAACGTTGCTGACACTCTCCCCGTGTGCCAATAGCTCCAACGCGGTAATCATCCGATTCCGCACGCGCCATCTGCCGAAAGACATGCGCGCTTCGGTAGCGAAAAGGCGTTCGATCGTCCTGTGACTCGCCCCTGCCGCCGAAGCTAACTCAGCGAGAGGCCTTCGGTCCGCCGGATCTGCCCTCAGCATGGCAGCGACCCGTTCGGCTCTTGGGTCACTCAACTCGGGTAGCTCGAGGGGTGCCTGCTCGTGCACTTCGAGTTGCTCGAGGAGAACCTGCGCCAGACGCGAAGAGCGAGACGCAGGCGGGTAGTCCCAAGGCTGCTCCGAACAGACGCCGAGCAGTTCGCGGATGAGTGGGGAGACGCTCACGACGTTGCAACCGGCCCAACGTGGTGCGCCGGGGGCGTCCGGATCCACCCATAAAATGATGAGTTCGACAGATCGCTTCACGAGAAGGGCGTGAGGCGTGCCGCCGCTAATCCAGATCGACCTTGTCGGCGGAAGTATCCAGCTTCCGGTGGGGGTGGAGACGTGTATCACGCCCCTCTGCGAATACATGAGCTGGTGCCGGGAGTGGGTGTGCCGCGCCTTCTCGCTTTGGGCCTGCCAATGACTGCTGACCCCGACGACCGGCGCCTGCGCGCTATCGGGGACCAGCTCAGTAAGATCGGTTTGGCGGGATCGCGACATATCTTGTCAACATAGCGCTAACGCCCCAGGAACTCAAAGATATATCTAACGATAGGACCAAGGGGTGGGCCGGGCATTCGTCTCAACCCCATTCGCGGCCGAGCCGGCCGCGCACCGCCTTGGTCACAACCGACCAACGGTGGAGAGCTAATCATGACCCCAGTTCTTCGGCAGATCGTGTTCATCAATACCGCTCACACGATCACCCATTACAGCTTAGTGATCCTGCCAACTGCGGTGCTGGCGATGGCAATCCCCGGCGGCCCGTTCGGCTCGTCGTATGGCCCGATCCTGGCTCTCGCCACCGGCATGTTTGTGTTCTACGGCCTGCTGTCGCTGCCGCAGGGCTGGCTGGCGCAGCGCTTCGGCCACAAGATTCTGATGACCGCGTTCTTTCTGGGTATCGGCGCTGGTCTGATTGGCGCCGGTCTCGCTCATTCCCCCACTTTGCTGGCCGTCGCCCTGGCATGCGCCGGAGGTTTCGCCGCGATCTACCATCCGATCGGAACGACAATGCTCGTCGAGGCCGCTGGTGAAAAACCCGGCCGCTCCATCGGCGTGAACGGCGTATTTGGCAACTTGGGGGTCGCATTGGCCCCGGTCGTAACTGCCTTCCTAGCCAACGCCGTGAGCTGGCGCGCTGCCTTCATCGCGCCCGGCGTGTTCTGTCTTTCCGTCGGGCTTGTGTGGATGCGCACTCCGCTTGTCCCGGCCCACTTGCATCACGTCAATCAACGCCCGTTTCCGCCGATTCCCCGGCATCTGGTACGCCGGGCCGTGGTGGTGCTGATGCTGATCGCCATGGCGTCAGGGCTGGTGTTCAACGCCTTCACGCTGCTGCTGCCAAAGCTGTTGCAGGAGAAACTAGCTGGAAACGGCAAGCTGCTCCCCCTGATCGGCGTCGCGGCCTTCGCAGTGACGCTGTGCGGCGCAGTCACACAGTTCAGCATTGGCCGAATGATCGACCGTAATACGCTGAAGCGGGTTTTCCTGCCGGTCAGCATCGTGCTGGCACCGGCGATGCTGGCGCTATCATTCGCGCAAGGCTGGCTGGTGCTACCGCTGGCAGCCGCGGTCGCCGCCTCGGTCTTCGGCCAGGTCACCGTCAACGATACGATGACGGCCCGTTACATTTCCCCCGCACTGCGCGCGAAGATCTATTCCGTGCGCTTCTTCGTCGGCTTCCTGGGCTCTGCCGCCGCGGCTCCGTTGGTGTCCACGTTGTATGAGCGCACCGGCAGCGTGGTCGCCGTCACGTCAGTGCTGGCTGTCTTCTCCGTCGTGACGCTGGGCTGCGCGCTCTTCTTCCCGAACCGCAAGGAGGAACTGCAGCCGGAGTTATGGGCGGACGCGCTACCCGGCGCGGCGGAGTGAGGGGCAGGCGCCTCGCGGCACCGCGGTTGGCAAACAGCCGAGAAGCTGTCGCAGGCCTTGAATCCGTTCAGCGTGTCTGCGGCTGACGACAGCGCGCGGCAATTGCTGAGCGCGTGTCAGCAGATTTCAAACTGTGACGTTGTGTGTGTCACGCAGCCCGACCTGTGCGTAGGCTGCCCCACCACCACAGTCCAGGGCGGTCTTATGTTCAAACTCTTCACGCGCCTGCCACGCAGGCTTGCGTCCCTCGCCGGCGTACTGTTGCTCGCGGGCACAGCGATCACACTCAGCGGTTGCGTCGTGCGCGCGGGCTTCGCCGCGCCGCCGCCGCCGCCCCCGCCTGCCGTCTATGTAGCGCCGCCGCCGGCACCCGCGTCTGTCGCGCCCGCACCGGCAGTCGACGCCGAAGTGCAGGCGAGCGAGGCGCCGCCGGCGCTGCCCGTCTATGAGCAGCCGGCCTGCCCGGTCGAGGGTTATCTGTGGGCCCCGGGTTACTGGGCCTTCGGACCCGGCGGCTACTACTGGGTGCCGGGCACCTGGGTCGCACCGCCGCGTGTTGGCTTCCTCTGGACTCCGGGCTACTGGGGGTTCGTGGGCGCCGTGTACGTCTGGCACGCCGGCTACTGGGGTCCGCACGTCGGTTTCTACGGCGGCGTGCACTACGGCTTCGGCTACGGCGGGGTCGGGTTCGCCGGCGGCCGCTGGGTGGGCAATTCGTTTGCCTACAATCAGACCGTCACCAACGTCAACGTCACGGTGGTACACAACACCTACAACGAGACCGTCGTCAACAACACCACGATCAACCGCGTGAGCTATAACGGCGGCGCGGGCGGTATCGCGGCAACGCCGACTCCTCAGGAACGCATGGCCGCCCAGGAGCCGCACGTCGCGGCTACTGCGGCGCAGACCCAGCACGTTCGCCTGGCGGCGAGCAACCCGGCCCTGCTGGCGCGCAACAACGGCGGCCGCCCATCGATCGCCGCGACACCCCGGCCCTCAGCGTTCAACGCCCCGGGCGCCGTGGGCGCGCATGGTGCGGCGCCTCGCTCGCAGCACGCTCAGCCCGCGCTGGCGCACGCCAACAACCCGAACGGCGCCGCTGGCGGCCAGGGTCATGGCAAGCCGCAGCCGGTCAAGGCCAAAGCTACGAAGCCGCATCCGAAGCCCAAGCCGGAAGAGGCCAAGCATGAGCCGGACGTTGCGCAGCGCTAGCGCACGGCAACCTCGAGCTGCGCTCGCCACTGCGGCACACCCGCGCGCTAGAACACAAAGGCGATGATGTCGGCATTGAGCTCGTCGGCCTTGTTATCCCCCGCACGCAAGGGGAGCTGTTCTTGCACTCAAGGCTTGGCGTGGGAAACGAGCAGACATGACTTCGAGGCGAGCGTTCCTCAAAGCTGGCGCACTGGCGGTCGGAGTGGCCGGTGCAGTGGCGGCTCCGGCGGCAGCGGACAAGCGCGGCGCGGCACGCGGCTATCACCGCCTGCACGCGATGCCGCACGACGTCACGCTGCTTGCGATGCGCAACGCCGACGGCTCGGAGACGATCGGCGCCAAGCTCGATGAGGATTGGGTCCTCGACGTGCGCACGGCGTCGCGGCTGCTCGGCATTGCGGCTCCCCTGACGCTCGGGGAGTTGCTCACGGAGGGCAACGGCCGCGGCCTCAGCGAGCTCATCGCCACAGCGTCAACCTCCCGCAAAGCACAAGCGGCGAAGCTCAAGGAGTCCGCCATAACCTTCGGGAGGCTGTTCACGCATCCGGGCAAGATCGTCTGCATCGGGCTGAACTATCGGGCGCACGTTGCCGAGACCGGCCTGAAGCTCCCAAGCGCTCCGGTCCTCTTCAACAAGTACGACAACGCACTCGCAGCGCATAACTGCACCATCACTCTCCCGTCCCGTGACGTGGCGTACAAGTTCGACTACGAGACGGAGCTGCTCATCGTCATCGGCAAGCCAGCGCGCAACGTCTCCGAGGCCGACGCGCTCGGGTACGTGGCGGGCTACTGCACCGCGCACGACTTCTCCGCCCGCGACCTGCAGCTCGAGACCCCGAGCACGCAGTGGATGATCGGCAAGACGCTCGACGGCTTCGGCCCGATCGGGCCCTACTTCGTGTCGGCGGATCGGGTGGGCGACCCCAACAACCTGAAGATCGAAACGCACGTCAACGGCGAGCAGCGCCAGTCGTCCAATACCCGCAACATGATCTTCAATCCGCAGAAGCTGATCGCCTACATCTCGCGCATGTGGACGCTCGAGCCGGGCGACATCATCTGGTCCGGAACACCCGAGGGCGTCATCCTCGGTTATCCCCGCGACAAGCAGGTGTGGCTCAAGGCCGGCGATCAGATCGTGAGTACGATCGAGAAGCTGGGATCGCTCAGGTTCACTCTGGCGTAGCGGCCATATTGAGACGCAAGATTCGCCTATTTCGCGGCGCGCGAGTCCTTTAGCGGCGTGACGAATATCGAGGCGATCCGCCAGCCGGAGTTCGTCTGCACGAACACTCCGCTCCAGCTGACGCGGTGCGCGGCCGGATCTTTCCGCGCCCCTGCCGCTGTGAGCAGGAGCGGCGTGACCAGCACCCTGACACCGGGCGCAAGGCTCGCGACCCGCGACTCCTGCGCCTGCGTATCGAGTCTCCAGGTTCCCTTCCATGCCTGCTCGAAGGCCGCAAGCGCCTGCCGATATCCCCAGATCGAGCCGCCGCCTTCCTGGGTCCACACGAAATCCTTCGAATCGAGCAGCACCTCGGAAAGGGCGGCAGCATCATGCGCGTTTTGCGCAAGAACGAAGCGCGCATATACGCCCATGACTTCACGGCGCTCGGGGTCATCGGGCGCCGCGGGGGTCTCCGCAGCCGCGGCGGGTGCAGGTGCGGGCGGCGCGGCTGGCACGACGGCTGCTGCCGGCGGGGCGGCGACAGCGGCGGCCATAGGCGCGGCGGGTACGGGCGACGCCGCGGCGGCGGGTGCAACTGGCGCGGCGGCTGCGGGCGGTGCCGCTGCCGGCACCGGCGGCGCCGCAGTCGCGGCCTTCCCCGTCAACTTGTAATCGGCGGTGACCAGCATGCCCTTCTGCTCCGCATCCGCGCAGCTCAAGGGACTCACGACCGCGGACTTGATGCCGGTCATGCCGTCGCGCCGCTGCATGGTCTCACCCGACACGCCGTTGGATTCGCGCTTGCCGGTCTTCGGATCGACGAGGCAGTAGTACCGTCGCGTGTCCGGCGGCGACCCTACGTCGAAGTGTCCGCGCACCACTTCGCGACCCAAGTCCTCGCCGAAGGCCTGCCTGAGGCTCGAAAAAAAGCCGCCCTGTGTTTCGGCCGGCTGCGCGCCTGCGGGCGGATCGGCCCGGCTCACTTGCGCCGAGACGAGCACGAGCGACGCGGCGAGGAGTGTTCTTGTCTTTGCAAAGCTCTTCATGGCATCTCCCGACGCGCTGCGCCCGCGCGGGCCTAGCGGATACCGACCTGTCCGCGCACCGCCGCGATCAGGAGCTGCGGGTCGTAGCCCAGGCCGTCCTTGAAGACCACTTCGACGTTCTCGATGTCGTCGATGTGCGCGGCAGGATCACCGTGTACGAGTATGAGATCGGCGTGTTTGCCTGCGGCGATGCTGCCGATGTCGCGCTCGCGGCCCATGAAGCGTGCCCCGTTCAGCGTACCAATCTGGATGGCCTGAAGCGGCGTGAAGCCCGCGTCCACCAGCAACTCGATCTCGCGCTGGTCGCCGAAACCCGGCAGCACGCCTCCCGCACCTGTCGGGTCCGGGCCGGCCAGCAGCAGGCCGCCGGCCGCCGCAAAGGCACGCTCGAAATCCATCTCGGTGCGAAACAGCTGCGCGGGCGCTGGGTTTTCGGGATCGATCTGTGCCCTGAATACCAGGTAGCTGTCGCGCGCCGCAGCCGACATGGCATCGAGCGAGCGGCGTTGCGCCGGTGCGCGGCCGGGCACCCCGAGCTCGAACACCGGTAGCGTCGAGGTCACGGCAACGTGGTGTGCGATCAGCGAGTGAATCAGCGCTACGAGCTCGGGATCGCCGGCGTGCTTGCCGAGCCAGGACGCCTGCATGGCCTTGCCGTCGGGGCACTTATCGGGCTGCCGGCCGGCAACGAACTCGCTGTCGGTGTAGACCGGGCCGTGCTCGAAGTCGTCGATGCCGGCAGCGATGGCTTCCGGCCAGCTGACTGAGCAGAGGTGCCCGGTGAGGCGCAGGCCGTGCCGGTGAGCGGCCGCGACCGCGGCGGCGAGCTCCGCGCGAGTGATGTTCATGTAGGCCTTGAACGAGGTCATGCCGGCGTCGGCCCAGTAGTCGACGAATTGCTGCGCCTCCTTCGGTCCCGCGAGCTCGTGCATCTGCGCGAAATAGGTTCCGCTCCCTTCGAGATACGGCCCTGTCAGATCCAGATGCGGCCCCGGCATGGCCCCCGCCTCGATCCGCGAGCGCACTTTCAGGTCGGTGTAGGGCTCGATGCTTCCCGTGGTGCGCAGCGTGGTCACGCCGGCCGCCAGATACAGCCGCGGCGCGGAGTACGGGATTTCATTGACGACGAAGCCCGGCTCCATTCCGCCGGGAGAATTGCGCTGCGTGTCACGCGAGGCGGTATAGAACAGATGGTCGTGCATGCCGACCAGCCCGGGCAGCAGGCTGTAGCCGGGATAATCGCGCACCAGAGCACCGCTCGGGATGGCCGTGGAGGCGGCGGGGCCGACGGCTGCGATCCTGCCGTCGGTGATGACCACCGTCTGGTCGGTGCGCGGGGCCGCGCCCGTGCCGTCGATGATCTCGACGTGGCGCAGTGCCACGGAGCTCGCGCGGATCGACACGTAGGCGGCGCTGTCGGACGGCTCGGCGCCCGGACTCAAAGGTGGGAACCCGAGCCCGAGGACCGTCAGACACACGAGTTTCCTGAGCACAAATCCCCCCTTAGCGGCGCCGGGGCCGAATGGCATCACATCGTGCGGGCTCGCGCAACGCCCGGCACGACCAACGCCCGGCCGTCACAGGCAGGAGAGCGCCGCACAGGCGCTCAGGTCAGATGTGCGGCCCTGCGCAACCTGGCGAGATAACGCATCGCAACGGCGGCGGCGGCCAGACCCGAGGCGGCACCGACAGCGAGCGCCCATCGCGGCCCGAACGTGTCGGCCACCCAGCCCACGATCGGCGCTCCGATGGGCGTGCCGCCGAGCGCAATCGCCAGCAGGATCGCCATTACGCGCCCGCGCATCGCAGGCTCGGTCGACAGTTGCACCAGACTGTTGGTCGAGGTGCTGAAGGTCTGGGCTGCCAGGCCGACGACGAACAGCGCGCAGCCGAACAGCCGGTAGTCGGGCATGATCGCCGCCAGTGCCAGGGCGGATCCGAACACTGCAGCCGCAACCAGCAGCCGCTTGATCCCGGGTCTGCCGCGGGTGGCCGCCAACAGCGCGCCGGTAATCGATCCGAGCGCCATTATCGAAGTGAGCAGGCCGTACTGGCTCGCGCCGGCGTGGAACGCGCTCACCGACATGGTGGCTATGAAGATGGCGAAGTTGAATCCAAACGTGCCGATCAGGAACAGCATGAGCAGCACGGCGCACAGGTCCGGACGCTGCCGCACGTAGTGCAGCCCGCCGGCGAGGTTCCCGGGTGCGCGCAGCGCCCGGTCGCTGTGATACAGCTCCCCGAGCCGCAGCATCCACAGGGAGGCCAGCACGGCGCCGAATGAGGCGGCGTTGATGAGGAACACCCAGCCGAAGCCCACCATGCCGACCAGAACCCCGGCGACCGCCGGACCGATCAGGCGGCCGGCGTTGAAGGAGGTGGAGTTGAGCGCCACCGCATTCGGCAGGTCGATCTCCTCCACGAGGTCCGACACGAATGTCATGCGCACCGGCGCATCGAACGCGGCGACGCAGCCAAGGAGAAGCGCCAGCAGATACACGTGCCAGAGCCGGACCAGTCCGGTGAGGGTGAGCACCGCCAGCGCGAGCGCCAGCGCTCCCATCGCGGCCTGAGTCGCGAACAGCAGCCGGCGACGGTCGAGACGATCGGCTGCCAGGCCGGTGAGCGGCAGCAGCAGCAGTTGCGGCCCGAACTGCAGCGCCATCACCACGCCGACCGCGGTCGCGTTGTTGTGCGTCAGCCCGGTGAGCACCAGCCAGTCCTGCGCGGTGCGCTGCATCCACGTGCCGACGTTGGAGATCAGCGCGCCGGCCGACCACACCCGAAAGTTGAAGCCGCGCAGCGAACGGAAGGTGCCTCTCACGGCGGGCGCGCGTACCGGCGGGTGCTACTCAGGCGGCTGCCGATGCCACGCGCCGCAGGAGCCGTGCTGCCGGCGCGTCCCCCGTCACAGCCTCGCCTTGATGTCGGTGAGCATCGCCTGCTCGAGCAGGCCGCGCGAGGTGCAGATCAGCGGGGTCTTCTCGTCGAAGGTGTTGCGCCGATCCTCGACCGTGGCACGCACCACGATGTAATCCTCGCCGGCGAGCACGGTGAACGCCACGTAGGTATCCGGATCGTCGACATTGAGGGGATCGCTGGTGCGCGCGCGCGACTTCTCCTTGCCGCAGTCCGCTTCGGCCGCCGTGACGACCACCGGCCGCGGCGCTGTTGTGAGGACGCCCTTATCATTGTCGACGGTCGCGATCGGGTAGCCATCGGCGGCCAGCGCCACCACCGCCGCGCCGAGAATGTTCGCCTTGCTGCTCTGGACCTCTGCGCGGGCGTCGTGCGGGGTCAGGTCCGGGCGCAGGTAGACGGGTGGCTTTGCGCACGCGGTCAACAGTACGGTCGAGGCGGCGAGAAGCGCCAGTGATCGCATCCGGGTGGACTCCTGTAGATCGCCTGCCGGGGTGATCCGAGGGTGGGATTCTACAGGGTCCATCGGCCTCAACGCCGCGACCCCGTCCGGCGGCGCCGCCCGCCGCGATCGGATTTACCCTTACTGCGCGGCTCGGGCCGATACGGGTTGGGATCGGTGCGGTACTCGATGGCCACCGGGGTCGCGAACAGGTCGTAGGCCTTGCGGAACACGTTCGCCAGATAGCGCGTGTAGGCCTCCGGGACCGAGGCGGTCTGGTTGCCGTGGATGACGATGCGCGGCGGGTTGCGCCCGCCCTGGTGGGCGTAGCGCAGCTTGATGCGCCGGCCGCGCACCAACGGCGGCTGATGCTTGATGAGCGCGTCCTCGAGGGTGCGGGTGAGCTGGCTGGTCGGCAGACTGCGCATCGCCGAGTCGTAGGCGCGCACCGTCGAGTCCAGCAGCTCGCCAACGCCCGTGCCGTGGCGCGCCGAGATGAAGTGCAGCGGCGCGAACGGCACGAAGTCGAGACGCAGCGCGAGCTGGCGACGAATCTCCGCGCGCTGCTCCTGCGGGATGCCGTCCCACTTGTTAACCGCGATGATGAGCGCGCGACCCCGCTCGAGCGCGATTCCGAGCACGCTCGCGTCCTGCTCGGCGACCGTATCGTGCGCATCGAGTACCAGGATCACCACATGCGCCGCGTCGATCGCCTGCAGCGTTTTCGCGACGCTCGCGCGCTCGACCACGTCCGCCACCCGGGCGCGACGCCGCAGGCCGGCGGTGTCGATCAGCAGGAAGCTGCGCCCGTCGCGCTCGAAGGGCACGAAAATACTGTCGCGGGTCGTGCCGGGATCCGGGCTGGCGATCACCCGCTCCTCGCCTAACAGCCGATTCACCAGCGTCGACTTGCCGACGTTCGGCCGGCCGATGATCGCGATGCGGATCGCACCGGAGTCGGCTTCCGCGGCGGCGCGCGGCTCAACACCGGCGAGCACTTGCTCCATGAGCGCCTCGCAGCCCTGCGCGTGGCTCGCGGAGATCGCCACCGGTGCCTCGAATCCGAGCGCATGGAAGTCCGCGGCCGCGATGTCGGGGTCGAGCCCTTCGGCCTTGTTGAGCGCCAGCGTGACTGGTTTGCCCGAGCGACGCAGCTCGCGCGCGACGAACCAGTCCTCGGGCGAGAGTCCCGCGCGCGCGTCCGCCAGCAGCACCAGGCGGTCGGCCTCGGCGACCGCGCGCTCGGTCTGCGCGCGTATCTGCGCCTCGAGACCGACCGGATTCTCGATGAGCCCGCCGGTATCGACCACCACGCAGGGAACCGGGCCCAGCCGCCCGAAGCCGTATTGCCGATCGCGCGTCAGCCCCGGTACGTCCGCCACGATGGCCGCGCGCGTGCCGGTGAGAACGTTAAACAGCGTCGACTTGCCGACGTTCGGCCGGCCGACGAGCGCTACGACGGGCAGCATGGCAGCGGGCGGCCGGTGGCGGTCGAGCGGGTTACTTGCTCTCCTGCGGAGCGGGTGCTGCCGGCGCCGTGGGGGCTGCGGGCGCTGCCGGCGCCGCAGTCGCATCCGGCGGCGCCGGTGCGGTGGTGGCCTTGTATGGTGCGGCGCGGTGTCTGGCACCCCGTAGCGGCGCCACCCGAAATGCAGTGATCTGCCCGCGATCGTTGATTACCAGCACCCTGTCGCCCTCGACCACCGGGGTGGTGCTGACGCGCACCTTGCCGCTGGAGGCGCGCGCGGCGAGTGCGCCGGTGGACTTGTCGAGCCAGTGCACGTAGCCCTGGAAATCCGCGACCACGATCGCGTCGAGGTCGTCCATGGTCGCGGGCGCCGACAGCCCGCGATTCAGCAGCACCTTTTGCCGCCACAGCTCGGCGCCGGTCTTGGCCCGCATCGCGACTACCTCGCCGGACGCAGCGACCATGTAGAGTGTATCGTCGTCAAGAGTGAGCGAGCGATAACTCGACGCCTCGTGCGACCACCATACCTGGCCGGTGTCGAGCGCCAGCATCGTGACCTTGCCCTGGAAGCCGACGGTGTAGACGTCGGCGCCCGAGACTCTGACGGTCGTGTCGATATCGTTCAGGCGCTCGAGCTCGGTGCGCCCGTGAGCCGGGGTGATGTTGGCTTCCCACTGCACGGCGCCGTCGTTGACGTTGAGCGCCATGACCTTGCCGTTGTCGAAGCCGCTCAGCACCTGGTCACCGGCGATCACCGGGCGCGCCGTGCCGCGCAGCGACAGGCGTGGGACCTGCTGTTCCTGGGACCACAGCTCGTGTCCGTCCGCCGGACTCAGGCCATGGAGCTTGCCGTCGACCGTGCGCAGCGCGATCAGGCGCTCGGAGATGGCGGCGGGCGCCAGCACCTCGCCGTTCACGCGCACCACCCAGCGGCTCTTGCCGGTAGCCTCGTCGAACGCGAACAGCCGACCGTCGCTGCTGCCGATCAGCACCAGGCCATCGCCGACCGCGGTGCCGCCGGACAGCGGCGCCTTGGTGCCCGCCCGCCATACGACGTGGCCGCGGGCAAGATCGAGCGCCACGACGTCGCCGCGGTGACCGGCGGCGAACACCCGACCGTCCGCGACACTCAATCCCAGCGACAGGCGCAGCGGCGCCTCCTTCTTGTACCCGACGTTCGCCGTCCAGACTTTGCTGACGCGCAGCGTTGCCGTGAGCGGTGTCAGCTTGGCAGGCGTCTCGACGGACTTGTCCTTGGAGCAGGCGGCAACCAGCAGCGCCGCGACGCAGATCGAAAGTTGCAGGTGTCGCATAGTCATTTCGCAGGCTCGGGCCGCGGAGCGTCCGCCGGCGCGGCGGCGGGCGTGGCGTTCGCGGCGCTGCCGGTAAGGTCGGCGATCTTGAGGTCGAGGAGCGAGTCGGCGGTCGCCGCCTCGGTAGCGCCGGCCGCGGCGGCACGATACTCGGTGAGCGCCGCGGCCTTGTCGCCCTTGGCGTAGTAGGCATCGCCGCGCGCCTCGTGGTAACTGCGGGCGAACGCGCCGGGCTCGGCGGCGTTCAGCGTCGCAAGCGCCAGATCGGGCTTGCCCTGCGCGATCTGCACCCGCGCCAGGCGCTGCCGCGCAATGAGCGCGAGCTCATGATCCTTGGAGTGCTCACTCACGGACTGAAGCTCCCCGGCAGCCTGCTCGAGCTGGCCGGAGTCGATGTAAATGTGCGCGCCCAGCAGCCGCCCCTGGTCGGCGTACGCCGAGAGCGGGTAGCCGCGCTCGAGCTCGCCCAGGTGCACCAGCGCGTCGGTGCGATCGCCCTGCTCCAGGGCCTGGACGATCTGCATGTACCTGGCCCCCGCCTGCAGCGCCTGGGTGTCGCGGTAACCCTGCCACCAGCGCCAGCCGAGAAGCAACGCGCCGCCGACGGCAACCCCGGCGAGGACCCATACAGCGTTTTGGCGTGCCCACTCGCGGATCTGCTCCCATTGTTCTTTTTCGGACAGGTAGTCGGTCACTCGGTCACTCCTTGCAGAAAATGCGCAGCGTTCACCGGCCGCCGGTCGCGAGAGCGGCCAGGGCCGCATCCACGCCCGCTGCCACGGAGTCGATCGGGCATTCGTTCTGACCCGACTCCTCGCGTAAAGGTTTCATGGCGAGCACGCCGCGTGCGAGCTCGTCGTCGCCGATGATCAGCGCCAGGCGGGCCCCACTGCGATCTGCGCGCCGGAACTGGGCCTTGAAGTTGCCGCCGCCGAGATTGAGCTCGAAGCGCAAGTGCGGCCGCTCACCGCGCAACCGCTCGACGATCGGCAGCGCCTGCGCCGCGGCGCGCGCGCCGTTCACCACCACGAACACGTCCGGATGCGCAGCCGGCGGGCTGCGCCCGGCCGCGACCACCAGCGCGACCAGCCGCTCGACCCCCATGGCAAAGCCGATCGCGTGAGTCGGCTCGCCGCCGAGCTGGGCGATCAGGCCGTCGTAACGGCCGCCGGAGCATACGGCATTCTGCGCGCCGGTGGACTCGGTGATCCACTCGAACACGGTCCGGGTGTAGTAATCGAGCCCCCGCACCAGGCGCGGGTTGACCTGATAGGCGACTCCCACCTCATCCAGCATGCGGCGCAACGCCTCGAAGTGTGCGCGTGACTCGGGATCGAGGTGCTCGGTCAGCTGCGGGGCGGCGCGAATCAACTCCTGCATCTCGGGGTTCTTGCTGTCGAGGATCCGCAGCGGATTGCCGGCAAGACGTCGCCGGCTGTCGGCATCGAGCTGCGATTCGTGGGCGGAGAAATGCTCGACCAGCTTCGCCCGGAAGGCGCCGCGGCTCTCGGGGGTGCCGAGCGAGTTGATCTCGAGCCTGAGTGCCGGCGCGATACCTAAGCGCTGCCACAGCCGCGCGCTCATGGCGATCAGCTCAGCGTCCGCGTCGGGGCCGGCGAAACCAACCGCCTCCACGTCCACCTGCCAGAATTGCCGGTAGCGTCCCGCCTGCGGCGCCTCGTGTCTGAACATCGGCCCCAGGCACCATAGCTTGTGGCGCTGTCCGCGCAGTAGCCCGTTGGAGATCAGAGCGCGGACTATACCGGCCGTGGCCTCCGGCCGCAGCGTCAGACTGTCGCCGCCGCGGTCGGTGAAGGTGTACATCTCCTTGACCACCACGTCGGTGTGCTCGCCGATCGCGCGCTTGAAAAGCTGCGTGTGCTCGAGCAGCGGCACACGGATCTCCTCGTAGCCGTAGGCGCCAAGGAGCTCGCGGGTCACGCCCTCGAAGTACTGCCAGGCGGGAATCTCCGCCGGCAACACGTCGTTCATGCCGCGCACCGGCTGGATCTCGGCAGTCACGCTCAGCCTCCGGGGCCGGGCACGGGCGGCGCGGGCGCGACGTGCCCGGCGGCATCGAGCACAAAGCGCGCACTGTGGTCACGATGCACCAGGCCGTCGAGAATCACGGGCCGACCGTTGAGCTGCATCGCCACCGCCGGCGCGTTGCCGAGCACCACGCGCAGCGGCGGCGCCCCGCTCAGAGTGCGTGCGCTGTCCGCGACCCCCAGACCCCCGATCAGGCGCCGGCCGCCGGCGTCGTACACCTCAACCCAGCTCGCATCGGAGAACTTCAGGGCGAGCCGGGCTTCACCCGGCGCGGCGGGGGCACCGGCGGCGGTCGCCAGATGCGCCCCGGCGGCCATTCCGACGGCACTGGGCGGCGGCGCCTCCTCCGCAACGGCAGAGCCCGGCGCCGGTGCCGCGGCCGCCGGCGGCTGCGTCACCGGCTGCGGCTTCACGCCGGGCAGAGTCACCAGCCACCACAGCAGTCCGACCGCCGCAAACACGCCCAACACGATGACCGCCGGCAACACCAGCGATGAATCGCGGCCGGGCTCGCGGTGCGGAATGCGCGTAAGGTCAGGGCTGGGGGCGGCCGCATACTGCTCTCCGGGCTCCGGCGGCGGCTCGCCGAGCAGTTCGGCGTAGCGGCGCAGATGACCGCGCACGTACACCAGAGCGCCAAGGGCTGCGAAGTTGCCCGCCTCGAGCGCCTCGAGCATCCGCGCGTCGACGTGCAGCTTCTCCGCCGCCTGCAGGATCGTCAGGCCGCGTTTTTCACGCGCCCCACGCAGCCGTGCGCCGATGCCGCGGGCGTCGCCGCCAGCTTCGCTCGCCATGGTGCCTCAGCCGGGGTTGTTGAGCGACGCGAGGGCGCGCGCCTGCTGTGACTCGGGGAAGTCCAGCTGCAGGCGTCGCGCGTAGCGCTGCGCGGCGATCTGGTCGTGCTGCGCGCGCGTGACGCGCACCCCGAGCAGCAGCAGGTCGGGCGTCGCCTCGTAGGTGCCCACGAAAGTGTCGATGCCGGTGCGCGCTGCGCCGAGATCACCGCGCTCGAACTGGAGCGTCGCGAGCTGGAAAGCCGCTTCCGCGTAGTTCGGCCGCAGCGCCAGCGCCTGGTTGAAGTTGGTGGCCGCCTCGTCATAACGTCTGGCGGCGCGCAGGCACACGCCGGCGTTCACGTAGGCATCCTGCGGCGTGGGGTACAGCCCGTTGTGCGCCGCCTCGAGGAACAGCTTGACTCCCTCGTCGGTGCGGCCGTTGGAACACAGGTACACGGCGTAGTTGTTCTGCACCTGCGGGTTGCGCGGCGTCTCGCGCAGCGCGGTACGGAACTCCTCATCCGCCTTGGCGTGATCGCCCAGGCGGGCAAACAGCATGCCGCGCGCGCTGTGCACGTCCGGGTTGCCCGGATCCTGGGCGAGCGCCCGGTCGAGCTTGTCCTTTGCCAGCTGCAGGTCGCCCTGGTTCATGTAGGCCATGCCCAGCTGCACGTTGTCCACGGCCGCCTCGTGTTCGCGGCCGGCTTTCTGCGGGGTGGCCGCGCACGCGGCGAGCATGAGGAACGCAAGCACGACGGCGGCAAGCGGCCGCGGCGGCAGAGGAGACGCGATGATGTTCACTTGTCTGCTCATGGTTGGACGCTGAAGCCAATGACCTTGCTGCCGAGCCGCACCGTGGTGCGATCGATCACGCGGCCTGCGAGCTGGCCGCAGGCGGCGTCGATATCCTCGCCGCGCGTACGGCGCACGGTCGCCAGCACGCCCCTTTGGATCAGCTCATCCCGGAACCGCTGGATGACCGCGGCGGGCGAGCGCCGGTAGCGCGTGCCCGGGAACGGGTTGAATGGAATCAGGTTGACCTTGGCCGGGTGACCCTTGAGCAGCCGCGCGAGCGCGCGCGCCTGGGCCGGCGAGTCGTTGACGCCGTCCAGCATCACGTACTCGAAAGTCACGCTGCGGCCGTTCTGCTCGTCGAGGTAGTGCCAGCAGGCCTCGAGGAGCTCGGCGATCGGGTGCTTGCGGTTGATCGGCACCAGCTCGTTGCGCAACGCATCGCCAGGCGCGTGCAGCGACACCGCCAGCGCCACGTTGCTCACCTCCGCCAGACGGTAGATCTGCGGCACGAGTCCCGAGGTCGAGAGCGTCACGCGCCGGCGCGACAGGTCGAAGCCGAAGTCATCCAGCAGGATATCGAGGGCCGGCACCACGTTGCGAAAGTTGGCGAGCGGTTCGCCCATGCCCATGAGCACGACGTTGGTGATGCGCCGCTCGAGCTGCGGCGGGCGCGCCGCGCCGGCCGGCGCCGGGCCGCTCGCCTCCTCGCGGGCGAGTTCGCGCGCCGCAAGCCACACCTGGCCCACGATCTCAGCGGTGCTCAGGTTGCGGTTGAAGCCCTGCTGCGCGGTCGCGCAGAAGGAGCAGTCGAGAGCGCAGCCCACCTGCGAGGAGATGCACAAGGTGCCGCGGTCCGGCTCCGGAATGAACACCATCTCAAAGGCCTGAGCGGCATCGGCCCGCAGCAGCCACTTAGCCGTGCCGTCGGCCGAGTGCTGCACGCTGACGATCTGCGGCGCGCGCACCTCGGCTGCGAGAGTGAGGCGAGCGCGGAACTCTCGCGACA
>Ga0070761_10000525_pt1 | contig 24791 bp, 23 predicted proteins | sample HubBroMetageREF1_FD_66724 | JGI IMG/M metagenome (GOLD analysis project Ga0070761, IMG submission 66724) | Reference soil microbial communities from the Hubbard Brook experimental Forest, New Hampshire, USA - Hubbard Brook CCASE Soil... | ecosystem: Environmental > Terrestrial > Soil >... | reverse complement strand
GCCATCTACGCGGCGCTGACGCTCTTCGATGAGACCGGCGTCAGCGTGCCGCTGGCCATTTCCGGCACGATCACCGACGCTTCAGGCCGCATCCTGTCCGGGCAGACGACCGAGGCCTTCTGGAATTCGATCCGCCACGCGCAGCCCTTGTTCGTCGGACTCAATTGCGCGCTCGGCGGCAGGCAGCTGCGGCCCTACATCGCCGAGCTCGCCGCCGTCGCCGACTGCTACGTTTGCGCCTATCCCAACGCCGGCCTGCCAAACGCGTTCGGCGAGTATGACGAGGCGCCCGCGGAGACCGCCGGCATCCTGCAGGAGTTTGCCGAGTCGGGACTGGTGAATGTCGTGGGCGGCTGCTGTGGCACGACGCCCGAACACATCAGGCTGCTGCATGGCGCGGTCGCGGGCCGCGCGCCGCGCCCGCTGGCGCAGCAGCCGGTCAAGTGTCGCCTCAGCGGGCTCGAGCCTCTCAACATCGATGCCGACACCCTGTTCGTAAATGCCGGCGAGCGCACCAACGTCACCGGCTCGGCGAAGTTCCGCAAGCTCATCGAGGCGGGCGACTACGCCAGCGCTCTGGAGGTGGCGCGGCAACAGGTGACGAGCGGCGCGCAGATCATCGACGTCAACATGGACGAGGGCATGCTGGACTCGGAAAGTGCGATGGTGCGCTTTCTGAACCTGGTGGCGGCGGAACCGGACATCGCGCGCGTGCCGGTGATGATCGATTCCTCCAAGTGGTCGGTTATCGAGGCGGGCCTGAAATGCGTGCAGGGCAAGGCCATCGTCAACTCCATCAGCATGAAGGAAGGCGAGGAGGTGTTCCTGGAGCACGCCCGCAAGGTGCGCCGCTACGGCGCCGCAGCGGTGGTCATGGCCTTCGATGAGCAGGGACAGGCCGACACGGTCGAGCGCAAGGTCGCGATCTGCACCCGCGCCTACCAGCTGCTGACGTCCGGGGCGGGCATGGCGCCCGAGGACATCATTTTCGATCCCAACATCTTCGCCATCGCCACCGGTATCGAGGAACATAACGGTTACGGCATAGCCTTCATCGAGGCCACGCGTCGCATCAAGCGCGAGCTGCCGCATGCCCTGGTGTCGGGCGGCGTGAGCAACGTGTCGTTCTCCTTCCGCGGCAATGATGCGGTGCGCGAGGCCATGCACTCGGTGTTCCTGTATCACGCCATCGCCGCCGGCATGGACATGGGGATCGTGAACGCCGGGCAGTTGGGCGTATACGAAGGCATCGACCCGGAGCTGCGTGCCGCGTGCGAGGACGTGGTCCTCAACCGCCGTGCGGATGCCACCGAGAGACTGCTGGAGCTCGCCGCGCGCTTCAAGGGTGACGGCGCCGCGCGCCGCCGTGAGGACCTGGGGTGGCGCAATCTGCCGGTGGGCAAGCGCATCGAGCACGCGCTCGTCAAAGGCATCGATGATTTCATCATCGAGGACACCGAGACTGCGCGCCTGGAGTTCGAGCGGCCGCTGCAGGTCATCGAGGGGCCGCTGATGGACGGCATGAATGTGGTCGGCGACCTGTTCGGCGCCGGCAAGATGTTTCTGCCGCAGGTGGTCAAGAGCGCGCGCGTGATGAAGCGCGCGGTGGCGCACCTGGTGCCGTACATCGAGAAGAGTAAGGATGCCAACGCCCGGCGCAGCAATGGCCGCATGGTGATCGCCACCGTCAAGGGTGACGTGCACGACATCGGCAAGAACATTGTCGGGGTGGTGCTGCAATGTAATAACTTCGAGGTCATTGATCTGGGCGTGATGGTGCCGTGCGAGAAGATCCTCGAGGCCGCACGCCGCGAGCAGGCGGACTTCATCGGGCTCTCGGGCCTCATCACGCCGTCCCTGGATGAGATGGTGCACGTCGCCAAGGAGATGCGGCGGCAGGGCTTCGAGGTACCACTGCTCATCGGCGGCGCCACCACTTCGCCAGCCCACACCTCGGTCAAGATCGCCCCGCATTACACCCCGCCGGTCGTCTACGTGAAGGACGCCTCGCGCTGCGTCGGCGTATGCCAGACGCTTACCCAGCCGCAGCAGCGCGCGCAGTTCATCGCCAAGATCGGCGAGGAACACGAGCGGCGGCGCGAGCAGCACGCGGCCAAGAAGATCAAGGTCCCGGAGCTGTCGCTGGCCGCGGCGCGCGCCAACCGCCGCCGCATCGACTGGGCCGCCTATGCCCCGGTAGCGCCACGCGTGCCCGGCGTGCAGCGCTTCGAGGACTACCCCTTGAGCGAGCTGCTTGGCTACATCGACTGGATGCCGTTCTTCAACGCCTGGGAATTCGCCGGGAAATTTCCCGACATCCTTAACGATCCCAAGGTGGGCGAGGCCGCGAGCAACCTGTACGCTGACGCCCGCCGCATGCTGAAGGCGCTCATCGCCGAGCGCTGGCTCACGGTGCGCGCGGTGGTAGGCCTGTTTGCCGCCAACGCCGTCGGCGATGACGTGGAGATCTACACGGGCGAGGCGCGCGATGGGCTGCTCACGACCCTGAACTTCCTGCGGCAGCAGAAGGGCAAGCCCGACGGTCTGCCGCACGAGTGCCTGGCCGATTACGTGGCGCCGCGCGCGAGCGGGGTGCAGGATTACTTCGGCGCCTTCGCCGTTACCGCCGGCATCGGTATCGAGGAGCACGTGGCGCGCTTCGAGCGCGACCACGATGATTACTCGGCGATCATGTTGAAAGCGCTCGCCGATCGGCTCGCCGAGGCCGCCGCGGAGCACTTCCACGAGCGCGTGCGCCGCGAGCTGTGGGGCTACGCGGCCGATGAAGGTTTGACCAACGAGCAGCTGGTGCACGAGGAGTATCGCGGCATCCGTCCGGCGCCCGGCTACCCCGCGTGCCCGGATCACACCGAGAAGGCCAAGCTCTGGAGCCTGCTCGACGCGCAGGCGAACGCCGGCATCACTCTTACGGAGTCCTACGCCATGTACCCGACGGCGGCGGTCAGCGGCTGGTACATCGCGCATCCGCAGGCGCGTTACTTTGCGCTCGGCAAGATCGATCGCGATCAGGTGCACGACTACGCACGCCGCAAGGGGATGTCGCACGGGGAGGCCGAGCGCTGGCTGTCCCCGAGCCTCGGCTACGAGCCGTAGCCGCGGTCGCTTTAGTGCGAGGTGCGCCGCTCGTGCTCGAGAGCGCGCAGGTACTGCGCACCGCCAAGGGTCCGCATCTGTCCGAGAATCCACTCGCGCCGCGCGATCACGTAGGGCGACGGCCGCTCCACGCGCAACAGCAGCGGGTTCGGCAGCACCGCGGCGAGCAGCGCCGCATCGCGCGAGCTCAAGCTGCGCGCGGATTTGTGCCAGAAGTGCTGTGCCGCCGCCTGCACGCCGTAAATGCCATCGCCGAACTGCGCGATGTTCAGGTACATCTCAAGGATGCGTTCCTTCGGCCACAGGGTCTCGATCAACACGGTGAACCAGGCCTCCAGGGCCTTGCGCACGAAGCTGTGTCCGCTCCACAGGAACAGGTTCTTCGCCACCTGCTGCGAAATGGTGCTGGCGCCGCGCAGGCGCTTGCCGTGCTCTTCGGCGCGCACTGCCTCACGGATGGAGTCGAAATCGAAGCCGGCGTGAAACGGAAACTGCTGATCCTCGGAGGCGATCACCGCGATCGCCGCCTGCGGGGAGATCTCCTCGAGGCTCACCCACCTGAACTCGGTGCGGTAGCCGCGCTCCCCGGCACGCCAGGCGGCGACGCGCGCCTCCAGCATCAGCGCGCTGGTGACGGGGTGGAACCAGCGCAACATCAGGACCGGCAGCGCGGTGAGGATGAGGCACACGAGCACCAAAAGGCCGAGCCCCTTCAGGAACCCGCTCACTGCGCCGCGTCGCCGGGAATTGCGCGCGCCGCTTTGTGATCGCGTTGCGCCCCGCGCCACTAAAGTGTCCGCTACGCCTTCAGGCGGCGCGCCGACACGATCACCACATCCTCCATCGGGGCGTCGGTGTAGCCCTGGCGGCGACCGGTGCCGACGCGGGCGATTTTGTCGATGACGTCCATGCCCTCCGTGACGCGCCCGAAAACGGCGTAGCCGAAGTCACGCGGGCCGTGGTCGAGGAAGGCGTTGTCGGCGAGGTTCACAAAGAACTGCGAGGTGGCGCTGTTGACGTCGCTGGTGCGGGCCATCGACAGGAAGCCACGGCCGTTCTTCAGGCCGTTCTTGGCCTCGTTAGCGATCGCCGCGCGGGTCTTCTTGCTGGCAAAGTCGGCGGTCAGGCCGCCTCCCTGGATCACAAAGCCCGGCACGATGCGATGGAATATGGTGCCGTCGAAGAACCCGTCATCGACGTAGCGCAGGAAGTTCTCCACGGTGACCGGCGCCTCCTTGGCAAACAGCTCCACCGTGAAGGGGCCATGCGAGGTTTCGAATCGAATCATTGTTGTCCTTCCGTCATACGCTCAAGTCCCGCCAGATCGCGGTGCGAGCGTACGTGACGCATGCCGGCGAGGACAAGCTCATGGCGCACCTGGGTGGCCTGGGTGGCGCCGTGCTCGAGCAGCAGCCAGCCGCCGCGGGTGAGATGCGCGCCCGCCCCGTGGATGATCGCCCGGAGGCAGGCGAGCGCATCGCTTCCGGGCGTCAGCGCCAGCCGCGGCTCGTGCGTGAGCTGGGTCAGGTGCGGATCGTCGGCGGCGATATAGGGCGGGTTGCTCACCAGCAGATCGAAGCGCTCACCCCGAAGCGGCTCGAACCAGCTGCCCAGCCGGAACTCAATCTGGTTGAGCCCAAGCGCCGCGGCGTTGACCCGCGCCGTGGCGAGGGCCTGCGGCGACACATCACTTGCCAGCACCTGCCATGCGGGCCGCTCGCTCGCGAGCGCCAGCGCGATGGCGCCGGATCCGGTGCCGAGGTCCGCGACCCGGGCGTGCCCGGCAGGCCACAACGCCAGGCAGCGTTCCACCAGCAGCTCGGTCTCCGGACGCGGGACCAGTACCGCCGGGGTCACCTTGAGCCGCAGCGTCCAGAAGTCCTTTTCCCCGGTCAGGTACGCGAGCGGCTCGCCGTCGGCCCGGCGTTCAAGGAGGGCACGGTAGCGCCCGGCAGCTTCCGTGCCCGGCGCGCTCTCGGGATGCGAACGCAAGCGCGCGCGTGGCACATCCAGCACGTACGCCAGCAGCAGCTGCGCGTCCAGATCCGCGCTCGCTTCGCGGCCGGCAGCCGCCGGGGAGGCGCGCAGCCGCCGTACCCCTGCCGCGAGCAGCGTCGCCACTGTCAGATTCGATGTCATGCGCAGTTTCGCTTCGGACCGGTAATATGCACCAATGACAAACACCTTGTACCCGCCCCCGCGGCCGCAGGCGGTCGGAGAGATTCTCGATACGGCATTCCGGATCTTTCGCGCCACGCTGCTCAGGTGCCTGCCGTTCGCCACCTTGTCGCTACTCGCCGGGCAGTTGCCGAATATCTACAACCTGCTGAAGGGCGGCCCGTTGGCGCAACGCCTTGCCTCGCACGATGCGGTCTGGTTGCTGCTCGAGGTTGTCGGCTACGTGGTCGCTCTTACTCTAACGAGCGTCATCGTGCGGCGGCAGTGCGCCATGGCGAGCGGCCAGCCGGCGCCCCCGGAGGGCGAACTGACCTCGTCGCTGCGGCTGGTGCCCGGCCTGTTCGCGGTTTCGTTCCTGATCGCGCTCGCGATCCTGGCGTGCCTGCTCCCGGCGGCGATCTTTGCCGGCAATCCGCTAGGCCTGGCCGCGGCGATCGTGATCCTCCTCATACCGGCCTCGTATGTCGCGATCAGGCTTTCGTGCACGATTCAGACCTACCTTCTGACCGGTCGCGGGGTGTTTGCGAGCATCAGCCACAGCTGGGATCTGACGGCCGGCAACTTCTGGCGCCTGTCGCTGATCTACAGCGTTGCTATCGTGCTGCTGTTTGTCTTTTACGTGCTGGCGGGCGTCATCGCGGCCGTCATCGCCGTGCCCTTCGCGCTCGGCGATGTCGCCATGATCACCGCGGTCACGGCTGCTGTGGTGGTGATCCTCGGTTCGGTCGGCACGCCGTTCTACACCGCGCTCTCGCTCGCGGTGTTCGGGGACCTCTCGGTGCGCAAAGAGGGCACCGATCTCGCCGCACGCATCTCCCCGCCGGGATAGTCCAATGCGCCGCGCTCTTTTGGCGCTTCTCATTTCACTCGCCGGCGCATCGGTTGCGCAGGGACGGGACGCCCTCGCGGCAATCGATGCCTGCCTGCCGCAGCTGGACGCCGGTCTGGACGTGGGCTACCAGCGCATCGCAGCCCGTTGCCCCGATCTCACACCGAGCCTGCTGGCGAGTCCCTGGGGTGCCTGGTTGCCGCGCGACTGGTACCAGCCCCACAATCAGTTGTCCGCCGCGGGACTCGCAGACCTGCGCGCGCTGCTGGTGCGGGAGTCGGCAGCCGCGCCGCCCCGCCGTGAGCTGCGCACCGCTGCCGTAAGCGGCGTGCTGCGAGCGCTGTCGGTCGCCGAGCATCCGCGCACCTGGTGGGGGCGCTTCAAGAGCTGGCTGCACGAGCTTCTCGCCCGGCCGCAGGCCGTTGAGGACAGCTGGTTGCAGCGCCTGCTCGCACAACTGCACCTGCCGCCGACACTTGCACGTTGGATCGTGTGGGCGGCGCTGGCTCTGGTAGCCGCCTCAGGTCTGGCTATCGTGATCAATGAGCTGCGGATCGCAGGCTGGCTACCTGCCCGGCGTGGCGGCGGCGCGCGTGCGCGTAGCGCAGCCGCCAGTGCTGCAGGCGGTCCGGGACTCGAGGAGCTGGAGCGCGCGAGTCTTTCTCAACAGCCGCGCCTGCTGCTCGAACTGGTGGCGGCACGACTCACCGAACAGTCGCGCCTGCCGCCCGCGCGCGCGCTCACGGTGCGCGAGTTGAGCGGGGCGGCGCGGCTCGAAGACGCCGCCGATCGTGCCCGCCTGAGCGTACTGGCTGCGACTTGCGAGCGCGTGCGTTACTCGAACGAGGAGGTTGCGCCCGCGATACTCGCGCGTGCCCTTGCGCAAGGGCGCGAGTTGCTCGCGTCACTCGACGCCCCTATCGCGCAGCCGCAGGGCGCTTGAGGGGCGCGGGTGCGAGAACGCCTGATCACTCTGGGCTGCGCGCTCGCTGCGCTGCTGGTGTGCGCGACGCTGTTCCGGGGTGAAGCGACGGGCACGCATCGTGTCGTTCGGCCGACGACCGCCGAACGGGATGGCAACGGACTCATGGGGGCGATGACGTGGCTGCGTGGCGAGGGCATCCGCACAGTGTCGCTGCGTGAGCGGCTCGACACGCTGGCGGCGCGGCGCGATCTGCCCGCAACCGGCAACCTGCTGATCATGACGCTACCCACGGCGATCCCGCTGAGAACCACGGAGCTGAGCGCCGTGGATACCTGGGTGCGCTCCGGCAACACTCTACTGGTGCTGGCCGCGCTCTCGGACCGGCCGGACTGGGGCCGTTTCGGACCGATGTTCCAAAGTGACCTGCAGGTGCTCGCTGGCCTCGATGTGGAGGCTGTGCGCGCCGGCGCGCCCGGCGCCCAATCCGGCGCGGCGCCTGATGCCGCGGCGGCGGTCGACCACAAAGCGAGCGACGCCGGCGCGCAACTGCTGGAAGCGACGCGCGCCCTGGCGCAGCCGCAACCGAGCACGCTGGTCCCCAACAGACCGCACCCCTACCTGCGCGGCGTGGCCAGCGCGACCGCGTGGTCCGACTACGCTCCGCACACCTGGACGGTGACGATCCCGCGCAACGGGTTCGTACTGTCGCTCGCTCACCAGCGCGAAAACGCTGCGGATGTGTTGTGGGTACGCACTGAGGGAGCTGGAACTGAGAGGGTCGGAACAATCATTGTGAGCGGTTTCGGATCGCTCTTCAGCAATCGTGCATTGGGACTTGCGGACAATGCGCGCCTGCTTGCCAATATCGTAACCAACACGGTGAGCCCGACGGGCGCGGTGTTGTTCGACGACGAGCACCAGGGGCTGACTACCGCCTATGACCCGGCGAAGTTTTACCGCGACCCGCGCCTCTACGCCACGCTGGGGGTGCTCGGCGCGTTGTGGTTCACGTGGGTGCTCGGGGGCACGCAACTGCGCCTGCGCCAGGCGCGGCGCAGCGCCCCGCGGGAGGCGGAACTGGTGCGCGCCACCGGCGGATTTCTCGCCCGTGTGCTGCGGCCGCCGGCCGCCGCGCGCCGCATGTTCGAACATTTTTTTGCCCGCTTGCGCTCGCTCAGGCGCCGCGGCAGCGAGGATGGCAATCCCCCCTGGGAATGGCTCGAACAGCACCCACGGCTCGCACGCGCCGACGTGCAGCAGCTGAAAGAGTGGTATGCCGGGGCATACTCTGACCAGCGCGTGCCGCTGGCACGTCTGCACAACCTCATTGTTCGTACGGAAAGGCGGCTCGCCGCATGAGCGCATCGATCCAACAGCTGCAAGACTCGCTCGCACGGGAACTCGGACGGGTGGTGATCGGGGCCGACGCCGCGGTGCGTCAACTGGTGATCGCGCTCGTGGCCCGCGGTCACGTGCTCGTGCAGGGTGTGCCGGGCCTTGGCAAGACACTCCTGGCCAAGGCGCTGGCGCGCGCGCTGGGCGGGGAGTTCAAGCGCATCCAGGGCACGGCCGACCTCATGCCGAGCGACATCACCGGCGTGCATGTGTTCGATGAGGCGCAGCGCACCTTCGTGTTCCGCCCCGGCCCGCTGTTCGCCGATGTGGTACTGGTTGATGAGATCAACCGCGCAGGCCCGAAGACCCAGTCGGCGCTCCTGGAAGCGATGGAAGAGCGGCAGGTGAGCGTAGAGCGCGCCGCCTGGCAGTTGCCGCAGGACTTCCTGGTGATCGCGACGCAAAACCCGCGCGAGTTCGAAGGCACCTATCCCTTGCCCGAGTCGCAGCTCGATCGCTTCATGCTGCGCATCGATATGGATTACCCGGCCCGCGAGGCGGAAGCCCAGATCCTCAGCCGTTACGGGGGCGTCACGATCGCAGCGCAGGCGGCGCTCGCGGATGTGGTGGCGCTCGGGCGCACGACACTTGCCGAGGCACGCGCCGAAGCTGATCGGATTCGGGTCGCAGAGGCGCTGGTGGCGTACGTGCTGGATCTCGCGCGCGCCTCGCGCGAGCACGCGCGGCTGACGCTGGGACTTTCCACACGCGGCGCGCTGGCGCTGCTGAAGGCGGCGCGCATCACCGCGGGACTGCGCGGCGGGGAGTTCGTGACACCCGACGATGTGAAGGAAGCGGCGGTGAGCGTACTCGCCCACCGCCTGGTGCTGACCCCGGAAGCCGCGCTCGAGGGCACGAGCGCCGCCGACATCGTGCGCGCACTGCTGGCCGAGACGCCGGTCCCGCGCTGAAGCACCCATGCACCTCGCACGCCGCGCCTACCTGCTCGCGCTGCTGACGGCGGTGCTGGCGATCGCCGCCATCTGGCTGGAGCAGCCCGCAGTCGGGCTGCTGTGGCGGGTCGTCGTGGTGCTGCTGCTGTTCGGACTCGCGCTTGAAGGGCGACTGGTGCGCCGCGCAGCGCTGCGCGTGCGGATCGCCACAGCGTCGCGCGCCTATCTCGGGCAATCCCAGCCGGCGGCCTTCGCATTTGAAAACAGCGCGGCCCGTCCGCTCACCCTCGAATACGCGCCGGCGGTTCCGGCGGGCTTTGACACCGATGCGCAGGTGCGGCGCGTGACGGCACCCGCACGCGGCGCGGTGCAGGATCCCCTGACTTTGCTGCCGGTGCGGCTTGGGTCGCAGCAGTGGCCGGCGCTGCCGGCGCGCATGTTAGGCCCGTTCGGGCTCGCCTGGTGGAGCGCAACCGTGCAGCCGGCAGAGCGGTTGGTAGTGGCTCCCGACACGCTGCGCACGCAACCGCGCCCGCGCGGCATGGGTGGCGGCGCGCGACCACGGCGCGTGGCGGGCGCGGGCGCGGAGTTGCACCAGCTGCGCGCCTACGTGCGTGGCGACCCACTGGCGCGCATCGACTGGAAGGCCACCGCGCGCGCCGGCACGCTGGTGACGCGCGAATTCAGCGAAGACCAGCATCTTGACATCCTCATCGCTATTGACGCCGGCCGCTTCAGCAGCGTGCACGCAGGTTCGCTGGATCGCTTCGGCCTGTACGCAAATCTGGCGGCGCGCTTTGCGCAGCTCGTCACGCACAACGACGACCGTGTCGGACTGGTGGTGTATGCCGACCGCCCGCTCGCAATCGTGGCGCCGGCGCGCGGACTTGCGGCCGTGGCCAGCGTGCGGCGCAAGCTCGAGCAACTGTCCGTGCGGCAGGCGGAGTCGGATCCGACCGCAGCGGCGGTGAGCATACGCGGACTGCTGCGGCATCGCGGACTCATTGTGCTGCTCACTGATCTCGATGATGCCAGCGTTGCCGATCAGCTGGCGCGCGCCGTGCGCCTGCTGTCCCCGCCGCACCTGGTGGTGGTGGCCGGCGTGCAAAGCGACGAGGTCGCGCAGCTGGCGCGGCGTGAAGCGCGCGGCTGGCAGGATCCGTGGATCGCGCTGGCGGCGGCGGAGCAGCAAGCGCGTGCCGCTGCACAGCGTGCGCTCTTGCGGCGTCTCGGTGCGCCCGTGGTCGCAGCTTCCGCCGAGCGTCTGGAGCAGAGCGTATTCGCGCAGTACGAGGCGCTGCGGCGTGCGCGGCGCGTGTAGGGTTTCTTAGCGCACCGCCCAGGTGCGCCGGCCGAACAGAGCGCCGCTGAGCATCAGCACCATGAACAGCCAGTAGCCCACGCCGATGGCCGCGTGCGCACTGAGCGACAAGTGCGGATTGGGTGACACATAGCCCTCGATGAGACCCGCTCCGATGAGCAGCGGCACACAGGCGGCGAGCAACTTCCCGGAGCGCAGCGCCGCGACGCGGAACGATTCGATGCGGCCCGCGGCGCCCGGGCGTACCAGCGCCTCGCCGACGGCTGCGCCCGCGGCCCCCGACAGGCACATGACCGACAGTTCCACGCAGCCATGCGCCACCATGAACGTCAGTAACTGATCGCGCAGGCCGTGCTGGCTGACGAACGCGAGTACCGCGCCGAGCATCACGCCGTTCAACCCTAATATATAGAGTGTGCCGAGACCGAAGAAAAACCCGGCGCACCAGGCGAACAGGCTCACCACTATGTTGTTGGCCAGAATCTGCACCGACAACACCGAGGAAGGCACGATGTTGAGCATGCCATCCGTCCACAGCCGGCCGTGGTCCACGCTCGCAATGAGATCCGGGGACGCGAACAGCGCAATGAGCTCAGGATAGCGCTGCACCAGCGCGTAGCCGGCGCCCGCGGCCAGCACCAGGATCAGGCCCGACCACAGTATGTAGGGGCGCAGCCACCACACCACGGCGGGGATGTCATCGCGGAACAGCACCAGGAGTGCTGCGCGCAGGCGCCAGGCGCCGTGATGCAAGGTGGCGTGCGCGCTGGCGTATGCGGCTTCCAGGTACTCACGGGTGCGCGTGTCGGGCAGTAGCCTGCGGGCGCGCGCGAGGTCGTGCGCCAGCAGCCGGTAATCGTCCGCCATGCGCGTCGCGTCTGCGGCGTCCTCGGTCGTTCCCTGGGCGAGACGGCGGGCGCGCGCCAGCGCCTGCTGCCATAGGTTCGCGCGCTGCATGAAGCTCGCCGTCAGCGCATGCTGGCGCTGCGACGTGTTCACGTGCCGTGCGCCCCGCGCAGCAGCGCCTCAAGCTGCGCGTGCAGGCCCGCGTCATCGTCGCTGCGCGCGGCTAGCAGTGGCGGGTTGGGCACTGCGAAGCGCGTGAGCGCCGCGCGCGCCAGCTGCGCGCGCGCCTCGACGCTGAGCGTCGACCAACGGGCGAGCAGTTCGCCGATGATTTCCGCTCCGGCGGCTTCGAGCGGGTAATCTGCGCGCGGTTTTACCGCTGGCGGTGGCGCCAGTGCCTCCGCGTGCTCGTACACCAGCACGGTTCCTGCGGCCATATCGCCGATGCGCACGTGATCACGCGTCGCAATGGTCGCGGCGAGCCCCACGCCGTAGAACACCGGCAGGCTGTCGATCAGGCGGAATACGTTGCGGGTGAGGAGCGCCCCCGCGGAAGGCGTGCCGCCGTCGCGCGCCGTGATGCGCACGCCCGCCATGCGTTTTCCCGGGGTACGGCCGTGCATCACCGCTTCCAGCACGTAGTGGTAGAGGAAGTAGATCACGAACGCGGGCGCGACGACCCAGATGAACCAGCGTGCATCGTTGGTCAGCGGCGGCCTGAGGTGCAAGGCGCCGTTGAAGATCAGCGCCGCGATCACGTACCAGGCGAGCGCCAGGATCGCGCGCACGTGCCAGTCGACGAGGAACGCGTAGGCGCGGGCGCCGGGTCCGGCCACGGGCAGCGAAACCTCGACCCCGGTGTCGCTGTCGATGCTGAGTCCGGGGGTCGGATCGCTCACGCTTCCTCCGCGAGCAGTTCCGCCTGGTACTCCTGCTGTAACGCCTGGATCAGCTCATCGAGCTGCCCGTCCATGACCTGCTGCAGCTTGTAGAGCGTCAGGTTGATGCGGTGGTCGGTGACCCGCCCCTGCGGGAAGTTGTAGGTGCGGATGCGTTCGGAGCGATCACCACTGCCGACCTGCACACGGCGCGCCTGCGCCTGCGCGCTGTGCTGCTTTTCCTGCTCGGCGGCCAGCAGGCGCGCCTTCAGCAGTGCCATGGCGCGCGAGCGGTTCTTGTGCTGGGAGCGCTCATCCTGACATTCCACGACCAGGCCGCTCGGCAGGTGGGTAATCCGGATTGCGGACTCGGTCTTGTTCACGTGCTGTCCGCCGGCGCCCGAGGAGCGGTAGGTGTCGATGCGCAGCTCCGCCGGGTTGATCTGGATCTCGTCCACTTCATCAAGCTCCGGCAGGATGGCGACGGTGCACGCGGAGGTGTGGATGCGCCCCTGCGCCTCGGTGGCCGGCACGCGCTGCACGCGATGCGTGCCGGACTCGAACTTCAGCAGCGAGAACGCACCCTTGCCGGCGATGCGGCTGATGATCTCCTTGAAGCCGCCGTGCTCGCCGGGACTCTCGCTCAGGACTTCCGGCACCAATCCGTGCGCTTCGGCGTAACGAGCGTACATGCGGTACAGCTCACCGGCGAAGATCGCCGCCTCATCCCCGCCGGTGCCGGCGCGCACTTCGAGGAAGATGCTCTTGTCGTCGCGCGGATCCTGCGGCAGCAGCAGCCGGCGCAGCTCTTCTTCGGCGGACGCGATCTCGCCCTGCACGCGCGCCACCTCCTCGTTCCCGAGGCCACGCATCTGTCCATCGCTGTCGGTCTGCATGTCGCGCGCGGCAAGCAGGTCGCGTTCCAGCGCATGGTGGCGCCCGAAACGTTCCGCCAGCGGCTGCAGCCGCGCGTACTCCATGGACAGCTCGCGGAAGCGCGGCGAAGCGCCGGCAACTTCGTTGCTGGCCAGCAACCGCCCGACCTCTTCGAAGCGATCGGCCAGTTTCTGCAGGCGTTGGTGGATGGATTCCTTCATGGGCGGTGCATAGTGGGGCAATTACCACGCTTTATGCCCGCGGGCTGAAAGGGCCGCAGGCCGCCTGCAGTGGGGCCTGGCGCGCGGCATTCTCCGGGATGTATGTAGTTTGTGACAAGCTGCGCGGTGCACGCTCCCCGGGGAGGCTCTATAGTGACCGGCATGCCGGTATTCAATTATCCAGGTCGCTTGAACGTCGCGGTATGCGCGGCGGGACTGGCGCTCGCGCAGCTCGCGGGGTGCGCCAGCGTTCACCCGCAGAAGCCGCCCCCCGCGCCAACGGCCGCAGACTCCACGGCCCTGACGGTTTCGGCCGAGGTCGCACTGAAGCGTGGTGACTGCCGTACGGCTTCCGAGGACTACGCGCAGGCCGCCGACACCGGCGACGCGGCACTCGCGCGCCGCGCCGCGCAGGTAGCGATTGCCTGTGAGCACGTACCCGCCGCCTGGCAGGCTGCGAACCGCTGGCGCACGCTGGCGCCGGACGATGTCGGTGCGAACACGCTATATGCCGCCGTCGCCCTGAAGCTGTATCGCACGACGGATGCGCGCAATGCCATTCGTGACATCCGCCGCTCGGTCGAGCACGACAGCCCGCCAGCGGCGCAGGCAGGGGCTCCTCCTGTAGATCCGCACGCCCACCCGGCCAAGGCCGCTGCGGCCGATCCCCTCGCTACCAACATGACCGAGTTGGCGGGGCTGCTCCTCGAGGAAGCCGACGCCACGGCCGTGCTGGCTGCGATGAGCGGCGCTCTGGATGGGCCGCCTGCGCCCTCACCGGCGACGCTGCTGCTACTGGGCGAACTCGCGCTCACCGCCTACGACGGACCGCGCGCGGAAAGCTACGCGCGGCAGGTGCTCGCGCACAACGACAAGGACCTGGGCGCGCTGCACGTGCTGGCACGCGCCTGTCTGCTGCAGGGGCACAGTGCGGAAGCGATCGCCACCGCGCGCCTGGCCGTGGCCGCGGACCCCGTGCGCGGTGGCCTCGAGCTCAGCGAGGTTCTCGCGGCGCTCAATCGCTACGAGGAGGCGCGGGCGCAACTCGAGCAGCTGCGTTCGCAAGGCGCACCGGGTGCGGAAATCGACCGGCGGCTGGCGCTGCTCGCTTTCGACTCCGGCGACCTGCAGGACGCCAAGGTGCGCTTTGCCAAGCTGCTGTCGGGCGGCGAGGGCAATGAAGGCGCGCAGCTGTACATCGCCGACATCGAGGCGCGCAACGGCGATGCGGACGGCGCGATCGCGGACTACCGGCGGCTGTACGATTCGAGCGTGGCGCTGTCGGCACGCTCGCGCGCGGCGGCCCTGCTGCTGGACCGTAATTCGCGCGCTGAAGCGCTCGCCCTGCTGGATGACTACGCCGCAGACCATCCGGAGCAGGAACTGGACCTGACGCTTGCCAAGGCGCGCCTGCTCGCCGATCACGGCGACGCCAGCACCGGGCTCGCGGTACTCAAAGCCGAACTTGACCGCCATCCGCAGCATCCCTCGATCGAATACGACCGGGCGGTCATCCTCGAGCAGGCCGGGCAGGTGCACGAGTCAGTGACGGCGCTGGAGCATCTGCTCGCCGAGCGACCGGAGGATCCGACGCTGCTGAACGCCTTAGGCTACACGCTCGCCGATCACGCTCTGGAACTCCCGCATGCCGAAGCGCTCATTCGGCGCGCGCTCCTTGTCATGCCCGACAGTCCGGCGGCGCTCGACAGTCTGGGCTGGGTGCGTTTTCGCGAGGGTGATGCGGGTTCCGCGGCCCGCACGCTCGCCCGCGCCTGGTCCGTCGGACGGGACGCCGAAATTGCCGCCCACCTGGGCGAGGCGCTGTGGGTAAGCGGCGAACCCAGCGAAGCGCGCAAGGTGTGGGCTACCGCGCTGGCGCGCGAGCCGGATTCGAAACCCCTTAAGGCTACGGTGAAGCGGTTCCTGCCCGATGCTCCGTAGACTGGCGGCGGCCCTCGGGGTCGCAGCTCTTGGACTGGTGGCAGGATGCCGCACCTTGCCCGCGGTGGCCCCGGCAGCCGTGCCGTGGGAGCAGCGCCGGCCGCAGCTGCAGGCGCGGGATCACTTCGAACTCAAGGGCCGCATCGCCATCGCCGTCGCCGATCAGGGCGTCAATGCGAACCTGCAATGGACTCAGGCCGGAGCGCGCACCCAGGTCACGCTTGAAGGCCCGCTCGGCGTGGGCGCGGTGCGCATCAGTGCCGCAGGCGATGATCTGAGCATCGTCAACGCGGACGGACAGCGCATGGACAGCGATGCGGCGCATGCCGAACTCGTTGCGCGCTTAGGGTTCGATCCGCCGCTTCAGAGCCTGCGTTACTGGATCCAGGGCGTCCCGGATCCGGCAGCTCCCGCGACCGAAACACCGCAGCCCGGGCAGCAGCGGCTGGCGGCGCTCGCGCAGGCCGGGTGGAGCATCCTTTACACTTCCTACATGGCTGTTGGAGATGAGTGGCTGCCGTCGCGCCTGACCGTGCAGCGCGATAGCGTGCGCGTGCGGTTACTGGTGGATGACTGGCGGTTGTGACCTATCCGCAAACCCGCTGGCCAGCTCCCGCGAAGCTCAACCTGTTCCTGCATGTCAGCGGGCGGCGCGCCGACGGCTACCACGAGCTGCAGACGCTGTTTCAGCTGATTGACCTGTGCGACAGCATCGCGATCAGCGTGCGCGAAGACGGACGAATCGAGCGCCCGGACGGACCCGCGGGCGTGACGCCGGAGGAGGATCTCGTGGTGCGCGCGGCGCACACGCTCCGGCAGGCCACCGGCACTCGCCTGGGCGCAACCCTGAAAGTGCACAAGCGCATTCCCCTGGGAGGGGGTCTGGGCGGGGGCAGCTCGGATGCCGCCACGGTGTTCCTGGCGCTCAATCATCTGTGGGGCACCGGTCTGTCGCTTGACGAACTCGCCGCCCTCGCACTGCCGCTCGGCGCCGATGTACCTGTTTTTATTCAAGGTTCTACCGCTTGGGGGGAGGGGATCGGGGAGCGTCTGACCCCGGTGACGCTGCCTCCGAGGTGGTACGCCATCATCCATCCCGGGGTGGGCGTGAGCACCCGTGAGGTGTTCCAGAGCGCTGAATTGACACGAAATTCGCCCCTCATCACAATACGCGCCTTTTTGGACTCGGGTGGGCGCAACGACTGCGAGGGCGTGGTGCGTGCGCGGGCCCCTGAGGTGGCGGAAGCCCTCGATTGGCTGGCGCGGTTTGCGCCCGCGCGGCTCACGGGCACCGGCTCGTGCGTGTTTGCGGCGTGCGAGAGCGCGGCGCAGGCCGAGCGTCTGGCAGCGCAGGTTCCCGATCGCTGGGCGAGTTTCGTCGCTGCGGGCCTGAATACTTCGCCCGTGCACGCGCGGCTTTCGAACGGGCGGCGAGCCTGAGGCGGCTGTAAGATGCGCGCCCGCTCGCTCTTTACGCGGGCGGCAGGTACTGGGGTGTCGCCAAGTGGTAAGGCAGCGGGTTTTGATCCCGCCATTCGGAGGTTCGAATCCTTCCACCCCAGCCAATACTCGCCTTGAGGGTGCGGACCCTTGAGGGCTAATCAACTGCAGGGACGCAACTCACTGGATCATGGTCGCCGGAACAAAGATATTTCTTGCCCTCACAGGTCGCGTTCCACGTAACGGTACTGACGTTTATGTTCGAAATGACATTTTTATCAGGGCTGCAGCCGGTGAAGACGGCGCTGCTCCTTTGCATATTGCCGGTCACGCTGCAGCCGCTCGCGGTGCCTGCCAGGAGCAGCGCGACGCAGACCCCGGACATCCTCATTTCAGGCTCCTTTTAAGATGGCCATGCTGAATCATTTTAGGCTAGCGTGAGTACCGACACACTTGCGCTGTTTGCGGGCAACGCCAATCCGGCGCTGGCCCAGGACATCGCGCGCGCGCTGCAGACGCCGCTCGGGCGCGCCTACGTCGGGCGCTTCAGCGACGGCGAGGTGAACGTCGAGCTGATGGAGAACGTGCGTGGGCGCGACGTCTTCATCGTGCAGCCGACCTGTCCGCCGGCGAACGACAGCCTGATGGAGCTGCTGGTCATGGTGGACGCGGCGCGCCGCGCCTCCGCCGCGCGTATCACCGCGGTGGTGCCGTATTTTGGTTACTCGCGCCAGGATCGCCGCCCGCGCGCCACGCGCTCGGCCATCACTGCCAAGCTGATCGCCAACATGGTGTCGAGTGCGGGAGTGAACCGGCTGCTGACGATCGATCTGCATTCAGATCAGATCCAGGGGTTCTTCGACATCCCGGTGGACAATGTGTATGCCTCGCCGGTGCTGCTCGGGGACGCCTGGAAGCAGGCGTACCGCGACGTCATCGTAGTGTCGCCGGACGTTGGCGGCGTGGCACGGGCGCGGGCCTTCGCCAAGCGCCTGGACGATGCGGAGCTGGCGATTATCGACAAGCGCCGTCCGCGGCCGAACGAGTCGAAGGTTATGAACATCATCGGCGAGGTCGAGGGCCGCACCTGCCTGCTGGTGGACGATATGATCGACACAGCTGGCACGCTGTGCCAGGCGGCGCAGGCACTGAAGGACGAAGGCGCGGCCAAGGTGATTGGCTACATCACGCACCCGGTGCTGTCCGGGGCCGCGGTGGAGAAGATTTCGAAGTCGGCGCTCGATGAGCTGGTCGTGACGGACACCATCCCCCTGAGTGCTGCGGCCAAGGGCGCGAGCCGCATCCGGCAACTGTCGGTGGCGGCGCTGCTCGCGGAGACGATCCGCCGCATCCGCGAAGAGGAATCGGTGAGCTCGCTGTACGTCGACTAGTTGGATTTGGCCAAAATCGCTTCGAAGCGATTTCGGCGGACATCAGCTGCGATTCTGCCGGCGAAAGCGACGGAGAGAAGTTTTTGGGTGTGCGGGTTTGGTCGCGAACCGGCACGAGTTGTCACTACTGGAGACTTAAGTAATGCGTATTTCTTTCACATTCGGCGCGGATACCCGCGGGACGCAAGGCAAGGGTGCGAGCCGCCGCCTGCGTCACACGGGTAAGGTCCCCGCCATCCTGTACGGCGCCCAAAAGGACGCCCAGGCTTTGATTCTCGATCAGCAGAACCTCCTCACCATGATCGGCGATGAGCGTTTCTACTCTTCGATCGTGCGGCTGAAGATCGGCGAGAGTACCCAGGAGGCGATCGTCAAGGATGTGCAGATGCATCCGGCGAAAAACCTTGTCGTGCACGTTGACCTGCAGCGCGTGGTCGAGAACGAGAAGATCCGTATCAGTCTGCCGATCCACTTCAGGGGCGCGAGCATTTCCCCGGGCGTGAAGACCGAAGGCGGCGTCGTATCGCACATGCGCGCCGACGTCGAAGTGTCCTGCCTGCCGAAGGATCTGCCGGAGTTCCTGGAGCTCGACATGTCCGGGATGAGCCTGAACGACACCAAGTTCATGGCGGACATTCCGCTGCCGCCTGGAGTTGCGATCCCGGAGCTCACGCAGCGCAATGCGCCGGTGGCGTCGATCCACGCGCCGCGTGCCGAGGAGCCCGAGCCGGTTGCCGCCGAGGCCGCCGCCGTACCGGTCGAAGGTGCTGCACCCGTCGCCGCGGGTCCACCGGGCGCGCCGGGAGCCGCTCCCCCCGTGGGTGCTACCGGCGCCCCGGCCGCTGGCGACGCCAAGAAAGGCGAGGAGAAGAAGGAAGGTGCTCCTGGCAAGAAGGACGCCGCTCCTGCTAAGAAGGACGCCGCTCCTGCGAAGAAGGAGGGCGCTGCTGCCAAGAAGGAGGGCGGCAAGAAGTAGCCGCCGCGCGGAAGCCCAGGCAGATCGTCCGCCGGCCGCTTCGGCAGCACCGAAGCGGCCGGCGGCGTTTCCGGGGTGAGTCAACGACATGACAGGCGAACCACTCAGGCTGATCGTCGGGTTGGGAAATCCGGGCACCGAGTACGCGCGCACCCGACACAACGCCGGCTTCCAGTTCGCCGACGAGCTGGCGCGCCGGCACGGGGCCACATTCCGCAGCGAGCCGCGGCACCACGGGGAAGTTGCGCGCCTGACGGTCGCCGACACGCAGCTGTGGCTGCTCAAGCCCATGAGTTACATGAACCACAGCGGCGACCCTGTGCGCAGCATCGCGAGCTTCTACAAAGTGCCGGTGGAATCGCTGCTGGTCGCGTATGACGAGCTGGATTTTCCCTGTGGCGTCGTGCGGCTGAAGCAAGGCGGCGGTGCCGCCGGCCACAACGGCATGCGGGATGTGATCGCCCAGATGGGCGATGGCTTCTGGCGCCTGCGGATCGGTATCGGTCATCCGGGCGATCGCTCACAGGTGTTGGATTACGTGTTGGGACGCGCGGGCGCCGGGGATGCTCAGCTGATCCAGGACGCGATCGCGGCGGCCGCTGACATTTTGCCGGTGCTGCTGCAAGAAGGTGCCCAGCCGGCGATGAATCGCCTGCACGGCCGGGATGCGACGCCGGGCAGCGACGCGCCGGGCGCCGCGCCCGCGGCCAAGTCCTGACATGCCCATCCGCTGCGGCATCGTTGGTCTTCCCAACGTCGGCAAGTCGACACTGTTCAACGCGCTGACGCGCGCGCAGATCGCCGCCGAGAACTATCCGTTCTGCACCATCGATCCGAACATCGGCGTAGTGCCGGTGCCCGATCCGCGCCTCGCGCAGCTCGCCGCGATCGCCAGGCCCGAGAAGATCATGCCGACGACGGTGGAGTTCGTCGACATCGCGGGACTGGTCGCCGGCGCCTCCCAGGGCGAGGGACTCGGTAACCAGTTCCTGTCGCACATTCGCGAAGTGGATGCGATTGCGCATGTAGTGCGCTGCTTCGAGAGCACCGACGTCATCCACGTTGCCGGGCGCATCGATCCCTTGTCGGATGTGGAGACCATCGACACGGAGCTGGCGCTCGCGGATCTCGCCACGCTCGACAAGGGACTGGACCGCGCTACCAAGGCGGCCAAGAGCGGCGACAAGGATGCCATCCGCCGCCGCGCACTCTTCGAGCGCGTCAAGGTGCAGCTCGACGCGGTGAAACCCGTGCGCGCGCTCACCCTCACTGAGGAAGAGCGCCGCGATCTGCGCGAGCTGCAGCTGCTGACCGCGAAGCCGGTGATGTACGTCGCGAATGTTGCCGAGAACGGTTTCACCAACAACCCGCTGTTAGTGACGCTCGAGAAACGTGCCGCGGCAGAAGGCGCGCTGGTGGTCGCCGTGTGCGCGGCGATCGAGGCGGAAATTGCGCAGCTGGAAGATGCCGACCGTGCCGATTTCCTCGCCGAGCTCGGTCTCTCCGAGCCCGGGCTCAATCGGGTAATCCGCGCCGCCTATTCACTGCTCGGCCTGCAGACCTTCTTCACCGCGGGACCCAAGGAAGTGCGTGCCTGGACGGTGCGCATCGGTGCCACTGCGCCGCAGGCAGCCGGCGTCATCCATACCGACTTCGAGCGCGGCTTCATCCGCGCGGAAGTCATCGCGTTCGCGGACTACATTGCCGGCAAGGGCGAGGCGGGCGCCAAGGACGCCGGGAAACTGCGCCTGGAGGGCAAGGAGTATGTCGTCCAGGAAGCGGACGTCATGCACTTCAGGTTCAATGTCTGAGGCAGCCGCGGCAGGCGGACATCATGGCCGCTCGTGACGCGGCTGATACAGACCCAGCGTTCCGCCGCCGGGCAGCTTGAGGCGGGTGGAACGGCCCCAGGCCTGTTGCGAGGCCGTATCGCACGTCACACCGGCCTTGTGCAGCGCTTTGACCTCGGCATCGAGGTCGTCGGTCATCAGAAAAAATTCATGCATGTCGTTCTCGTCGGACGGGTGCACCGCCACTTCCGCAGGCGGCAGCTTGAAGATCAACCAGCCGTCATGGACGTCGACATACTTGAACTTCAGCACGTCCTTGATGAAAGCCCGGTCGGCTTCGGCATCGCGCGAATAGATGACGACATGCGCGCCGTTTATCATCGTCCTCTCCCTGCAGCGGCCATCCGCATCAGTAGAGCAACGCGGAGCCAGGCCTGTCAAATGTGTTAGCCTGCGCTGACACTTACGCTCATGGCCAAATCCCACGCACACGCGACAGCACTGCGGGAAGTCCTGCGAGTGTTCGCCCTGTTTGGCTGCCCGGTCCGGGTGGTTATCTTCCAGCGCCTGGCGCGCTCGCCGATGACCGCCGGCGCGCTGGCGCAGGGCCTGCCGGTCTCGCGCACCGCGGTGGTTCAACACCTGAAGCGCCTGCAGGCTGCCCGACTGGTCGATGCCTCGGCTGACGGCCGCAGGCGGATCTATCGGGTGCAGCCCAAGGGGCTGGGGCCGCTCAGCCGCTGGCTCAGGCAATATTCGCGCGACTAAGCTGCGACACGGGGCCGCAGGGTTTGACACCCCGGGGCGGGGATGAGGACAATGCGCGCCCCGCGTGGAAAGGTAGCTCAGCTGGTTAGAGCACGGCACTCATAATGCCGGGGTCGAGGGTTCGAGTCCCTCCCTTTCCACCATGTATGAATCGCCTCGGTGAGCGTTTCCTTGTCCCGCTGCACCGAATCTCTCTGGCATGCCGGCAAGGGGTCCAGATTGGTGCACACAATCCGGACCCGCTTGGGGCGAACCCTGACGCGGCTGTCCCCGGCGTAAGCCTCTAGCGACTCTGTGACACCAGAGTACTCGGCACCGATGTCTTGTACTTCGTGTTGTACACGGCGGACAACGCGGGCTGGTTGGCCTTAGTCACTGCGTTTGCGATCGCATCGTGCACGCACCGAGCTTCATCCGCGTCCGTCTTGAACCAATAGTACGAGCATGCGCCCTGGGCCGCCGCTCGGATGCGCTCGTAGAGCACCAGCGCGCTGGACGGATTCGATATCTTGAGATCCGCAAATTTCACGGTAACGCTGACGGAGCTGCTGGGGTCAGCGGCGCAAACGGCGCTGAAGCTCGAGGCCAAAGCGCCGAAGATCGCGGTAGCGATCAGGCCACGAAGGCCGTTGGAAGCGGTTGAACTGTTCATGATCGACTCCTGGATTGTCGACAAAGGGCGATTGGATTTGCCCGATGGGCCTGCTCGTAGTGAGGCAGCGTGCGTCGGGCTGCTTGGGTTGCTAGGGGCACCTATTTCCCCCTCACCCATCAAGACAGCGTCCACGAGCCAACCCGGACATCCAGCGTGGGAGATTGCTAACTCAGTCATTTCCCATGACGACCTATGGCGCACGTGGGACGTTCATTTCCCTTACAAAACGGAGGGTTAGAAGCATCGGAGCGGGCGCGGCGGTGGTTAGGCCTGCTGGTTAGGCGCCCGGCCGCCGCTACAAACGCTGGACAGGTTGCCATGTGGAAACCGCGTTGCCGTGGCACAGGTTGTGCGGCCGCGTAGACTTGGCCGCCACCGAACCGGCGCCAGATGCCCAGGCATTAGGCATTCGATGAATCAGCTCACCGAGCTTCTAGCGCAGCTACGGGCGGGTGACCCTGAAGCGCGCAATGCACTGTTTGCGGCCGCCTACAGCGAGCTTCACCGGCTGGCACGATCGCGGCTGCGCGACGGCGGACGCAACACGGTGCTCGACACCACCTGCCTCGTGCACGAAGCGTACTTGCGGTTTGTGAGCGCCGGGGAACTGCGTGCCGAGGACCGACGGGCGTTCTTCGCCTACGCCTCGCAAGTGATGCGTTCAGTCATCGTCAATAGCGTACGCGAGCGGATCGCACAGAAGCGGGGTGGTCAGTGGCGACCGTTGACATTATCAACCCAACTTCCGGTCAACGCCGCAGACGACGAGGAGACGATCTTAAGAATGCACGAGGCGCTGGAGGCCCTGGAGCAGGCGGACCCCCGTTTGGCCGAGGTGGCGCAGATGCGCTACTTTGGTGGATATAGCGAGCAGGAGATTGCTGAAACGCTGGACATTACCGAACGCACGGTGCGACGCGACTGGGAGAAGGCGCGGCTGCTGCTTGCGGCGTTGCTTCGGTGAGCGGAGCACCGTTGGCGGTGCGCGTGCAGTCAATCCGGCTCCAGAGACATCGATGAGGCCATCGATTCCTCAATTAGCGCTGATGAGCCGTCTGCTCGATGAGGCGTTGCCGCTCGATGAAGCTGATCGCCGTGCCTGGCTTGAGAGGCGATCACCCGAGTATCCGGATCTCGCCCAACACTTGCGCGAAGCGCTGCTGCCGCAAGAATCTCAGGCCGCGTATTCGAAGTCACCGTTGACGCTGCCGGGGCTCGCATTCGCCCAAGAGGCGAGTGCCGCGCCCGCGAGCGGTCTGCAAGCCGGCGCACGGGTGGGCCCGTACGAGTTGATTCGGCTCCTCGGTGCCGGGGGCATGGCCGAGGTGTGGCTCGCCAGGCGTGCCGACGGCGCCTTCAAGCGCGAGGTGGCTCTGAAGATTCCGATGCGGACCCGCCTGCGCAAGGATCTGGAGCCGCGTTTTGCCAGAGAGCGCGACATTCTCGCGAGCCTCGAGCATCCCCATATCGCCCGCCTGTACGACGCGGGGACTGATCCTAACGGTGTGTCGTACTTGGCGATGGAGTACGTCCAAGGACAGCCGCTGACGGAGTGGTGCGATGCGCAACTTCTCGCGATCCCTGCCCGCCTGGAGTTATTCCGGCAGGTACTCGACGCCGTGCAATACGCGCACGAAAAGCGGGTCATCCACCGTGACCTCAAGCCCTCAAACATTCTGGTGACCGAATCCCATCAGGTGCGGCTGCTGGACTTTGGCGTCTCCAGGTTGCTGGAGACTGACGAGGCGGATCAGACTCCACTCACGAGTATCTACGGTCGGGCATTTACGCCGGATTACGCGAGTCCCGAGTTGCTGCGCGGAGATCCCATCGATGCGCGCAGTGATATCTATTCCCTGGGTGTGGTGCTCTACGAGATCCTGGCCGGCGTTCGTCCCTACCGACTGCAGCGCGCGGCGTCGATCGGAATGCTCGAACAGGCCAGCGCCACGGTCGAGGTGAAAAAACCCAGCACGCAGTCCGCGCAGGGCGCGGGCGCTTGCCGTGGCACCACGCCAGAGAGTTTGACGCGGCAGCTGCGCGGCGATCTGGATGCCATCACACTGAAGGCACTCGCGCGGAAACCTGCCGAGCGGTATCCGAGCGCCGCCGCCCTGGCGCAGGATATTCGGCGCTATACCGAGGGGAAACCCATCGAGGCGCGACCGGCCCGATTCACCGATCGTCTGCGCAAGTTCGTGCGCCGCAATAAACCGATGGCGGGGGTCACCGCAACGGCCGTCGCAGCAATTCTTGCCACTATTGGCTACACCCTACACCGTGAAACTGTAACCCGGGCGAAGATCGCGGCGAACGCAGTCGCGGTATCGGCGCCGACGCCACCGAGCGCACTG
>Ga0070761_10000524_pt1 | contig 24791 bp, 23 predicted proteins | sample HubBroMetageREF1_FD_66724 | JGI IMG/M metagenome (GOLD analysis project Ga0070761, IMG submission 66724) | Reference soil microbial communities from the Hubbard Brook experimental Forest, New Hampshire, USA - Hubbard Brook CCASE Soil... | ecosystem: Environmental > Terrestrial > Soil >... | reverse complement strand
CTCAATCGCCGGGATCAGCGTCGGATGCGGATTCAGCGCCCAGTGGCGGCAGATGCGCCCTTTGAGACCCAATGAGGCGGCGTAGGTCGGCAGCAGCAGCTCAATGGCGGCGGTGTCGAAGCCGATGCCGTGGTTGAGTGAACTGACGCCGTAGCGCTCGTAGATGCCGCGGATGACCAGCATCGCCATCAGCACCTGCAATTCACTGATGTGGCGCGGGTCGCGCGTGAAAAGTGGCTCGAGCGCATAGGGGCGGTCGGCCGTCACCACCAGGTCGACCCACGAGCCGGGGATGTCGACCCGCGGCAGCGTGTCGACGATTTCATTGACCTGCGCGAGCACGATGCCGTGGCGAAATGCCGTCGCTTCCACGATGGTCGGCGTGTCCTCGGTGTTGGCACCGGTATAGAGATTGCCAGCGCGGTCGGCCTGCTCGGCGCACACCAGCGCCACCTGCGGAGTGAGATCGATGAACATGCGCGCATACAGCTCGATGTAGGTGTAGATCGCACCAAGTTCGAGCTTGCCGTCTGCGAGCAGTTGCGCGAGGCGCAGGCTCTGCGGTCCGGCGAAGGAGAAGTCGACGCGCCGCGCGATGCCACGCTCGAACAGGCTCAAATGCTCCGGGCGGCTGATGGTGGAGATCAAAAGGTGCAGATCGTGAATGCGCTGTGGATCGACCTGCAGCAGCGAGCGCGAGAGGAAGTCGGCCTGCTTCTGGTTGTTCCCCTCGAGCGCCACCCGATCGTGCGGCCGCAGCAGGCACTCCAGCGCGGCGACGATGGCGCTGCTCGCGAGCAGCTTGCCGTCAGCGAATGCGGCGACCTGGTGCAGACGGCGCAGCTTTTCCTCGCGCCGCGAGCTCCAGTTGCGCACCGCCACCTCTGCCGCTTGGGTTGACATGCTGCGGGCGATCATGCCGCGCACCTGCGGCGGGGGCTAGCCGGTCATTTAGGAATGACATGATAATCAGCCGATAAGTATCTAAAATCTATAATGATGTCTTGTTCAGCGGATGCCAATGCGCAGATTCCTGGCGAGAAAGGCATAGATGTCGGCGCTCTGCTGAATCGCCTGCGTGACCGTCTCGCTTCCGCCGTGTCCGGAGGCGATGTGCACGTCCAGGATAATGGGTGCAGGTCCGCCCTGCGCTGCCTGCAGGGCCGCGGCGAACTTGAAGGAGTGCATCGGCATGACGCGCGTGTCGTGATCGCCGGTGATGATCATGGTTGCCGGATAGTGCGTGCCGTGGTGCACGTTGTGCACCGGTGAATAGGCATACAGGGCCTTGAACTGCGTGGGATCCTGCGGCGAGCCGTAGTCACCCTCCCAACCGGCGCCCTGGCCAAAGCGATTGAAGCGCAGCATATCGAGCACGCCGACCTGGGCGATCGCCGCGCCGAACAGTGCCGGCTGCTGCGTCACGCAGGCGCCGATCAGCAAACCCCCGTTGGAGCCACCCTGGATTCCCAGGTGCGCAGCTGAGGTGTAGCGCTGAGCGATCAGCCACCTGGCTGCGGCGATGAAATCATCGAACACGGTCTGCTTGTGGGTGAGCGTACCGGCACGGTGCCACGCTTCACCGTACTCGCCGCCGCCGCGGATGTTGGCCACTGCCGCAATCCCGCCCATTTCCATCCAGGCAATGCGACCGGGCGTGAAGGCGGGCGTGAGCGAGATTCCGAAACCACCGTAGCCGTACAGCAGCACCGGGTTACTGCCGTTCGGCCGCATGCCCTTGCGGTAGGCGAGCAGCATCGGGATGCGTGTGCCGTCCTTGCCGGTGTAGAACACCTGCCGCTGCTCAAACTTGGAGGCGTCGAATGGAACTTTGGGGGCGTGCACCACGCTGCTGCCGCCCGATTCGATGTCATAGCGGTAGATGGTTGGCGGCGTGATCGCGTCGCTGTAGGCGTAGAACGTCTCGGCATCGGTCGCCCGGCCGGCAAATCCGCTGACGCTGCCGGCACCGGGGAAGGCGATCTCGCGCTCGGGCGTGCCATCGAGCTGATACACCAACACGCGGCAATGCGCCTCGTGCACGGTGCGCACGAACAGGCGATGCCCGACGAGACTTACGCTGCCGCCGCCGACGCTGACACCGATGGCATCGCGACCTTCGGCAATCACCTGTTGCCAGTTCTCGGGCGCGCTGTGGCGCGGATCGATCGCGAGCACCCGCCCGTTGGGGGCGTCCAGCGTGCTGAGAAAATACAGCCGCCCCGCATCGGCACCCACGAAGATGAACGCCGCCTGGAATCCGTGGCTGATGGGCAGCGCCGCTGCGCCCGGCACAGACCGATCGAGGACGTAAACGTCCTCACGCGCCTTGTCGCCCACCTCACCTTCCCCGGCGAGCACTACCAGCCAGCGACCATCCGCGCTGAGAAACGGGGCGTACTGCCAGTCCGGATGCTCCGGATGACTCAGCACGCGCGCGTCGGCGGCGCCGGCAGTGCCGAGCGCGTGGTAGTACACCGCGTTGCCCTGATCCTCGGTGCTGAGCTCGGCGCCTGCGGCCGGTGCCGGAAAGGCACTGTAGTAAAGCCCCTGGTCGTCGGGTGTGAACACCGGCGGGTAGTACTTGGTGTTGCGCAGCACGTCGGGCAGGTCGTGTCCGCTCACCAAGTCGCGGATGTGCCAGTCGGTCCAGTCGGAGCCCGCCGCTGACACGCCGTAGGCGACCAGCCGTCCGTCGTGACTGGCGACGTAACCCACGACCACCGGGTGATCGGCCTGTGGCAGTGCGTTGGGATCGAGCGCGATGCTGCCCTGCTGTGTGAGCTGCTGGGTCACATACAGCACGCTCTGATCCTGGTGACCGCTGTTACTGGTATAGAAATAGCGGCCGTGCTCAGAGAACGGCAGACCCATGCGCTCGAACGAGTGGAGCGCGGTGAGCCGGGCACGCAGCTGCTGACGTCCCGGCACGGCGGCGAAGTACTGCTGCGTCAGCTGCGCCTCCTGTTCGACCCAGGCGCGGGTCGCCGGCGCATCCAGCTCCTCCAGCCAGCGGTAAGGATCGGCGACCTGCGTGCCGTGGTAATCCTCCGTCACCGTTCCGCGCGGCGCCGGCGGATAGCTCAGGCGTTCCTGTGCGTGCGCGGCAGGCGCCAGCGCCCACACCAGCGTCAGTGCGCCGATGAACGCCAGCCCGACCCACAGCAATTCCGCCATGCGACCCAACGACATGCTCCCCCCGCGCGCCCCGCGGCAAACTGGCAGGCAGCTCGGCCGCCCGATGGGTGGCTGCCAGCGTCAGCGTCACCCCTCACGCGCGGCGCGCCACCCGCACTGTGGTCTCGCCGCGGCAACTTCGAGCGCTGCGATTATGCCCAAGCGCCCGCCGTGCGGCGCAGTAGAATCGCGGCATGCCGGGCCGCATCGGAATCGTCGCCTGTTCCGCCGAAGGTGCCGCGCTGTGCTATCGCACGGTGTGCCTCGAGGGCGCGCCACTGTTCGGACCGCTCGAGCACCCGGAAACCGCCTTGCATTCGCACTCCTTCGCCGCCTACATGCGCTGCATCGACAACGATGACTGGCCGGGGGTGGCGGAACTGATGCTGTCCTCGGCGCACAAGCTGGCCCGTGCCGGTGCGGATTTCCTCATCTGCCCCGACAACACCATTCATCAGGCGCTGCCGTGGGTGCTGCGCCGCTCACCGCTGCCGTGGCTGCACATTGCCGAGGTGGTGGCGCAGCATGCGGTCGAGCGCGGTTTCCGGCGCCTCGGACTCACCGGCACCCGCTACCTGGTCGACAGCGAGGTCTACCCGGAGAAACTCGCCGCGCGCGGGCTCGAGTACCTGCGCCCGGATCCGGTGGAACGCAGCGAGATCAACCGCATCATCTTCGAAGAGCTGATCCAGGGAGTCTTCACCGCGCAGGCCGTCGGCTGCTTCCAGCGCGTCATGGGCCGCATGCAGGTTGCCGGCTGTGATGCGGTGGTGCTCGGCTGCACCGAGATCCCGCTCATCATGAACGACGCCAACTCGCCACTGCCGACGCTCGACTCCACCCGTCTGCTGGCGCGCGCGGCGCTGCAGCGCGCCGCCGCCGGCGTCAGTTGACTGATCGTTCAAGTGGGCGTAGCGTTCACTTGAACGATCACTCAAGTTGGCCGCGGTGACTGCCACCGATACGCGCACGCGCCTGGTCCTGACTGCCATGCAGCTGTTCCGTGACAAGGGCTACAACTCCACCAGCGTCGCGGACGTGCTGCACTCGGCCGGCCTCAACAGCGGCAGCCTCTATCATTTCTTTCCCGGCAAGCAGGACCTGCTGCTGGCGGTGCTGGACGCCTATCACGGCGGCATCGGCCCGCTGCTGCTCGAGCCCGCCTGGCAGGGCGTCAGCGACCCGATCGAGCGCGTATTCGCGCTGCTGGCGGCGTATCGGCGCGCGCTCGCCACGAGCGAGTGCGGCTATGCCTGTCCGATCGGCTCGCTCGCGCTGGAGCTGCACGAGCCCGACCGTGCGGTGCGCGAGCGCCTGGCAGCAAACTTCACGGCCTGGATCCAGGCCGTGCAGGACTGCCTGGAAGACGCCGGTGCCCGGCTGCCGCGCGACATCAATCGGCGCGAGTTGGCGGCCTTCGTGCTCACCACCATGGAGGGCGCGGTGATGCAGGCACGCACTTACCGGGAGCTGGCAAGCTTCGATGCCGCGGTACGCCAGCTGCGCGACTACTTTCAGCGGCTGCAGCGCGCCGCCGCCCCACGGCGCGGGCGGGTGCGCAAATCATCGTCCCGGAGGAAACGCTCATGAACTGGCACGCATCCGGCTTCCTGTGCGCGCTGCTGGCGCTGTGGGCCGCGCCGGCTTTCGCCGGCTCCTACGAGCCGCTGGCATTTCTGGCCGAGCACTGCTGGCAGGGCACCTTCGCCGACGGCAAGACCACCGACAAACATTGCTTCAGCTGGGTCTACGGCGGCAAGTTTCTGCGCGACCAGCACGTCGTGCACCGCAGTGCCGGGCAGCCGGATGACTTCGGAGAATCGATCTACCTGTGGGACGCCGGGGCGCGCGAGCTGCAGTACCTGTATATCGAGAGCGGTGGCGGCTTCAGCCGTGGCACGGTGTCGGGTGATGGCACGACGCTGGTGTTCCCGGCGGCCACCTACCACGGGCCCGACGGTACTGAGACCGTTCGCAGCCGCTGGCAACGCTCCGGCAATGATGGCTACGACGTGGTCACCGAGTTCCAGGGCAAGAACGGCTGGATGCCGGGTTTTGCGCTGCACATGCAGCGCGTGGGCAACTGAGGCTGCCGCCTCAGATCAGCGCAGCTCGCGGGTCTCGGTCCAGTCGAGGATGAGCGTGCGCCGGGCGAAGCGCCACTCGGCATCCTCGCGCCGCCAGCGATCCTGGTAGCGGATCGCCCACGTCAGTAGCGTGCGCCGCCCGTCGAGCTCGCTCAGGTGGTCGGCCACTGCGTAGGTTTCGCCCTGCGCACTGTCCCCCTCGATACTCACGATCTGGTTGTGGACGCGATGCTGCGTAGCCACGTACAGCCGTGCCATCACATCGAGCGCCGCCACGATCTGCTCGCGCCCGTTGAGAAGAATCCCGGGCGCCTCGATCACCGAGTCGCTGGTGAAAATGGCGGCCCACAGCGCCTTGTCGCGCCGATCCGCCCCCTGCGCGTACAGCTGCGCGGTGCGCAGCAACGCCGCCTCATCGATCAGCTGCGCCAGCTTGTCATGCGTCATCTGCGTGCCTCGCATGGCCGAGTATCAGGTGCGTGCCCAGTACACCGCATCCGGCTCGCCGATGCGTGTCAGGCCGCCGCGCAATTCGAGATAGCGCATGTGCGCCATAGTCTCGCCATAGGCGAGCAGGCTGTTCCAGCCCTCGAGATTGCGCGCACCGAAGAGCTCGCCCACCACGGCCGCAACGGTGCGCGGCTGGGCGGCGAAGTCGCTGAGCCGCGCCAGACGCTCTTCGTGTCCGCGGCGCAGCTGCGCGGTGCGCATCGCCACGCCCCGGAACGGCTGCCCATGCGCGGGCAGCACCAGCGTCTCCTCGGGTAACTGCCCAAGGCGCCCGAGCGCGGCAAGGAAATCACCGAGCGGATCGGGCGAGCCGGCGCCCGGATAGAGACTGACGTTGCTGGAAATCGACGGCAGCAGCTGGTCACCGCTGATGAGCAGGTGTGCCTCGCGCCAGTGCAGGACGACGTGTCCCGCGGCGTGACCGAAATGGAGCGAAGCGCGCCACGGATCGCGCAGCTCCGCCGGGAACTCCCCTTCGGTGATGAAGGGGCTGGGTGGCGGCAACCCGCTCACCAGGCGCCCGTAGGCCCCCTGCGCACGCGCGCGCTGCACCAGAGCTGCGAAATCGACGCCCCAGCGGGCGCGGTATTCAGCGAGAGCGCCCGTCTCATCGCCCGGCTCGAGCGCATTTGCGGCGGCGGCGCGGCTCGGAGCGCTCATGCGCACCGGCACGCCGTAGCGCGCGCCGTGCGCTGCGGCCATACCAAAGTGATCCGGGTGATGGTGCGTCACCAGGATCGCGCTCAACTCACTCAGCGCTTCGCTCGTCGCCAGGCGCTGCCACGCGCTGTGGGTCTCCGGCTCGTTCATGCCGGTATCGATCAGCACCCGCCCGCTGCGCCCGGGCGCCAGCCACACATTGATGTGCTGCAGCGCGCCGGGCACCGGCAGGCGCAGCCAGCGCAGTTCGCCTGCGGCCTCCACCGCCGTGCCCGGTGCCGGCGGCTCCCACGGCAGGAACTCGAGCGCCGCGGCCGTCATGCCGGGCGGCCGCGCCCGCCCGGGGACGCGCTGATGAAGTCCGCCAGTGCGCGCGCGGCTTCCTCCAGCCGCCGGGCGAGCGGATAGCGCCGGCCGACGCGCCAGGCGTGCAGGATACCGATGTAGCTGCCGCCGACGATCTCGGCCAGGATCTCGGTCGACAGGTCGGTGCGCACATTGCCTTCGCGCCGCCCGGCCGCGAGCACCCGCATGAGCGCGCGGTGCACCCGCGCGGTGCGTACGCCGGAATCGCGCGTCGCCCCGAAGGTGGTCTCCGAGGCGCCGATCAGGACCCGCGACAGCTCGGGGGTCTCGCCCACGCGCTGCGCGGTCCAGCTGAACAGTGCAGCGATCCGCTGCGCCGCGCTCGCGGGCTGCTCCAGCTGCGCCTCGATCACATGCAGGAAGCGGGCTTCCATCTCGTGCACCAGCGCCTGCAGCAGCAGGTTCTTGGAAGGAAAATAGTTGAAGGCGGTCGCGCGCGAAACGCCGGCAAGGCGCGCAATATCGTCCATGGTGGTGGCGGCGACACCCCGGCGCGCGAACAGGCGGCGCGCCACGGCCAACAGGCCCGCGCGCACGCGCGCCTTGCCCGCGGCGCGGCGCGAACGCGCTGGCGACAACGGCAGAGCCAGCGCGGGTTGCTGCGTGCTCATCCGCGCGGCTCGCGCGGCAGGCCCAGGGCGCGCTCCGCGATGATGTTGCGCTGAATCTGGTTGGTGCCGCCGTAAATGGTGTCGGCGCGCGAGCCGAGAAACAGCTGCGGCAGCAGCTGCCACTCATAGGGCGCGGCGGCGGCGATCTCGCCTTTGGGTCCGAGCACATCGAGCGCCAGCACACCGAGCTTCTTGCGCCAGCTGGCCCAGAAGATCTTGTAGGTGTAAGCCTCGTTGGACAAACGCCCGGCTTCGGCGCTCGCCAGCATGCGCAGGGCGCTGTAGCGCATCAGTTTCAGCCCCGCATAGGCATGCGCCAGGCGCTGGCGGATGTCCGGGTCGCTCAGGGTGCCGTTGCTGCGCGCGGCCTGCAGGATGGCGTCCAGCTCGTTGCGGAAATTCATCTGCTGCGCGAGCGTCGACACGCCGCGCTCGAAGGCGAGCGTGCCCATCGCCACCCGCCAGCCCTCGCCCGCGGCGCCGACGATGTTGGCCGCCGCGGTGCGTGCGTCGACAAAAAAGACCTCGTTGAATTCCGCCTCCCCGGTCATCTGGCGGATCGGCCGGACCGTGACCCCCGGCTGGCGCATCGGGATCAAGAGATAGGAGAGTCCGTGGTGACCGTGTGAGCCTTCCTCGGTGCGACACACCGCGAAGATCCAGTCGGCGAACTGCGCGAGCGAGGTCCAGGTCTTCTGTCCGTTGACGACCCATTCGCGCCCGCCGGGAGCATCCGTCAGCACCGCGCGCGTGCGCACGTTGGCGAGATCCGAGCCCGCGTTCGGCTCGCTGTAGCCCTGGCACCAGAACTCCTCGCCGCGGGCGATCGGCGGCAGAAAGCGCCGCTGCTGCTCCGCGCTGCCGAAGGCGAGCAGGGTGGGCCCGGCGAGTTCGACGCCTAGATGCCCGATGCGCCCCGGCGCACCCGAGCGCGCGTACTCCTCCGCGAAAATGACCTGCTGTGCGAGCGTCGCGTTACGGCCGCCGTACTCTTGCGGCCAGCCGATGCAGCTCCAGCGCGCCGCACCGAGGGCGCGCTCCCAGGCCTGGCGGCGCTCGAGCATGCCAGCGAGTGAGCTGACACCGCGGATATCGCGGAACGGACCGGACAACTGCGCGTCGAGCCAGGCGGCGGCCTCGCCGCGGAAGCGCTCTTCGGCGTCTGTGAAGCCGAGCTTCATGGTTTCACTGCATGCATGGTCAGTGGAGTTCCTTCAGAACAGCGGCGTGGCGGCCGCGCCTCCGCCGATCAGGCGCGTCAACCGTTCGCGCTGCCAGGCCGGCGAACCGAGCAGCACGGCGCTGGCGCGCGCGCGTTTGAAGTACAGATGTGCCTCGTGCTCCCAGGTAAAGCCGATGCCGCCGTGCAGCTGGATGGCGTTCGCCGCACAGTCGAAGAAGGCATCGCAACAGGTGCTCTTGGCGATGGCCGCGGCTTCCGCAAGTTGCGCCGGGCACTCATCGGCAACACAGGCGGCGTACCAGGCGGCCGACTTGGCTGCCTCCACCTGCACCATCATGTCCGCCAGGCGGTGCTTCACGGCCTGGAAACTGCCGATCGGCCGGCCGAACTGCACGCGCTCGCGCACGTAGTCGGTCGTCATCTGCAGCAACCGCTCGGCACCGCCCAGGGCCTCGGCGGCAAGGGCGATGCGGGCGCGCTGCAATCCCTGCTCGATGCCCTGCTCGGCGCCCTCCCCGCCCAGCAACTCCTCGGCCGTCACCGCGACGTCGGTGAATTCGACGCGTGCCATGGGGCGCGTCAGATCCAGCATGACGCGCGGCTGCACGCGCACGCCGGCGGCAGTCGCGGCGATCACCGCGACGCGCAATCCTGCGGGCGCGCGCGTCAGCACCAACAACAGATCGGCCGCATCGCCATGAATGACGAAATCGCCCACGCCCTGCAGGCGCGCTCCGCCGCGCCCGGCGCGCAGTTCGACGCTGACACCCTCAGGGGGTGGCCGGCCGTCGGCGCCGCCGAGCACACAGGCGATGCGCACTTTGCCGCTCGCGATCCGGCTGAGCAGCACGCGCTGCTGCGCCTCGCTCGCCAGCGCCTGCACCAGCGGCGCGGCCAGCGCGGCGGTGCCGAAGAACGGCGATGCGACCAGCCTGCGGCCGAGCTCTTCCTGCAGCAGGCACAGCTCCACCCAGCCCAGTCCCGCGCCGCCACAACTGGTTGGCAGCGCGAGACCGACCCAGCCGAGCTCGCTCGACATCTGCCGCCACAGCTCCGGGTCGTACCCCAGAGGCTGCTGCAGCGTGGCGCGTACCTGCGCGGGGGTGGCGTGCGCGGCCAGCAGTTCGCGCGCACTGTCACGGATCAGCTGCTGCTCTTCACTATGCACAAACTGCACGCGCGCCTCCCGGCTCAGCCGCCCTGGCGCTCGAGCGGCTGCGGCGCCCGCGGCTGCGGGGCGCCGGGCTGCCACTCGGCGTAGAACTGGCGGAAGAAGTCGCGGAACAGCGCGATCGGCCCGTCGCCGTCGCATAACAGCGGCTGCGGGACGTGACGCTGCCGGTCCCAGACCACTTTGTCCTGATCGAGCTGCCGGCAGATGTCCTTGATGATGGCGCGCGCCACACCGGCCCGCGGGCCTTGCTGGTCGGCACGCTGCTGCGTGAAGGCGAAGCGCAGATGCAGGACGTCCGGCTCGATCGGCGTACAGCCAGTCACCAGCAGCGTTTCGCAGATGCCGCTGAAGCGCGTCCATGGCTGTCCGGGTCCGATGACCCCGTAAGAGATGTTGCCATCGACCACGCCGCGTGGCGTCTCCATTTTGGCATCCACCGAGGCCTCACGGCGGTGGCCGTCGACACGCACACGCCACTGTGGGTAGGAGGCGGTGCCGTGGACGTAACGGAAGTGCGCGACATCGACACCGTTCTCGGCCGTGGTCTGCAGCGGGCAGTAGACCAGCCACTCGTGTCTCTCATACTCGGTCCACTCCGGATTGCTCGTCTCGCTGAAGTCCTCCACCTCCCACAGCGGCGCCACAGCCTGCGGGTGGTACCAGGCCCAGACGAAGCGGTTCTTCTCTGCCATCGGCCAGTGGCGCACGCACTGCCGCTGCGCCTGCGGCGGAATCACCCGCGCGTAAGGAATCTCGCGCACACTGCCTTCACCGTCGTAGCGCCAGGCATGGAACGGGCACTCCAGCAGGTTGCCGTGTACGCGGCCGCCGAAGCCCATGTTGGCGCCCAGATGGCGGCAGTAAGCATCGAGCATACGCGCCACACCATCGGCGCCGCGCCACAGGGCGAGATCGCGCCCGAAATAGCGCAGCGCCTTCACCTGCCCCACCGCCAGCTCGTCACTGTAAGCGACCACGAACCAGCCGAACGGCAGCGGCATGTCGAAGCCGCGTTCGGCGAGCGCGGGACGTGCGGCAAAGGGCGCCGTGCGCCAGCGCAGCAGTTCCTCGCCGCTCAGGGCATTCAGGTACTCGCGGGTCGCCGCCGGGCCGGACGCGCCGGCGTGGGACTCGGCCTTCATGCCGACTCCGGGATGCCGAATACCCGGCGGGCGTTGTGCGACAGGAACTGCGGCCAGACTTCGTCGCGGAACGGCACCTGCGGCAGCTCGGCGAAAATCCGCTCCAGCGACAGACCCATCGGGTAGTAACCGGCGTACATGATCTTGTGCGCACCGCGCGTATTGGCGTAGTCGATGATCGCCTGCGGGTAATGCTTGGGCGCAAAGGCGCTCGTCGAGTAGTAGAGGTTCGGATACTTCAGCATGAGTTTCACCGCCAGCTGCTCCCACGGCTCGGCGCCGTGGCGCATCACCAGCTTGAGCTCGGGAAAGAACCAGCACACCTCGTCCAGGTGCTCAACCCGCTGCGGCTCAAGCGGCACGCGCGGACCGGGCACCCCGACGTTCACCAGCAGCGGCAGGTTGAGTTCCACGCAGGTGGCGTAGAGCGGATACATCTTCTTGTCATTGATCGGCACCTGCGGATTGAGGCCGCAGGGAAACACGCTCACCGAGGACAGCGGCACCGCGCTGTGCAGCTGGCGGATGCGCCGCAGCTCGTCCATGCCGCGGTTGGGATTGGCCGGATAGTCGAAAATGAAGCGCCCCGGGTGGGCGCGTTGCGCGGCCTGCGCCTGTTGCGGCTCGGCCATGCCCACCAGTGCCACGGCAATGCCGAAACGGTCCATCTGTCCGATGAGGAAACTCACGTAGTCGGACTGCGCCTCGAGATGCGGCACGTCGTTGAACAGGTACTGCGCCGGCATGCGGAACTGCCGGCGGCTCTCCTCGTCCATCAACAGCGGCTTGAACTGCTCGTACCATTCCTCATTGGTCTGACTGACCGGAATGCCCATCATCAGATCGACGATACGGATATCGCGTGGATAGGCCATCTTCAGTGCCCGAACACCCGCGTGCGCAGTCGCTCCTTCAGCGCCTTACCGGTCGCGTTGCGCTCGAGCGGACCGGACTCGAAGCGCCACTCGCGTGGCAGTTTGTAGTCCGCCAGCTGCGCGCCGCAGAACTGCGCGAGCTCAGTGGCACTGAGTGCGCTGCCGGCGCGTGCGACGATCACCGCCGCCAGTCGCTCCCCGAGTCGCGCATCGGGGAGCCCGAGCGTCACCGCTTCGAGGACTCCCGGATGCTGCAGCAGCACGCGCTCGACCTCCGCGCAATAGATGTTCTCGCCGCCGCAGATGACCATGTCGGTCCTGCGGCCGACGATGTGCAGCAGCCCGGCTGCGTCCAGGCGGCCGATGTCGCCGGAATGCAGCCAGCCGTCGCGCACCCGCTCGGCATCCGCGGCCGCATCCTGCCAGTAGCCGTGCATGTTCTGCGCGCTGCGGATGCAGACCTCGCCGCTGGCGCCGTCCGCTACCGTGCGGCCGCCTTCATCGACGATGCGGATTTCGGCGGTCGGCAGCGGGCGCCCGGCGCTCTCGGGATGCTGCAGATACTCGGCACCCATCAGCAGCGACACCATGCCGTTGGTCTCGGTCATGCCGTAGCCGGTACCGAGCACGGCGCGCGGATAGGCCGCGCGGATGGCCTGCAGCAGATTCGCCGGCATCCCCTGGCCGCCGGTGCCGAGATTGACCAGCGAGGCGGTGTCGAAGCTGCTGCGCGTGGGTTCATTGAGCAGATCCCACAGCATGGCCGGCACCGCCGGAATGGAGGTGACGCGCTCCTCTGCTACCAGCTGCAGTGCCGCGCGCGCGCTCCAGCGCGGCAGCAGCACGATCTTGCCGCCGCGTGCGAGGTTCGCCAGGAACACGGACAGGCAGCCACTGGTATGAAACAGCGGAAATACCAACAGCGTGCACGGCTGCGGCGCGCGCCGCGCCAGCGTCGCCAGATCGATGCCCGCCTGGGCTGCCAGGCGTGCGCCGAGAACGGCGGCACTGAGCTGATTGGCCATGAGCGCCGTCAGCACGCCCAGATGATGCAGCACTGCAGCTTTCGGCCGCCCGGTGGTGCCGGAGGTGAACATGATCAGCGCCGGGTCTTCCGCATCGCAGGGAACCTGGGGGAGCGGAGCACCTGCACCGGCCGCCAGCGCCGCCGCGAACTCGCGCCAGTGGCGCAGCGCGCCCGGACGCTCGCCGAGCACCAGGCCGTCGAGTGAACCGAGGCCCGCCGGTGCCAGGAGTACCGCACGCTGTGCGTCCGCCAGCACGTAACGGCAGGCGGTGGCGCGCAGACTGTGGCCGATCTCGTCCGCGCTGCCGCGGCTGTTGACCAGCACCGGCACGGCCCCGAGTGCGGTGAGGGCCACGAAACTGAGCATCCACTCGGGACGGTTGCGCATGAGGATTGCGACGTGGGTGCCGCGCGCGATGCCATGCGCGGCGCAGTCGGCCGCGAGCGCGGCCGCCTGCGCGAAAAAGCCCGCATAGCTCAGGCGCGCGCCCTCGCCGACGATGAACTCGCGCTCGCCGTGCGCTGCGGCCGCGGCGTACAGCTGACCGAGCGCGTGCGGCGCGTTCTTGAAGACACGACAGCAAACCGCTCCCACCTGCCGCTCTACCAGCTCGAACGGCTGGCCGGGCGCGGTCAGGGCGGCCACACCATCGGCCACCGGCATCGCCCTGCTCACGTCCATCCGCTTGGCTCAGTTCCGCGTCGTGGTAAAGTAGACTCCAGTATAAATATTTAATCGGACGCGGCACAATACGCCGCAGCCGGAGGTCCGCAGCCGATGCGTTTTACCCTGCAGCTGGCGTTCGCCCGTCCCCCCGACTACCAGACCATCGCGCGCGCGGCCGAGGACGCCGGCTTCAGCTCGGTGGGACTGCCCGACAGCTTCTTCTATCCCGAACACACCGACTCGCAATATCCGTATGCCGACACCGGCGCGATCCGCGCCTACATCGGCGGCATGCCGTTCATCGAACCGCTGGTGGCGATGAGCTGGATGGCCGCGGTCACGCGCAAGATCCGCTTCTACCCGAGTGTGCTCAAGGTTCCGACCCGCCAGCCGTTGGTGCTGGCCAAGGCGCTGGCATCCCTGGCGGTGCTCTCGGGCGAGCGCATCCTGCTGGGCGCGGGCTTGAGTCCGTGGCGCGAGGACTTCAGCTACAACGGTGTCGACTTCGCCAAGCGCGGCCAGCTGATGGATGAGTGCATCGCGATTCTGCGCGGCGCGATGAGCGGCGACTTCTTCGAATTTCACAGCGACAACTACGACTTCGGCCGCATGAAGATGAACCCGGTGCCGCGCCGTCCCGTGCCGATCATCGTCGGCGGCCATTCGCGCGCGGCGCTGCAGCGCGCCGCGCGCCTGGGTGACGGTTGGGTATCCGCCAACACCGATCTGCAGACGCTGGCGACCCTCATCGGTGAGCTCAACCGCCTGCGCGCGGACTGCCCCAGCGATGCGCGCAGCGACTTCGAGATTCACGGCTTCGACATGGCTGCGCGCAGCGTGACTGACTTCCAGCGGCTGGCAGAACTCGGCGTCACGGACGCCTGCGTCGCCCCCTGGGGCATGGACCCGAGCCTGCCGCTCGGCGCACAGCTGGACGGCCTGAAACGCTTCGGCGACGCAGTCATTCACAGGCTCTAGCGTGCAGCCCGGCGACCTCGCGGCGCGTGTCGAGCGGCTCGAAGCGCTCGAGGAGATCCGCATGCTGGCGGCCAAGTACGCCCTGTCGCTCGACATGCGCGACCTGGACGCGCACGTCAACCTGTTCGCGCCCGACATCCGCGTCGGACGTGATCAGAGCGGCCGCGAGCACCTCAAGCGCTGGGCCGATGCGATGCTGCGCGAGCAGTTCACCGGCAGCGCGCATCACCTCGGCGGCCACATCATCGAGTTCACCGACGCCGAGCACGCGCACGGCGTGGTCTATTCCAAGAACGAGCATGAGACCGCGACTGACTGGGTCATCATGCAGATGCTCTACTGGGATGACTACGAACGCATCGGCGGCCGCTGGCTCTTCCGGCGCCGCCTGCCGTGTTACTGGTACGCGACCGATCTCAACAAGCCACCGCTCGGCGAGCGCAAGATCCGCTGGCCTGCGCGTGAGCCCTACGATGGCAGCTGGCACGCGCTGTGGCCGTCATGGAAAGAGTTCTGGGCGAGTGCACCGGCCGAGCGCCCGCAGGTGGCAGCGCCGGCACCGCTCGAGCAGTTCCTCGCCAGCATGCGGCGCGGCACGCCGGATCCGAAGATCCGCGTGCGCTGAGGCGGCTGTAATGCAAGCGCTGCTGCAGCCGGTCGCGCTCGGCGGGCTCATGCTCCGTAATCGCATCGTCATGGCACCCATGACGCGCAACCGTGCGCAGCCGGGCGATGTGCCGGGCGAGCTGAGCGCGCAGTATTACGCCGCGCGCGCCGCGGCCGGGCTGATCGTCACCGAGGGAACCCAGCCCTCCATGCACGGCAAGGGCTACTGCCGCACGCCCGGCATGTACAGCGCAGCCCAGATCGCCGCGTGGCAGCGTGTCACCGCGGCAGTGCACGCCGCCGGCGGCTGCATCGTGCTGCAGCTGATGCACTGCGGCCGCATTGCCAGTCACTACAACAAGGAGCCGGCGGCGCGCACCGTCGCGCCTTCGGCGCTGCGCGCCCGCGGCCGGATCTTCACCGACAGCGCGGGGCTGGTCGAGTTCGACACACCGACGGCACTTGCCACGGCCGAGGTGGCGGGCGTGATCGGCGAGTTTGCCGCGGCCGCGCGCGCCGCGCAGCACGCCGGTTTCGACGGGCTCGAGCTGCATGCCGCCTCGGGCTATCTGCCGATGCAGTTTCTCTCCACCGGCACCAATCAGCGCAGCGACGGCTACGGCGGCAGTGTCAACGCGCGCCTGCGCTTCGTGGTGGAGACGCTCGAGGCGCTGACGGCGGTGTATGGCGCCGGGCGCGTGGCACTGCGCATCTGTCCGGGCAACCCCTTCAATGACCTGTACGACGCCGATCCGGGCGAGACCTACCGCGCACTGCTGCAGGCGTTGCGGGCGTTGCCGCTCGCTTACCTGCACGTGGTGCGCTCGCCCGTGAGGCAGCTGGATGCGTTCGCGCTCGCGCGCGCGCACTTCAGTGGCCCACTGATCCTCAACGACGGCTTCGATTTCGCTTCTGCCAACCGGGCACTGACGGATGCGGCCGGCGATGCGGTCTCGTTCGCCCGCGCCTTCATCGCCAACCCGGACCTGGTGGCGCGCTGCGCCCAGGACTGGCCGCTCGCGAACTTCGACCGCCGCACGCTGTACACGCCGGGCGCCGAGGGCTACACCAGCTATGGCGACTATCCGCCCGGCGCACCGGCGCGTGCCTGAGCCCTAGTACCAGCGGTCCTCGAGACCTTCCCAAATGTCGACCTTGCCCACGCCGGGGTCGGCGCTGAAGCTGCCGAAGCGCCCGGAGTGGAACGCCAGCGGCGCCCCGGGGGCGCGCGCGATCGTGCGCACCTCGCCCACGATGATGACGTGGTCGCCGCCATCGTGGTTGGCGCGCACCACACAGTCGAAGCGGCACAGTGCCTCGGCCAGGTGCGGCGGGTGCGGCTTGCTGCGCCAGTGCGGATCGACCTCGAACTTGTCGTGCGCGCGGCGCGCGAAGTGCAGCGCCAGCTCCAGCTGGTGGTGCTCGAGGATGTGGACCGCGAAGGGTGCGGCGGGGACGAATGCCGGCAGGCCGCTGCTGCCGTTCGACAGACACCACAAGAGCAGCGGCGGCTCGAGCGATACCGAGGTGAAGGAATTGGCGGTGACGCCCACCGGCTCGCCATCCGGGCGCACCCCGGTGATCACCGTGACGCCGGTGGCAAACAGTCCGAAGGCATCGCGCAGCTCGCGCTGGGTCGGAGGCTTGCTCACCTCATCTCACCTGGGCGGGGTGCGGCATGCGCGGTGCCCCCAGTTGCTCGCGATACGAGGGCGGCACGCGGCCGCCCTCCTCGGTGATGCCGTAGCGCGCGGCCACCTCGGCGGAGATCAGCGTCTGGCCGCTGAGCGAGGGCAGCTGCGGATCGCGCGCGAGTGCGTGGATGATGCGGCCGTTGAACTGTGGGGTCTCGCCGTGACGCATGAAATCCTGGTACTGGTCCGGCCGGTTACGCGCGGCTACGGCGGTGCGCTCGGTCAGCTGTGGCCCGAGCCACAGCGAGATGGCGGCGACGTTGTGCGGCCGCAGGTCGACCGCCATGTCGGCGGCAAACTTGTCCAGTCCGGCCTTCTGCGCACCGTAGGCCGGACCGTGCATGTAGCAGCTGGCACCGAACGAGGATGTGAAGGCGATCAACCCCGAACGCCCGGCGACCATGAGTGGCGCAGCGTAGTAGCTCGCCACGTAGGCCGAACGCAGGCCGACGTCGAGAATCTCGGCGAGCTCGAGCGGCTTCTCCCAGAAACCGCCCGGCTCGATGAGGTCATCGTGAATACTGGCGGCGTTGTTCACCAGGATGTCGAGGCGGCGCGACTCGTCAGCGACGCGGGCAAACAATTCCTGCACCGCGCCGTCGTCGCGGTGGTCACACGGCACGGCAACGCCACGCCCGCCGAGCGCGGTGACCGCGCGGGCCGTCTCGGGCACCGTCCCCGGGAGTGCGGTGTCCTTCAGTCGCCCAAGGCTCGCGTGGCTCGAGCGGCCGGTGACATAGACCGTCATGCCGGCGGCACCGAGTGCCAGCGCGATGCCCTTGCCAGCGCCGCGGCTCGCGCCGGTGACGACCGCGACCTGTGGGGCAGGCGCGCTCACGGAGCGCTCTGCGCCAGATGCTGGAACAGCGGCCGCTCGCCGCCGCCGTGCACGGCGAGCAGCGCACCGCTCACGTAGGCTGCCAGGGGCGAGGCGAGATACAGGCAGGCGGCTGCGACGTCGCCGGGCTCGGCGAGACGCTGCAGCGGGAACATCGCCGCGATGCGCGCGATCCCTGCCTGGCCGCCGTAGTGCGCGCCGGCATTCTCGGTGGCCACGAACCCGGTGATGATGCCATTGACGCGCACCTTCGGACCCCATTCCATCGCAAGACTCGCGGTCGCGTGCAGCAAACCGGCTTTGGCCGCGCCGTAGGCTGCCGAGCCCGGAGACGGTCGTACCCCGGCGACGCTGCCAATATTGATGATCGAGCCGCCGCTGCCCTGCTGCATGAGCGCATTGGCGGCCTGCGCACACAAGAGCGGTGCCAGCAGGTTCAGCTGCAGAATGCGCTCGATGAGGCGCGCCGGTGCATCCGCCAGCGTGCCGGGAGGGCCGCCGCCGGCGTTGTTGACCAGGACGTCCAGCCGCCCGTAGCGCTGCGCAATGTCGGCGAACATGCCGCTGACGGCATCCGCATCGCGCACGTCACAGCTGACAAACTGGGCGCGCTGCGCGCCGCTCGCCGGCAGTGCCTCAGGTACGGGCGGCGTGCGCGCGCACACCAGCACCTCGGCGCCGGCCTCGAGAAAGCAGCGGGCGATGCCAGCGCCGATGCCGCGCGAGCCGCCGGTCACGAGCACCACAGCCCCTGGCAGGCGGATCGCGGCCGTGGCGTTGAGCATGTTCGCATCGTACGGGCTGGTTTGATATTTTCAAGCCATGCAGCGCGATGCTCCGTTCACTCTGCCGCACGTGTTGGAGCGTGCCGCGCAACGCTTCGGCGAGCAGGCGGCAATCGTCGAGGATGCGCGCCAGCTGACCTTCCGCCAGCTCGAGTCTGCCGTGCTGCAGGCCGGCGCTGCCTTTCTGGCACGCGGCTTGTCGGCCGGCGAGCGCGTGGCGATCTGGGCTCCCAACTGCGCCGAATGGGTCATCGCGGCGCTCGGCGCGCTCGGCTGCGGTGCCATCCTCGTGCCGCTCAATACGCGCCTGAAGGGCAAGGAGGCGGCCTTCATTCTGCGCCGCAGCCGTGCGCGCTTCCTGCTGACGGTCGGCGAGTTCCTCGGCACGCGCTACCCGGAGCTCTTGGCGGACCAGGAGCTGCCCGACCTCGAACATCTCATGGTGCTGGGCGACGGCACCGGCGCTGCACGCGGCGAATCCTGGCAACAGTTCCTCGCGCACGGCGCCGCGGTCGGTGGCGATGAAGTGCGCGCCCGCTGGCAGCGGGTGAACGGCGAGGACATCGCCGACATCCTCTTCACCTCCGGCACCACCGGCGAACCCAAGGGGGTGCTGTCGACCCACGAGCAGAACGTGCGCGTGTTCCGCACCTGGAGCGAGGTGGTGCAGCTGCGCGCCGGCGACCGCTACCTGATCGTCAATCCGTTCTTTCACAGCTTCGGCTACAAGGCCGGCTGGCTTGCCTGCCTGCTGCAGGGTGCGACCCTGTATCCGTTGCCGATGTTTGATGCCGCGCGGGTGCTGGATGTCATCGAGCAGGCGCAGATCAATGTGCTACCGGGGCCGCCGACGCTCTACCAGAGCCTGCTGGTGCACCCGAGTCTGCCGCGCCGGCAGCTGGGGTCGCTGCGCCTGGCGGTCACGGGGGCTGCGAGCGTGCCGCCGGTGCTCATCACGCGCATGCGCCGTGAGCTCGGATTCGCGAGCGTACTGACGGCCTACGGACTCACCGAGTCGACCGGCGTGGTCACCGTGTGTCCACACGATGCCGATGACGAGACGGTGGCGACACGCTGCGGCGTGCCGATCCCAGGGGTTGAAGTGCGCTGCGTCGATGCCGCGGGCGACAGCGTGGCCGCCGGGGTTGCGGGCGAGGTGCTGGTGCGCGGCTACAACGTGATGCGCGGCTATTTCGAAGACCCGAAGGCCACCGCACAGGCAATCGACGCTGAGGGCTGGCTGCACACCGGCGATGTCGGCGTGCTCGATGAACGCGGTTACCTGCGCATCACCGACCGCATCAAGGACGTGTTCATCGTGGGTGGCTTCAACTGCTACCCGGCCGAAATCGAGCGCCAGCTGTGCGAACACCCGGCGATCGCACAGGTGGCCGTGGTCGGGGTGCCCGATGAGCGCCTGGGAGAGGTCGGCAAGGCCTACGTGGTGCTGCGCCCCGGCGTGCAGGCGGATGCCGCCGAGCTGATCGCCTGGGCCCGAAACAACATGGCCAACTACAAGGTGCCGCGCCACATCGCCATCGTGACGGCGCTGCCGATGAACGCCTCCGGCAAGGTGCAGAAGTTCGCGCTACGTGAAGCTGACGCTGGCTGAGCCGATACCTTCGAGCTCGACGTGAAACTCATCGCCGGGCTTGGCGGGCTCGAGCGGTACCAGCGAGCCGGAGAGAATGATGTCGCCGGCGGCGAGCGTCACGCCGTAGCTGCCGAGCGTATTCGCCAGCCACGCGACCGAGGCGAGCGGTGAACCCTGCACCGCGCTGCCGAGCCCTTCGGACAGCGGTGCACCGTTCTTCGTCACCCGCGCCCTGAGCGTGGCCAGATCGAACGCGCGCGGATCGGCGCGCTCGGCACCCAGCACGAACACGCCACAGGAGGCATTGTCCGCCACCGTGTCGACGATGCGGATGTTCCAGGCCTCGATGCGCGAGTCGACGATCTCGAAGCACGGCGCGATCGAGGCGGTTGCGGCCAGCACGTCCGCAGGTGTCACGCCCGGTCCGCTGAGCGCATCGCGCAGAATCAGCGCAATCTCGGCCTCCGCGCGCGGTTGGATCAGGCGCTCACGGATGCACACGCTGGCGCCGTTCGCCACTTGCATACGATCCGTGAGGAAGCCGAAGTCCGGCTGATGCACGCCCAGCATGTTCTGCACCGCCGCACTGGTGACGCCGATCTTTTTGCCGATGACGCGCTCGCCGGCACGCTTGCGCCGGGCGAGGATACCGAGGGAGATCTGATAGGCATCGTCGATGTCGAGCTGCAGGCCGCGCTCACGCAGCGGCGCCAGGGTGTGTCGGCCCATGAGCGCCCGATAGAGCTCCGCCGCCAGCTCCTCGTGCAGCGCGCGGCGCGCGGCCGGAAACCGGCCGGTGGGACTATCAGCTCTTGAGGAACTCGACGACATTGCGATTGAAGTCCTCCGAGCGCTCGATCATCGCCCAGTGGCCGCAGCGTGAATACATGATGAAACGGCTGTCGGCAACCGCCCGCAGGATCTTCTCATAGCCGCTCGGCGGACAGAACTGATCCTCGATGCCCCAGAAACCGAGCACCGGGCAGCGCAGCTGCGCCAGCTGCGGACTCTGATCCGGAATGATCATGCGCGCCAGCACTTCCTTGGGCTGCGTCTTGAAGACGTTGAAACGCATCTCCACCAGCTCATCGGTGACGAACTTCGGGTCGTAGGCGAGAATCTCCATGATCTTCTTGAGTCCGGCGCGATCGAAGCCCGCGCCGACGAACTCCGACACCATGCGCTGGATGCCGGGCATCTTGAAATAGGTCTCACGCGTCTCGATGCCACCCGGGCCCATGAGCACGAGCTTGGAGACCCGCTCCGGATGCTTGAGGGTGTAGCCGAGCGAGATCGCCCCGCCGAGCGAATTGCCCACCAGCACACAACGGCGCACGTCGAGTTTGTCGAGGAAGGCGCCCAGCGTGCTGGTGAACAGCTCGAGCGTGTAGTCGATGCCGGTGGGCTTGGACGACCAGCCGAAGCCCAGCATGTCCGGCAGCAGTGCGCGGTAGCCCGCGGCGGCGATCACTTTGTAGTTGGGAAAGAAATTACTATAGGAGCTGACCCCCGGACCGCTGCCGTGCACGAACACCACCGCAGGTCCGGTGCCGTGCTCGAGGTAGTGCATGTCGTAACCGTCGGGAAGTGAAAGCAGGCGGCCGAAGGGTGGCGTGGCCGGGCGTTCCTCGGACATTGAGCTTCTCCTCCAGGCGATGCGGAACACGCAGAGACTACCGGGTCCGCCACCGCAATATGAAGTTCTCAGCGATTATATCTCACACGATGCGTAGCAAGGTACCTGTAAAAGTACGAATCCTGTTGTACGCCTCTTCGGCCGAAGGTATATTGCCACACGGGCACATCTGAGCATCCCGGAGGTTCTCATGGCCAGCGTTGTGGCAACGGCTGCCCCCATTCCGTCCCGCGAGACGCTCATCGAGCGCGCGCGCGCGCTGATCCCGGCACTCAAGGCACGCTCGGAGGCTGCCACGGCCGCGCGCTGCCTGCCAGCCGACACCATCCGCGATCTGCAGCAGGCCGGATTCATGCGCGTGCTGCAGCCACAGCGTTTCGGCGGTTACGAGCACGATCCGCAGGTGTTCTACGAGATCCAGCAGACCCTGGCCGAAGGCTGCATGTCGACCGCGTGGTGCTACGGTGTCATCGGCGTACATCCGTTCCAGCTCGGCCTGTTCGATGCCAGGGCGCAGCAGGATGTGTGGGGCAAGGACGACAGCACGCTCGTCTCCTCCTCCTACCAGCCGGTCGGCAAGGTCGAGCGCGTCGAGGGCGGCTTCCGCCTGTCCGGCCGCTGGGGCTTTTCCAGTGGCTGCGACCACTGCAGCTGGACCTTCCTCGGCGCGTTGATTCCTGCGCAGGAGCCGGGTGGGCCGCCCGAGATGCGCACCTTCCTGCTGCCGCGCAGTGACTACCAGATCGTGCACGACTGGACCGTGTTCGGCCTGCAGGCGACCGGCAGCCACGGCATCAGCGTCGATGGCGCGTTCGTGCCCGAGCACCGCACGCACCGCGCAGTCGACGGCTTTCTGTGCAAGAACCCTGGCCAAGCGGTGAATGGCGCCGCCCTCTTCCGTCTGCCCTGGGCACAGGTGTTCGTGCGCGCGGTCTCCACTGCCGCCATCGGCGCACTGCAGGGCGCGCTCAACGCCTACCTCGGCATTGCTCAGAAGCGCGTCTCGACCAACACCGGCAAGGCCACCAAACTCGATCCGTTTGCGCTGAATGCGGCGGCGCGCACGCAATCGGCAATTCTCGAGATGAAGAGCGTGCTCAACCGCAGCTTCGACGACATGATGGCGCTGGTGCGCGCCGGCAAGGAGATCCCCATGCCGGACAGGATCCGCTATCGCTATGAGTCCTCGCAGATCGCGCGCCGCTGCGCCGATCTGTGCGACGAGCTGATGCCGCTGCTCGGCGGCCGCGCGATCTACATGGACAGCCCGGTGGTGCGTTACTGGCTCGACATCAACGCGGCGCGCGCGCACGTGGCCAACGACCCGACCATCATCGGCACCTCGCTCGGTGCCCTGTACGTAGGCGAGAACGTGCAGGAGTTCTTCGTTTAGAGGAGGCTCGCCGACAAGCCTCGGGAGTACACTCGCCGCATGGCCAAGATCAATGCCGCGCTCATCGGCTCCGGCAACATCGGCACCGACCTTATGTATAAGGCGCTGCGCAGCGAGCACGTGCGCCCGCTGTGGATGGTAGGAATCGACCCCGGCTCCGACGGACTTGCGAAGGCGCGCGAGCGCGGTCTGTCGACTACCGCCGAGGGTGTCGACGGGCTGCTGCCGCACCTGCAGCAGGACCAGATCCGCATCGCCTTCGATGCCACCAGTGCCTACGTGCATGCGGACAACGCCCGCAAACTGGCCGCGCACGGCGTGGTCGTGATCGACCTGACGCCGGCGGCCATCGGCCCCTATTGCGTGCCGACGGTGAACCTTTCCGAGCACGTCGGCAAGCGCGCCATGAACGTCAACATGGTGAGCTGCGGCGGTCAGGCAACCATCCCGATCGTCGCCGCCGTATCGCGCGTGCAGCCGGTGGCCTACGCCGAGATCGTCGCCACCGTGTCCTCGCGCTCGGCCGGCCCTGGGACACGCAAGAACATCGACGAGTTCACCCGCACCACCGCCAACGGCATCGAGAAAGTGGGCGGCGCCAAGCGCGGCAAGGCCATCATCATCCTCAACCCGGCCGAGCCGCCCCTGATCATGCGCGACACGGTGCACTGTCTCACCGAGAGTGAGCCGCAGCAGGAGCAGATCCGCAGCTCCATCGAGGCCATGATCGCCGAAGTGCAGAAATACGTGCCCGGCTATCAACTGAAGAACGGCCCGGTGTTTGACGGTAAGCGCGTCTCGGTATGGCTCGAGGTCGCCGGCCTCGGTGACTATCTGCCGAAATACGCCGGCAATCTCGACATCATGACGGCCGCGGCGCTGCGCACCGGCGAGATGATCGCCGAGCAGATGGCGGGCGGACGCTTCGACGCCCAGAGGACCTCATGAATCTACGCGGCAAGAAGATCATCCTGCACGACAACTGCCTGCGCGATGGCATGCATCCCAAGCGTCATCAGATCACGCTCGAGCAGATGATCGCGGTGGCGACCGGCCTCGATGCCGCCGGCGTGCCGCTGCTGGAAGTCACGCATGGCGACGGGCTCGGCGGGGAGTCGGTGAACTACGGCTTTCCGGCGCACAGCGACGAGGAGTATCTGCGCGGCGTCATCCCCAAGCTGAAGCGCGCACGGGTGTCGGCGCTGCTGCTGCCCGGCATCGGCACGGTCGAGCACCTGCGGCTGGCGCATGACTGTGGCGTGGCGACCATCCGCGTCGCCACGCACTGCACCGAAGCCGACGTGTCCGAGCAACATCTCACCCTGGCGCGCAAGCTCGGCCTCGACACCGTGGCGTTTCTCATGATGGCGCACATGATTACGCCGGAAGAGCTGGCGCGGCAGGCACAGCTGATGGAAGGCTACGGCGCGCACTGCGTCTATGTCACCGACTCGGCCGGCTACATGCTGCCCGAGGATGTGAGCGCGCGCGTACAGGCGCTGCGGGCGCGGCTGCGGCCGGAGACCCAGATCGGCTTCCACGGTCATCACAACCTCGGCATGGGTATCGCCAACTCGCTCGCCGCCATCGAAGCGGGCGCGATCCGCATCGACGGCTCGGCCGCCGGACTCGGCGCCGGCGCCGGTAATACGCCGCTCGAGGTGTTCAACGCGGTGGCGCTGCGCATGGGGATCGAGACCGGGGTGGACGTGTTCAAGCTGATGGACGTCGCCGAGGATCTGGTAGTGCCGATGATGGATCAGCCGATTCGCATCGACCGCGATGCGT
>Ga0070761_10000517_pt1 | contig 24886 bp, 21 predicted proteins | sample HubBroMetageREF1_FD_66724 | JGI IMG/M metagenome (GOLD analysis project Ga0070761, IMG submission 66724) | Reference soil microbial communities from the Hubbard Brook experimental Forest, New Hampshire, USA - Hubbard Brook CCASE Soil... | ecosystem: Environmental > Terrestrial > Soil >... | reverse complement strand
ACGCTCTATGCGAGGTACTTGCGCGAAGCGCCGGCCGACGCTCGAGACCGCAACGTCGCCGCTGCGTTGCTCGTGAGCCTCGGCACGCGCCTTGGGCGCATCGAGGTGCACGGAGCGGGCATCGAGCAGCTGGTGGTGGACGAACGCCCGAGCGAGGACGAGATCCTCTACGTGAGCCCGGGAGCGCATGTCGTGCGCGCGGTCGTTGCCGGTGCGCTCCTGCAGCAGACCCCCGTGCTCCGGCCCGGCGACGTCATCGGACTGGTGTTCGAGGCACCGGCACCGGTCGTCTCCGCTGCGCCCGACCGCGCGCGGCAACCCGATCGCGCGTCGCCCGCAGCGCTCGCGGTGCCGCGAGCGTCGCGTTCGGACCGGGTGTCCCCCTGGTTCGTGGCCGGAGGCGGGATACTGACCGGGGTCGCCGTCGCCACCACGATCGCCTCGGGCCTTTCAACGCTGGCGGCTCGCGATGCGTTCAACGCATCTCCCACGGCTTCGAATCTGGCGAAAGGCCAGGCCATGCAGGCGCGGACGAACGTTCTGCTCGGGGTGTCGATAGGTCTGGGCGTCATGACGACCGCAACGGGCATCTGGCTCGTGGACTGGCGCGGATCCGTCCCTGGCGACGTCCGGCTCGGCATCGGCGTCAGCCGAGTCGATGCGCAATGGAGGTTCTGAGTGGAAGTCCCGTCCCGCATCGGAACCTACGAGCCCCTCATTCGCCTGGCATCCGGCGGTATGGCGTCGCTCTATGTCGCGCGGCACGCTGGCGCAGGCGGCTTCGAGCGGCTCGTGGTCATCAAGCGCGTTCACAGCCATCTGCTCGGCAATCGCCAGTTTTGCGACATGTTTCTCGACGAGGCCCGCATTTCGTCGCTCATCCGCCACTCGAACGTGGTCCCGGTCATCGACATCGCCGAAGCGAACGGTGAGATTTTCCTCGTGCTCGAATACGTCGAGTCGCTGTCGCTGGCGCAACTGCTGGCGGCGGCGAAGGCGGCCGGTGAGCTTCTTTCGCCGGCCGTGGTCTCGCGCATCATGAGTGACGCGCTGGCTGGGCTCCATGCTGCGCACGAGGCGCTCGACATGCGAGGGGCCTCGATGCACGTGGTGCATCGCGACGTGAGCCCCCAAAACATCCTCGTCGACACGCACGGGATGAGCAGCATCATCGATTTCGGCATCGCGAAGGCGGCCTCGCAGCTGGCGATGACGGGGAGTGGGCTCTTCAAAGGCACGTTCCGGTACATGGCTCCTGAGCAGGTGAAGCAGCAACCGCTCGATCGACGCGCCGACGTCTTCTCGGCGGGAGTGGTGCTCTACGAGGCGCTCACGGGGCGGGGGCTCTTTCGTGGGGACGACGAGGGCGACACGGTACTCAGCGTGCTCGTGACCGAAATCCCTGACCCGTCCTCGGTCGCCCCGGGCGTGTCCAAGCCGCTCGATGCCGTTGCGCGCGAAGCGCTCGAGCGTCGCCGCGATCGGCGCTTCGCGACGGCAGCGCGGTTTCGCGAGGCGCTCGAAGCGGCTTGCCCGCCTGCGGCAACCGATGAGGTCGCGTCGGTTGTCGCGCGCCTTGGAGGCGGGATTCTCGCCAGGCGCCGCGAGGCGCTGCAGCTGGCGCTCGCCCGCTCGTCCGCCCGTCCTTCGACCAAGTGGCTTGGCCGTCGTCGCGTCGCGGTGAGGCTCATGGCGCTCTTCGTGGCGGCCGGGCTGGCCACGGGGGTAGTCTTTCGTGCGCTTCAGAGTCCCCCGCGAGCGCCACAGCTATCGGCCAAGACGTCCACCCCGACGGTGCCCCCCGGGGCGAGCTCGCCTCCTTCGGACACGGGCGCGCTCGAGCCGCCCGTCGGTGCTTTCGCCCAGATCGTCGCCCCGCCCGCGCCGCGGACGCGCCTTCAATCGGCTCCGCGCAACCGTTCCATCGATCTGCACAGAAAGAACCCCTATGCTTCGCCTTGACCGCGTGCGCATCGGGTGGCTGCTGCTGCATCTCGGCGCAGGAGCCTTTCTCGCGGCATGCCTCGTGTTCGATGGCAAGACCCCCACGCCGCCGGACGACACCATCGACGCAGGGACGGGCGAGTCGGAAGGGGCAGTCTCCGCACTGCCCGACCCCGGCATCCGCTGCGGCGCAAACAACTGGTGCTCGCGCGGCACGGTGTGTTGCTTGAAGCTCGGAGAGAGCGGCTGGTTTGCTCCTTCGACACCGTGCGGAGCACCCGGCACGTGCGGCGACTTTTCGGAGTTTGCCTGCGATACCGTACGCGAATGCGGCGACGGCGGCGTACTCCCCGGCGAGTCGTGTTGCGCCACGCGCGAGACCCCGGCGACGGAGTTTGAAGGCTCGAGATGCGTCCCGGAGAGCGCGTGCGTGCCCGCGGCTACGGCCATCGTCCTCTGCTCTTCGGACGACGTGGCGGCATGTCCCCCTCACCAGTCGTGCGTCGAGGCCGACGCGGCGGACCTGCCGCCGGGCTACTACGCGTGCGAGGCAACGACCCCTCTATAGCGTTGCCGGCAGCAGTCCGCGCAGACGCTTGACCGCGTGGTGGAAGTTGGCCTTTGCCGACTCCACGCTGAAGCCCGCGATGGTCGCCACTTCCTCGAACGAGAGATCGTGAAAGATCCGGAGCTCGAGCGCGAGGCGTTGCTTGGGGGGCAAGTCGTCCAGCCGCGCGCTGACCTTGCGCCACACCTCAGCCGCCACGAGCTTGGACGTCTGGAGCGAGCTCGTGAACGCGGCCACGTCGCCGATCGGCGCAAGATCCGTGGGTGTCCCGCGAACGTGGTTGAGCGCCAGGTTGATTGCGATGCGAAAAAGCCATGTGCGAAACGCGGCCTCTCCACGAAATGCCGATAGCTTCTCGAACGCACGGACGAACGCGATTTGGGTGATGTCTTTCGCGTCGGCGTCGCTCTTCACGTAACGAAGCACGAGCCTGCGTACGGCGGCCTGATGCCGCAACACCAGCGCGTCGAACGCAGCGTGGTCGCCCGCGAGAAACTGGGCGACCAGCGCGGCGTCCGGATCGTGCCCCTCGGTAGGGGAGGGTACGTCGGTGACGTCAATTGGCGATTGGCCCACGCCTTTGTTTTTCACCAATCGGTCTCCAGGGGTGTCCGAGGAAGGTAGCCAGCGTGCCGACGCGCCAAGCCCCCTCGGGGCGAACGGCCGTCCGTCATGAGCTGCATGCGTCGCTCCAGAGCGACGCGGGAGGACCTATCCATGCGATCTTGCACGTCCGCGAAGCTCTCGAGAACCGCCGTGGCGGTTTTGGTCTCTCTTGTCGCGCTCGCCGCCATGGGATGCTCGGCGCCCGAAGGGCAGGAGTGGGCGGGTCCGATCGGCGCGTCAAAAGGCTCGGGAGACGCTGTCGCTCAACTCGATGAGGGCGCGAGCGGCAGCTCGGCGACGAACGACGACGCGGGCTCATCGGTCGCCCCGCCGGTCGAGGGGGCGGACGCGCAATCGGCGACGCTGGATGCGGGGGCGCCGCTCGACGCGGCCTCGCAGCCCGATGCGCCGCCCGGGGTCGAAGCCGCACCGGTGTTGTCCACCCCTGCCCCTGTCGCGTCGTCGGGTGGGCTCTCGCTCCGCGTGGTCGGCAACCATCTCGTCGACGCCAGCTCGAGAACCGTGCGTCTGTTGGGGGTCAACCGCTCGGGGCAGGAGTTCAAGTGCATCCAGGGAGGGGCGCCCGGCGCCCTGGGCTGGGGGCTCTTCGATGGTCCGACCGATCTTCCGTCCGTACAGGCGATCGCTTCTTGGCACGCGAACACCGTGCGCGTGCCACTCAACGAGGACTGCTGGTTGGGGATCAACGGCGTCAGCCCGGCCTGGGGCGGCGCCGCGTACCAGGCCGCCATCGCGGCCTACGTCGCGACGATCCACCAGGCGGGTCTCTACGTCATACTCGACCTTCATTGGAACGCCCCCGGAACGGTGGCCGCCGCATCGCAGCAGCCCATGCCGGATGCCGATCACGCGGTCGACTTCTGGAAATCCGTTGCGACGCAGTTCGCCTCGGATCCCGCCGTGGTGTTCGACTTGTACAACGAGCCGTTCCTCTACGGCACGTACCTTCAGAGCTTGAGCGAAGACCCGTGGGATTGCTGGCTCAATGGGTGCGGGATCAACCAATATCTGACAGGCGGCAACCCCTACACGCAGAGCTACGCGTGGAACGCCGTAGGCATGCAGACCCTCGTCAACACCATTCGCGGTGTGGGCGCCAAAAACACGCTCATGGTCGGAGGGCTCGACTGGGCGAACGACATGTCCGGGTGGCTCACCCACGAGCCGCAAGACCCGCAGCACGCGATCGTCGCCTCCTGGCACAGCTACCCCGGCGAGAGCTGCGCCGCTGCCGCATGTTGGACGTCGACCATCGCTCCAATCGCCCTTCAGGTGCCCGTCGTTACGGGCGAGACGGGCGACAACGTCGGCAGCCCGACCACGTATGTTGATTCGTTTCTGCCCTGGGAGGACGCTCACGGGATCTCGTATCTCGGATGGACGTGGAACACCTGGGGCGACTCCACGAATATTCTCATCTCCGATTACTCGGGGACCCCCACCGCCAATTTCGGTCAAAAGTTCCATGATCATCTCGTCGGCCTGAACCCGTAGATGGAATCCTCCGGCTCGACGCGACTGGCGTGAGGAGCAAGCACCGAGCCAGGAAGGGTGAGCCCCGCGTCGTGGGTGACACCCCGATCCCAGATCTTGCCAAGGGACCCGATTTCGCGTCCTGACGAATCCGTTCGCGTTTTGCCAAGCGCATCGGCCCGCGCCCCCTCATGCTCGATTCCCGGCGCTCCCGCGACGGGCCGCCGGTGGAGAAGGTCGGGCATGCAATCTGCTTACGTGTCCTGGCGCATGCGCTTGGTCACGTTGCTCGGTCTCCTGGTCGCCTCGGTACTCGGCTGCTCCGGCGGCGGGAGGTACGTATGGGTGAACGAGCTCCCGCCGGATGCGACGACGGATGGATACGTCATCGGTGCCGGCGATCTTCTGAGCGTGCGCGTTTACAACCAGGAGAACCTCTCCACGCACGCTCGGGTGAGGAGCGACGGCAAGATTGCCATGCCGCTCGTCGGCGAGGTCGATGTGCGGGGCAAGGCGCCTGCTCTTTTGTCCAAGGAGCTTGAGACGAAGCTCAAGGAGTTCATGGTCTCTCCCACGGTCACCATTACTGTGGAGGAGACACCGCCCACGTCGGTGACGGTCATCGGGCAGGTCGTTCACCCCGGCATCTACACGGTGGACTCGACCTCCGGCGTTCTGCAGGCGCTGGCGGTCGCAGGCGGATTCAACGACTACGCAAGCCGCGGGTCGATCTACGTGATGCGCCGGTCGTCGGCGCAGCGTGTCCGGTTCACCTTTGCGGACCTCACCCGGCTCGAGGGCCAGGCCTCGATGTTCCGCATCCGCTCGGGCGACGTCGTCGTCGTCGAGTGACCCCGTGATGTTCGTAGCCCTGCCGATGGCTGCAGACCTCGCCGCCACGCTGGCGCTTTCGGATCGCACCGAGACGCGGTTGCGCGATCCGGGGGATACTCCGACCGCGCCGTCGATCGACCTTGCGACCATGCCGGAGGCTCGACTGGTGCTCGCGGCCTCGCGGTCCCGCCTTACGCTTGCGTATGTGCCCCGACTGACGCTCTGGGACGTCAACGACGTGGGCCTGCGCCCTCTCTGGCTGAATGCGGGCTCGGCCCTTTTTGAGTCGATCTACGGCCGCACGACTCTTTCGCTGGCGCAAGACGCGAGCTACGGCGCGATGAGCTTCGCGGATCTGACATTTGCGCCCAGCGCGGACGGCGCGCCGCCGCGTGTGGACGTCGTTCCGTCCTCGCAGATCATTCAGTTCGAGTCGACCACCACGACGTTGCGCTCTCGGACCGAAACCACGCGCTGGAACCTCGGGTCGAGCATCGGCTATCAGCTCTCGGGCGGCGCAGACAGCGCTTCGCGATTGGTCATTCCGCTTCAAAAGGGACCCGTCGCCGAGGCGACCGCGACCTATGCCGGTTCGCCGGTCGACGGCTTCGCGACAATTTTGAACGGATCGGAGACCGCGTTCTCCTCCGGACCCGAGATCATTCTCGGCGAAGGCGACGAGGGGTGGAAGCGTCACTGGTCCGCGGTCACCGAGACGGCCTTCACGCTCGGAGTGAGCGAAGCGCGCGTACGCGCGTCGCCCCTTTCCCCGAGCGTGGAACAGACCAACCCCGTGGCCGAAGTCGTCTTGGAGCAGCGCATCCTGACCGATGGCGACCGCGTGACCATCCGAGTCGATTCGCGCCTCGGGCCCGTCGTCAATCGCCTCTTCGGCATCGTGGACGAGCGAATCCAGGGGACGCTCGAGTCCAAGTGGACCCATGGACCGTTCGCGACCAACGCGTTCGTCAGCGCCCAGCAATCGGTGCCCACCGGGGGCCCGGACGCCACGGAGCTTTTCGCCGGAGAGGTGGGACTCTCGTATGCAGCGACCGAAGTCGTGGCGTTCGACATGGGCGTGCGCGGGTTGTGGCAAAGGGCCCCGCAGCTGTTCAGTGCGTCGGCGGCGCCAGGGCCCACGACAACGGTCGTTCAGGGGATAGTGTTCGTCGGCGTGACGCTCCACGCGCCTACGATGCGTTTGTGATGGCGCGAGGATGAGGTTGCAATGACCCTTGGCAATAACACGGTCGATCGAGACGAGACGCTGACCTCAGAAGAGCCGAGCCGCGTGAGCGTCGAGGGCTCCTGGGATCGGACCGACTGGCAGCGGATGTGGCTCCGCACACAAGGCTTGGACTGGAAGACGCTCGCGCTAGTTCCCGGAGACGACCAGACTTCTACCTTCGATGTCGCCAATCTGATCGCCGGACTCGCTCTCGACCACGGCGAGTCGATCAACGTTGCGGATATGCGTGCGCTCCGACTGAAGCACGTAGACGCCTTCCTCGAGGGGATCCGTTGGGAGACCGACAGGGGCGCTCGCACCGTCCTCGCAACCTGCTCGACCTCGACCAACCTGGCCACCGTGTCCATCGCCCGCGCCGCCGACTGCGCGATCCTATGTGTGTCGCTCGGATCTACCTCGCTCAGTGGCATCCGGGGAACCATCGAACAGATCGGACAAAAGCACTTTCTGGGAACCCTTCTCGTTCGCGGGTCCACCGAAGTGACTTCGCCCCGACACGCGCTCCGGGCAGGGGGCTCGACACCGGATTTCCGGCCGTGACCGCTCCACCGGCGGACCCGCCCGCGGACGCGGTCTTGCTGTCCGATCGTTTGTCGCAGGGCGGATCGAAGGACTCGCACGCGGCCATCGTCAACGCGCTCCAGCTCGGAAGCTCGCTCGTGGGCACGCTGCTCATCGCGGTCGCGATGAAGTTCTTGATGCCGCGCTACCTTGGCCCGATCCGATTCGGGACGTTGAGCTTTGCCGATGGGTTCACCGCCACCTTCTTCGTGACGCTCAGTCTCGGAGCCGAGTCTTACGTCCGCAAGGAGGTCTCGGTACGTCCAGCCCACGCCAGCGATTTTTTGGGAGGCACCTTGCTTCTGCGCGTGGCGATGTCGGTGGCGATCTTCGGAATCATGGCCATGGTGATGCACGCCACGGGGCGTTCCGCCGAAGTGCGGCAAATCGTGTATCTGTTCGGAGCAGCGCAGTTCTTCGTGAGCGTCAACGCGACGCTGTCGGCGCTGCTTCACGCGAGGGGGCGGGTCGGCGGGATGTCTGCGCTGGCGGTGGCCACGAAAGTCGTTTGGGCGGTGGGAGTGGTGGCCGCCATCCTGACCGGTGCGGGGCTCTGGGGGTTCGCGGCCGCCTACCTGGCATCCGAGAGCATCGAGAGCGTCGTGCTCTTTGCCCTGGCCCATCGTCACCTGGGCGTCGTCTTTCGCGTGGATGTCGCCGCGACGAAAGCGATGATTCTGAGCAGCCTCCCCTATTTCGTGACGGGGTGCGCGACCGGCGCCTATGGAAAGCTCGATGTGACTTTGCTCGGTATGCTTGGCACAGGTGGCGAGGTCGGGTGGTATGTCGCGGCGTCCGCCATCACGGGCCTCACGCTGCTCATCACGCCTCTCATCGATTGGGTGCTGGCGCCCGTATTCGCGCGCGGAGCAGCCCGGTCACGAGAGGATCTCTACAGGCACATCCGGCAGGCATCCGAGCCGATCCTTGCGGTGGCCATTCCAGCTGCACTCTTCGTCAGCGTGGGAGCCGATCTGTGGCTCCGGCTTCTGTTCGGACATGCCTTCGTGCCGGCCACGCTCGCCTTGCGGGTTCTCGGTGCCTCCTCGGTCGTCATCTACATCGCGATCGTCTACGCGATGACGCTCGTCATGCTCAGCCGCGCCTGGACGGTGGCTCTGATTTCCGTGGGCGCCTTGGTGGTAAACTTCGTTCTCAATCTGCTGCTCATTCCCCGCTCGATGGCGCTCTTCGGGGAGGGTGGAGGCGGCGTGGGCTGCGCCGTGGCCGCGCTGGGGACGCACGGTTTCGCCGCGGGAGCGATGATCGCGATCGTCGGCCGTGAAGCGTTCAACAAGCGCACGGTCCGGATGGTCACGATCAGTCTGGCCGCTTGCGTGCTGGTGGTCGTCGTCGATCGTCTCGCTGCGAGCCTCGGTTGGAAGCGAATCGTCGTGGACCTCGTCGTCTACCTGGCCGTGGTCCTTTCGACGGGCGCGCTTCGGACCGACGAGTTGTGGAGCTTCGCGAAAGCGGCCATTCGCAAGAAGAGTCCCGTCCCCGCGTGACGACCGGGCGCCGTGTCAGCGGGGGTAGAGCGCGTCGACGGCCTCGCCCCACAGCCGGTTAATCGACAGGATCCCTCGGGCGTTCGGGTGTACGCCGTCCCGCAGCTCGTCCGGGTGAGCCGCAAACCAAGTGTAGAGGTCGGGGCCCTCCCGGAGTGAATTCGCGGCTCGAAGCTCGGTGAGCACCCGGTTGAACGCCGGAATGTTCCGATGCTGGTCGTCCGAGGCGAACGGAATGGTGGCCAGGATCGCGACCCGGCCGGCGTCCCGAACTCGGCGGACGATCGTTTGCACGTTCTTGCGAAACCGGTCGGTGTCGCTCTCGTTTCCCGCGGCGTCGTTCGTACCGTACGCGATCGCCCAGAAGTGAGCGTCGGGGTTGCGCGCCAACCAATCGTCGATGTGCGCGGCGCCTTCGTCGCTCTTGTCTCCTCCCGTGCCTCCGTCAATCATGGCGGGGAAGTAGCCAGGGTGTCGGCCACTCACCCAGGTTGCGAAGCTCGGCTGGTGCGCGGGGGCGCGGTCGAAGGCCAGTGCGGTGATGCTGTCGCCGAGGAAAAACCAGGAGTCTCTCGCTGCGACCGTCACATCGTGGATGTCGATCTCGGAGATCTGGACGCCGTTCGGGCTGGAGGCGGGCGCCCGCGTCACCACGAGCTTGACCCAGCGCCGCCCGGTGAAGTCAAAGCTGTTCGCCTGACCGTGCACGGACACCGTGAGAACGTCGGTCGCCGTCCGCCAAGATCCGTTCGCGCCGTCGGTCGAATCTCCGGAGGTCTCGATCCGGTATGCGCCGGGACTCCCGTAGTCGGTCTCTTCGTAGTTGAAGCTCCCCGAAGCGCTCCAGTTGAGCAGGAGACGTTCGGGCCCCGAACCGACTTCGATGGCCACCCACGCGGGCTGCTCGGGCGTAGGCCAGCCGGCTCCCCACGAGGTCGAATAGTCCCCGTCGTTGACGTTTTGGGGCTGGGGGAACTGCGAAGACGACCCTCCGACGACGCGCTTCGCGCGGGAGACTAACGGATTCGGGGCGATAGGAGCGTCCCCGTCGGCGTGCGGCGAGGGCAACGGTATGTGGGGGGGCGCCCCCTGCGACTGCGGGCTCCATACGAGCACGCCCATTAGGGCCACTCGCGCCAAAATGGACCGAGAGAGGCCCACCGTCGTCACTCCGCGAGCTGTGTGTCGAGAGCGACGACCGCGGCTTGTGCTTTGTGCATCGAGGGTGCCAGCCGGCTTTTGAGGCGTAGAAAATGCTTTTCGAAGACCTCGTAGCTCGCCGCGGCGACGAGGATCGAAACTCCGGCGCCGAGAACGGCCGCCACGACCATCGCTGGGCCTGCCCCGATCCTCGCCGACAGCGCCTGGACGGCCGCCGGATGCTCCCCCATCCCGTACGCGACGATGCCGTGAAAGACGTAGAGACCGTAGCTACGCGTACCTAGAAAGCACAGAACGCGGCTGCGGAGTAGGCGACTCCACCCTGTGTCGGCGGGGGCCGCGAGACTCACCACGAGCAGTGCCCCGAAGACCAGCGCGATCAGGGTCCCTCGAATCGGTAGGACCACGTCCGAGAGGGTGGCTCGCATCGCGATCCAGCCCGATACCAGCAGGACCATGCAAAGCAGGGGGCCCAGCCACACCCTCGCCGCCTGCGCGACACGCTCGAGGCCCACCGACCGGACCGCGAGGGCGACAGAACCTCCGACGCAGAGAGCGTCGAACCGACACGGCGTCAGGACCAGCTGCGCGAGAGCGCCTGCGCCCGCCAGCCCCAAGACGATGCGCAAGACGAGCGCCAGGACCGTCACGGCGATGCAGATGCCGAGAAGCGGCCGACGGCCAAAGGACAATATGACGATGGGCCAGATGAGATAGAACTGCTCCTCGACGGCCAGCGACCAAAAGTGCCCCACATAGGGCAGCGCCCACGTCCGATGAATCGCCAGGTAGATGTTGCTGGCATAAAGCCACAGCCATCCCTGGTGACGTGCAGACTCGGCGAGCCCGGCCGGGTACGGCGTCGGCAGGGCCGGAAGAACGAGAAAGAGCAGCGCCAAGACTCCGTAGTAAAGCGGAAAGATGCGAAGCGTCCGCCGGATGTAGAAGTTACGGAAGTAGTGCGCGGAGCCCTTCGAGTCGTAGAGCAGACCCGTGATGAGGAAGCCGGACAGCACGAAGAATAGGTCCACCCCCCAAATCCCGTAGTTGGCGGCCTTTACGATCGCGCGGCCGAATACCGTGGAGGCCGGGGAATCGCCGATGAAGTGAACCCCCAAGACCATGAGGATGGCGACGCCGCGCACACCGTCGAGCACAACCATGTGTGCGCTCCCGGCAGGTCCCGCCTTCGCGTGGCAACCCGAGGGCATCAGTGGCCGGCGGCCCGCGCCTCGAAGAGCTCGCCGTAGAACGCCGACAGATCCTCGACCGCGCCCTTCCAGCTGTAGCGCGCGGAGACGACCTTGCGTGCCGAGTCCCCGATGCGCTCTCGAAGCGCGGGATGGTCGAGCAGACGACCGATTTGCGTGACGAACGTCGCCGCATCGTCGGCGATCAGCAAGTCGCGCTCGGGGATGACATCGAGCCCCTCCGCGCCCAGCGTCGTCGACACGACCGCCTTGCCCATCGACATGGCTTCGAGAATCTTGAGACGCGTGCCTCCTCCGATGCGAAGAGGAACGACGACCACCTCCGCGCGATCCAGCCACGGCCGCACGTCCTCGACGACCCCCGTCACTTCGACGTCCGCCGTCTTCTGAGCCACGATGGACTCGGGGGGTCGGCGACCGACGATGCACATTCGCAAGTGGCGGTACCGCTTGACGAGCTCGGGCAGCACGTCGTGGAGAAAGAAGAGCATCGCGTCGGTATTGGGGTAGTAGTCGATGGCGCCGAAGAAGAGCAGCGTTTGCGGATTTCTTTGCGCCAAGAGAGGCGAAACGCGAAAAAAGTCGAGATCGACGCCGTTCGGCACCACGGCAGTGTGCGCGGTCGGCTCGTCGGAGAGCAGCATCTCTTGATCGCGAACCGACGTGACCGTGCATCCGTCGAGGTGAATCCAGGCGTGCCGCTCTTCCTTTCGCATCTTGCGCCATTCGATGGCGCTGTAAAGGCGGCGCAATGGACCGCCGTCTGCGCTCGCGGTGCGCCTCACGATGTCGTATTCGATGTTGTGCTCGTCCAGACACAAGAGGGGTCGGGTGCTGCCCCCTTGACCACACATGGGGGCGTATCCCGCCATGGGCGCTAGCTGGAAGTGGACCACGTCGTACCGATGGGCGAGCATCTGTTCGAGCGCGGCTCGGAATGGCTGCTCGTGATGGCCGAGCCACTCGTAGCTATGGGCCGACCCGAGTGAAGCCAGCTGCAGCATCCTCTTGTGACCCTGTCCGTTGCTGTACGCTGGATTGGACACGGTGACGACGCGTCGCGAATACTCTTCGGTCGCGTGGATCGATTCCTCTTGGTTTTCGGTGGGGTCGACGAGGGATAGGACCGACACCTCGTTCGACACCGCCATGCCCGAGATGAGCTCGTGCAGCCGCCGCTGGCCGCCAAACGAAGGCGGACTTGGCAAAAAAGGTGTCACAAACAGAATCGACCGATGCTCCGTGGGCGGCTCGGTGCGCTTGGGAACGCGACGTGCATGGTTGTGGAAGCCGAGGGCGTTGTCGTTGGCTAAACTCATCTTAATTTCAATCCTCTTGGTCGACGTCGCGATTCCACTGTGGGCGGCGCGCGATCGCAACGCGATCCGTGGGCTGAAGAAGGCCCTCTTCTACATGTGCATTTGCAATGCCATGTATTTGCTGCTGGTCATGTTTGTCTATCCGCGACTCTGACAGGCCTACGCCTCGGTCGCTCGACGGGGCCACGCGCGCGGCTCGAGCCCCGGGTGCCTCGACGGCCACGCGCCCGTGCTGACGGCCAGCTTGCTGGCGATGGCAAACGCCGGCGCGACGATGAAGACGCTGGCCCAGGTGCCGAGTCCGAGATCGCCATAGCAGTAGACGAGGTACACGACGATGCTCGACACGGCGGCAAGCGCTGCCGTTCGGTCGTCGACGGATACGGCGTGGCGATAGGCGCGCGCCGCAAGAAAGAGACCTACGACGATCATCGCCCAGAGGGCCGTGAAGCCGACGAGACCGCCATATGCCCATAGGCCCAGAATGCTGTTGTGAGGTAGAAATCGATACAGCGCGTACGAGCTGGACACGTCCGGAAGTCCAATGATCTCGTCGTACCCGTGACCGTAGCCGGTGCCGAGGACGGGATTGTGACGCAGCGTAAAAAATAGGTTGTAGTTCTCGAGGTCGCGCCACAAGGTCGACGGATCGGCTTTGGAGTCGACAACGCTTCGCAGCGTGTGCACCGGCTGAAAGAGTGCGGCGCTGGAGCTCCACCCGACCGCGGCATAGGCAAGAAGAAGAGGCGACGTGGCAAGCGCACCGCGCAGGGCGGAGCGCTTGGCGGGCGACCATCGAGTGAGTCCCACCACCGCCATGACCCCCGCGGCGAGCTCCACCCAAGCCAATCGCCTGCCGTTGGCCACCATTCCCGCGATGAGAAGGGGCAACACGACGCCGATGAGAACGCCGCGCTTGCCGCCTTCCCTGTGAATGAGAAGAGACAGGACGGCGCAGAACGCCACGGCGAAGAGCATCGAGTCGGAATGGGTCGTCGCATAGAGCAGAGAAGGTTCGCCGGGTGGCGGTGCAACGGTCGCTCGAATGTAGATGGCGAGCGAGGCCTTGAGACACGCGGCCAGTACGATCACCTTTCCGAGCGCGGCCGTGTCGGCGGGGCTGCGAAAGCCCCGCTGGAACAGAAACACCAAGGCCGGGAGGTACGCCACGCGCTGAAGCTGCCAGAGGGAATTGGGGACGTCGGCGTTGCCCCGGGCCATCCCGTAGATCCACATCCAGGCCGCGGCGGCCAAGCTCAATCCTGCGAACCACGCCATCGGGCTCGCGTTCTCCACGGCACGGCCTCCGAGGCTGAACCTTTCGCGTCTCAGCGCCGCCATGACGAACAAGTAGGCGAGCACGACGTCGAGACCGGAAAAGACGAGAGGCTTGTACGGGAAGGTGACGTTGAGGTGAACGAGCATGACGGCACCGACGTCGTAAAACGGCGACTTCCACTGACCGCAAGCCGGCGTGTCACTGGGGTTCTCCAGCGTGAGCACGAAGAATGTCGTGACCAGGAGAGACCAGCGAAGAGGGGCCTTCCACGCCGCACAGAGCGCCCCGAACGCGACGGCGGGGGTGAGCGCGAGGATCAAGTCTCCGTTGCCGATGAGGACGCAGGCCACCGTGAGCGCGACCGTCAATAGGACGAGACACGGTAGGGCGAGCCCGCTCATTCGAAGCCCATACCGTCGGTCCTCGGCAGGGAGATTTCGCCGAGTATCGGTCGACCGAGAAGGTCCTCGATCTGCCATCGCTCGAGAAGCCGACCCGCGCGTACGTCGACCAAGACCGCGAAAAGAAGGCTGCAGAGAATTCCGGCGACCACAGCCGCCAGAAGGACTACCGGAACGTTCGGCTGGGTCGGGCTCGTCGGCAGGTGCGCGGGTGTGACCACGCTATAGCGGTATTTGAACGCGGCTTGCGCGGTCTCGAGATCGATCTGCGCAGTCTGGATCTGCGCTCGTAACGACGCATACTTGTCCATGGCATCGCGCAGTTGGCCGCGCGCGTACACCATGCCCGGATCCCGGTCCTCTCGAAGATCGAGGGCAAGGTGGAGAACGTCGCTGGGCAGCTGCGGAGGCGTGGCCACACGCGCGGGCGCATTGCCGAACATCGGCGTACCCATCGCGGAAGCCTGGGTGTCGCTTGCCGCCGATTTCCGATCGTATTCGCCTTTCAACGAAAGAGCCTCCTGCCGAAGCGTGGTGACCTCGGGGGATTCGACCGAGAGCGCCGCGATGGTCTGTTTCAAGTCGCCGATGACGGGGTGACTTTCGGTGAATGTGGTGCGAGCCTCGGCGAGTTGGGCCTGAAGCTCGGACAGCCGGTGTCGACGAAACTCCTCGAACCCCTCGATGGCTTGCAACTTGGCCTGAATCTCGACCTTCAGCGGTGGGAGCTCGGCGTCGACCCCTGACACGCGCGGTGCGACAGGTCGCGGCGCCAAAGGGAGCAGCGCCCTGGGAGAAGGAATCGGAGGCGTGGCCTCTGCTTTGGCGACGTCCCCTCCCGGGTGCATCCTCTCGATCCCGCCGACGGCGTCATCGATGTCGGCCTTCAGGCTGGTCGTATGACTACTGAGAATTCCAATGGACTCCGCGAGCGCCGTGATTTCGCGCGCGTAGCGAGCGTCGAGGAAGGCCTTCTGGGCCGCATCCACCAGGCGGCAAGCCATCGGGGCGTCGCTCCAGTCGATGGCGATCGTCACTGTGCTTCCACTCTCGTTGGTCCAGACCCCAAACTTCTTTTCGAGCAGCAGGATCTCGGCGTCTAGCCGCTCCGCTTCGGTGTCCTCCTTGCCGCGCACAGCGTGCACGATCGCGTCTCTGACCCGCTGGACCGGAGCCCGATGATCTCGGCTGTACCGAAGAAGGTCGGTCTGCTGAACGAGGGCGACCAGGTTGTCCCGTCGCAAGACCATCTCGCCCGCGACGTGCGTGAGGGATTCTGCCCCCGGGCCGTCGCCGCGAACCGTCAACGCGGCGTTGGGCTGAAAGAGCGCCTTGGTTTCGACATGATACGTCCTGGGGAAAGCGAATATCGCACCGACCGTTGCGCCGACTATGGAAACGAAGACCGCAACGACGAGGAGCTTGTGCCTTCGAACCGAGCCCGCGACGAAAGAGGCATAGTTTCGGACTCTTTCGCGATCATGGCGATCGAACAGACTCGCATTGACGGCTAAGTTCTCTGGTTCTGCGTTGTTGCTCTGCATGCCCACTGCTCACGCACAGGGCTCAAGAGCACGTACCGTTCCAACGCGAGAACGGGCGCAGGGAGCGCTGTACGCCGCGACGCTCGGCAACGCGTCGTGGGCGATTGGCCAAACGAGAACGGGCCTCGCGAGTGTCTGGATGAGCCCGCGCAAGGGGAGACCTCTAGCCTTCGGACGGCGGCCGCGGCGCATACGTCATGCCGAAAGGTCGCATGCAAGGCGCTCTGCGGAGAGCCCGCCGACGAAACGAGTAATCAGGGTGTCGAGCCGACTCTGCGCATCTTCCTGCGTGAAGGTATGATCGGCGCCCTCCACGATCTCGAGCCGGAAATTGGCATCGTCCCGCATGCGGCTTGCGCCGCTGCCAAGGTGCTGCTCGATCATGTCGACGCCGCCGTCGTTGGAGCTGAAGACCATGAGCGTCCGGACACCCCGGCGTGACACCACTCGAAGGACACGCTCTACCGCGGTGCGCGGCTTGGGAAGGCCTTGCCACCGTGCCGCCAGGTCTCTCAGTCGAGCGGCCGCTCTCACGCCCGAGCGGTCGCGCAGCGCGCCCGCAATGCCGCGAAGGTCGAGCTTTCCCCGCAGCGCACGGGTCCACACGTGGAGATGCCGGAGCTCTCGCAGATAGTAGCGGGTCGACTTAAAACTCTTTCGGGTCGACAGCTCGAGCGAGTCCCCTTTTTTCCACTCGAAGGTCTGCGGGTTGATCACGATCTGACCGGCGACGCGCGCGTCGTCGGCGCTCGTGTGGAACGCGAGAAACCCGCCCGAGCAGATCCCGACCAGAACGAAGCGCTGGAAGCCCCGAAGGCTCGTCAAGAACGTCATGGCCGCCTTCACGTCGGCGACCGAGGCCGTTGAATAGACTTCGTTGTCCGCTCTTCCGGCGGCGCGCGCGCCGTCGCCGATTCCGCCCACGTCCACGCGGAACGCGGGATACCCGCGCGCGGCGAGATCACGAGCGAGCGAGACGTGAAGGCGGTTGGGCCCGACTCGATGATTGGCGCCCGCGTTGAGGAACACCACGGCCGTGGCTCCGCGGGCCGGTCCTTCGGTCTCCGTGAGGATGCCGAAGAGACGATTTCCTTCTCCGAAGGACAACGCCTCTTCGCGCACGACGCGGAGCGAAGCACGACTCCGCGTTGCGAGAAACCGCGCTCGTGTGCGATCGTCGGGTCGACGCGCGACGGGCGCCTCCGGCCGCCGGATCCACGCGACGATGGCATCCAGTGTGGCGAATGGAACGGCGGCGATCTCGGGGTGGTCCATCATGCGCGCGTATCCGGGGTCGGCGCGAAGCTCGGCTTCGACGCCGCACTGCCGAAGGTGCACGGCGAGCTTCTCGTCGTCGTTCGGCAGATCATCGCGCGGGAGGATGAGGGCTCGCTCCGCGAAGCGGCCCCGTTGCGAGAGCAGGTTGAGGGCCGACAGCTCGCGCAGCGTCGTCGGCTCGAAGGGAGGGCCGGCGACTGGGCCGCCTGGTTCGTCGGGCGCGTCCGGCGTAACCCCTCCGCGCGCCTGGAGCATCTGCAAGGCGCGAACCTCACGGAGAAAGGAGCGACCGGAGACGGCCGGCGCCCAGAGAACGAGGTCACGGACGTCGCACTCGAGGCAAGCGAGGGCCGCCACCGTGGCGCCAAGACGAACCCCGAAGAGGTCGATCCACGCAATGCCGGCGATCCGACGAAGCTCGTCGACGGCCGCCCGGACGCTCTCGATCCACGCGCGGATGCGGTCCGGCTCGTCGCTCCGCCCCGACGAGTCGCCCGTGCCGTGGTAGTCGAATCGAAGGACGTCAAAACCAGCGATCGCGAGCCGTTCGGCAAGCTGCCGATACGTGCGGTGCGTGCACATCGCTTCGTAGCCGAACGGGTTGCAAAGCACGACCCCAGCCCCAACCGCCCCCTGGGGCGCAGGCGCGTGGTAACTGCCCATGAGCTGCTTGCCGGCCGCCCCGAACACGACGGGTGTCACGCCAAGCTCCCCGAAGGACCGGAGCGGGTGGCATCGAGCGCGCGCTCCAGGTCGGCCTCGATGGGAGCTTCGGTGGCGTTGCAGGCATGCACGGCGAGCCCCTCGCGACCCTCTTCGGTCGTCAGGAGGGCCACGGGCCGAAGCGCTCGACCGAGGACGCGGTGTCCCCGATCTTCACGAGGTGGAGCCCTACCCAGAGTTGCAGCTCGCCCCTCACTTGCGCACCACCAGGTGAAACCACCAGACGTCGCCCGTGGAGTCGCCGGAGAGAAGCGGCCGCCCATCGGAGTTTGCGAAGACCAAAGGGCTGGGCCGAAAGCCGACGCGCGCGAGCTGACTGAGTTGGTCGGGCAAGGAGATGTAGTGGATGACGATGCCGTGGTCGTGCGCAGACGCGTTTCGGATCGAGTAGCCGTCGCCGTCGTAGCTGAGCTTCGAGTACCTCTCGTAGTTGCGAAGCGTTCGCGCCGCGTGAAGCAGCGCGACGAGGAGCCGACGCGCGAGCGTCACGGGGTTCCGCGTCTTGTAGACTCCATAGTTGAGCTCCTCGCCGTGGCCCGGTCCGTTTCGGTTGTGCGACGAGAAGAGGAAAGCGCCGCCAACGCGCAAGACGCGCCAGACCTCGCGCAGGATCGAAGCCCGATCGTCGGCGTTGACTGCATCGATGCCGTTGAAGCTGAAGACGACGAGCTGAAACGAGGCGTCCGCAAATTGCGAGAGATCGCGCGCGTCGCCCTGGATGATCCGCGCGTCGGGGTGCTTCGCTCGGCAGGCCTGCACGAGCTCGGGGGTGTAGTCCAATCCGACGTAGTCGTTGCTGATGCCTCGGAGAAGGGGAACCGTCCTCCCGGCGCCCACGCCGAGGTCGAGAATCGGCTGATTGGCCGCGTCGGCCCTCACACATTCGAAGGCCGCGCGCTCGCCCCCGTCTGTCCATCCTTCGCGATCTCGAAACGATCGCACCGTCGACCGGTCGCTCCAGGCGCGCCGGTTGATCTGGTCCATCTGACGCGAAGCTTCGGATGGCTGGTATTGAGTCTCGGCCACGTTGCCCTCCCAGAGAGCACGCATCGTGCCGCGCCGCCGACGCCGTGATCGAGCTTGGCCCCTTGCGCATTGGCGAGCGTTCTCCCCACGTCTCAGGCAACTTTGCAGATTCGGCAGGCACTTTGCGAAAGCGCGCGCCGGTCCTCGACGTCCGGCTGCCACCCGCGCCCGGGGCGTCGCCTCCATCGCCTCCAAAAAACGGCCGACGCGCATCGCGGCCCCAATCTTGCTGAAGGCCTTGCTGAGTGACGGCCCTTGTCGGCGCCTATGCAACGCGGCGCCGTCGACGTGGTTCTGCTTGGAGGTTTCATGTTTACTCGTTCATTCACCCTTACGGCTCTCGCGATCTCACCGTTCGCCCTAGGCTCCTTCATGGGCTGCACGACCGAGGCCCCAGCGACAATCGGCCCCCCCGACGGGGGCGGGGTCTCACTGTCGGACGCCGCGATCGTCGACGCAGGGCCTGGAGCCGAGGTATCGACGGATGCGGGCGACTCGCAAGGCGAGGCCTCGCAGGACGCCAATGAGGTGTCGACGGATGCGAGCGTCGGCGCGGTCGACTCGCAACCAGGCGAGGCCTCGCAGGACGCGAATGGCGAGGCCGAATCCGCGGCAGCCGCCCTGTCGGGCCCGGACTCGAGTGACTCCGGCACGGTCGGGGACGAGCTTCCGCCCGGCTGTGTCGCCAGCACCCTCGACGCGGGCACCCAAGCCTCGAATGTGCCTCCGGTCGGAACCCAACTGGTCTCCGGAAATACGTTGTCCGCGCGCGGGGTCACGAGCGACGGGTACGCAGTCTATTCCGACGACGCCGCGCTTCAGCTGTACGCGATTCCGATCGCGGGCGGCGCCGTCCAACCCATCGCCGCGCTGGGCAGCAATTTTTGGGTCACAGTCGTAGGGCAGGTGGTCTTCGCCTGGTCGAACGTGAGCGCCGCCGACGTCGGAGCCCTGACCATATGGTCGTCGGCCCGAGGAGCCCACGCGATCGCGCCCGCGTCGTTCGGCATCCTCGGCGCAGCCTCGTCCGATGGGACGCAGATACTCTATGTGGCCAACGTGGATCCTCAGGGGCTGACGGGGGACGTCTACCTTGCGACCACCGACGGCGCGAGCTCGACCCAACTCCTCGCTGGGCAGCAGCTCACGGGTTGCTTTCCTCAGCTCGGATTCGCGGGATCGTACGTCGTCGTGTCCCATTGCGACGTTCCTCGCGGCTCTGGACCCTCCTCGACGATAACCTCCTTTCGATCGCCGGCGTGGACGCGGGCCGACCTCCTCGGGGACGCGGCCAACACTTGGTCGGCCGACACAGCGGCCACGATGGTCCTCGTGTCGAGCGCCAACGGTCTCCTCGTGGTTCCGATCGGGGGCGGTCCGGGTACCACGATCGACCCCGAGGGGTTCATGGGGCAGCTCATCGCCGGAGGACAGTCAGCCGTCTACAGTACGACCTCCGGCAGCCTTCGACTCTCTTCGACGACCGCCCCATCGCCGAGGACTCTCGCGCCGACCTTCGGAGGCTTCTACGCGATCTCGCCCGGCGAGAGCACGGTCCTCTACTACCAGAACTCGAGCGCGGCGGGGACGGACCTGTACCTCGCGTCGACAATCCCTGCCGGCACGTCGGCCACGATATCGAGCGTGACCAACGGCGCCGTGAATGGAGACGCGTTCACGGCCGACTCGACCTTTGCGCTCTACTCGACGAGCAACGGTCCGTGCGGCGCCTCCGGTACGTTCAACGCGTTCTCGGTGGCCCAAAGCGCTTCGACGCTTCTCGGACGTAACGTCTGGAGCGACTCGAGCGCCACGGGAGCGAAAGTGCTCTTCAATGACAACTACGTGGCGACCGGAGGGCTTCGGTTCGGACGAGCCGATATCGAATCGGTCGACCTTATGACCGGACTGGCTCCCACTCGCCTCGTCAGCCAGGCCGACGCGGTCTTCGACATGACGCCTGCGAGAGACGCGATCGTCTATTCGTGGTCCCTCGCGTCGGGCTCTCTCGCCGGGCTCTATGTCGTTTCCGTTCCCTAGCCGGGGGGCCTGATTAGGCTTCAGTGCTGGGGGCCGGGCCGCAAAGCGCCTCTTGCGTTCTGCGCCCCCGGCCCGAACGTGGAAACGCGGCGGCCGCTGCAAAGAGGGACGCCCCCAACCGCCGCGGCCGACCTCGCCGATTGCGACTTGTGATGCCCCTTGGGCAAAGTGCCCTCCGCGGCGCGGGCAACCTGCGATGCGATGGCTCGGTTGTCGTCGCCGTGCGCGAGAGTGGCCAGGTCCGTCAATGCCCGTTTCCGGCTTCGCCATTTCTCGAGCGAGGGTTCGAGGGTGCACCGACGATCGCTGCCGCGCATTCCAACATGCGCGCCCCTAACCGCTCGATCTCTTCCGCGATCTGGCCGCCAAGTGCGGAAAACTGCACGGTCTCCGGGTGGCGTGAGGAACATGGTGTGTGTCGATCGAGCTCGTCGAGCAGAGACCGCACGAGCGCGGCTTGACTACGAAGCTGCGCCAGGACCTTCGGGAGGTCGATCTCGCCAGACGGAACGAAGGCTATGGCCATGGACACCTCTGCGTGCAACGAAGGGCGAGTAGGCGAGCAAGTCGTAGGCCATCGCCAGACCGGCTTCGACGGGCCACGCGCGGGTCTTGCCCTCTCGCGTTGGTGGGGGCGTCTCTGGGGTGCGTGGGGTTCTCGCCTGACCCAGCTCGGCATCGATCGTGCTTCGGACGGCGTCGCCTTCGGGGGATCGCCAACAGGAATGCACAAGTCGATCGCCACGGAGCCTTCGTGGGTCTCCCCTTCGAAAGAGGCCCCGATGTGCGCGTCGCGCGCATCGATGCTGCTGTTCGACGCTCACTATTACGGGACACTGGCCGCGGTCCGCGCTCTCGGGCGAGACGGGATCCACGTCACGGTCGTGGATTCGACGTCCTCCGGCCTGGCCCTCTGGTCACGCTACGCCGCCCGCCGACTGCGTTGCCCACCCGTGGCGGGCAGGCTGATGCCGTTTGTCGAGTGGCTGCTGCGACTCGGCGAGCGAGAGCCCGGTCAAGTGATTTATCCGACCAGCGACGACGTTTCGTACGCGTTCGCGAGTCATCGCGAAGACCTGGCGAAGAACTTCAAGCTCTACCAACCGGATCTGAAGACGATGATGGGACTGCTCGACAAGGGAAGGCTCATCGAGCATGCGCTTGCGGTGGGCATCGAGGCGCCCGAGACGTGGCTTCCCGAGGACGAGGCGGACGTCGAGCGAATCGCGCGCATCGCGGGCGGTCGGCTCATGATCAAACCGCGCACGCAGGTCCTGTCGAAGACCCACAGGAAAGGAATCTTGGCGTCGGGCAGCGCGCGTCAACTTCGTGCGGCCTACCGCGACTTCGCGAATCGCGTCGGATCTGGGCGCGAGATCCTCACGCGATCTCCGGAGGTCACGCGGCCGATGATTCAGCGGTACCACCCGGAGGCCGAGCAGAGCATCCATTCGCTGAGTGGGTTCTGCGACCGCACCGGGAGCCAATTCGCAATCATTGGGGGGACCAAGGTGCTCCAGAGGCCTCGCCGAATGGGAATCGGCCTGTGCTTCGAAGATGCCCCCGTGGAGGCCGAGCTTGCGACGAAGGTGCGACGCCTGTGCGAGCGCATCGGCTACTACGGCGTCTTCGAGCTCGAGTTCGTCTGCGTGGGAAACAGGCGCTTGCTCATTGACATGAACGGACGCTTCTACGGCCAGATGGCGTTCGACATCGCACGGGGAGTGCCTCTTCCCCAGCTCGCCCATGCGGCGGCGGTCGGCGACGAGGACGAGGTGGCTCGTCTCGTCGCGATGGTCCCGCGCCCAGACGCGCCGCGAAGACGATTCGCCTTCTGCAACGGATTCGGCCTCGGCCTGATGGTCGGGGCCCAGCGCCTCTTCGGCAGCATGTCGGAAGAAGAGGCGCTCGGTTGGCGCCAGTGGTGTCTCGAGCACAAGGACGCGCTAGTCGACTCCGTCGCCGATCCCGACGATCGCCGACCGCTCGCCGCCGAGGTGGTCTCGCAGCTCTTTGGCCACGCTCGCCACCCGCGCGCGTTCTTCCGAGACATCGCGCTGAATCGCTGAACGCCGCGTGTTGGCGCTGCGAGCCATTCGGCCCCCCCCCCAACCCCACCCGGGGGGGGGTCGGCGCTGCGAGCCGCCCTCGGGTCGCGAGACGGTGCGGGCCCGCTACAACAACGGGCCGGGCAGCCCCGGGGCCTCGTGGCTTGCGCCCATTGGTCCATCCACAACGGGCACGCCCGCGCGGAGCGCGAGGGGGACGCAGCCCGCCCAGACGGGCCAGCCCATGTCCTCCGGATCGTCGAGGGGACCGCCTTGCCGAACCTTGGCCGAAACTTCGAGCAGCGGAAAGGAGAGCACCCTCGTCGCGTGCAGCTCCTTGTCGTTCGGGGCCCTCGCTCGCGGCGAGCGTCCGGGACTGATCTTTTCGACGAGCAACGAGAGCGCGCGCAGCTTCTCCTCGCGATCGGTGACTTCGTGCGCGGTGCCGAACGCAAGCACGGAACGATAATTCATCGAATGATGGAACGCGGATCGGGCAAGCACGAGGCCGTCGAGAAGCGTCACTTCGACGCACACGCGTACCCCGGCTGCAAGCGTGCGCAGCGTGCGGCTCGCCGCCGCGCCGTGCACATAGAGCGTTTCGTCATCGCGTACGAATGCCGTGGGCACGACGAAAGGGTGCCCATCCTCGACGAACCCCAAATGGCAGAGTAGGGCTTCGTCGAGGATGACATGCACGCTCGCGCGATCGTACAACGCGCGCGCGGGGATGCGGCGAAGCGTCGTGCGTGCGGTCGGCTCGTAGGTCGTCATGGCTGGATCGTACCGCTTCCCGTCTCGCCGCGCGCGATCGGCAGCGTCCGGCGCCGCAGGCTCAACCCCGGTCCGTCTTGCCAATCCCCCCCGGCGCGGCGTTCAGCACCGCAGTCAGCAGCGCCTCCGCCGCAAAAGGCTTGCGCAGAACGCCTATCGCGCCCAGTCGGCGCGCCACCGTCTGCACGGAAGGGTCCGTGAGCGCCGTGATGAGAAGGAACGGGATGCTCCACGTGGTCCGCCGAAGCAAGGTCAGCACCCCGAGGCCCGAGAGGTTCGGCATCCGCACGTCGGCCACGACGACACGCGGGCGCCGCAGCGGATCGTCGCCCGTGTCGACCAACAAGTCGAGCAGCTCCGCGCCGTCGCAAACTTCGGTCACCTGGTAGCCGCCGCCTCGCAAGGTGGCCGCGACCGCCTCTCGCATGGCGTCGTCGTCTTCGGCGAGAAACACGGTATTGGTCGAAGTCGGCAACGCCCGATGGGAAGCGGAAGTCGGCCACGCGTGCGGAGAAGCCGCGCGCGGGTCCTCTTCAGAGCTCACTCGGAGCGGCTCGATGGGGGAGCAATTGCTCCGAAGCTCGCCCTCGGGGATCGGGCGTTCAATTTCCGAAATGAAGACTTTCACGGGATAAATCCTTATCGGGACCGAACATGGCTACCGCTGCTGGTAAGAGAGGCATTCATGGCGGCTCTCATTCGCCCCTCTCGCGCGAAGGCGGTGGAATCAACACCGGTTCCTCCGCCTCCACGCGGTTGCGCCCGAGGCCTTTGGCCCGATAGAGCGCCATGTCGGCGCGCTGCAGCCAATCGCGTACGGGTCCCCCCGCAAGCTCCGCAATCCCGACGCTGATCGTGAGGAATGTCCCCGCTTCGACCGGCGCATGGCGTATGCCGAGCTTCTCGATCTCGTGCCGAACCCGCCCCATCCCGGCCTTCGCGTCCGCGAGCGATTGCTCCGGAAGAATCACGAGAAACTCCTCCCCGCCGTAGCGGTAGAGGCTATCTCCGGTCCGAAGATGCTTTTGGATCGTGCGCGCGACCAGGCAAAGTGCGTCGTCACCCAACAAGTGACCGAACGCGTCGTTGTAGGCCTTGAACGCGTCGATGTCGCAGAGCGCCGCACAGTACCGGTGGCCATAGCGCGATGCGCGACCCTCCAGCGCCTCGAGATCCTCTTTGAGGCGTAGCCGGTTGGCGACTGCGGTGAGCGGGTCCAAGCGCGCCACCTGGTGGGCACGCGCCGAGTCGAGCCGCAGCGCACTGTTGCTCGCCTCGAGCTCGCGTCGCACCACCACCGAGCGCCATGCGGCCTCTA
>Ga0070761_10000516_pt1 | contig 24892 bp, 26 predicted proteins | sample HubBroMetageREF1_FD_66724 | JGI IMG/M metagenome (GOLD analysis project Ga0070761, IMG submission 66724) | Reference soil microbial communities from the Hubbard Brook experimental Forest, New Hampshire, USA - Hubbard Brook CCASE Soil... | ecosystem: Environmental > Terrestrial > Soil >... | reverse complement strand
TGCGAGAATACTTCTTCTATGTCAAACGCTAAAGTCAAAGTCGGAATCATCGGGTCGCAGTTTCAAGGCGACATTCACGCCGCATCCTTTCAGATCATGCCGGAGGAGGCCGAGGTGGTGGCCGTGTGCTCGCCCACGCCCGGCCATGCCGCGGAAATTGCGCACAAGTACGGCATCCCGCGCGTCTTTCTGGATTACAAGGAGATGCTGCAAGAAAAGGACATCGAGATGGTGACCATTGCGGCGCCCAATGCCCTGCATTGCGCCATGACGCTCGATATCGCGCGCGCGGGCAAGCACGTGGTGTGCGAGAAGCCGCTGTGCATGACGCTGGACGAAGCCGACGAGATGATCGACGTCTGCCGCCACGAAGGTGTGCTGCTGCTATACGCGGAAGAGTTGCTGTTCACGCCGAAGTACGTCAAGGCCAAGGAAATGGCGGACCATGGCGCGTTCGGCAAACTGTATCTGGTGAAGCAGAGCGAGAAGCATTTCGGGCCGCACAGCCCTTGGTTCTGGGATGTGACCCGCTCCGGCGGCGGCGTCTTCATGGATATGGGCTGTCACGGTATCGCGTTTTGCTATTGGTTTTTCGACCGCTCACCTATTAAGAGCGTCACTTGTCACATGGGCACTTATGTCCACGGCGCCAAGACACGCGGCGAGGACGATAGCATTTGCGTTCTGGAATTCGCCAATGGCGGCGTGGGGCTGGTGGAGAACAGTTGGGCCAAGCGCGGTGGCATGGACGATCGCACCGAGATCTACGGCGAAGGCGGCGTCAGCTACCCGAACCTGCACATGGGCAATGCCATGCCGACTTATAGCGAATACGGTTACGGATACGCAGTGGAAAAGGCGCCCAGCACTAAGGGTTGGAGCTATCCGGTGTTCGACGAGTTGTGGAACTACGGCTCGCCGCACGAGATGCGGCATTTCGCGCGCTGCGTGCGCGGCAAGGAGAAGCCTCAGTCGACTGGAGAAGACGGGCGCGTGGTGATGGAAGCGCTTTACGCCGGTTACGCATCGGCAGGGCAGGGCCGCAAGATCGAACTGCCATTCCGGCCCGCGGGTGTCCAGCGGCCGATTGATTTGTGGCTGGCTACATAGCACAGGCTTCGGCCTGTGAAGCTGGAGATGTGCGCAGACGCTGGCTAAGCGTCGGTTTATGCGACCCTCCCCGCATCATGTCACGCCGGGGGCCGCACGATGGCCGAGCGTGGCCCTGATTTCCAGGATCTGGCTGGCGTGGCGCCGCGGATGCACCGCGATCAACAGCAGAGCCTCATAACAGTTGATGGTACCCAGCAGCGGATGCGTCATCGGCTTCGAGCGAAGATCTTCATTGCAGGTCTCGACCAACCGCACGGTCCGTTCGCGCGTGGTCAGAAAACTTTCTACGGCCTCGGCCAGCGTGGCGAAGCGGCCCGTGGGCCGGCCCACATCCGGCGAGATTACGGGATTCGTGCGGTCCGCACCGCGTGCCAGAATTGCGGCTTCCCGCTTGTGGCTCACGACAGCCGCTTCGGAATGCTCGGTCAGGCTGATACTGCCGCCGATTCGCGTTAGCAGGAAATCCTCGGAGATCGCCAAATGTTCAATGCATTCGACGACCGACCATCGGCCGGGCGCGGGCCAGATGGCCGCCAAGTCCTCGGGAAGACCGCGCACAGCGTCCAAGAGGGCGTCGCTACCGGTCTCCAACTCCTTCAAGATGCCGGCCCGTTCCTGCGTCTGCATATCGGCTCGGGGATGATCCGGGAAGGCCAGAGTGGATTTACGTCACAAAGGGGAACGGCGTCCGGATTACCGGATTTCAAAGGCCCTCAAAAAAGGGCAAAGCCCCGACGCCCCAGGGTTTTTCATCCGCCAATCCCTGGTATTTGGGCCGGTGATCCACCACTCTGGCGATTTCAGGATATCATACAGCGGCGCTTGGTATCGCGACCACTGCGCTTAACTCCACCGCGGTCACGATCAGCGTGGCATCGTCCTGGAAATTGCCGCCGCTGAATTCGGCGATGGCCGCCATCACGCGCTTTTGCATGGCTTCCGCCTCGAGCGCGCGATTGGCTCGCAGCACATCCATCAGCCGTTCCTCACCGAACTCCTCGTCATCGGCGTTGGCGATCTCGGTGATCCCATCGGTGAACAGCACCAGCCGGTCGCCGGGCTCCAGGTCCACGTGCTCTTCCCGATACTCCCAATCCGGGAAAACGCCCAGCACCACACCGCCATGATTCACGCGCACGCACTCGCCGTTTTGCCGCACCAGGATCGGCTCGCAATGACCGGCGTTGGTGTAGCTAAAGCGCCGACGCGCGCCATCCAGCACGCCGTAGAAGAACGTGATGAACTTGCCGCTGCCCACGTTGGCCGCCACGATCCGGTTAATGCGTCCGCAAAGCTCGCCGGTGGGCAGCATCTCGCCGGCCAGCGCGTGCACCGCCGCCTGCACGTTGGACATCAGCAGCGCCGCGGGCACGCCCTTGCCGATGACATCGGCCACGCACAACGCCAAATGGTTCGAGTCGAGGCGCAGCACATCCAGATAATCGCCGCTGACCGCCCCTGCCGGACGCCACGCGGCCGAAATTTCGTAGCCTGGAAACTGCGGGATCGACTGCGGTAAAAGGGCGCGTTGTGTTGCGCTAGCGGCCTCGATTTCGCCCGATTCGCGGGCCGCGCCATTGCGCCTCTGGTTGCGGGACTCGACTTGCGTTCGCAAAGTCGAAAGCAGCTTCGAATTGTCCCAGGGCTTCTCCACGAAATCCGCTGCGCCACGCTGCATGGCTTCCACCGCCAGCCGGATGCTGCCCCAAGCGGTCATGACCACCACGGGCAGGGTGCGATCGAGTTTCTGTACGTTCGCCAGCAGATCCAGACCCTCTTGGCCGGAAGTGGTATCGAGGGCGTAGTTCAGGTCCATCAGCAGCACGTCGTACTCGCGGTTGTGCAGCCTCTCCAACACCGCTTTGGGCGAATTCACGGCTTCGATCTGGTAGCCTTCCCGCTTCAGCAGAAGGTGCAGCGCTTCCAAAACATCGGGTTGGTCGTCGGCGATTAACGTTCGGGGAGCGCTCAATTCGGGCCGCAGCATGATTGCCTCTTTATGTAAGGACGGTATCCCGATAGAACAGTTAGCGTGCCAATCGGCGGGCGGCGCTAAACCCCATGCCCTCAATCGAATAGTAACCAACGGCCACCGCGCACCTGCCCGCGAGTGCAACAAGCCGTCCCAAAATCAAACACCTGCGCTTTCGCGGTTACACCAACAGCTCCGCGAAAATGCAACAATCGTACCTACACTCCAAGTGGGGCGGGCAATTCTGCCCGCAGCAGGCTTTCAGCCGGCTCTGGCCGCCTGGAAAAGGCGGCTGCGGCCAAGATTGGCCGCCCCACAAGTCCTAAAATGCCCAGTGCAATCGTCATAGGCGGTGGATTGGCGGGTCTCTCGGCGGCGGCCGCGCTCGGGAGCGTCGGCTTCCGCGTCCAGGTGTTCGAAGCGCGCCCATTTCTGGGCGGCCGGGCGACTTCCTTTCCGCTCGCGCCATCCGGCGACGCCTCGGAGCTCATCGACAACTGCCAGCATGTGCTGTTACGCTGCTGTGTCAATCTGCTGGATTTCTACGCACGGCTGGGCGTGCGGGACCGCATTCGCTTCTATCGCGAGTTTTATTTCATCGAACCCGGCGGCCGCATTTCCACCCTGCGCCGCGGCGCGCTGCCTGCGCCTTTGCACTTCACCGGATCGTTCCTGCGCCTGCGCTTCCTCAGCCTCCGCGACAAAACGGCCATCGCGCACGGCCTGCTGGCGCTGCGCCGCGAGCGCGCCCGGCGCGACGATCTGGATCGCATCACCATGCTCGACTGGTTGCGCGAAAAGCGGCAGACGCCGCGCGCTATCGAGCGCTTCTGGCGCCAGGTTCTGGTGAGCGCCATCAACGAGGATGTCGGCCGCATGGCCGCGCGCCACGGGTTTCAGGTTTTCTGGCTGGGCTTTCTGGCGCGCGCCGACGGCTACGAGATGGGCGTGCCCGCCATCCCGCTGGGGGAGCTTTACCGAGCGGATCTCTGGCGGGCGTCGGGCGATGTCGCGCTCCATCTGCGCGCGCCCGTGGAGCGCATCGACGCGCAAGGCATCGCCGCCGGAGGCCAGCGGCACGCCGCCGATTACTATATCTGCGCGCTGCCCTTCGAGCGGCTGGCGGCGTTGGGCCTGCCCGCGCCCGCATTCGAGCATTCCCCGATCACGGGAATTCACCTGTGGTTCGACCGCCCGGTGACCGATCTGCCGCACGCCACGCTGCTCGACCGTACCGTGCAATGGATGTTCAATAAATCCGAAGGCCGCTATCTGCAGCTTGTAGTAAGCGCATCGCGTGGGTTGACCGCCAGGAGCCGCGCGGATATCGTTGCGCTAGCAGTGGCGGAGTTGGGCGAATTCTTTCCCCGCGCGCGCGAGGCGAGGCTTGAGAAAGCGCATGTGATCAAAGAATTGCGCGCGACCTTCTCGCCCGCGCCAGGGACCGAGGCGCTACGTCCGCCGCCGGAGACCGGTCGTCCGGATCTGTTTCTGACGGGCGATTGGACACGCTCCGGCTGGCCCGCCACCATGGAAGGCGCGGTCCGCAGCGGGTATCTGGCCGCCGAAGCCGTGGCGCGCGCCAGTGGACGGCCGGCGCGATTCCTGCTGCCGGATATCGCTTGAACCGGCATGCGCATAAGCATTGTCATCCGGCGTGTCATAATCGGGGAATGCGTTCCCGTTTTGCGCTTCTGACGGCACTGCTCTGCTGCGCGTTCGCGGCCGAGGCCAAGTCGCCGATGGCCAAGGTCTTTGTGCACGTAATCTCGAAGGAGGGCGATTCCATCGAGCACGCCGAGGTAGCCGTTAAGGTCGTGAAGGGCGAAAAAGCCAGCACGAGATGGAGAGTGCGAACCAATGAGGACGGCATTGCCAAGCCGCCTAATGATGCCGAAGTCCCACAAGGCACCGTTCTCATTGAGGTGACGTCCGAGGGCTATACGGCTTTCAGCCAGAAGTTCGAGGTGCACGAAGATAATCAGACCATAGATGTTAAGCTGTCGTCGGCAATGACCAATCTCTTGGTACACGTCACCACCATGGGCGGCAGGCCTATCGATCGCGCCGACGTGGTAGTTAAATTCGTGAGGGGCCGTTCCGTGATCGAGTTGGGCAGGAAGCTCCACACGAGTTGGGAGATGCGCACGAATCAGGAGGGCATCGCCAAGGTGCCCGAAATCCCGCGGGGCACCATCCTGATCCAGGTGATCGCCAAGGGCTATCAGACCTTCGGCCAGACATTCGATGTGGACGAACTGCAGAGGACCATCGAAGTCAAGTTGAACTCGCCCCAGGAGCAGTACTCGGCGCATTGACGCAAGCCGCGGCCCAGTTGGCCGATAAGGATGGCAGGAGGCTATTATGGCCAGTTCCATAAATCCCCTGAGTTATTTGGATGCAAGCGCCTATCAGAGCCTGCCCCCATCGTCGTCTTCCGCCAGCGCGGCTGGCGCGAGCGCTGGGGTTAACGCGACGGCGGAATTGCAGGCGTTTCAGACACAGGGCAACTTTAAGGCCTTTCTTAACGATTCGGTGGCAAGCGCGCTGTTGCAACCGGCCGACGGCACAAGCAGCGGCACGTCCGCCAATACCTTGATCGAAAATATGCTGCAACAGGTGCTGGGCGCATATCAGACGTCCAACGCCGGCTCGAGTGCCGGCGGCACCAGCGTGTCGGGCTAAGTAGGACAAGTCCTCCTAGCCTGTCTCTCGGCTTCCTTTGCCATGCTGGACAGGCCAAGAGGCCTGTCCTACCGCTGCGCCAGCACTTCCTTAGCGGCGGCCACCACCGTGGCCGGCAGGAATCCGAACTTTTTCTGCACTTCTTTCAATGGCGCAGACGCACCGAACGTGTGCATGCCGATCATGCGCCCGTGCGGACCCACGTAACGGTCCCATCCCAGTATGGATGCCTGTTCCACGGAAACGCGCGCTGTTACCGCCGGCGGCAGGACCGTCTCGCGATACTCGGGCGGCTGCCGCTCGAACAGCTCCCAGCTGGGCATGCTCACCACCCGCGCCTTCACACCTTCCGTCGCGAGCTGCTCATAGGCCGCCACGCATAAATACACTTCACTGCCGGTCGCCAGCAGCAGGACGTCTGGCTTGCCGTCCGGCGCATCGGCCAGAATGTAAGCGCCCTTCTCCACGCCCGATGCCGCCGCGTACTTCGTGCGATCCAGCGTCGGCAGTGCCTGCCGTGTGAGAATCAGAGCTACCGGTTGATGCCGCTGTTTCATGGTGAATCTCCAACATTCCACCACTTCGTTGGCATCCGCGGGCCGCAGGATGACTAAGCCCGGCACCGCCCGTAACGACGCAAGCTGCTCGATGGGCTGATGCGTCGGGCCGTCCTCGCCGACCCCGATCGAATCGTGCGTGAAGATGTGGACCACCGGTAGATCCATGATGGCGGCCAGCCGGATGGGCGGCTTCATGTAATCGCTGAAAATCATGAACGTGGAGCCGTAAGCCCGGATCTTCGAAAGCGACAACCCGTTCACGATCGCGCCCATGGCGTGCTCACGGATGCCGAAGTGCATGTTGCGTCCGCCGCGGTTGTCGAATTCGAAGTCGCCGGCGCCCTCGAAGGTGAGGCGTGTCTTGGTTGAAGGGAATAGGTCCGCCGCGCCGCCGATCAGCCAGGGAATGTTCCAGGCAATCTTGTTCAGCACCCTGCCGGACGAATCGCGCGTGGCCAGTCCTTTGGCATCGGCCGGAAACGTGGGCAGATCCTTATCCCAGTCTTCCGGAAGCTGCCGATGCTGCATGCGGTAGAGACGATCGGCCAGCTCCGGATATTCGGCCTTGTATTCCTCGAAACGGGCCATCCAAGCATCCCGCAACTGCTCGCCGCGCTCGCCCATACCGGCCCGGAAGTGCTCGCGCACGCCCTCTGGGATCAGGAATTTGGCGTCCTCGGGCCAGCCGTAGGTTCGCTTCGCGAGCCGCACCTCCTCTTCGCCGAGTGGTTCGCCATGCGCTCCGCTGGTGTCCTGTTTGTGCGGCGCCCCGTAGGCGATGTGGCTGTCTACGATAATCAGCGTGGGCCGGTCCGTGGTGCTCTTGAACACCTGCAGTGCGCGTTCCAGCATGTCTAGATCGTTGGCGTCGCTAACGCGCGTGACATTCCAGCCGTAACCGATAAAACGGGTAGCCACATCCTCGCTGAACGCCAGCGCGGTATGGCCTTCGATGGTGATCTTGTTGTTGTCGTAAATCCAACACAGATTGGAAAGGCGGTGGTGCCCCGCCAGGGACGCGGCTTCCCCGGTGATACCCTCCATCATGTCGCCATCGCCGCAGATGGCGTAAACGTCGTAATCGAACATGTCGAAGCCGGGGCGGTTGAAATGATTCGCCATCCACCAGCGCGCCATGGCCATCCCCACGCTGTTGCCGACGCCTTGCCCCAGCGGACCGGTAGTGGTCTCCACGCCCGATGTCCAGCGGTACTCGGGGTGCCCGGGACAGCGGCTGTCGAGTTGGCGGAAGCGCTGGATGTCTTCCAGCTTGACGGACAACTCGCCCAGCGCTTCGTATTGCGGATTGACGGCCTTCACGCCGCAGAGATGCAGCAGCGAATAGAGCAGCATGGAGGCGTGGCCGTTGGAGAGCACGAAGCGGTCGCGGTTGGGCCAGATAGGATCTTCGGGATCGAAGCGCAGGAAATGCTGCCACAGGGTGTAAGCCACCGGGGCCAGCGCCATGGGGGCTCCAGGATGTCCGGAATTGGCTTGCTGCACTGCGTCGATGGAGAGGGTGCGAATGGTGTTGATCGTCAGGTGGTCGAGTTGCTCGTTGGTCATGAGGGTTCCTTGCGGGGTTTCTAAGCCGAATTTTTATCATACCGTGGCACGCCCAACGTTGCCGTGCGGTGCGCCGTCTCGTGTTGCTTACGGCATCTGGGGGCTGGCGCTGGCGAGGATCTTCGCAACCCAATCGGCGTGGGGGAGACCGCCACCGGCGAGAGCTTTTATTTCCCGGTCCACGTCATACTCCACGCGCCGGATGGTTGGCTTGGACTCATCCAGTAAGAGGTATGCCGCGCGGCGATCTCCGTCGTACGAAAGACTCACGCTGCCGGTGTTGGCGACGATCATTTCCAGGACGCTCCGCACGTATGCGCGATGGATATGCGCATAGATGGCAATCGGCTGGCCCAGCGGCGCGTAAACCTGCTCCAACTCGGCATCGCTCGCTTCCGGCGCCGGTGCGCGCCAGAGACTCTCGGGACTGGCATGCACGAGCGCCATCGGCCCGTGAATCTGAAGGTGCGGCAGGCCGCGCAGCCAGGCGAGCCGCTCCTCTCCCAGCGCTTCACGGGTCGCCGCCGCCATCTCCTCAATCGCGGCGAAAAGGGGTTGCAGCTTGGGCGATTGCTTCGCGAACTCCTGCAGCGACTCGGGGCTGAAGAGCATTTCGTCCGTATTGCCAACCACGCCTTGCCAGCCGAGATCGCGAATGCGATCCACAATCTCCACCGGGCTTGCTCCGCTGTCGGCTAGATCCCCGCCGTGCAGGATCAAGTCGGGTGAGGTTTGCCGCAGATCCGCTAGGACTGCCTCAAACGCGGTTCGATTGCCGTGAATGTCGGATACGATAGCGATGCGCATCGATCAACTCCGCCCGCCAGCTACTTCACCCGCCACCCGCGCCGCCGTGGCCGGCGCCAACAGTATCCCGTTCCGATAATGCCCATATGCCAGCCACAAACACGTATCCCGCAGCCGCCCGATCGCCGGTTCAAACCCCTCGGTCGCCGGACGGAAACCCAGCCAAGCCGTGGGATCGGCAGCCGACCACAACCGCGGCAACAGCTCCGCGGCGCGCGCGCGGATATCGTCCACTATCGCCGGGTCAACTTCCCGATCGAACCCCACCTGCTCCGACGAGGTGCCCGCAATGGTAAATCCGCTGGATCGCTGCATCACGTACGTATGCCCATGGCGCAGCATAGGCCCGACCGACCCCGGCTCCAGCGCATACCCCAACAAGTGTCCGCGCACCGGAAACGAAGCCGGAATCTCAATTCGCCCACCCGCGCCGAAGACCGGAATCGCTCCGCTCCAAGCCCCTGCTGCCAGCACTGCCGCCGATCCCGACAGCACGCCACCGCTGGTCTCGACATCGGCCCTCTCCGCAGCCACCCGCACCGCCAGCACGCCCGTCCGCTCGCGGATGTGCACCCCGCGCCTTTCGCAGGCGCATCGCAGCGCGCGCGTCACATCCCTCGGATCGACCAGCGCATCGTCCGGATAGAAGAGTCCGCCGACGGTGACCTCCGCGCGAATGCCGAGTTCCGATTGCACCGCGCGCCGGGCCAGCAGATCCTGCCACTCGGCTTCCGTGCGCGCGATTTCGACCGCCCCGCAGCGCCGGTAATCGATCCCCATGCCCGTCTCGCCTTCCAGTTCTTCCACAAAAGCCGGATACAGAGCCAAACTCTCCAGCGCAAATTCCGCCCACCCCGTGCGGCTGGCGAACTCCCCGCCCGGCGCCAGCATGCCCGCGCCCGCCCAACTGGCCTCGCCGCCGAGCACGCCCGCATCGATCAGCGTGACCGCCGCCCCAGCCTGCGCCAGCCGCCAGGCGATCGAGCCGCCAATGATACCGGCGCCGACGATAATGACATCCGGCGAACGATCCTTCATGAACTACTATGTTAGCGAAGCCGCGGTGTGCTTCTGTCTCCATTCCTCCTGTTTCTGAATTCCTTGCTACGCATGGCGAGTGCCTGGTGGCCACCCTCACAGGCCTTCCCGCCGGAGTGCCGGTCTCTCTCGACGCCGTAAATCACGAGTTTAGGCACCGCCAGCAGGGTTACGGGGCGGCGGACGCATGAAGATCGAACACTACTGCGCCGAGATTGTCTCCGGCGTGCGCCACTCGCATACTATCGGCTCGCCGCCGTGCGCAGCATGCGCCGGCCGAGAGTCCTGCGTGAGAGAATGTACGAATGAAGGTCGCACGGGCGAGCCTGCGGAATTTCAAGCGGTTTCAGAACCTCGATTTGGACTTCCGAAATCGCGCCACCGGCGATGTCGCCAGTCCTTTTCTCATAATCGGGGATAACGGCACTGGCAAGACCACAGTGCTTCAGGCCGTCGCTCTATGCCTGTCGATGGCAGCCGCGACGACCAGAAGTGTGCGCCAGTTCGATTGGCTGGGATGGGTGCCCGGAAGATTCGAGCGCTGGGGTAGGCCTGTCATCGAGTTGGAGGTCCATTTCACTGGGGACGAGATTGAGGCGACCCGGCAAGCAGCCCTGCGCTGGTTTAGATCTCGAGATGGCGAAGGTCAAGACCAGCCGTTCGTCGAGCCAGCGGACTCCCCGGTGGTCACTGTGCGCATGGATGGCGAACACTTTGAAGCCGGCACGCGAGAGCAGTTGTATCAACTGCGGGGGAGGTCATACGCGGCGCAGCTTCTCCGCACCGATCACACTGCCCGTGAACTTTTCGATCGTCTGCCGGGAGTTTTCTGGTTCGATCAATTTCGAAACCTCGCTTCGCCTCCGAACGAAGAAGGCGCTGACGAGAACGGCCAGGGCCGGGTCGGTTTTCAGGTCGGAGTAGCAAGGCTCCGCCAACACCTGAATCGGTGGCAGATGGCCAAAATCGGCGGAAGATGGGGACCACGGGATTTCCTCCAGGAATTAGAGAATCTCTACCGGACCGTGTTTAACGGCCGTTCGTTTGGACTTCCCGAACCGATGTACCGGGGCGGGGTTCCTACGCCCGACGACTATTACTTCATGCTCAACGACGGCAATCGCACGTACGATATCGAGGAGATGTCCGCCGGAGAGCAATCGGTCTTCCCATTGCTGTACGAAGCCGTCAGGCTGCAGTTTCGTCATTCTATCGTGTTGCTGGACGAAGTAGATCTAAACTTACACCCGCCCCTCGCCCAAGCCTTGGTGCACGCGCTACCCCGGATTGGACCTGAATGTCAGTTCTTCCTGACGACCCACTCCGGGGCAGTGGCCAGCATCATCAGCCCAGAACAGACTTACCGTTTGCCTGGGGGACGGTTGTGCCTGTAGCCGTACTGGTGTGCGAAGGCGGACCGCAAAGCCCGACGTCCGGACCCTCTCGAAGATACTAGCCGGCCTGTGTGAGGTCCGTCCGTTTGGCTCGAGGTACGGCATGGGCGACCGGATCAAGGGCATGCGACAGTACTTGGGGCCTGTCGCCTTCGGTATCCTTGACGGCGACTTTCAGGACTTCGACCAACCCTTATCGGGGCGATCACGGGTTTGGATGGTGGAAGGGCAAATGTTTGGCTGGCGCTGGGAGCGCAAGGAGATTGAAAACTACTTATTTGATCCCGATGTTGTCAGCCATGCGCTCGGCATGGCCGCACCGCCTGATACGGCTTATCGGCAAATGCTCGATGCGGCCCGGCGGCGGATTGCCACTTACGAAGCAGCCCGTACTTGTCTGGGACTATTACAGAAGCAGTACCGTCCCTTGGCGACATCCTTTGGCCGGCCTCGTGGCGCTGACAACCACAAGTTTCCAGACGCGCTGGACGAGGCCTTCTGCCGAACCGAACTTGAAAAAACCCTAACGGAACATGGGAGTGGTCTCGCGTTGGGCACCCAGCGTTTCGAGAGTCTGCTAGCTGAGTGTGGCCCGGATGGGCTCCGCTTCGCCGGGTTTCTTAGCTACTTCGCCGGCAAGGACCTGATGTGGGCTATAGATGAGCCATTACGACGGCTCGGTTTCAACGGCTGTGGCTCGTTTAGAGAGCGCATCCTGTTGGGTATCGAGGCAACGATGGAGTCTGTGGATACGTGGGCAGAATGGAGATCTCTGCGAGATGTTGTGACGAACTCTTGACTACGGGGAGGCCACCATGGCATTGGGCGCTTCGCCGGAATCGGCCGGAGCCGAGCCGGTGCCTCCGCCTGTATGACGCAGGCCGCGAAGTCGCCCCCACGTGCGGGGCCAGCGCCTCTGCGGATTAATCCTTCGCCCGTGGGTGGAAGAGTACGCACCCAGGAATTTGTTTAACCATGCAATGCGCGCCATGGAATTGCTAACATTAAGGTTACTTGGCGAATGCTGCGATTTGAAACCGCCGGGGAGTCGCATGGCGAGTGCCTGGTGGCCACCCTCACAGGCCTTCCCGCCGGAGTGCCGGTCTCTCTCGACACCGTAAATCACGAGCTTTGGCGCCGCCAGCAGGGTTACGGCCGCGGCGGACGCATGAAGATCGAACACGACTGCGCCGAGATTGTCTCCGGCGTGCGCCACTCCCATACTATCGGCTCGCCCGTCGCCATCGTCATTCGCAACAAAGACTGGCAAAACTGGACCGAAGCGCTGCCCGTCGAAGATATGGACGGCGCCGAAGACAAGAAGAAGCCGGTCACGCGGCCGCGACCCGGACACGCCGATCTGGCTGGCGCCATCAAGTACAATTTTCATGACGCGCGCTACATTCTGGAGCGGGCCAGCGCGCGCGAAACCACCGCCCGCGTGGCACTCGGCGCGCTTGCCAAGGCCTTGCTGATCCAGTTCGGCATGGATATCGCAAGCCACACGATCGCCGTGGGCGGCGTGCGGCTGGAACGCACCGCCGCGTGGGACGAAGTCGCGGCGCTCCGCGGGAGAACCGAAGTGCTGCTCGGCTGCGTGGATGCCGAAACCGAAAGCCGCATGAAAGAAGCCGTGGACCAGGCTTATCGCACCGGCGATACGGTGGGGGGCGTGTTCGAAGCCATCGCGCACGGCGTGCCGCCGGGCCTGGGATCGCACACCACCTGGGACGCGCGCCTGGATGGGCGCCTGGCGCAGGCCATCGTTTCCATTCAAGCCGTGAAAGGCGTCGAGCTGGGATTCGCGGCGGAGAACTCCGCCAGCTTCGGCTCCGCCGTGCAGGACACCATCCATTACGATCGCCAGGCGCGGCATTTCACCCGCGGCGCCAATCGCGCCGGCGGCCTGGAGGGCGGTATCACCAACGGCCAGGATCTGCTGGTGCGCGGATTCCTGAAGCCCATCTCCACCCTGCGCCGTCCGCTCGAGTCGGTCGACTTGGCCACCCGCGAGCCGGCCCTGGCCGCCTATGAGCGCTCGGATGTGTGCGTAGTTCCCGCCGCGGGAGTGATCGCGGAGGCCATGGTGGCGCTGGTGCTGGCGCAAGCTTTCCTGGAAAAGTTCGGCGGCGATTCGCTGGGCGAAACGAAGCGCAATTTCGAGGGTTATCTGACCCAGGTGCGGGATTTCTGAACTATGATTTATCCAATCGTGAAGTGGGGCGATCCGGTGCTGGAACTAGAGGCGGAGGACGTCACGGAATTCGGCATACCGGAGCTCGACAAGGTCCTCGAAGATATGTTCGAGTCCATGTACGCCGCCAAGGGTGTCGGGCTGGCCGCGCCGCAGATCGGCTTCTCCCGCAAGATCGCCGTCATCGATATTTCGAACGCCGAGAATCCGGCGGACAAGCTGGTGCTGATCAATCCGAAGATTGTGCACGTGGAAGGTAAGCAGGTCGGCGAAGAGGGTTGCCTGAGCATTCCCACATTCCGCGAGCAGGTCAAGCGCGCCAAACGCGTCACGGTGCGGGCCCAGGACGCCACCGGTGAGTTCTACGAGAAGACCGGCGAAGATCTGCTGGCGCGCGCCTTTCTACACGAAACCGACCACCTGCATGGCAAACTGTACATCAGCCACATCAGCGCCCTGAAGCGCGATTTGATCCGCCGCAAAGTGCGCAAACTGGTGAAGGCCGGAGAATGGACCTGACCGGCCATGCGGGTCGTTTTCCTCGGTACGCCTTCTTTCGCCGTTCCGACTCTGGAAGCCTTGGTGGCCGCCCGGCACGACGTAATCTGTGTCGTGACTCAGCCCGATCGCCCTTGCGGACGAGGACGGCAACTCGCAGCCTCTCCAGTGAAAGACGCAGCGTTGCGGTCCGGCCTGACCGTGTACCAACCCGAGCGCATTCGCCGGCCAGACGCCATCGCAGTTCTGGCGGGCCTTCGACCCGATGCCATGGTGGTGGTCGGCTACGGCCAAATCATCCCGCAGCCGGCGATCGATATCCCGCCATACGGCATCATTAACGTGCATGCCTCGCTACTGCCCAAATACCGCGGCGCGGGACCTGTGCAGTGGGCCATCGCCAATGGCGAAACCCGCAGCGGCGTCACTACCATGCGCATCGACGCCGGGCTCGATACGGGCGACATGCTGCTGAAAACGGAAACCGAAATCGCGCCGGAGGAGACCGCTGTGGAATTGGGCGCGCGCTTGGCCACGATGGGAGCCGGGCTTCTTATAGAGACACTAGCTGACATCGACACGATCGTGCCGCAAGAGCAGGATTCCGCCCAGGCGACCTACGCGCCACTGCTGAAGAAGGAGGACGGTCTCGTCGACTGGCGTCAGCCGGCGCAAGCCATCCACAATCGCGTGCGTGGATTCCAGCCCTGGCCCGGAGCCTACACCCGTTTTCGCGGCCAGCAATTGCACATCTGGAAATCGCGCGCAGCGCCTGGCGAGCCCGGCGCGCTGGGCCGGCTTCTGCTCCACCCATTGCGCGCCGTGTGCGGAGAAGGCGCTCTGGAACTGATCGAAGTACAACTCGAAGGCCGCAAGAGAATCTCAGCCGATGACTTCGCCAACGGCCAGCGCATCGGTAGCGGCGACATTCTGGGACAATCGTAGAGTGGATCTGCCGCTGGGATTCCGTTACGCCGCTACATACGCGGGCATCCGCCAGACCGACAAGAACGATCTGGGCCTGATCGTCTCCGGACTGCCGGCCGCGGCCGCCGCCGTTTTCACGCAGAACCGCGTGCAGGCATCGCCGGTGAAGCTTTGCCGGCGGCACCTGGCGGCCTCGCGCGGCGCGGTGGGCGCGATCCTGGTGAATGCCGGCAACGCCAACTGCGCCACACGCACGGGTGACGCCGTGGCGCTGACCTGTTGCCGATCCGCTGCGCGCCTGTTGCGGCTGCCGGTCGCCCAGGTGCTGCCCGCTTCCACCGGCGTGATCGGCGTCGAGTTGGATGCCAAGCTCATCACGGACGCCCTGCCGCGCCTTGTGGCGAACCTCCGCGAAGATGGCTTCGGCAGCGTGGCGCGCGCCATTATGACCACCGACCTGGTGGCCAAAGAGGCATTCGGCGAGGTCAAGCTTCGGCGCGGCAAGGTGCGTATCGCGGGCATGACCAAAGGATCCGGCATGATCCAACCGCGCATGGCCACCACGCTCGGCTTCGTGCTGACCGACACCCACATTCCGGTCGCCATGCTGCGCCGCATGTTGCGCCGCGCGGTCGAACGCAGCTTCAACCGGATCTCGGTGGATGGCGACACCTCCACCAACGACACGCTTCTGCTGCTCGCCAACGGCGCTTCTGGCGTGCGGCCCGACCCTAAGGAGATGGCCGCGGTGGAAGAAGGTATCGCGAGCGTCTCCGAAGAGCTGGCGCGCAGCATCGCGCGGGATGGCGAAGGCGCGCGTAAGCTGATCACCATCCTGATTTCGGGCGCCTCCACCGATGACGCCGCCGCGCGGCTGGCCCGCTGCATTGCCAATTCGCCGCTGGTGAAGACCGCCGTGGCCGGCTCCGACCCGAACTGGGGCCGCATCCTTTCGGCGGCGGGGAATGCCGGCGTGGCTTTCGATCCGCGCAAGACCGACATCGATATGCAGGGCCTGCCGGTGTGCCGGGGCGGGCTGGCCGCGCGCTTTTCCGAAGCCGAGCTGAAGCGCAAGCTGGACGCTCCCGAATGCGAGATCCGCATGGCCCTACGCGGCAAGGGCAAAGGGCAGGCGCGCTTCTGGACCTGCGACTTCACGGAAGGCTACATCCGTATCAACGCGAACTACCGGACGTGATCATGAGACGGCGTTCTTTTCTCTTGACGATGGGAAGCGCAGCATCGGCCGTTATGCGGCGAACGGCGTTCGCGGCCGACGCGCAGCAACAGATCTTCGACCTGTTCAGCAAAATCGCCTCGGCGTTAAGCGACGACGACGCGGCGATGTTCATCGAAGCCGTCGACCCCGATATGCCGCAGTTCCAGGATTTCCGCCGCGACGTGGTGGCCCTGACCGATCTGGCCGATCTCACGAACTCGATCGAAGTGCTGTCGGATACCGGCGACGACACGCATCGCGCCGAGGAGCTCGACTGGTTCCTGGAGATTGTTGGCAAATCGGATCCCCACCCAGTGGAACGCCGCCGCGAGGTGGTGAAGTTTCGCCTGGAGCGCAAAGGCAAAAACAAGAAGTGGAAGATCGTATCCATCGATCCGTTGCATTTTTTCGCTCCACCCAAGATCACATGATCCCCATTTTCTGTTATACTGATACTCATGGAACCACGAGAGACCGGAGAAGTGCTCGGCGGCCACCGGGTTTTGGGCAGGGCGGTGACCTCTGTGTTAGATTTGAACGATGTTGTAGAGCGGGGTTTGCCGAAAGCCACCCTCCGCATTGTTGTGCAGCGCGTTTTTCCCGATGCAGCGGATCAGCGCGCCATGATGCGCCGTATCGTCCCTGAGGCGACTTACAAACGGCGGCGGGAACGTCTCAGCCCCGGAGAAAGCGAACGTACGGAGCGGTTGGCCCGCATCGTCGCCATCGCCGAGCAAGTCTGGCAGGATCGCGGCCAGGCGCGGCGCTTCTTGACTACCCCGCATCCGGAGATGGGTGGAAAGTCGCCCGTAGATGCGGCCCTCACGGAATTGGGTGCGCGGCAGGCTGAGGAGGTCATGGCCCGCATCGTTTATGGGCTCCCCGCGTAGCAGTCCGTTGCGTGCGTTCCGCATCGCCGATATGCGGCACACGATCTTTGACGGCACTGGTGCGATGCTGCACGGCGCACGCTGGAATTCTTCGGGCCGGCGTGTCGTCTATGCATCGGAAACCTATGCGGGTGCGCTGTTGGAGGTCCTGGTGCATTCCTCGGGCAACGTGCCGCTCAGCCAGGGTTACGTCGAGATCGAGATTCCGGCCGGCTTGTCGATCGAAGAAATCGCGCCGGAAGCCTTGCCCTATTGGGATTCGCCCTCGTTTGAAACCGCGCGGGCCTTCGGCGATCGTTGGTATGACCAGCGGCGCTCGCTGGTGCTGATCGTTCCGTCGGTGGCGGCGCGCGTAGAGCGAAACATCCTCATGAACCAGGACCATCCGGACTTTGCCCGGATTCGGGCGAGTCAGGCGTTGCCGGTGCGGTGGGATGAACGGCTATGGACATGACCAATCGATGCTCGTGGGCGAAGAACGAACTTTCCATCCCCTATCACGACTTGGAGTGGGGCGTGCCGGTGCACGACGACCGCCTGCTGTTCGAGTTTCTGGTACTTGAAGGCGCGCAGGCCGGCCTCAGTTGGGACACCATTCTGCGCAAGCGCGCACGCTATCGCGAAGTATTCGACAACTTCGACCCGGCCGTGGTGGCGCGCTACGGCAAACGCAAAGTCAATGCCCTGCTGCGCGACGCCGGCATCGTCCGCAACCGCCTGAAGATCGCCGCTGCGATCGGCAATGCACAGGCGCTTCTGAAAGTGGCGGAGGAGTTCGGCAGCTTCGACCGGTATATCTGGCAGTTCACCGGCGGTCGTCCGCGCGTGAACGAGTGGCGCCTGCCGAACGAGTTGCCCGCCCGCACGGCAGAATCCGACGCCATGAGCAAAGATCTAAAGCGCCGCGGCTTCCGGTTCGTGGGATCGACCATTTGCTACGCATTCATGCAAGCGGTGGGGATGGTGAACGACCATGCCGTGGACTGCTTTCGCTATGCCGAATTGGCGGGCAAGTAAAGCCGCCGGTTTCCATTGTCCGTTGGATGGCTAATTGGGACATGGTAAACTGGAATCGTCATGCGATCCGCACAATCTCGGCGCGTAGATAGCCAGCCCGCACTCGCGCGGACGTTCCTAAAGCGCTCCGTAAGAATGCTGGAACGCCTGAGCGTATCCGCATCGCCCGAGGCGCTGGAGACCGCTTTGTCTTCCCCCACAGATATCGGTGGTGTCGCCTCTCTGTTATCCGATCTGGCGCCGCTCGGCGTGGATGTCTCCACGGTCGACCCTCTGGTGAATGCCATGGCTCGCGGAGCCGCCATCAAGCAGGAATTGTTGCGCGACGCCGGAGGAGTCCTCTCGTCAAGTCAGGTGGCGCGCGCGCTGGGCATCACCCGCCAAGCAGTGGACAAACGACGACGACGACGCGCGTTGCTCGCGGTTCCCACCGGTTCCGGCGATTACCTGTATCCGGCGTGCCAGTTCACATCCGATGGCGTGATCGGCGGCCTGGAGGGAGCCCTCCAGGCTTTCCATGTGCGCAGCCCATGGACGCAGCTTTCCGCGCTGTTGGCGCCGGCTCCGGGTTTGGGCGGCAGGACCATCCTCGAAGCTTTAAGGGCCGGGGATGCCGCGCAAGCGCTGGCCATCGCGGCATCGTCTGGCACACAGAGCGGCTAAGCGAGTGCGGTTGCCGCTCAGCCGCGTGCGGGCCGGAACACGCTGGCTGCGCATTCACCCGCGCGATAAGAGTGCGCTGTGGTTCGGACCAGCCGCGGGCAAGCCGGGCGTGAATCGCTTCGACGATCCCACCGGCCGGTTTCGCGTCTGCTATCTCGGAACCACCATCGAAGTGTGCTTTGCCGAGACGTTCCTCCGGAACCCGCCGGTACGGATTCTTGCGCTCGAAGATCTGGAACTCCGCTCGGTAGCCGCGATCGAGACCGCGCGCCATCTGGGGTTGGCGGCGCTTCACGGACCCGGCCTGGCGCGGCTCGGCGTGACCGCAGAACTGGCGAGCGGCGGCGCTTATGTGGATTCGCAGGCATGGTCGCGTGCACTGTGGGATCATCCCGACGCTGCGGACGGGATTGCGTACCGTTCGCGGCACGACGATTCGGCCTTATGCATCGCGATATATCACCGGGCGAAGGCCGCGCTGACCATTGTGGAGGACCGCCGGCTCACAGACGACCCGCAGCTATTGGCGCGGCTACTACGCAGATATGATATCGGCTTGACCCGGTAGAACGCCAATCGTCACTTTTTCCGGCGTCTCGGCTGCAGAGCGCAATTGACATCCTCGACCGAGAAAGCCTGCGGATCGTACTCTTTCCCGAGCCATTCGAGCATTTCCTCGCCGCGCTCGTCGTCCGGATTCCGAATCGCCTCCAGCAAACCGTAGAATCCCGGTACACCGCCGCAATCCTCCGGCGGACACGCACGTTCGCCGCCGATGCACACTGGGTAAGTCAGGTTCGGGTCGGCGGGCAAGCGCTTCTCGACCACCACGCCGTGCTCCCACGAGTCACCCATGTCGTAGGTGTAGACCAGCTTGGAGCGTGCCCGAGGCAGCACGTCTTCGAGCCGCACTTTGCGGTCGTTGATGGTAGGGAGGCCAGAGCCGAAGTACCGCTCTTCGGGATTCGGCCGGCCATAGATTTGCTTGCCCACGCTGAACTCATGGAGGTGGGAGTCTTCCCAGCCCATGGCGATCTGGAGCACGTCGTGCAGCTTGGCCAGGATTAGGTCCGCGGGCACCAGCAATCGGCGCCAGATGGGCGGGTCAGTTCCCAGGAGCGTGACTTTGAGCTGATAGATATCGGGCATATTGGACTTGTTATACTGCGCTCGATGGCGGAGCGCAAGTTAGTCATGATTAGTAGCACGGCGCGGGACCTGCCGGAGCATCGCAAGGCGGTCGAGGACGCGTGCTTGCGCCAGAGTTTCTTCCCCGTAATGATGGAGCACCTGCCGGCAAGCGATGACGACGCCATAGTGGTCGCTGCGGGTGGCGGATGAGTTCGTGATGCACAAAGGACCACCCGGTCCGTTTCGACGACGTGGAGACGGGCGAGGGCGCGGAGAAACTGAAGGCGTTTAGGCAGCGCGTGGAGACTGACGAGGTTGTAGGGTTCTTCAAGTCCGTCGAAGGCTTGCGCATCTCGACACCTTTCAAAGCTGCGCGAGCCGAATCCATCGCCGTTTCACTATGTAAGCGATATCCCCGGTCCGCCAGAGCCATACATCGCGCACCCGTGCACGCTGTTGTAAGCCGGTCGCCTGATCGGGCGCCAAGCTGAGTTAAACGAGCTGAAGAAGTGGGTCACCAAGAGCGACAAGCCGCTCTTTAGCGTGGTAGCCATCGGCGGCATGGGCAAGAGCGCTGACTTGGCACTGGTTCAACAAAGTCGCACCGCTGGAGATGAAGCCGCTGCCGGGGCGAAGAACGACTCCTGGGTGTCCTGAGCCGGGAGCCGTTTCTGGTCGTGCTGGATGCGCTGGAGCGCATCATGATCGCCTACGCACGGGACGCGGCACGCCTGTCAGATGACGAGGCCGGGCGCCCGGACAACGGGTTGCGAAAGACTTCCGATCCGCATGCCGGCGCATTCCTGCGCAACCTCTCGGCCTGCCGCGCGGCGTGAGCTGAACGATGACGATGCGTTGAATCTTTGGCGCGCCTTCGCTGTCAGCGGAACGCCCGCCGCGTTGCTGCAGATCTTTCGTAGCTTCGACAAGCATCCGCTGCTGATCCAGGCGCTGGCGGGTGAGATCAAACGTGACCACCGCGCTAACGATGCTTTTGAGGCTTGGCGGCAGGCTCACGCCCAGTTCGATCCAATGTCCCTCACAAGCATTCGCCGACGGGAATCCGCTCGACGGTGCCCCAAAAAGCGAGCTACGCTCGCCGAAGAGCGGGTTCTGGAGAACCCGCGCAGGCCTGGAGGCCCGCCCCACCAAATTCGGTAATCATAACGTGAGGCCGCCATTCACCTGAATCACTTGGCCGGTGATGTAGCTGGCCTTGTCGGACGCCAGAAAACAGACCAGGTGCGCCACATCCTCCTGGCTCCCGAATCGCCCAGCGGGAATTCGCGATTTCATGTACTTTAGCTTCTCCGCATCCATCGCCGCCACCATCCCCGTTTGAATGAAACCCGGCGCCACCGCGTTCACCCGCACCCCGAATGGCGCGACCTCTTTAGACAGAGCTTTGGTGAATCCGATGATCCCCGCCTTGGATGCCGCGTAATTCGTCTGCCCCTCACTGCCGTAAATGCCGGCGGCCGATGTCATATTCACGATCGCACCGGACCGCTGCTTCACCATTTGCAGCACCAGCGGCTGCGTGGCGTTGAACATGCTCCCCAGGTTCGTCGAGATCACTTCATCCCACTGTTCGCGGCGCATGCGGCCGAATGCCGCGTCCCGCGTGACCCCGGCATTGTTCACCAGCACATCGATGCCGCCCAGTTCCAGCGTAACGGACTTGATGGCATCCCGCATCCCGCCGGTGTCGGCAACGTCGCACTGCAACGCGACGCATCGTTGTCCGGGATAGAGAACCGCCATCTCCCGCGACAGTTCTCCCGCCATCTCGGAACTGCGGTGAAAAATAAAGGCAACCTCCGCGCCCTCCTGCATGGCCGTCCGGACAATGCCTGCGCCTATGCCCCGCGAACCTCCCGTGATCAGCGCTTTTTTCCCTTCCAGAAGCCGCATGCAGTGCTCAGAACGTTAACACGGGAAGTTCGCCGGTCTTAGCCTGGCGCACCGTGCGTTCCCGTAACTCCCGATAGCGCCGCTCGGCCAGCAACGCCTGCACCATGGGCGTGTAGAAGGGCCCGTCGCCCGTCAGCGCGATCTTATCGGGCGCGATGGTTACGAATCCCCGCTCCGCGAGTGCGTCCCACACACCGGCAAACTGGCCGTAAACGTCCACCCCGAACGCGGACCGGTAGGCCTCGCGATCCAGTTCCAGGCCGAATAGATTCCGGAACACCATGAATATCTCGAAATCCTCGCGCGCGTGACGAAACCCGCACTCCACCGGGAAGCGGCCTTCGTCGATGGCCGCCTTATACTCGTGCAGACTGCGCCAATTGATATAGGACCAGCAACGCCCCTCCTGAAGCGCTACATCGCCAAAGAAAGTGATGCCCGCATAGCCCAACCCTATGGTATCCAGGCCGCCGAAACCCCGCAAAACGGCCTCCTGGTAACGGCTGCACGTCGGATCTCCGGGCTTTCTCCAGTTGTAGGCGGTCAGTTGTTGGAATCCGTGACTCTTCAGTAAGTCGCGCGACACGCGGTACATCTCCAGATTGCTCAAAGTGCTGGGCAGCTCATGATACCGGTTCAGAGCGAAATCCGAAGGGCCGCCGACATTCAGCTCGTAATGCGTAATGTCGTAGACGCCCCACGAGACGATCGTTTCCAGATCCTTTACCATGGTCTGCACGGTTTGTTGGGGCCAGCCGAAAATCAAATCGACATTCGCCGAAAGTCCGCACTCCCGCGCCCACTCCAGCGTCTGCACCACGTGCTGCGTGGTTTGCTTTCGCCCGCTCAGGCTATTCAGCCGCTCGTTGATCTGCTGCACACCCATGCTGATGCGATTCATTCCCGCATCTTTGATGGCCCGCATCTTCTCGCGTGTGAACAGTTGCGGAATGCCTTCCAGAGTGATATCGGCTTCCGGCCCGGCGGTTGGAAAGAGATCCCGCACGATCCCCATCAATTCGGGATACATCGCGGCTTTGTACAGATTCGACGTTCCGCCGCCGAAGTACACCTCGCCCAAAGTCACTCCTTCGATCGCCTCTTTATACATCGCGGCTTCGCGTTTCAGATAGCCGAAGTATGTTAGAAGCTGGTCATTGCCGACAAAGTCCTCCACCGGGAAGAGGCAATAGCCGCACTTTCCTGGATCGGTCTTAATGCAATACGGCACGCCCACATACAAATTGATCGGCGATCCCCGCCCCATGGACCAAAGCTTCTGCCGGTCGGCCAGGATATCGTTCACGGGCACGGCGGCCTCCGTCCAGAATCGTGGTGAGGGAAACCCGTGCTGGATCTTGTTCACCTGACGTTTGTCCAAGTGTTCCTTGATATAGCGCCGCGCAAAGTCTACGTCAAGCTGGTTCGACAATCAGCACCTCGTTCAAGATATATTCCGAGAGCGACTCGATACTTTGGTAATCCAATCCCTGCATTGGCTGGAAGCGAAATTCGAGTTTCTCCTGAATACGTCGCTGGAGCTCGGTAACGGAGAGTGAGTCCAAGCCGATTTCCAGGAAGGCGATCGACGGATCGATATGGTCCAGGTCGATCTCGTCCGCGGCTTGCCCCAGAACCGTCTTGACTTCGGACGACAGCCAGTCCGCGAGCTCATGCGCGCGCTGGTCCTTCGGTAACCCGCGCAGCCATTCCACAAGTTGATCCCGCGACTCAGGCACGGCGCTGGGCAGCTCTGTCTTAGCCGGCGCCAAACTGGATTTTTGCCGCAGTTCCAGTCCCTCGAAATCCGCGAGCGCCTCCCCCGCATCGCTCAGAACCCGGATGCTGGCGACAGCGGCGCGCCCGTCATGATTCGTGCGTACCTTGACATGACTCCATACCTGAAAAGGCAACGGCCGCCGCAGAGTCACGCACTGAATGGACGCGGGGACGAACGCGCCCGGATAACCATCTCTAGTGAAGGTCTTAAGCGCCGCGCCGAACACTTGCAGGCTGCCGTCGAGCATCACGGTATTAGTGAAGGGATGCGGGTCCGCGCCTTCATCGTAGGGCGACGCCGTGATGCGGCCGATGGCCTCTCCGGAATCCGGTGGCCCCATCCACAGGCCGCGCACCGTCGAGAAGCTGGCGCCGTATTCCAGGCCCTCCTTTCGCAGCTCGCCGTAGAACCGGCCTATATGCATCTCCGGTCCGGTCCGGGCCCGCATGGTCTCCATTGAGACGTGTTCCAAGTCATCACTCGCCGGTCCGATCCGCCCCTGGCAGTAAGTCACCGAATTCTCGCCAGCGGCTGCGATGGCAAATGTGGCGTCACTGAGAGTGAGGCGCAACTTCTGTATCTGACCGTAGTCGAGCACTAATGGACGATCGAACGTGACGTCCCGCATGGTGACCGGCCGCCAGTCTTGCCCTTTGGAAGCGGCGAACGCGCGCGCCGCCAACTCCAGATACGCCGCGCCGGGAAAGACGGTCGCCCCCAGCACCCTATGATCCACCCAAGGGTGCGTCGTCGAAACGCTGGTTTCGAATACCGCTTGGTGAGGTCCGGCGGCAACCTCGCGGCCAAGCAGAGGATGAAGTTCGGCCTTCGCCACAGGCAGATCTTCCAACGCTTCCTTGGACCGAATCCAGTACCGGTCGCGCCGGAAAGGATACAAGGGCAGTGCCACGCGGCGATAGCCTGGGTTTCCGAATAGACGTTCCAGGTCCAGCGGCCCACCGGCAACGTAAACCGACGCAAGTGTCTGGAGGATATTCGACACGTCCTGCCGGTCGCGAGTCAGCGTATGAATGCAGCGCACTTGAGATAGGTCAACCGCAGCTACCGGGTGCGGACCGATTTCAATCAGCAGCGTGCCGCCAGCGCCGGCAATAGCGCCGATGCCCTGGTGGAAAAGGACCGGCTGGCGCGCCTGCGCACTCCAATAGTCACTGCAGAATTCTCCTACGATGAAATTGCCGGTAATACACGAGACCATGGGAACCTTGGGCGGCGACATACGCATAGATGCAGCCACCGCGTCCAGTTCCCCGAGTATGGGGTCCATCAGGGGTGAATGGAACGCAAGCGACGCATCCATTTCCTGCGTTCGCCGACCGGCTGCGGCCGCCATTTGCGCCGCATCGTCCACCGCCTGGGCTTTGCCGGAGATCACGACGCTGTGCGGTCCGTTCACTGCCGCCAGGGAAAGATCGGCCTCCTGGCCCTGCAGCGATGCATGCGCTTCCTCGAGTGTAGCCTCGACCGCCAGCATCTTGCCCCCTCGCGGCAAGCCCGCCATCA
>Ga0070761_10000514_pt1 | contig 24943 bp, 14 predicted proteins | sample HubBroMetageREF1_FD_66724 | JGI IMG/M metagenome (GOLD analysis project Ga0070761, IMG submission 66724) | Reference soil microbial communities from the Hubbard Brook experimental Forest, New Hampshire, USA - Hubbard Brook CCASE Soil... | ecosystem: Environmental > Terrestrial > Soil >... | reverse complement strand
GTCGGCTGTGGCGGGGTCGGCTGTGGCGGGGTCGGCTGTGCCAGCTTCGGCCATGACAGTGGCACAGGCGCGGGGCGGGCAGGTGAATGATCGCGTCATTGTGGTCATGAAGAGCCAGCCCAGGGCCACGAGGCCGGGCACCGCGGTCGCCGCGGCTAGGTCGGCGGCGATCGCTCGCAGCCAGGCTCCGCTGCTTCGCCAGCTTCGGCTTACCCGTGCCACGGACATCAAGACCTACCAGCTGGTCGACGCCTTCGCTGCCACCGTCTCGAGGGCAGAGGCGGCCAGCTTGGCGGCGAATCCAGGCGTCGCCGAGGTCGTGCCCGATGTTGTGATCAGCGAGGGCGCAGCCGGGCCGGCCGTGCCTCCCAGGCGCGAGCTGCCAGCGGCCGACGCGCGATCAAGAACGCCAGGTCGCATGCTCAAGCCGAATGTGATCGCCAACGCCTGCCCGGCCAGCGGCAAGGTCATGCTCGACCCCGAGGCGCTGCCGACCACCAATACGGCGTCCGATGATCCGGATGCGCAAACGGCGCGCTCGCTCGGCATCACCGGCGCCGGGGTCAGGGTGGCTTTCATCGCCGACGGTCTCGATCCGGGTAATGTCAACTTCATCAGGCCAGACGGCCGGTCTGTATTCAACCGGTCATTCGGTGGTGACTATCAGGACTTCTCAGGAGACGGGCCTGGTCAGCTCACTGACGGCGCCGAGGCCTTCATCGACGCCAACTCGATCGCTGGCCAGGGTATTCACGTGTACAACGTGCGCGACTTCGCTGCTGAGCCTGATCCGTCCAGCTGTGACATAAGGATCGAAGGCGTGGCACCGGGAGCGGCGCTGATCGGCCTTGACGCCTTCGGCACATTCGAGTTCACCCTGGAATCGAATTTCCTCGAGGCCATCAGCTATGCGGTAGAAGCCGATCACGCCAACGTGCTGAACGAGTCGTTCGGATCCAACCCGTTTCCCGACAGCACCGCGCTTAATGTGCTTGAGCAGTTCAATGACGCGGCCGTCGCGGCCGGGACGACCGTCACGGTATCGGCCGGCGATTCTGGCGGTGCCAACACCATTGCGTCACCCGCGAGCGACCCGAACGTCATCTCGGTCGGAGCGTCTACGACGTTCGGCTTCTACGCGCAGACCAACTTCGCGGCGGCGCGTTACTTCGCGACGAACGGCTGGCTCGACGACAACGTCAGCGCGCTCAGCTCAGCCGGATTCTCCGCCGCCGGAGGAACCGTCGACCTGGTGGCTCCAGGCGACCTCGGCTTCGCGTCTTGCAGCACCAACGTCGCGATCTACACCGGTTGCGTGAACCTGAACGATGAGCCGTCTCCGGTCGAGCTGAGCGGCGGTACGAGCGAGTCGGCCCCGCTGACCGCTGGTGCGGCCGCGCTGGTCATTCAGGCGTACCGGCAAACTCATCGCGGGCTGACGCCAAGCCCAGCGGTCGTCAAGCAGATCCTGACCAGTACCGCGACCGACCTCGGGCTGCCCGCCAGCGAGCAGGGGGCCGGCTTGCTGAACACCTATAAAGCCGTCTTGCTGGCGGAGTCCATCAAAACGTCACAGCCGGTCGGGAACACGCTGCTGTTCTCGCGTAGCCAGCTGACCGCGGCTGGCCTGCCCGGCACGAGCAAGAGCTGGCAGGTCCTGGTCACGAATACCGGCACGAGCGGCCAGCTCGTGACGGCAGCGGGACGGACATTCGGCCCCGATCAGGATGTGCAGACCGGATCGGTCGCACTCGAGGACGCCAGCAGCCCCGAGTTCATTGACTACCAGGGGCTGCCGAATAACTACGCGACATTCCATTTCACTGTCCGGCCAGGCGCTGACCGGCTTGACGCGTCTATCGCCTATGAAAGTCAGATCGATGACCCTTATGGTGAGGTCTGGCTGACGCTGGTCGACCCGCACGGCATGTTCGCGGCCGACTCTCTGCCGCAGGGCGCGGGCGATTATGGCAATGTCGATGTCCGGGCGCCGGTACCGGGGAGATGGACCGGCGTCGTCTTCGGCCTGATGCAGTTCGATTCAGGAACCAACGGCACCATTCCCTGGCGAGTCGCGACGCAGCGGTTCGCGAGCTTCGGGCAGGTCTCGCCGCCGGCGTTTTTCCTGCGGCCTGGGCAGACCCAGACTCTCCTGGTGACCGACCGGCTGCCGGCTGACGCCGGCGACACGGCCGGGTCGGTCGTACTGCACTCCAGCCAGGGAGGCGATGACCCTTACCTCGGGCCGGAGAGCGAATCGATCCCGGTCACCCTGCGCGCGATGGTTGACCTCGCGCGCGGCGGCCCGTTCAGCGGAGTGCTGACCGGCGGTAACGGTCGTCCGCCGGGTGTCGGCCAGGTCGCCTACTTCGAATTTCACCTTGGCCGGGGCCACCGGAGCATTACGGCCAATGTGTCGCTGACCCGTGATGCCGCGGACGCGGTCGGTTCGTACCTGGTCGCCCCGGACGGTCAGGCCCTCGGATTCGGCCAGAACTCGGTCAACGGAACCAGCGGACTGTCGCTGACCACGTACACACTCAACCCGGCGGCTGGTAACTGGACCCTGGTGGTTGACTTCGCCAGCCCGGTCGTCGGGGATGTGGTCTCCCAGCCATTCCACGGAAACATTACGCTCGACGGCACGCAGGCCACTGCTCGCGGCCTGCCCGATAGCACGGACACGCTGCTGCGGCCAGGGGTGCCGCTGACCTTTGGCGTGCGGGTCACCAATACCGGCGCCGCACCCGAGGGCTATTTCGTTGACGCCCGGCTCGCCCGGCTGCGGATGATCGAGCTTCTGCCCATCACCGGCCAGACGTTCTCACTGCCGCTCGGGCCGGTGCAGCCGCAGTGGTTCGTGCCGACCCAGACGGCCAGCCTTTCAGTCGAGGCGAGAGGTACCGTACCGATCGAGTTCGACTGGGGACCGAGCCAAGGTGATCCTGATCTGTTCGGCCCGCCAGCCGCCGGCGATCGCGCGGCCGGCACCTATACTCCCGACGGCGGCAGCGTCCAGCCGGGTAACTGGGTCGCCGGGCCCGACCAGCTCGGGCCCTATCCGCAGGGTGCCCCCGGCGGCTCGGTCACGATCTCGATGACAGCGCTGGCTAAAGGCTTCGACCAAGCGGTGACCGCGAGCACGGGCGACCTGTGGCTGGCTTGCGTCGAGCCGTATACGCCATTCGACCCGGTCACCATCGAGCCTGGCCAGTCGGCAGTGATCAAGGTGACCATCACACCACGCGATGCGCCCGGCACAGTGATCCGCGGAGACTTGTATGTGGACGACTACGTTTCCTCCCTGCCGCCGTATGACCAGACGGCAGGCGATGAGCTAGTCGCGATCCCCTACGCCTACAAGATCAGGTAAGAGCGTCGAGCAGTCCGCACGCGACCTGCTCAGGCGACGAGCCGGTGGCGGTCAGGCTGCCGCTGGTAACCGTCGCGACCACGGAGCTGCCGCAGCCTGACAAGCTGACCACAAGCACATTGAACGAGAAGCCGGCCGCCGCGCCCGCGCCGATCGCAGGGTGCGTGCAGGTGACGCTTGAAGATCCGGTGTCGCACGACCATGATGAAGCGCTGCTCAGGCCAAGCAGTGAGATCCCGGTCGGCAGCGTGATATCCGCGGTGAGCGGGCCGGTAGCCCCGGCGCCCGGATCGGATACGCTGACCGTCGCCAGGGCAGTGACGCCAAGATTAAGCACGCCGCTCAGCTGAATTCCGACGCTCAGCCTGGCACTGAGCCTGACCGTCGTGCGCGGAGCAGGCGATGGGGCCGGCGAGCTTACTGGCGACGCCGGACCGGTGGGCGACGGGCCGGACGATCTTGACGGGGACTTGCCTGGTGATGGGCTGGCCGGCCCGCTGCCAGCTGTCGGGATGGCTGAAGGCGAAGGTCTCGGCGCGGACTCTGGTGCCGGTCCGCTTGATCCGCTGGCTGAGTGACGAGCCACGCCGCGCGCGATCCCGAGCGCTGGCGGCGGGCCCCGGTGCTCGTGGGGTGCATGCACGAGCGTGAAAGCCGGAACCGCGACCGAGGCAGCGGCGGCCAAGGCGGTGATGCCGACACCAGGGCGGTGCAGGATCAAGCTGGTGAGCCGGCCGATCACGCCGCGCGCGCCAGCTAGCCAGGAGCTCAGGTGCCCGGCCGCGGGCCCGGCCTGGGCAAGATACCCGCCAGCCGCGGCGCCAAGGATTGCCGGGCCGAGTGTCCCGCGCAGCGCGTCATTGATCGCGGCCAGGTCGGAACAGGCCGCTGCGCACTCGGTGCACTGACGCAGGTGGCTTTCTACTTCCCTTGCCTGCGGCCGGGACAGCCGGCCCCGGACGTAGGTCCCGAGTTTCCCGGCGACCGGCTGGCAACTGGCCTGCGTACGCCCGGACAGGTGCAATTGCAGATAGGCCTGCCTGAGACCTTCGCGGGCACGGTAGCTGAGGGCGGCGACGCTGTTCGCGGAGATGCCGAGCAGCGCGGCGACCTCGGCCGGCTTGGCTTGCTCGATCTCGGTGTGCCAGAGCACCGCCGACCATCGCTCGGGCAGCGACGTGAACGCCCGCGCGATCAGCGACCGGTCGAGTTCGGCGATTACTGGGTCGACGAAAGGGTCACCAGAGTCGGGCAGCTGGGCATCGGCGGTGGGGATCTGCTTGCGTTGGCGGTGGATATGGTCGAAGGCCACCCGGCGCAGCGCGGTGAGCAGATAGGGACGGAAGGCCTCGGCCGGGCCGCTGCCGCTCCGGATCGCGCTGAGCACCCTGGTAAATGACTCGGCGACGATGTCGTCCGCATCGGCCTGATGGTCGGCGATCTGCCGGGCAAGCCGGCGGGCCGCGGCCACATGCCGCTCGTACAAAGTGCCGTAGGCGCTGGCGTCACCCAGTCTGGCGCGACTAATCAGCGTAGCGTCGCTGTGTGCCGCTACCAGCTTCCGCGGCCGCGTTTTAGCCACTTCTACCATTGAGCGATCCATATTTGGCGGATCAGTCATGAATGGCTCCGTCATCGCATACCATCCCGAGCAGCGAAACTCGTTCTTATGAACTTAAGACGAATCTTGCCCGGTTCCGCGTCATAGCGAGGCGGTTTCCTTGTCATTACACTCTGCGGGGCCGGACGAGATGGAAGGCAACAATGATGAATGATCGCATACATCGCCCATTCGGCTGGTGTGCAGGCCTGCGGGGTGAGTCGGTCATGCTCGGGGTCATGTGGTCGCCTGCGAGTCCGAGGCGGCGCAGGCTCGCCCCGAAGCTATTGCTGCCTGGTGGCCGTCGGATCGGTGGTGCTCGCAGGCGCGGCAGGCATAGCGGGCAGCGTGCCGCTGGTAGCGGTACAGTGCTCGTCGCCGTGCGCATCGCTGGCCTCGCAGCAGCCTGTCCCTGACCCAGCACCGATAGCCGGGGGCAGCAAGCTACCCGATGTTCTGGTCGGCAAACTGGCCCGGGCGGCGGCCTTTGCCGGGCGGGCCAGCGAACGCCTGGGCGATGTCGAGCCAGCGGTCAGCGACGGGGCCCAGCGCCACCAGCGCGGTGTCCTGGCGATGCCTGCGGTGCGTGACCAGCAGGCAGAAATCGAGCGCAGGCCCAGTCACCAGATTCGATGGGGTGCTGGACCGGGGGGACGACCCCAGCATCAGCGGTTCGCCGCTGGGCAATGTCAGTTCTATCCTGACCGGCTCACCCGGTACCTCAAGACCGTTCACCAGGAAGCTGAATGGCAGCGCGCGTACTCCCAGATGTGCGACGTGGCGTAGCCGGTCACTGGGAATCCGGGCGGCGCCGAGCGCGTCGGCGATGTCCTGGCCGTGAGCCCACGTCTCCATGATCCGCGCGGTGACCGCCGACGCGGCACTCATGGGCGGCCCGAACCACGGCAGCCTGGCCGCGGGATCAAGCCCGGCGAAGATCTCGATCAGCCGCCGACGGGACAAGTCGAACCAATCGAGCAGCTCAGAACCAGACAGCCCGCGGTACCTGATGGCAATGTCGTCTGGGGTGATCTCGCTCGTCCCTTCGGCCCTGCTAAGTTCAGTACTGAACCGATCGGGATCAGTCGCGGCCGTGACCGCCGCGTCATCAAAGAACGCCAGGTGACTGATCTGGTCGGCGATCATCCAGCCGGGCGCCGGAGTCGGCGTCAGCCAGCCAGCGGCGTCGAGCCCGGACACCAGATCACGCGGCTCGGCTGTCTCCGCCGTGAGATCGCTGATCAGAGCGGCCATGTCAGCAGGCACGTCGGCCTCCGTTCGCACTGGACGACAAAGCGCTTATGTTGCAGTCTGAACCTAAGCGCACGTCGGCGTCAGCGGAGGACCCATGAACTTAGGGCCGGTATCGGGTGCGGGGACGAAGGGCCGGATCAACGGCAGCCGGCTGAGGTTACGCTGGGCCGCGCTGGCGGCGGCGACGCTGACGGCAATCGCCATGTCAGCGGCGGTGGCGCAGGCACCGCCCGCGTTCGCCCAGGGCAGTGCGCCCGGCGAGCCGGGCGCGAACGCCACCTGGAACGAGTCCAACCTGCAAGCCTTCGCCGATTCGCTCGGCTCGTCGTCAAAGGTCTGGTACACGCTTGGCGACGGGGAGCTTGAGAACGTCTTCTACCCGGAGACCGACACTCCCGACACTTTCGGCCTGCAGTACATCGTGACGGACGGCTCGAGTTTCACCGACACGGAGACAGCCAGCACCACGCACGCCATCTCACTCGTAGATCCGACGTCGCTGGTCTGGCAGCAAGTCAACACCGCGACCAATGGCGACTTCACGATCACCAAGACCTACATCGCCGATCCATCCCGCTCCGTGATCCTGATCCAGACTACGTTCGACAACCTGAGCAGCAGGGCGCTCAGCCTCTACGCGGACTACCTGCCTGCGCTGAACAACGACGGCATGGGCAACACCGGCAGCACCGACTCGACCAGCGGCGATCTGGTCGCGTCCAACGGCACGGTGTCCAGCGCGCTGGCGGCTTCGACCGGCTTCACCCAGACCACGACCGGCTACGCGGGAACTTCGAGTGACGGCAGCGCGCAACTCGCCAGCAGCCACGAGCTGACCGCGACGTATACGTCGGCCACCACGGCCGGTCACATCGTCCAGGTAGCGCAGATCCCGGTGGCCGCGAGCGGCAGCACCACGTTCACGCTCGCGCTCGCCTTCGATTCCAGCCAGTCGGCGGCGATCTCAGACGCCTCGGCATCGCTGACCGCCGGCTTCAGCTCGCTGGAGAGCTCGTTCGAGTCCGGCTGGCATTCCTGGGTCAGCGGCCTGAACGCTCCGCCCGCGTCGGTCACCGGCAGCAGCCAGCTGAAGGAGCAGTACTACGTCTCGCTGATGGAGGTCAAGGCCGACGAGGACAAAACCTACGTCGGCGGTTTCATCGCCGCCCCGACCGATCCCTGGGGCACCAGCGTCAGCGCCAACAGCGCGGGCGATCACGGATATCACGTGGTGTGGACCCGTGACGAATACGAGATGGCTTCGGCGCTGCTCGCGGCGGGTGACAGCACGGACGCGAACGCCGCCTTGCAGTACATCTTCCAGTACGAGGAAGAGTCGAGTGGCGCCGTCAAGCAGAACACCTTCCTCAACGGCACCGCCGTCTTCGGGTCATTGCAGATGGATGAGGTCGCCGACCCGATCATCCTGGCTTACCAGCTGGGCGCCACCAATTCGGCTGACTGGTCCTATGTCGAGAACCTGGCCAACTACCTGGTCAGCAACGGCCCGTACACGCCGGAAGAACGCTGGGAGGAGATCGGCGGCTACTCGCCGGCGACCATGGCGGCCGAGATCGCCGGCCTGGTGTGCGCGTCGGTGATCGCGAACGACAACGGCGACTCAAGCGCGGCGTCCACCTACCTGTCCACTGCCGACGCTTTCGAGCAGGACCTGGACGCTGATACCTATACCACCAGCGGCCCGTACGGTATCGGCGATTACTACCTGCGGATCACGCCCGACGCCGAGCCCAACAACGGCACCAGCATCACTATCGCCAATGGCGGCGGCAGCCATGACGACCGCACGGTCGTCGACCCGAGCTACCTCGAGCTGGTCAGGCTCGGCGTCACCGCGCCCACCACGACCGAGATAACGAACACCGTCCCCGTGGTGGACAGCGAGCTCGAGGTGGAGACCCCGGAAGGCCCGATCTGGCACAGATATGACTTCGACGGCTACGGCGAGACCGCGTCGGGCGGGGATTACACCGGCACCGGAGTCGGCAACCCGTGGCCGGTGCTGACCGGCGAGCGCGGCGAGTACGACGTCGCCGACGGGAACCTGACCGCCGCGCAGTCCATGCTGGCGACCATGGCCGGGGCGGCTAACTCCGGCTATCAGATCTCCGAGCAAGTCTGGGGTGGCAGCACCGGCACCGGCGGCTTCACCTTCGGCCAGCCGGACAACTCCTCGACCCCGCTCATGTGGGCCATGGCGCAGTACGTCAGGCTCGCGATCGACATCTCGGCCGGCCACGATGTCGACACCCCGGCGGTCGTCGCTGACCGCTACGCGGCCGCCACCGCTGGCCTGGGGTCAGTGACCGAGAAGGTGAACGTGACCGTCCCGGTCAACACCGACGCCTCTGGTGAGAACGTCTACCTGGATGGCAACTTCAGCGCGCTGGGCGAGGGCGCACCCGACTGGTCGCCCAGCGGCATCCCGATGACCAGGGTCAGCGCCACGCAGTGGACCACCACCATCCACGCCGCGGCCGACGCGACGCTGAGTTACAAGTACACCCTCGGCGCCAGCTGGGCCAACGTCGAAGAGAGCAGCACCTGCGGCTATGTCAGTAACCGGTCCATGTCAGTGGGCGGCGGCACGGTCAATGACACCGTCGCCAACTGGACTGGCCCCGGCGGATGCGGGCCGGCCCAGGCGGTCATCAACGTGACCGTTCCTTCCGGCACCCCGAGCGGCGACACGGTGTACCTGAGTGGCAACTACAGCGCGCTTGGTACCGGCATGAAGTCGTCGCAGGACTGGGGCGCCACCGAGATCCCGATGACCAAGACAGGCACCGACACCTGGACGCTGACCATCCCGGCCGCCGCGAGCTCGTCGTTCCAGTACAAGTTCGACCTGGGCAACTGGACCAACGTGGAGGAGACAAGCAGTTGCGGCTACGTCAGCAACCGCACCTTCGGCTTCGGCGCGGCAGGCTCCTCCTACACAGCCAACGACACCGTCTCAGCCTGGGGCGGCATCGGCGGCTGCTAATCTCACCAGGACTTTAGCGCCGCGGGGTCAGCTTGCTGGTTCGCCAGGAATTGAGAACAGCGGGCGCCAGGGGCTGTTGGTCGGGTTGTCGGCGCTGGTCGACGGTGGCACTCCCTGGTTATCCCACTTTGCCACGTAGCCGAGGCCGCGGAAGAGCACCTTGTCGCCGCCCACGTAGGACGCCGCGATCTTCCACGCCGGGTAAGTCCCTGGCGGGAGCGTCGGGATCACCGGTGCCCGGTCCCCTGGCAGTACCGGGCCGATCAGCTCCCACGGTGTCTGATAGGAGAACTGCACCACCGCGGCTGGATCATCGGCGGAGTTGTACCACTTCGCCTGGTAGATCTCGCCGTGCTCGGTGACTTTGTAGCCCTGCGGATATTGCTCGGTCGCCGACCACAGCGGGTAGGGCGCGTCCGAAGGATTGGTGTTAGGCAACGGCGGCGTCGCCGCCGTCGCGAGATTGGCGAAGGCCATCGCCTGGCCAGGCAGCCGGTTGAAGATACTGGCGAACTGCAGCGCGGACTGCGCCGTGCCGCTGCACGTATTGGACTCCAGGCCGATCTCGGGGAACGAGGCGCCGCACTGGCTGTCCCGGTTCAGCGACCACATCGAGATCCGGCCGAGCCCGACGCCCTTGGCGAAACTGACCAGGCTGGTGGCGTCGGCAACGGTGAAATTCTCGCCTCTGATGCTGTTCTGCCCGATCATGACCGTGGCACCAAGCTGCTGCCAGACTTGCGCGGATCCCGGATGCTCGCCGTAGCGCTCAAACAGCGTGACCAGCTGAGCATGGGCGGCGTAGAGCGCCTCCTGCACCAGTCCGAGCATCGTGCTTCCCGCTGCGGGCGGCGAACTGAAGTCCATGGTCATGATGTTGACTCCGGCGATGGCCACCCGCGCGGCCAGCATCGCCGAGATGACAGAAAGCGCGTTGTCCTGCAGGCCGGAGGGCTCAACCGGCAGGGTCAGCCAGACCGCGAGCCGCTGGCCTCGCTCACGAGCGGCCCGCTGCAAGTCGGCCATCGCGGCCGCGCGGCGCTGCCCGGCCCCGACGTCGTCGAGCGCTGAGCCCTCGATGTCGAGGTCGATAGTGCTGAGGTGGTATCTGGTGATCACCGACTGATACGCGCCGACCAGGGCAGGCACGCTGGTGCAGCTGACGTCCAGGCTGGTGTGCGCCTGGCCGCCGAAAGACACGATGGGCTCGGCTCCGTCCTGCTGCATCTGCGCGATCCGCGAGCCCACCGTCAGTGCCTGGTCCGCCCCGGCCAGCGAGTAGGCCGCGCCCCAGGTCGGCACGCAGGGCTGGCTGGCGCTGGGCGAGGCGACGATGAAGCCGAGCACGCTCTGCTGGGCCGGGTCATCCGACGTGCTCTGGAACTGGTAGACCGGCGGCAACGTGACGTCCACGTACGGTGCGAACCAGGTCTTGCGGATCAGCACTGGCGGTACCAGCTTGGACCTGACGACGACGAACCCGCCGTAACCAAGAGCGCCGAAGATGATGAGGGCAAGCAGTACCCGGATCGCGGATAGCTGCCGCTTCGGCTCGGCGTCTCCGATCCAGGTGTCGTCGATCGCCGCGGTCGCCCGGCTCAGATCCTGTGGCACGACTAGATCTCCGGTGGGTAAGCTCGGTGCCGTCCGCCGCCGCGTACCTGCAGCTCGGCCGGTTCCTGCACCCCCAGCGCTGCCAGCCCGGCAGGACGGTCCACCGGAGCCTCAAGCGGTGCTGGCCTGTTGGGTCGCGCGGATGGGCTGATCCTCCAGTGCCCGGAGTCGATTGGCCCGACTTGCAGTACCGAACGCCAGTCGGCGGCCGGGGGCGGCGCGTTCTTAGCCGCCCGCGCGATCGCGCGACGCCGGGGCTGGGCTGGCTTGTACAGCAGCGAGGTGAAGTGAATCCAGCCGTCCACGATCGAGTTGCGGACTCCGATGAAGGCCATGACCGCGTAGCTGGCCAGCAGAATGTTGAGCGCGGCGTAGGCCATGTTCTCAGTCCGGTCGTGCCGGTAACCCGAGTAAAACGTGATGGCGGCCAGGGCGATCATGAGATAAGGCGCGATCACGAAAAACGGCGGCGCCACCGTGCGATCGCGGACCTTGGGCGTCCGCGCGAACGCGGACTTGGACGCGGTGATGCCCTGCACCAGCGACGATACGGTGCCGACCAGGTTGACCGGCAGCAGGATCAAGTTGAATCCGTAGATTCTGGCCACGTCGATGCGCTTATAGCCGCAGTACCTCAGGTCGCTGGCCATCGCCATGAAGTAAGGCAAGGCGACCAGGCCGAGCAGCGGGCTGATCAGCGTGGCGCTGAACGGGAAGCAGAGCAGGATGAGCAGGCTGAACGAGCTCCAGCAGATGGACCCCATATAGTTCCAGCGCAGGAAATACTCTCCGAACCTCGTGCGCTCGCCTCGGGAACGCCTGGCCTGCCGCTGCCGGAACACCTTGGGCAGGATCAGCAGCCCGCCGTTGGCCCAGCGCTGGCGCTGAATGCAGAGCGAGCCGAAGTCCGGTGGCGTCGCGCTGTAGCTGAGGCGCTCAGGGTAGTTGAACAGGCGCCATCCATGTATGCCCATGTCGATCGTGGACTCGGTGTCCTCGATCACGGTGCGGTCCTTGATGTAGTGCCTGATTTCCCAGTCACCGATGTAGGACCGCTCGGCGATGGCATCGAGCGCCCGCTTGCGGATGATCGCGTTGGCGCCCACCCAGAAGGTGGCGTCGTAATAGGTCAGCCCCTGATGCACGATGTGCTGCAGGTCCGTGCTCGCGCCGGCGATCCGCTCCAGCCTGGTGGCTGAACCGGGGAAGGCGCTGTACGGAGTCTGCGCGATGGCCGTGCCCCGGTGCTCGCTCTGCTCAAGCAGGTGCACGAGGCGCAGGCAGTACTCCGGCAGCAGCACGCTGTCGGCGTCGAGCGTGAGCACGTAGTCGGGATCAGGGACGGTGAAGTCAGCCTCGGCCGGTTCGGCCACGGTGAGCACAAGCCCGGTGACGGTACGGACCTCACGGAAACTGCCGCCCATCAAGCCGATGTAGCTGTTGAGGTTCATCGCCTTGTTCGGCTCATGTGACAGTGACCCGTACTGCTTACGCTCGAAGCTGGTCACCTCGGCCCGGAAGATCCAGATCAGCCTGCGGTACAGCCTGCGCAGGTGAACGTGGTCAAGCACGACGTCTTCGGCGGCGGCGTCCCGCAGCGCCCAGGCGACCGACTGCAAGTCGCCGGCCAGCCGGTGCGCCACCTCGTTGCCGAAGAAGGCGTCGGCGTGGTCGGTGACCTCCAGACTGGCGGCCAGCTGCCTGAGCCAGCCCACAGCCGCCTCATACTGCGCGGCAACGTCGGCCATCGCGGCCAGATCGGGCCAGGGCACGCCCGCGTACCTGGCCTCGAAGTTCGCGGCGGCGGCCACGAACCTTCCTTTGGGCCTGGCCAGCAGCTCTTCGATCTTGCCTGGCATTGCCCTGGCTGCCGCCAGCTGGTCGCGCGCCCTCCTGTTCTTGGGCACCGGCGGGTCATCGATGAGCAGCACCACCCGCTTATGCGGGTACTCCTGAAGGGCGGCTGACAGCAAGGTGTTCCTGATGACGTGCTCTTCCTCTTGATAGGAAGGGACGATCGCGGTCAGCGTCGGAGCCTTGTCGTCGAAGAACAGGTCAAGCACGGCGCGGTTCGCCCGGTGATGACTACGGGTCCGGTAGCAGAAGCCCAGCCTGCTCAGCAGGTAGGCGAACGCCGACGCGGTCAGCATCGTGACGATGAGCAGGTAGATGATCGCCTCGGCCCTGGCCTGCGTGCTCGAGTACAGCGGGTTGAGGAAGTCATCGAGCAGCCAGGTGATGAAGTAAGCGATCCAGGCGGTGACCGTCACCACGATGGCAAGCCTGGTCATGGCGATCCTGCGGTCACTTACTGGCCTCGGCACCACCGGCATCGGCTCGGTGCGGCGATCGTGCCCCCATTGCGACCGGCGCCGCTTTCTTGCCTGCTGGCCGCCTGGCTGCGGTGACAGCACCAGCGCGAGATTTCCGTCGGTACGCGTCCGCATACCCGAAGGCACGCCCCCCACCCTTCCCGGTTGTTCGCTGGTCGCACGCCGTGTTCACCAGTGACGCCTCAGTGACATTAGATCAGATCAAGCAACGCTGCCACCCAATGGGGAAGATGCTTCCCGAGTTGTTTCCTAACCTGCTGAGTCGCGTTATCCAAGCCGTCGGGGGATGTGTACGTCAGCTCACCGGCTAAGACTCGGTATCGGTGCGCCACCGCCGGTAGATCTCGATGAACTCGTCCTGCATCTGCTCGGTCAGGTCGCCTGGCGTGACCGAACCGGTGAGCTCGATCGTCCGCCTTATCTGGGCGAGGTACTCGGTGCAGTGCGGGCAGGCCGCCAGATGTGCTTCGAACCGGCGCCGGGCCGAGCGGCCGAGCGCCCCGTCAAGGTAGCTGGTCACCAGCTCGACCGCCTGCTGGCAGACGAGCTCGCGGCGCGTCCTCAGCTTCGGGAGCAGCTTAGGGACCATCATCAGGCCCTCCCGAACTCGGTCTCGACGATCTGACGGAGGCGGCTGCGCGCTCGGTGCAGCAGCACTCGCTGGTTCGCCTGCGTTATGCCAAGGACGGCGCATACGTCGGCACCGCTTAGTCCTTCAATATCACGTAGTGTCACGACCCGGCGCTGCTGGTCAGGCAGGTCGTCAATGGCCGACCTGAGTACCTTCGCCACCTGGTCGGCCTGCATCCGGTCATCCACTCGTTCCGGCCAGGGGTCCGGTGGTATCAGCCAGCTGCCTGAATTACCAAAACTGGACGCTTCGACGCTCGCGTAGTCGTCGCTGACGGTCACGCTGCGCCGCTCCCTGACCCCGGCGGTCCTGGCCCGGTTCACCAGGATCTTGAACAACCAGGTACGCAGCGACGAGCGGCCTTCGAATCCGCTGATGCCGCGCAGTACCGCGACCCAGGTTTCCTGTACAACCTCCTCCGCTACCTGCTGGCTGGGCACGAACGAGGAGGCCACCCGGAGCATGGCGCCGTGATGGCGGCTTACCAGGGTGACGAACGCCTGCTCGTCGCCGTTCTTCAGGCGTTCGAGCAGTTCAGCGTCCGGGTCTTTCGTTACCCGCGCCAGCTTATTGCCTCCTCGTTCGGTGTCTTTTCGACGTCAGCCCGCCGCTATGCCCTCCCCGCCGACAGCCCCGGCGACGACAACGCTGCCGATCGGCGTCAGGGACCCGCTGGCGCTCACGCTGAACTCGTCAACCGTTCCTGTACCGCCAGTCTGCACGTAAAGGAACTGCCCGCCCGGCGCGACCGCGGCGTCCACGGTACCTGGGTCGGTGGCGGTCTGCCCAAGCAGTGACAGATCGCCGTTCTGGCTGGTCGCATAGCTGCTCACGTCGGCGCTTCCGGCGTTGGACGCGAGCAGCAGGCCGCCGTCCCTGGCCACCCAGCAAGTTGCCGCCTGTCCGGTCCCTACTGAATCGAGCAGCGTGACGACGCCGTTGCCGCCGAGCGAGAACGTGCTGACCGCGTTGGTGCCAGCGTCCGCGATGACGAGATCCCCGGCCGGATCGAAGGTGATCGCGAACGGCACCGTGCCAGGCTCGGAATTCACCACCGGGCTGGCAGACAACGTGCCGCCGAAGTTGACGCCGAATACGTCGATGTCATTGCCGTTCGCCTTCGTGGTCACGATCAGCTGGGATCCGTCCGGTGAGAACGCCACCTGTCCAGGGGTGTTCACGAACTGCGGCGTCGCGGCCGGGTTCAGGCCGAGCGGCCGGTTCGACCCGGGGATCGGGACGAGGCGGCCGAACAGCACCTGGTAACCCTGCAAGGACCCGCCGTTCAGCGCGTTGAGCACGTAGACCAGATTTCCGTGGACAGCGATGCTGACTGGGAAGGAACCGCCCGAGCTGATCACCTGCCGCAGGAAAAGCCGGTCACCGAACACCGCGAAGACGCAGACGGTGTCGCTGCCGGCGTTGACCGCGTAGAGCAGCCCGTCACGGCGGTCGTAGCGCAGTGAGCCCTGGGACGCCAGATGATCCACGACCGACCCGGTGAGCTGGCCGCCGAGCCCGCCGGCTGAGTAAGTGCCGGCCAGGCTCAAGCTGCCGTCGCTGGTCCGGTCATAGGCCACGACCTGATTGCCGGACAGGTTGTCGGTCTGGACGAAGACGACGCCGCTTCCGCCGCCGTAGAAATCCCGGTGGACGGTCGCCGCGCTGGCGCTCCCGGCCAGCGCAGTCGCCGCTGCCCCGATTATCAGGGGGCCGACCAGCATTGTGCCGAACAGGCGATGAAGGACATGCATGTACGTTCTCCTAGGGTGGGTGACTGGCCTTGCATTCCTCAGTCCCCGCCGGAGCGCCAGCGTTACAGCCGAACGGCAGAAATCAGCTGCTCGCATTGGTCGATGATGGCCGCGGTCAGATCACGGTCGGCCCCGAGCTCGGAATCCAGCCAGCCGAGCACACGGCGCACCGCCTCGCCTAGATCGCCGTCGGCGAGCGGTACCACCAGGTCGGCCCTGGCGTCGTCGACCGGGGCGCCCAGGCCGCGCAAATGGCAGATCCAGGCCGCGATCACGCGGGTAGCCCCGGCCGGCAGCCGCCCCGCCCGGCGTTCGGCTCGCAGCACGGGCAGTACACGGACACCGATCTTCTGGGACCCGTCAGCAGCTATCTGGCCGAGCCGGTGCGAGATCCTGGCGTTCTCGAACCGGTCGAGCAGGGCCGCGCGGTAAGCCGCGATCTCGGCTTCTGGCTGGCGCAGCTGAGCCGACGCCACCTCCCACCACTGCGCCAGCCAGTCAAGGCAGGTCTGGTCGGCTACGGCCTGCGCCACGGTCGTGTGGCCAAGAATCGACCCGGCGTAGGCGAGCAGGCTATGGCCTCCGTTAAGCAGCCAGAGCTTGCGCTCCTCGAACGGGACAATGTCGTCGGTGAAGGTCGCGCCGGCCTCGCCCCACCGCGGCCGGCCGGCCGGAAACGAGCCGGCCAGCACCCAGTCACAGAATGGCTCGGTAATGACCGGGCAGCGGTCATCCAGCCCGGTACGCTCGATGACCGCCTCGACGTCAGCCGTCGTGGCCCGCGGCGTGATCCGGTCGACCATCGTGGTCACCACGGTCACGCGATCAGCTAGCCACCGGGCGAGCGAGGCGTCGACCAACTCGGCTAGCTGCCGCAGCACCAGCTCAGCGAGTGGCCCGTTACCGGCCAGGTTGTCGCAGGGGATCAGCGCGACCTGGCCGGCATCCGCCCGCCGTCTGGCGTTCAGTCCGGCCACCAGCTTGGCCGGAGCGGTGCGCACCGGCGCGGCCAGGTCCGCGCGCAACGCCGCGATATCGGCCGCGACCTGCGGCCTGCTGGCGTCCAGGCCACCGTCCTGGCCGCGGAAATAGCCGGCCTCGGTGACCGTCAGCGTCACGGCGGCCAGCTCAGGAGCGGCGAAGTAGCGTAGCCACGCCTCGTGCTCGGCCGCGGCGTGCACTTGGGACAGACTGCTGATCAGCTCCATGCGATCCCCGGCGGCTGCCCGCGTCACGAGCGTGTACAGGCCGTCCTGTGTCCCCAGCGCGGCGGCCAGGTCTGGCCGGCGGCCGGTGAACGCGGCGTACCCCCAGTCGCCGGCGTCCGGCGCGCGGTCGGTGTACCAAGCCTGGTGAGCGCGGAAGAAGTTGCCGAGGCCGAGATGAACAAGCCGAACTGGTGTTTTTGGCCTGCCCGTGCCTCTCGATCGCGACAACGCCACGGACCTATAGTGACATACGTGTCCAGAACTGGCATCGCGCGATGACGCAGCTCATGAGTCAGACTGCCCGCGTTGGTGTGCGGGCCGCGTTCCTTGAGGCGTCGCTTCCGGTCAAGGTCGTGCTTCTCGGCGTGCTGGTCAACCGGCTCGGCGGATTCCTGAATCTGTTCATCGTCCTGTACCTCACCTCGAAGGGGTACTCAGCCGAGCAGGCCGCCGCCGCGCTGAGCGCTTACGGAGCCGGCGCCGTGGTCGGTGTGCTGGTGGGCAGCACCCTGGCCACTCGCCTTGGCCCGCGCAACGCGACCGTCATCAGCATGTCAGGCACGTGCCTGATCATGGGGGCCTGGCTGTACCTGCCGTCTTATCCGGTTCTTCTCGTGGCGGCCTTCGTGGTCGCGATGATCAGCCAGCTTTACCGGCCGGCGTCGGCCATCCTGCTTTCCGATCTCACCGCCGACGACCGCCAGGTCATGACCTTCGCGCTGTGGCGGTTCGGCCTGAATCTGGGCGCGACCGTGGCGCCGCTGCTCGGGCTTTACCTGTACTACCTGGACGGCCAGCGCTACGACCTGGTGTTCTGGGGCGAGGCGCTGATCGCCCTGAGCTACGCCGTGCTCGCCTGGATCGCGCTGCCGCGAAAAGCAAAGGATAAGCAGCAAGCACAAAAGGAACAGCGCGCAAGCGACCCAGCCGAGTCGGGCCGGTGGTCATCGGGGTATCCGCGGATGCTCAGGGACTGGCGCTACGTGCTTTACCTCATCGCGATCGGGCTGTATTCGGCTGTCTACGTGCAGTACCTCTCGACGCTGCCGCTTGACATCCGGGCGGCGGGCATCGGGATCGAGTGGTACACCCTGGCGGTCTCGCTCAACGGGGCTGTGGTCATAGCGTTCGAACTGCTGGTTACCAAAGTCACCCAGTCCTGGCCGATGCGGTTGACCATCGCGCTGACCTTTGCCCTGGTCGGGGTCGGCGTGGCGCTATACGGCCTGCCGTTCGGCCCCGCCGTGATCTTGTCAGGCACCCTGGTGTGGTCGCTGGGCGAGATCATCGGCGGGCCCTCCACCATCGCCTACTCGGCCATGGCGGCGCCGGGCAAGCTCAAGGGGTACTACATCGGCGGATTTCAGTTCATGTTCGGACTGGGCACCGCCGTGGGGCCGGCCATAGGAGGGTGGCTTTTCGTCCGGCTCGGCCACGGCGTCTGGCCGGTTCTGGCGCTAGGATCCGCGCTGGGCACCGCGCTGGTGCTGATCGCGGTTCGCCAGCCGGGAGCCGGCCGGCAAGATCTCGCCTAGCGCGCCTACGAGCAGGTCTACCTCAGCGCGGGTGTTGTACATGGCCAGCGATGGCCGCACGGCGCTTTCCAGCCCGTAGCGGCGCAGGATCGGCTGCGCGCAGTGGTGCCCGGCTCGAACCGCGATGCCTGCGCGGTCTAGTGCCGCCCCGATATCGGCCGCGTGGTGACCCTCAGCTGTGAACGTCAGCAGGCCCGTTTTCTGCCTGGCGGTACCGATCAGCCGCAGGCCAGGGACGGCGGCTATCTGCTGGCTGGCATAGTCGAACAGCTGATGCTCATACTCGGAAATGGCCGGCCAGCCCAGCCCGCTGACGTAGTCAAGCGCGGCGCCAAGGCCGATGGCGTCGGCGATGTTGCCGGTGCCCGCCTCGAACCTGGCCGGTGCCCGCTGAAATCTGGTCCGCTCGAACGTGACATCGTCGATCATGTTCCCGCCGCCCTGCCAAGGCGGCATCTCCGCCAGCAATTCGGGCTTGGCGTAAAGCGCCCCGATACCGGTCGGCCCGAATACCTTGTGCCCGGAGAACACGTAGAAGTCCGCGTCAAGCGTCTGGACCTGTACCGGCGTGTGGGCAACGGCCTGGGCGCCGTCGATGAGTACCAGGGCGCCAGCCCGGTGCGCGAGGGCGATGACCTGATCGACAGGAACGATGGTGCCGAGCACGTTGGAGACATGCGCGACGGCGACCAGCTTGGTGCGGTCATTAAGCAGCGCGCGCAGGCCATCGAGCCGCAACTGGCCGTCGTCGTCGACCGGGATGACCCTGAGCTTCGCGCCGGCCGCCGCGGCTAGCTGCTGCCAGGGGACGATGTTGGCGTGGTGCTCCAGGTGCGAGACCACGATCTCATCCCCAGGCCCGACGTGCTGGCTACCCCAGGTGTGCGCGATCAGGTTGATCGCCTCGGTGGTGCCCCTGGTGAAGACGATGTCGTCGCTTGAGGCCGCGCCAATGAAGACGGCCACCTTGGACCTGGCATCTTCGTAAGCATCGGTTGCCCGCGCCGCGAGCGTGTGCGCACCGCGGTGGATGTTGGAGTTCTCGTGGGCGTAGAAGTACGCGATCCGGTCGATGACGGCCTGCGGCTTGTGTGTTGTCGCCGCGTTGTCAAACCAGACCAGCTGCCGTCCGTTGATCCGCTCGGCCAGGATCGGGAAATCCGCGCGCACGGCGTCCACGCTGAACGCCGGCATCCCGGCCGACAGCATCGGACGTTTGCCGCTGAAGCCAGGCTGTTCGACGATGAAGTAGAACGATGGCTGATTGGACGGCAGTTCTGTTAGCGAGGGGTCGTCCCCCCGGGCTGGCACAGCGGGGGGTTCCGGGGGGTCGTCCCCCCGGGCTGGCACCGCCGGCACGATCGTGCTGACTGGCAGGTCAACCAGATCGGAGGAAAGCCTGAGCGGCTCGCCGCCCGGATCGTCCGGTTCCGGATCGTCGGGCGCCGGGTCGTCCTGGCCTGGCTCGGCGAGCGGGCCGAGCACCTCGTTCGCCAGCTTGATGAGCATGGCCTCGTCGGGTACCACCCACCGGGACTGGCCGGTCGTCGGGCCGTGACCATTCGAATGACCGTTACCGGTAGGTGTGGGCGTACTCATGGAACTTGCCGACCTCCACGTCGTCGAGTACTCCGAGCGCGTCGGGAGTGAGGACCGCCAGCGAGCAGTACAGCGAGACCAGGTAAGACGCGATCGCGTTGCGGCTGATGCCCATGAACCTGACCGAGAGTCCCGGCGAGCGCTCGCCGGTCAGCCCGGGCTGGAACAGGCCGATGACACCCTGCCGTTGCTCGCCTACCCGCATCAGCAGCACCTTGGTCCTGCCTTTGACCACCGGGATCTTGTCCGACGGAATGATCGGGATGCCGCGCCAGGTGATGAACTGCGAGCCGAACAGGCTGACGGTGGGCGGTGGCACGCCCCGCCTGGTGCACTCACGGCCGAAGGCCGCGATTCCCTGCGGATGGGTAAGGAAGAAGGCAGGCTCCTTCCATACCTTCGTGATTAGCTCATCGAAATCATCAGGAGTAGGCGCCCCGGTCCGGGTAGAAATGCGCTGACCAGCTTCTGCGCTGGCGATTAGGCCATAGTCAGGGTTATTGATGAGTTCGCTTTCCTGGCGTTCCTTCACTGTCTCGATAGTCAGCCGCAGTTGCTGTTCGATCTGGTCGTAAGGACTGCCGTACAGGTCAGAGACCCTCGTGTGGATGTCGACGATGGTCGCCACTGAGCTAAGGAGGATTTCCTGCGCATGCTCGTCGTACCCGACGTAGGTCGTCGGCAGTTCTGACTCGTCCCTGGGCGGGCACGCGACGAGTACAGACTCCGGGTTGACGACTCGGTTAAGCCGGTAAATGCCGGCTTCGACGGGCGTCCAGGCCAGCATGCGGATGAGCCACCTGGGGGTAATCGTATTGAGCTGGGCCGAAGTTTTGGTGGCGTTCGCCAGCTGACGGGCAGCCGCGTCGGTAAGTGCCAGCTGCATCGGCGTGGTAGTTGGCACCTTAACGGCATTCGTCATCGCTTGGCCTTCCTTGATTGAGGCTCGTTGAGCCGAGGAACTCCGCTCACGGCGTTTCCAGGCAAGCGCAAAAGAAAACGCAACAGCCGGTCAACGATTACCTCACTGCGGCAGGCTACGGCTCGGAACCACGGTCTGAGTGCGGCCTGGTCGTACCACCCCACTGGCGCGAAGCGCCCTAGCCGGGCAAACTCGTAGTAGTGAACACCGCGCACCACATATCAGGGGCCGGCGAAGTCGGCAGCGACCACCAATGGAGATAGTTTGACGCCACGCGAGATGGACGGGGATCAAGGAGAGCCGTTATGCGAGTGATAGTGATCAGGCACCACGCGGAAGACTCTCCCGGGTATATCGGCCAGGCCTTCCAGGAACGTGGTGCCGACGTCAGCACGCACTTGTTCCCGCGCGCCGGTAGCCTTCCGCAATTCGGCGGCGCCGACCATGTGGTCGTGCTCGGCGCGAGTGCCTCGGTCAATGACGTCGCGAGCTTGGCCTGGATAGCCGATGAGCTGGCCTGGCTGCGCGACGTCGACTCAGCCGGCGTGCCGGTGTTCGGTATCTGCTTCGGCGCGCAGGCCTTGTGCGTGGCGCTCGGCGGCAAGGTGGAGGCCGCGCCGGCCAAGGAGATTGGCTGGAAGCTGGTGCGGACCGCCGATCCTGAGCTGATCCCGGCCGGTCCTTGGCTGGAGTTTCACGCCGATCGGTGCCTGCCACCGCAGGAGGCCAGAATTCTGGCGATCAACGAGGTCGGAGTCCAGGCATTCTCGATCGGCCGGCACCTGGCAGTTCAGTTTCATCCCGAGGTCGATGGCGCGGAACTGACGCTCTGGCTGGAAGCTGGGGGCCGCAGTGAAGTCGCTGAAGCTGGGCACGACTGCGAAGCGTTCCTTGCCCAGACGATCGCCGAAGAGCCAGCCGCCAGGGTCCGTGCGGACCTGCTCGTCGCTACCGCGCTGCGGCTCGCCGAGGTGGTTCCCTCGGCACGAAGGCCGTCGGCGTAGGGGCAGGCCGCGGCCGTGCATTGGTACAGTTCTGCGATCTCCCAGACCGCGGTGCCTGGCTGAGTCCCGCGGGCCTGGGAGATCCTCACGATTTCGCTTACTCGGCTATCTTCAGGTCGTCGTCCCTCATCTGAGCCTCCCCTCATGTACTCCGCCGCCATGGCATTGAGCGCGGTCGCGGACCTGCGCTTTCGAATGACTACCAATTTCGCATAGCACGAGGCCGCAGGAGATCTGCCCGAAGTGCCGGTTCAGACCACCTGATGGCTACATTGAGCCGAGAAAGGCGATATGTCAAGGCGTGTGCTCGCCATTCCTAGTCACACGCGATTCACTTATCACTTGCGTCTCACGAGCCATTTTGCTGACCGGCCGCCGGGGACGGGACTGACTAGCCGGCGAGTTCCTCGATGCGAGCGTGCAGCCAGGCAACGTACGTTTCCGACTCAGGCTTCATCAGCACGCTGCGCAGGATCCTGGCCCGCTCACGGTCCCTGGTGACCTGAGGATGGCGGCGGCCGAACGCGTCAGCGGTGACCGTGAGCGTGCTCACGAAGACCGGCCGGGCCTGATCGCTCATGCCATCGCTCAGCACCCGGGCGGATACCTCATCGATCGCGCTCAGGCTGGCCGGCTCGGTGACCGGGTAATAGCAGACGATGTCAAGTTCCGGTTGCTGATAGGGCCTGAGCAGCTCAGACCCGGCCAGCAAGCCGGACCAGTCAAGCGCGGCGTTCCGGCAGGCGGCGAGCACCGGCCCGAGCCCCTCCGGCGTCGGCGGCAGCAACTGGAACGTAAGCCACAGCGCGGCTGCCGCTGCCCCGGCTCGCGAGCACTCCAGGCTGATCTCGCCCAGGTGCAGTTCATCCGACGTGAAGTAGGTATAGGGGGAGTCGTGGGCGTAGAACCGGCCGACTGAAGGATCAGAAAACAGCACCGCGCCGCAGCCATAGGGCTGCAGCCCGTGCTTGTGCGGATCCACCACGACCGAGTCGCACTCGGCGATAGCCCGCCAGGGCAGCGGATCGAGCCCCGTCCGGCCCGGCCCGCCGGCCAGCAGCGTGAAGAACCCGCCGTAGGCCGCGTCGACGTGTACCCGCACCCCGTGCTGGCGCGCGATGGCGAGCACTTCGTGCACTGGGTCGATGGCGCCAAGCCCGGTGGTTCCGGCCGTCGCGATCACCGTGCCGATCTTCCCGCCCGCCAGCAGCCGGCCGAGTGCGTCAAGATCGATCCGGCCGGCCTCGTCCGCGTCGATCCTGGTGCAGGCGATCCCGAGCAAGCCGCACATGCGGGCGTGGGTGTAGTGCGCCTCGGTGCCGCAGGCGATGCCCAGTCCCGGATGCAGTTCTCTGGCGATGTAGAGCGCCTCCAGGTTGGCGATCGTGCCGCTGCTCGTGAGGTGACCGAGATGGGTGCGCAGGCCGAACATCGACGCCAGCTGGGCCACTACTTCCTTTTCCAGCTCGGAGGTGACCTTGCCGCCATCGAGCGCGTGGTTGTTCGGGTTGACCAGCATCGCCGCCAGGTAGCCTGCGACGGCCGCCGGGTGCGGTGGCTTCAGCATCTGCCCCGCGTAGGCGGGATGAAAGTACGGGTAGTTGCCGCGCATCCGCGTCGCGAACCGATCGAAGGCGGCGACGAAACTCTCATCGCTGACTCGCAGCGCCGGATGTACCTCGAACGGCGGGTAGCTGGCCTGCCATTGCCCGACGGAATCGGCCGCGCGCCGCAGCCAGTCGTTCAGGTCCACCGTGCCGCCATCCCCGAGGTCCGCCGTTCCCGTCAGTGCGCGGTTCGTTTCCCGTGAAACCCCGCCGGGCGTACGCCCAAGGTAGGACGTGCGCCCCAGGGTAGCGCCCAGCGGCCTTGGCTGGCCAAGGGCGCCACCGCGCGAGAACCCCTGCCATTGACTTCAAGCGAGCTTGAAGGATTAGCGTCGGCTTATCTGGTCTGTGGCGCTTGGGAGGCCGACGTGGGCGATTGGGTGCGGGCAATGGCGGTAGCTGACATCCCGGACGGCGGTGCCAGCTCGTTCGCGCACGCCGACAAGCGGATCGCGGTCTTTCGTACCTCGGGCGGTGTCTTCGCGTGTGACAACCGCTGCCCGCACCAGGGTTATGCGCTGGTGCGCGGCGAGGTCCGAGCCGGCGTGCTCACCTGTGCCTGGCACAACTGGAAGTTCGAGCTCGGCACCGGTCAGTGCAGGCACGGGGGCGAGAACATCAGGACGTACCCGGTGCAGGTGAAGGACGGCCAGGTGTTCATCAACCTGGCTGACCCGCCGGCCGAGGTGATCAGGCCGGACCTGTTCCGCAGCCTGCTGGCCGGGATGGACGACCTTGACACTGGCCGGGTGGCGAGGGACACGCTGCGGTTGCAGAAGATCGGCACTCCGCTCGCTGACGTGATCCGCGAGGGCGTCAGGTACGCGGCCCCGCGAGCCGAGAACGGCTGGGATCACTCGCTGGCGACGCTGGCTGACTGCCTGCGGATGAGCGAGTTCTTCGCCGAGTCACTGCGGGCGCTGCCAGTCATCCAGGGTCTGACCGTAGCCTCAGAAACCCAGATCAGGCGCCCGGCGAGACCCAGGCCCGACCCGATCGACCCGGCCCAGGCCTACGGGTCGGTCAGCGAGGCCCTCAAGGCGTACCCCGTGCTGGTCGACGCCGAACTGGCCGATGACGCCGAGGCACTGCTGCGCGGACTGATCGCGGTCGGCGTACCGGCACGGGAGCTGCGGCACGCCTTGCTGAGCGCGGTCACCGATCACTTCCTGGCCTACGGGCATTCGATGATCTTCGTGCAGAAGGCGTTCGAGCTGCTCGACCAGATCGGCTGGCAGGAGGCCGACGCGGTGCTGTCGCCGCTGGTGCCCGAGATGGTGCTCGGCACCAGGTACGACCGGCTGCCCTACATGCGCAAGTTCGGCCGGGCGTGGGAGCAGGCCGCGCCTGATCTTGAGGTGCTGGCCCGGCGGCCAGGCACCGGCGAGTTCGACCAGCCTGGCTACTTCAGGGCGCTCACCGACGGATCGCCGCAGGACGCGCTCGGGGCCCTGGTGCGGGCACTGGACGGCGGCGCGTCCGTCGCGACCGTAATCGACGCC
>Ga0070761_10000513_pt1 | contig 25024 bp, 16 predicted proteins | sample HubBroMetageREF1_FD_66724 | JGI IMG/M metagenome (GOLD analysis project Ga0070761, IMG submission 66724) | Reference soil microbial communities from the Hubbard Brook experimental Forest, New Hampshire, USA - Hubbard Brook CCASE Soil... | ecosystem: Environmental > Terrestrial > Soil >... | reverse complement strand
TTTCTGCAAAAAGCGACGCGCGAACAGGAGCCGTGGGATGGCCCCGCAGCGCTGATTTTCAGCGATGGCCGCATGGTTGGCGCGAAACTTGATCGCAACGGCCTTCGTCCCATGCGCTATACACTCACTTCCGACGGATTGCTCGTCGTGGGCTCCGAAGTGGGCATCGCCGATCTGCGCGGCAAAAAAATTTCCGAACGCAATCGCCTGGGCCCCGGCGAAATTTTTCTGGTGGACTCCATCGCTGGCGCAATCTTCCGCGGCAACAACGAAGTGGGGGAGCTTCTCGGCGCCGAGCCGTGTCGCATCGGCAGCCGCGAACGTGATTCGCAAGTCCGCATCGCGCGCCTGGAAAACGCTGCAACAATTTCTTACGCGTCTGAAATCGAGCCGCAAAGAATGGCAGCCGCGATGGGGTGGACCGAAGATCAGTTCCGTCTTCTCTTTCAGCCGCTCGGCCGGGAAGGGAAGGAAGCCGTATGGAGCATGGGCGACGACGCGCCGCCTGCATTCCTCTCTGCTGTCAAACGTCCGTTGTGGGATTACTGCAAGCAGCGTTTCGCGCAGGTCACCAACCCGCCGATTGATCCTCTCCGCGAAGTGCACGTCATGTCACTCGATGTGTATCTCGATCCGAATATTGTCGCAGGTTCGCCGGTGCTTGATGCCGGCCATCTTGCGGCGTTGCAATCGCGCCTTGTTGCGCCGCTGCAGCGCATAGATTTCACATTTAACGCAGCCGGTGGAACGGAAGCGGCCCGCGCCGCACTGCGACGCGTGCGTCAGGAAATTTCCGCTGCCGTCAGCGTCAACGGCAGCGTCAACAACGGCGCCATTAGCAACGAAAGACCCGCGGTGATCATCCTGAGCGATCGCGCAGCCAACGAGCAACGCGCCGCGCTTCCAGCCATGCTCGCTGTTTCCACCGCGTGGAAAGAAATGGTCCGCGTCGGCGCCCACGATGTGCCGGTCATCGTTGAATCGGGCCAGGTGATTGAAACCCATCATATCGCGCTGCTGATCGCCGTCGGTGCCAGCGCCGTCTTCCCGTATCTTGCGATGGAGCTGTCGGAAAATCTGAAACCGGGCGGCGCGGTAAGTTATCGTGTTGCGGTCGAAGCCGGGCTGCGCAAAGTGCTCGCGCGCATGGGCATTTCCACCGTCGCAAGCTATCGCAATAGCCAGCTGTTCGAAACCGTCGGCCTCGACGAAGAAATTTGCGAGGAATTTTTCGAAGATGCAGCGGCGAGTCTCGGCGGCCGAAGCCTCGACGACATTCTCGAAACCAGCATCCACGCGCACGTGCGCGCGTTCGCCGCGAGCGACGCTCCGATGCAGGATGCCGGGCTCTACCGTTTCCGTCACGCCGGAGAGAAACATTCCACTTCGCCAGAGCTCGTGCGCCGCATGCACGCGTATCTGAAATCGCCGACGCCGGAAAAATATGCCGCGTATTCCGAGCTGGCAGATAGCCGCGACGCGGTTTCTGTCCGCGATCAGCTCGAATTCACGCCAGGTTCTCCCATCGCTCTGGACGAAGTCGAACCCGAAAGCGCGATTCTCGCTCGTTTCTGCGCGCAGGCCATGTCTTTGGGCGCGCTCAGCCCTGAAGCGCATCGCACTCTCGCGATTGCCATGAATCGCCTCGGCGCGCGCAGCAATACCGGAGAAGGCGGCGAAGATCCCAGCGTATATCGCTTCGACCCGGAAGCGGCCAATCGCGTCAAGCAAGTTGCTTCCGCGCGTTTTGGCGTGACCGCCGAATATCTGGCGCGGGCCGACGAACTCGAAATCAAAATGGCGCAAGGCTCGAAGCCCGGAGAGGGCGGCCAGCTTCCGGCCATAAAGGTAAATTCCTACATTGCGCGCCTGCGCCACGCGGTTCCGGGCATGTCGCTGATTTCGCCGCCGCCGCATCACGATATTTACAGCATCGAAGATCTAGCGCAGCTGATTTACGACCTGCGCTCGGTGAATCCAGTCGCACGAATCGGCGTGAAGCTGGTTTCCGGCGCGGGCGTGGGCATCATCGCCGCGGGTGTCGCGAAAGCTGGCGCCGACGTGATCACCATCGCCGGATTCGACGGTGGCACCGGCGCTTCGCCGCTCACTTCGATCAAAAATACCGGCCTGCCCTGGGAAATCGGCCTGCGCGCCGCGCATTCCGCACTGGTACGTTCCGGTTTCCGCGATCGAGTGCGTCTGCGCGTGGACGGCGGATTTAAATTTGGCCGCGATGTCGTGATTGCCGCGTTACTCGGGGCTGATGAATTTGGCTTCGGCACCGCGACGCTGCTTGCAATTGGCTGCGTGATGGCGCGGCAATGCCACCTGAATACCTGTCCTGTGGGCATCGCCACGCAAGACGAAAAGCTGCGGGCGCGTTTCACCGGCAATCCGGAGATGGTGATGGATTATTTCCGCGGCGTGGCCGGAGAAGTTCGCGAACGCATGGCGGCGCTGGGAATTCGTGCGCTGAACGAAGTCGTCGGCTCGGTGGAAAGATTACGGCCGCGCAACGAATCGGCGTCGCACTCGATCGCCGGATTGCTGCAGCCGTCAACCAACGCCGCGCAACAATCCACGAACGATTTGCCGCTCGAAATCCATCTGCCCGAAACTGCGAAGGACATTCGCCGCAAACTGCTGCGCGGCGTGGACGGCCTGAAAACTTTCCCGTTTGTCCATCATTCGCTTTCCATTTCAAATTCCGACCGCAGCGTCGGCGCGCACCTCAGCGGCCACATCCTGCGCAAGACGAATTTCGACGGCCTGGAAGGGAAGAGCATTCGCTGCGAATTTCGCGGCTCTGCGGGACAAAGTTTCGGCGCATTCTTAGTCCCCGGCATTCGTTTCCGGCTGGTTGGTGACGCCAATGATTACGTCGGCAAAGGCCTCAGCGGCGGCACCATCGCCATCACCGCTGGCGCTGCGGCGTCCAAACGCGGCGATGTGCTAGCGGGCAACACAGTTCTCTACGGCGCCACCGGCGGAAAACTTTTTATCGCCGGACGCGTTGGCGAACGCTTTGCCGTGCGCAATAGCGGCGCGCTCGCCATCATCGAAGGCGCCGGCCACCACGGTTGCGAATACATGACTGCGGGGATCGCCGTAATTCTTGGCCCCGCAGGCATGAATCTTGGCTCCGGAATGACCGGTGGGCTTGCCTACATTCTTCGCGACGCGCTCACCGGCGACAATTGCAACCACGAATTCGTGCGTTGCGCCGAAATCGGCGACGGCGTCGGCGACCAGGAAGAGGGCTGGCTGCGCCTGTTGCTGCAGGAACATTTCCGTCTCACCGGCAGCCAACGCGCGCGGCGCTTACTGCAATCCACTCACTCGCTGCCGTTGGCGCGACTGGAGCCCGTGCACTTGCCATGTTCGATTGCCGACACCTGGGCGCCATTCCTCACGCGCCCGGCAATTCAACAAGATGATGCGGAGGTTTCCGAAGTGGTCCGCGCGCTGCCGCTGGAAAAAGAAAACATGCGCCAGACGAGCGAATCGGCCTGCTGAATCACTTTGCGCGCGGGAAAAATCGCTTGACGCTCCCCGCGTCTGTCGCATACTTCACGGAAATATTTTGCGGTAGCAACTCGCAGCGAACGATGGCTGACGCAGAGGAGGCAAGCGCGATGCTCCCCACTGAATTCCCGAGAGCGTTCCGCGTAGGCGTCGCCGGCCCGGTCGGCTCCGGCAAGACGGCGCTCGTTGATCAACTCACCCGCCAGTTTTGGCCGCGCATCAATCTCGCCGTCGTCACCAACGACATTTACACCAAGGAAGACGCCGAATTTCTGGTGCGCCGGGGAGTGCTGCCCGCCGAACGCATTCGCGGTGTGGAAACCGGCGCGTGTCCGCACGCCGCGATTCGCGAAGACGCGTCCATGAATTTGCAGGCGATTGCGGAACTGGAAGACGCACTGCCGGGCCTCGCGCTGATTTTTGTCGAGAGCGGCGGAGACAATCTTGCGGCCGCATTCAGCCCGGAACTGGTGGACATCTGGATTTACGTGATCGATGTGGCCGAGGGGGATAAAATCCCGCGCAAAGGCGGCCCCGGCATCATGCGCTCCGATCTGCTGGTCATTAATAAGATCGATCTGGCGCCGTATGTCGGCGCTTCGCTGGACGTGATGGATGGCGATTCGCGACGCATGCGCGGCGAGCGGCCATTTATTTTTACAAACTTGCGCGATGGCGTGGGGCTCGACCGTGTGGTGGGTTGGCTCGAGGAAAAACTCAACGATCCCGCCGAGGCGCGACGCACGTTGATTGACGCGCACGCACCTTACTCGGCGCATCGTCACAATCACAGTCACGATCACGGTCACAGCCACACACATGACGACGGACACAACCATGCGCACGGCGCGGGCAATGATTAAGGTCACAGACGCGCGCGCGAACATTCGCCCGCGGCGGGAGGAATCGTGAATATGGAACGCGATTGGGAGAACGAGGCGCTCGCGCGGGCTGACGATCTGGCCGATCTCCGCCTGCTGCACTTGGCCGATAGCGCTCTGCCCATTGGAGCGCTGGCACATTCTTTCGGCCTGGAATCGCTCACCTCTTGCGGGATGCTCACGACGCGTGATCTGCCCGATTTTCTGCAGACGTATCTGCAAGAAGCCGGAACGATGGAAGCGGTTTTCTGCAGAGCGGCATTTCGCCTGCCTGCCGCCGCCACTTCGGAAATAGATTTCGCGGCGCGCTGGCTGCAACTCAACAATCAATTAAGCGCGCGCAAGCCAGCCCGTGAAAGCCGCGCAGGCAGCGCGTCGCTCGGCCGGAATTTTCTGCAAGTGACGCTGAACCTCGCCGACCTTCTGCTCGCTCGCGCGGCCCTTGATGCTTCGAAACGCTCGGCGCGCCTTTTACATCACAGCACCGCGTTCGGCTTGGCATGCAGCCTATTCGGCTTCGACGAAGATCGCGTGGTACTGGTCTATCTCCATCAATCCGTTGCGAGCCTGGTGTCGTCCTGCCAGCGCCTGTTGCCGCTAGGGCAATCCGAGGCCGCCCGAATTTTGTGGAATTTGAAGCCGGCAATCATTGATGCAGCCAATCGCAGTGCCGCATGCGCGCTCGATGATGCACACTGCTTCATGCCACTGCTCGATTGGGGCGCGATGGAGCATCCCGCGCTCAGTACGCGACTTTTTATAAGTTAAGCCGTCATCCGTTGATGGCGTTTGCAACCAATATGGCCTCCGTCGCACAAAACGCGCCTGCAATCAGCCCGGAACTTTGCGCGCAGCCGCGGCTCGAAGCGTCCCTCACACTCGATTTCGCGCGCGATGAGGTCGCCGGGCACACCGTGCTCGCCGCCAGCCGCCAGGAACCTCCGCTGAAAGTTGTCCGCGCGTTCGCAGTGCAGGATGGTGCGGCGCTCGCTCACCTGCACAATGTTTCCGGTGGATTGCTCGGCGGTGATCGACTCGCACTAAAGGTAAACGTCGGCGTACGCGCGTGCGTGCAATTGACCACCACCGGCGCCACGCGCATTTACCGCCCGCGCCGCGAGGCCCTGCCGGCGACGCAAACCAATGAATTCACGGTGAACGAGGACGCGCTGTTGGAATACGTCCCGGATGCGATCATCCCATACGCCGGCGCGCGATTCTCGCAGACAACCACCATTCACCTCGCACAAGGCGCAGGAATCTTCTGGCGGGAAATTCTCACGCCGGGGCGCGAAGCGGGCGGCGAATCATTCGCGTACGATTCGGTGGAAATGAAAGCAGACGTCATCGCGCTCGGCCAAACAATCGCCAGCGAACGCGTGCGCATCGAGCCGCGCGAGCGCTCGACGCAATCTTGCGGCCGCCTTGGTCCCTATCGCACCTGCGCGACGTTTTGCATCGCGCACGTGGGTCGCAGCGTCGCGGATTGGCTCGCGCTGGAACAGGAGCTTAGCGAACAAGCGCTGCCACTCACTCAACACGGAGAAACCTTGTGGGCAGTCAGCGCGCTCCCGGCGCACGGCGTCATGGTGCGCTGTGTCGCCGTTCACTGCCGCCGTGTGCTTCCTGGGCTGCAAACTCTGTGGCAAACCGCGAAGCGACGATTGTATGGCTGTGACGCAGTGCCGCCCAGAAAAGTGAATTGAGCCTTGCGCAAGCATCAGTAATGCGAAATATTGCAGCACTATTCAATCGGGAGCAACGCATTGCATCTAACCCCGCGTGAACAGGAGAAATTACTGATCGTCGTCGCAGCGGACGTGGCCCGCCGCAGGCAAGCTCGCGGTCTGAAGCTGAATTACGTGGAAGCGGTCGCGATTCTTTCCGCTGAAATCATGGAAGCCGCGCGCGATGGAAAAAGCGTCGTCGACATCATGAGCTTCGGCGCGACAATTCTAAAGCGCGACGACGTAATGGAAGGCGTGGCGGAAATGATTCACGAAGTACAAGTGGAAGCTACCTTCCCCGACGGCACTAAACTCGTCACCATTCACGATCCAATTCACTGACTTATGCTGCGGCCGGGAGCACGCCAATGAAACCGGGTGAATATTTTCTGAACGAAGCTGCCGGGCCCATCGAAGCAAACGCCGGGCGCGAATCAACGCGCGTCATCGTGCGCAACGCAGGCGACCGTCCGGTCCAGGTAGGCAGCCACTTCCATTTCTTCGAAACCAATCGCGAGCTCGAATTCGATCGCGCGGCCGCCTACGGCATGCGCCTGAATATTCCCGCCGGCACAGCCGTGCGTTTCGAGCCGGGAGAAGAAAAAGAAATCGAGCTGACTCCGTTCGGCGGCCGCCGCGTAATGCAGGGCTGCAACGCGTTAGTCGAAGGCCCACTCGACGCCGAAGGCGCACGTAACAACGCTCTCGCCCGCGCGCAAAAAGCCGAATTCCGCACCAGCCGCACCAGCTCCACAGCGCCAGGCAAGCTCCCATGAGCCTGAAAATCCCGCGCCGCACCTACGCCGAGCTATACGGCGCCACAACAGGCGACCGGATCCGCCTCGCAGACACCGAGCTCATAGTCGAAATCGAAAAGGACTTCACGAACTACGGCGACGAGATCACTTTCGGCGGCGGAAAAGTAATTCGCGACGGCATGGGTCAGAGCGCCAGTGCCGTCAGAGAACGCGAGCACGGTGCGCTAGACCTGGTGATCACGAACGCCGTGATCCTCGATCACTGGGGCATCGTGAAAGCGGACGTCGGCGTAAAGAACGGCCGCATCGTAAAAGTCGGCAAAGCCGGAAATCCGGACACAATGGAAGGCGTTGATCCCGATCTGGTCGTTGGAGCCTCTACCGAAGTGATTGCCGGAGAAAACCTGATCCTCACCGCGGGCGGCGTGGATAGCCACATCCACTTCATCTCACCGCAGCAAATTTACGAAGCGCTCTCGAACGGCATCACCACCATGATCGGTGGCGGCACCGGCCCGGCCACCGGCACAGCAGCGACTACGTGCACTCCCGGCGCGTGGAATCTCGCCCGCATGTTTCAAGCCGCCGAAGCATGGCCCATGAATTTTGGCTTCCTCGGCAAGGGAAATAGCGCCACAGCCGCGCCGCTAATCGAACAAATCGAAGCTGGCGCTTGCGGCCTGAAATTGCACGAAGACTGGGGCACCACGCCCGCGGCGATTGACGCCTGCCTGAAAGTAGCCGACGAATTCGACGTACAGGCTGCCATCCACACCGATACGATCAACGAAGCCGGATTCCTGCAAGCCACCGTGGCCGCCATCGCCGGACGCGCCATCCACACCTATCACACCGAAGGCGCCGGAGGCGGGCACGCGCCAGACATCATCCGCATCGCGTCGTTCCCGAATGTTCTGCCGTCGTCGACCAATCCCACGCGCCCCTACACGGTGAACACCGTCGCGGAGCATCTGGACATGCTGATGGTGTGCCATCACCTGAACCCGCAGGTTCCGGAGGACGTCGCGTTCGCCGAAAGCCGCATCAGGCCGGAGACAATTGCCGCCGAAGATATTCTGCACGACCTGGGCGTAATCAGCATGCTCTCCAGCGATTCGCAAGCAATGGGCCGCGTCGGCGAAGTAGTGACGCGCACCTGGCAAACCGCGCACAAAATGAAAGTGCAACGCGGCCCGCTCGCGGCAATCCATTCCGGCTCGTTGCCCGGCGATTCCAAAGGCAACGACAATTCCCGCGCCAAGCGTTACGTCGCGAAGTACACCATCAATCCTGCGATCACCCACGGCATGGCTGCGGAAATCGGCTCGATCGAACCAGGAAAGTTAGCGGACCTGGTCCTGTGGAAGCCGGCCTTCTTCGGCGTAAAGCCGGAAATGATCGTGAAAGGCGGCTTCATCGCCTGGAGCGCCATGGGCGATCCGAACGCCTCGATACCCACGCCGCAACCGGTGATGTATCGTCCGATGTTCGGCAGCTTCGGCGCGGCGATCGCCCCCACCAGCATCACGTTTATCTCAGAAGCGTCACTCAACGCCGGCGTGTCGCAGAGGCTCGGCCTCAAAAAGTTGGTAGCTCCTGTGCGAAATTGCCGCCGCATCGGCAAGAAGGACATGATCCACAACAGCGCCACGCCCAACATCGAAGTGGACCCCGAAACCTACGAAGTGCGCGTGGATGGCGCACTAATTACCTGCGAACCCGCGCGCGTTCTGCCTCTCTGCCAACGCTATTTCCTGTTCTGAGCCCACCAGCCGTCGCAGCCGTCGCGCCAGCCCGAAGATTTCCGCCTCGCAACCCGCACGCCCCCGCGTTTCGCGCTTCGCCACGCGCTAAAGCAGCGCCGAAAATTACTCCAACGAGCAATGTACCCACTCAACAGCGTTAACCGTTTAGCACGCGGCCCGGATATTAGGATTGAGCGCACCCCCTATGCCAATTAGGTTAACACTGGGCGTTGTACCGTTAACTGGAAAGCAACTACAAATCTAGGATTTAGGCGGTTTTATGGCGGTCTGGGGAGATTTGGCGGCGGCACGCGTGCGCCGCAGTTCAAACGTCGTCTCGCGTGTAGTGGCCGACGAGGCGATTGTGGTTCCCATCCGCCGAGGCGCGGCCGACCTGGATTCCATCTACACCTTTAATGAATCCGGCACGAAGCTCTGGTCCATGATCGAAACCGGCCTGGACGCCGCCGCACTGGCCTCCTATCTTCAAGCAGAATATGGGCTTACTCAGGCCGAGGCCCTGGCGGACGCGGAAGCTTTTGTAAGAGACCTGACTCAGGAGGGTTTGGTCGAGCCTGCTTAACCTGCAGGCATCAGCCCGGCTAGGCGGCCGGGCACTCGGGAATGAACGAGACAACCTACTCCGCATTCAGCATGGGCGTGCATCAACGCACGTCCGGCAAGCGCTTGCCGATGGAAGTGTCCATCGAAGTCACGCGCCGTTGTCCATTGGAATGCCTGCACTGCTATAACAATCTTCCCATGGCGGATCGCGCCGCCCGCAATCGCGAGCTTTCCCTCGAAGAACATCGCCGCCTGCTTGACCAAATCGCCGACGCCGGTTGTTTCTGGATCCTGTTTACCGGCGGCGAAATTTTCGCGCGCGCCGATTTTCTGGACATCTATTCTTACGCCAAATCCAAGGGCTTCCTGATCACCCTCTTCACCAATGGCACCATGATCACGGAACGCATCGCCGATTTTCTCGCTGAATACCGGCCCTTCGCGATCGAAATCACCCTCTATGGAGCCACGCGTAAGACCTACGACGCGCTCACGCAAATTCCCGGCTCCTATGACCGCTGCATCCGCGGCATCCGCCTGCTGGTCGACCGCAAGCTGCCGCTGAAACTCAAGACTGTTCCCACGACCATCAATCGCCATGAGGTGTACGAAATGCAGCGCTTGGCCCAGCAGGATTTTGGCGTGGATTTCAAATTCGATCCGCTGGTGAATCCGCGCATTGATTGCTCGCAAAGCCCGGTGGAAGTGCGGCTCACTCCAGAAGACGCCGTGGCGCTGGATTTGCACGACGCCCGTCGCCGCGCCGAAGCTCTAAAACTGATCGAACGCGATAGGGCGCTGCCCGCCGCTGCTTTCGCTTCGGAAAATATTTATCAATGCGGCGGCGGCCTCAATTCCTGCGCCATTGATCCCTACGGCCAGATCAGCATCTGCGTGCTTTCACATCAGGAAAGCTATGACTGGCGCTCCGGCAGCTTCATCGCCGGCTGGGATGATTTCCTCGGCCGCGTCCGTAGCACGAAAAAGACGCGCCAGAGCAAGTGCGACGCCTGCCGCATCAAGAATCTCTGCGGCATGTGCCCCGCGAATGGCGAGTTGGAAAAGGGCGACGCCGAATCTCCCGTGGAATTCTTGTGCGAAGTGGCGCATCTGCGCGCCATGGCCCTCGGCGCGGAAATTCCCGCGCACGGCGAGTGCGAATGTTGCGCCGGCGGGAGCGCACACGAAAAATTATTGCAATCGGCAGAGCGCATTCGTAAGGGAGAAGTGGACGTCGGTTCCTGGACGCCCATGCCTTCCGCCGCGACGCTGCCGATTTTGCAACCGAGCTCCGGCTGCGGCAGTGGCAGCGGCTGTGGTTCTTGTGGAGCCCACGCATGAGCAGTGAAGCACCCATGACCGGTCAGAATCAAAATTCGCCGCACGGCTCGAAGCCGTATGAGGCTCCGAAAATCATTCGCGTCAGTCTGCGGCCGGACGAAGCAGTCCTCGGTCATTGCAAGGTGCCGTCGTCTGCCGGACCCGCTGGCACCGGCTGCAGCATCGCCCTGGGCGGTTGCACGACCCCCGGATCCTGACGTGAGAACTATGAACTTACTAACGCCATCGCAACCACTGTGCTCCAACGTCGCGTCGCGACGAATCGCGGCGCGCATCGGCGGCATTTCGCTCGGCGCAACGTCTGCGGCGGACGGTCCCGTGCTGCTGGCGGACGCGCAACTCAGGGATTTTGTAATCTCGGACTCAATCTGCGACCTGGAATTCTCTGCGGCATACGGCGGCCGCTTCGATTCTTGCCCAGGGGAATTAGTTTTCGATTCCCGCGGATTGTGGAAATTGTTCCGCAACCCGGACGGCTTGTGCTTTCGCTTCACCACTGACTTCATCGGCACGCTGCCTTACAAACAAGCCCTCGTCGCGCCCGATTTCAAATCGGGCCGCATCGAGATGTCCCGCGAATACTTCGCAGCCGATGAACCCGTGAATCCGCTGGAATATCCGCTCGATGAACTTCTCTGGATGCATCGTCTCACTCTGGGTGAAGGCGTGGAAGTCCACGGCTGTGGTGTGATCGCTCCCGATGGACGCGGCCTGCTTCTCACCGGCCACTCCGGCGCGGGCAAGAGCACGTCCTCGCGCCTGTGGTCGCGACACGACGACGCGCGCGTGCTGAGCGATGACCGCATCATCCTGCGCCGCGAGCGCGGCCGCATCTGGATGTACGGCACGCCGTGGCACGGCGATGCGGGAATCGCCGAGGCCGATCGCGCGCCGCTGGATGCAGTCTATATTCTCACCCACGGCCAGCGAAACGAAATGCGGCCGCTCAGCCGCACCACAGCGTCCGCGGAACTCTTCGCGCGCAGTTTCGTGCCGCATCACTCGAGCGATGCGATCACTTTCGTTCTGGAATTCTTCAGCAAGGTTACCGACTGCGTGCCTTGCTCCGAATTTTCGTTTGTTCCGGATTTCACCGCTGTGGAGGCCCTGCTCAGTGAAGACGTCGGCAAAATTATCGCGGCGTGATACGTCGCAATTCGCGATGCTGTGCGAAGCGGCGCTGCAGCGCGGCTTGCAGGTGCGTTTTCTCGCGCATGGGCAGAGCATGAAGCCCAACGTCCTGAACGGCGATGCGGTCATCGCTGAGCCCGTCGCCGCAAGCGAACTGCGCCGCGGAGACATCGCGCTCACGCTCGGCGCGCACGGCGTGCTGTTGCATCGTGTGGTCGGCCTCGACCCGAAAACAAATAGAATCGTCACCCGCGGAGACGCCGGCCAGCAGGACGACACTCCCGCCGCCCTGGTTCTCGGCCGGGCCGTCTGTCTGGAGCGCGACGGCAAGAGAATTTCGCTCCAGACTCCCGGCACAAAACTGCTGCACGCTATCCGTAGGCACTATCGCCGTGCCATCCAAGCGAGTACACGTAGAGTGCAACGATTCCGCGGCGTCCTCGGACCCTGCACTGTCGTTCTGCTGGCGACGCTGCTGCACTGCGCTCCAGTTTCCGCGCAAGCAGTTACGATCACGAACACGGCGGTGCCCACAACGGTCGCGCCTGGCGGAACCATCACTTATACCCAGGTGCTCGCGAACAACAGCGGCGTCGCCATCACCAAGCCGCTAACTACCACGCAGAATCTTCCGGCCAACACCACGTTTGTTTCGGCGGGAAAAACTGCCGGCAATCAGACTTGGACCTGCACCAACACTGCCGGCGTGATCACCTGCAATGACACTAGCGCAGCTACTTACAAAAACGGTGATACAACCACGTTTGCGATCGTGGTCACCGTGAATGCCGCGACGGCGAATGGTACGGTGATCTCAGACTCCGTCAGCGCGGCGGGAGCCAACACCGCCACCGTGACTGCAAACGCAAACGTCACGGTCCAGACTCCGGACCTGGCCGCGAGCGAAACGGTCGCTCCCAATCCAGCCGCCACCGGCGCGAACATCACCTACACCGAAACCGTAACCAACAACAGCACCACCACCGCAGCCGTCGGCGCAACCCTCACGCAAACGACCCCGGCCAATACCACTTTTGTTTCCGCCACTCCGCCCGGCACATGGACCTGCGGCACTACTCCGGCGGCTGGCGGGACGGGAACAATTATCTGCACGGCCAACGGCACTTTCGCTGCAGCAACAGCGGTGAATATCTCGATCGTAGTGGCCGTGAATCCCGGCGCTACGGGCGGCACCACCATCACGAATTCGATCACCGTCAGCGAAACCGGAACGGATCCGGTCCCTGGAAACAACACCGCTACGATCTCCACCACCGTGCAAGGCGCGGATCTTGCTATGACGCAAGTTGCCTCGGCACCCGCTGTGGCGCCCGGCACAACCATCACCTACACCGAAACAGTCACTAACAATGGCCCGAACGCAGCCACTGGTGGGGTCCTGTATCAGCAAACGCCGCCGAATACCACCTTCTCTTCGATGACGCCGCCCACAGGATGGACCTGCGGCACGACGCCGGCAGCTGGTGGTACCGGAGAGGTACTTTGCTCAGCCACTGGCACGGTGGGCGCCAACACCATCAGCGGATCGTTCACTTACGTCGTCACGGTCGCCGCCTCCACCGCGGCCGGCACCACCATCGTCAATTCCGCTGACGTGACTTCGCAAACCACCGATCCCGTTTCATCCAACAACACCACGTCCACATCCGTCCTGGTGGAAATCACCGGCAATTCGGACCTGGCAATTTCCATGACCGCCGCGCCTACGCCGGTGTTCGTCTCTTCGGCGCTCTCTTACACCATTCAAGTTACGAATCTCGGCCTCGCGTCCGCCGCAGGAGTAACTGTCGTTGATACGGTGCCGGCCACACTCGTAAGCCCAACGGCAACCGCCTCACAGGGAACTTGCGGGGCGGTAACCCTTGGCACGATCACCTGCACTCTCGGCACCGTCGCGTACCCGCTCGCGGCGCCTAGCACCATCACAGTCAGCGGGACCGCCCCAGCGACCGGAAGCCCGCTCACGAACAAAGCTGTGGTCAACACCACCAGCACGGATCCCGTCGCGACAAACAACACCGTGACGGTCGTCACCGTGGTGCAGCCGCTCGTCTGCGCTATGCCCGGCAAGGACGGCGCGGGCGGAACGCTCAGCGGAGTCGTCAACGCATACTATCCTCCAGCCGCGGGAACCGTAGCCGCAGGTGCGACCTCGATCACTTTAGGCGCTGCCGCAGCTGCTCCTGCTGCGCAAACTCCCATTGCTGTCGGCGATTTGCTGCTCGTAATCCAGACGCAGGGCGCGCAAATCAATTCCACGAACACCAGTTCCTACGGCGACGGCGTTCCCGGCGATCCCGCGTCCGGTTCCACCAGCCTCGGCACCTCTGGGCAGTTCGAATTTGTCACCGCCACCGCTGCAGTCCCGGTCGCTGGAGGTACGCTCCCATTTACCGGCACCGGCTCGGGCGGCGGGCTCCTGAATTCTTACACCAGCGCCGCGGCTACCGCCACGCAGGGAATTCAGACGTATCAAGTGATTCGCGTTCCGCAGTACACCACCGCGACCTTTAGCAGCACTCTCGCTGCGCTGCCGTGGAACGGAGCGGTCGGAGGCGTGCTCGCGCTCGATGTTGCCTCACAGGTTACTCTCGCCGGTACCGTGAGCCTCGATGGCACAGGCTTCCGCGGCGGCGGCGGTCGGATTCTGGGTGGCGCGGCTGGCACGCTTGCAACGGACGTCGTCACGTTATCCACTCAAGCCACCAACGGCTCGAAAGGTGAAGGCATCGCCGGAACGCCGCACTACATCGCACCGGCCATCAGCACCATCTCTCCGGCAACCACCGCGGTAAGTACGGGCCAGGCGGTTGTCGAAGGTCTACCGAACGGCAGCTACGCGCGCGGCGCTCCGGGCAACGCAGCCGGCGGTTCAACCGACGCCAACCCCACCGCAAACAATCAGAACAGCGGCGGCGGCGCCGGTGGAAACGGCGGCACTGGCGGCACAGGCGGTTTTGGTTGGCAGAGCGCCGGCGTCGTCGGAGGCTTCGGCGGCCAGACGTTCCCCGCCAGCACTAGCGCCATCGTCATGGGCGGCGGAGGCGGCGCGGGAACCACCAACGACGGTTCGTACTGGAATCCGACCACGAATACGGGCAACGCCGACTGCGGCGCAAACTGCACCGGCATCTACAGCAGCGGAACGGCCGGCGGCGGAATCGTAATTATTCACACCGGTTCCGTCGCGGGCACCGGAACAATCTCCGCCAACGGCGTGGCCGCTCTCGAAACCGAAAACGACGGCGGCGGTGGCGGTGGCGCCGGCGGTTCAATTTTGGTATTTGCGAATAACGGTTCTCTCTCCGGCCTCACAGCTAGCGCCGCAGGCGGCAATGGCGGCATCACGTGGCCTGCGGATCCGCCAGGAACTCCGTTCCCTGGAAATCGGCACGGCCCGGGAGGCGGTGGTGGCGGCGGCGTGATTCTTGCATCGGCCGCCCCCGGGACTGCCAACGTCAATGGCGGCATTCCTGGCTGGTCCACCCTCGCCGACGATCCCTATGGGGCCACGGTCGGGCAAGCCGGATTCGTCAGCTCCGGATTGTCCATCACCGAAACTCCTGGAACGCAGTCAGGCGCCTATTGCGCCGGCGCGGATCTCGCGGTAACGAATTCCGGCACGCCCAACGTCGTCGTGCCCGGAAACAACATTACCTACACGCAAACGGTCACCAACAACGGCCCGCAGGATGCCGTCAACGCCACATTCGTCGAAGCGGTTCCCGGCAACACCACATTTCAATCGCTAGTAATCGCTCCGGGGTGGTCGTGCACCATGCCGGCCGTGGGCAGCGCCGGAAATACCGGCTGCACGGATCCCGACGTCGCGAATGCCGCCGTTGGCACCTTCACGTTGGTCGTTCAAGTGATCCCCGGCACCGTGAGCGGCACGCAAATTCTGGACACGGCCTCGGTTTCATCCGGTACCAACGATCCGAATCTCGTGAATAACACCGCGAGCGTCCTGACCGTGGTAGGCTCCGCGACCAGCGCCAATATCGCTGTCACCAAAACCGCCTCGCCGAATCCCGTGCAGGCCGGCAACAACATCACCTACACCATCGTCGTGAAAAACAATGGTCCGGCCGCTGCCACCGCCGTCACTTTCACTGACGCGATCCCGGCGCACACCACTTTCGTTTCGTTGGCCCAGACAGGCACCGCATGGGTTTGCCCCGCTCCCGGCGCTTCCGTCAGTTGCACCATCGCGTCGTTCCCGTCGGGAGGCAACACCACCTTCACTCTGGTGGTCACAGTAGCGGCAGGCACCGCGTCCGGCACGGTGATCACCAACACCGCGAGCACTTCTACCTCGACGCCCGATCCGAATCCCTCGAGCAACAGCTCGACCGTGAACGTTACTGTAGCGGCCGCGGGTCAATATGATTTGAGCGTCACCAGCTCCGCGTCGCCGAATCCCGTCACGCCCAGCAACAACATCACCTTCTTGCTGAATTTCGCGAACAACGGTCCCAACTCCGTCAGCAACGTGGTCTTCAGCGACACGGTCCCGGCCAACACCACTTTCGTTTCGCTCACGCTTCCTGCCGGCGTGACTTGCCCCACGCTTCCGGCAGTCGGCGGCACGGGCGCAATCAGTTGCTGCCCCGGCACCGGAGGAGTTTGCTCGGGCGTCGCAATTCCGTCCGGGAGCACCGCGCAACTTCCGCTAGTTGTGAAAGTGAATGCCAGCGCCGCGTCCGGCACCGTGATCTCGAACACCGCGAACATCGGTCCGACCACGAATGACGTCAACGTCGCGAATAATACGTCCACCGCCACCACCATCGTCGCGTCGCCCACCCAAGCGGACGTCGCCATCGTAAAGAGCGCTGCGCCCCAGCCCGTGGATCAAGGCGCGACTCTCACGTACACGCTGCAAGTCACGAACAACGGCCCGGCCGTCGCGCAAAATGTGAACGTTTTCGATCCGCTGCCCAGCCAGGTATCGTTCGTTTCCGTATCCACCACGCAAGGCACCTGCACGCAGAGTGCCGGCACAGTCAGTTGCAGCTTGGGTTCGGTCAGCGTCGGCGGTTTGGTGACCATCACCATCAGTACCACGGCCGTGACGTTCAGTTCGTCGTCGCTGGTGGTCAACACCGCCAGTGTGGGTTCTTCGACCAGCGATCCAAACTCGTCGAACAATATGTCTTCCGTGATTTCGACGATTCAGGCGCCCACCGCCGTACAGCTTTCGTCTTTCCGCGCGCAGAACCGTTCAGGCGGCGGCGTGCTGCTCGAATGGCGCACGCGTGAAGAAGTCCGCAATCTCGGTTTCCACGTCTATCGTGAAGACGCGCGGGGCCGGCATCAGCTCGATCCTTCGCTGATCGCCGGTGGTGCACTGCTGTTGCGCGGAGGCCAGCCGCAACATCCCGCGCGCACCTATCGATGGTTTGATCCGCAGGGCGGCCCTGGCGCCTCCTATGTGCTTGAAGACGTGGACCTCAGCGGCGTCCACAACACCCATGGACCGGTCAGTCCTGATTCCACCGCTTCTGAGACGGTTCCGATGTCGCAGGCGACGCTGCTGAATCAGCTTTCGAATTCGTTGCCGTCAGCGCCGACGTCGCCGTGGCGTCCTGGCGCGCCGCTGCCACCATCGGTTCCGTCGTCCGCTGCGGAAGTTTCCAGCGCTTATCTCGACACCCTGCCGGCGGCAAAAATTTCCGTGACCGCGGAAGGTTGGTACGTAGTCACGCGCGCGCAACTCCTCGCCGCGGGCTTTGATCCCGGCTCCGACGCGCGCTCGCTGCAACTCTTTGCGGAAGGCGTCGAGCAGCCCATCGCCATCCTCGGCCAACAAGGCGCGTCTCTCGGCAGCAACGGCGCCATCGCGTTCTATGGCACAGCGATTGACACGCCATTCTCCGGTACGCGCGTCTATTGGCTGGTGCGCGGTTCACAGTCCGGCAAGCGCATCTCTGTTTCTGCCTCGGCAGGTTCTGGTGCATCCAGCGTGCAGAGTTTCTTGTCTTCCGTCACCTTGGAACAACGCACCACCTATTTCGCCGCGCTGCTGAACGGTCCGAACGCAGACAACTTCTTCGGCGCGCTGGTTACCACCGAGCCTTTGGATCAGGATCTCGCAATTCAGAATTACGATCCGTCTTCCAGCCTACCCGCGCAAGTCACTATTACTCTGCAGGGGGTCATCGCCGGCCAGCCGCACAGCGTCAACGCGACGGTGAATGGTTCATCCGTGGGCGTTCTGGATTTCGACGGCCAGGCGAATTTCTCCAGCACCTTCCCGATCGAGCAGGGCGTGCTGCAAAATGGCACCAACACCGTAACCCTCACCGCGCTCAACGGTGAAAATGACACCAGCCTGGTGCAATCCATCGTCCTGAATTTCCCGCACACCTACACCGCGGATTCCGATTGGCTTCGCGCCGCTGCTCCCGCGGGCGCGCGCGTAAAAATTAGCGGATTCTCCAGCTCGCAGATTCAGGCATACGACATCTCCGACCCGCTCAGTATCGTCCAGCTCGCCGGACCCATCACTTTCGACAATACGGGCTCAAGCATCAACATCACCGTTCCCGGCGCGCCATCCAGCGCCACGCCGCACACGCTGATCGCTTTCGCCGCGGACCAGATATCATCGCCTAGCGCGATCACTTACCATCCGCAGGATTCGCTCGAGCAACAACGTTCAGGCTCCGACATCGTTTTTATCACCTATCCGGATTTTGCGTCCACGCTCGCTCCGCTAGTCAGCCTGCGCAAATCGCAGCAGCACGAAGTTACAGTGGTCACCACGGACCAGCTCTTCGACGCCTTCAACTACGGCGAACGCAGCCCCTTCGCGTTGCAGAATTACTTGCAGTTCGCATCAACCCAGTGGCGCGAAAAGCCGCAATCCGTCCTGCTCCTCGGCGATGCGTCTTTCGATCCGCGCGATTATCTTGGCCTCGGCGCTTTCGATTTCGTACCCACGCGCATCATCGAAACGGCCGCGTTGAAAACGGCCTCCGACGATTGGCTCAGCGATTTCCAGGGCAGCGGTTTCGCCACCATTCCCACCGGACGCATTCCCGCGCGCACCGCTGCCGACGCGACTCTGGTGATTTCCAAAATTGTGAATTACGAACGTGGCGCGTCGCAGGGCGCCTGGACCCAGCAAGCCCTGGTGGTCGCGGACCAGAACGTCGGCGTGGACTTCTCCAGCGAAGCAGAAACGGCCGCCACGCTGCTACCGCCTTCGCTGGTCACCACCAAAATTCTGGCGGACGGCGAACCCACTGCCGCCGTGACGCAGCAAATCATCGGAGTCATCAACAACGGCACCTTGCTCGTCAACTACACCGGCCACGGCTCCGAGCAGCAGTGGTCCTTCTCCGACTTGCTCGATAACAATTCCGTGGCCACGCTGAGCAATGGCGGACGCTTGCCCGTCTTCCTGCTGATGGATTGCCTGAACGGTTTCTTCCACGACGTTTACGCCGAGAGCCTTTCCGCCGCGCTGCTGCTGGCGCCCAATGGCGGCGCCGTAGCCGTCTGGGCCTCGTCCGGATTCACCACCGCGCCGCCGCAAGCCGCGATGGACCAGGCTCTATTGCGCACGCTCGCCGCGAATCCCACGCAGCCGCTAGGCCGCTCCATCCTGACGTCCAAATTAAATATCACCGACCCCGACGTGCGCCGCACCTGGATTCTATTTGGCGACCCCGCCATGCGCGTAGCATTTCCTACCGCATCGTCCCCAGTCTCAACCAAGCCGATCGTCGTTCCCATAGCGCCGAAGCCGCAGTCGCGCTAACTCCTGCGTCAAAGCGCGACAATCTTTGGAGGTCGTGGCTTTAGCCACGACACGAATGCTGCGAAATGCGCGCGAGTTCAGCCGCTGAAGTACGAATTTGTCGGGCACGCCACGAACGGGGCAGGGAATTAAATTCAACTCCGGGATACAATCCTAACCGGGGAAAAAAAGTGCCAAACCTCGGCCAACTCTCCAAACGAATCGCCATCACCGTGCTATCCGCGTTCGCGATTCTCTACGCAACCGACTACGCTATCTTCCGACACAAGCTAAGCACGAATGGCGGCGCCGCAGCCGTAGGCTCCGTCACCTCCTACTACGGCACCGCGCTCAAAAACGGCAAAATGGAAATCTTCACCGACCAGCCCCTCACCGAAACCTGCGCCCACTCCCTGTTCCCGCACTCCGGCTACCGCCCCTGCTGGTACGCCAGCCGCGACAACGTGAAGCCCATCGACTAACCCCTTCAACGTTTCCGCTTCCGCGTCTTCCGCACCCGCCCCTCCGCATTCGCCGCCGTCTGCAATAGTTGCAGCAAAGCCTGCGCATCTCGCGTAAGCGCCCGGTGCCGCGGATAAATCACGTCCAGATTCCGTCGCAGCGGCTCCTCATTCAGAATTTCGATCGCCACCAATTTCCCCTTGCGCAATTCGTGCGTCACCGCGATCAGCGGCAGAAAACTCAGCCCCAATTTCCGCTCCACCATTCGCTTGGCCGCTTCGATCGTCTCCACTTCCAGCACGGTATTCGGCAGCTGCCCCGCCCGGCGAAATAATCCCTGACTCAACGTCCAGTCGCTCGAACCGCGATCGAAAAAGATCAGGGGCATCGCTTCCACTTCCTCCAGCCGCACCCGCCGTTTCCGCGCCCCCGGATGATTCGGATGCCCCACCAAAATTAGCGGATCGTCGCGCAAAGTCATCGTCTCCACTTCCGGATGGTTCAACGAGCGCGCCACGCCAATCTCCGCTTCGCCGTCCAGCACCATTTTCAACACCTGCGCGGAAGTCCCGGAGCGCAGGTTCACCAGCACTTTGGGATTCGCCGCCTGATAATCCTTCATCACGTCCGGCAAAAAATAAGTGCACACCGAAAGCGCGGCCGCAACGCTCAAGCTACCCCCGGCGGAAGGCTGCAGCTCGTGGACCGCTTGCCGCGCGCGCGTCACGTCGCGCAGCAATTGTTCGGCGTGCGGCCGCAGCGCCTTCCCCGCCGGCGAAACCGAGAGATTCCCGCGCACGCGCGCAAACAGCTTCACGCCCAATCCGTCCTCCAGCGCCCGCACCCGCGCGCTAACCGCCGGCTGACTTATATTCAGCGCCGCAGCAGCACGATGAAAGCCGCCGTAGGTCAGGACAGCGAGAAACGTTTCGATTTGGTCGATTTCCATTGGACCTCGTTACGCAGTGCAACAGCAGGGAAGCGGCAACCCGCAGCCAGTACCACGCAAATTGGTACCGCCGTTGAAAACTACCTGATAATCATATTCTATCAAGCTGATAAGGACAATCAGTTTGACTGATTGCCTTCCTTCCCTCACACTGGCTCCAGTCGCCAGTACTTTACGGACCGTGAGCGTTCAGCAACTCTGCTCCCCTCCATCCTGGCTGCTCCGGCCCCCAGGTCCCAGCGCTGTTATTTCGATAGGAAGCCCGCCAGCAAGAGGCTTTCTTCAGTCGAAGAGGACGCAACTCATGACGACCAACGGCAATCATCGCAACCTGGAGCACTACTGGAAGACCGATCTGCGCTGGGAAGGCATCACTCGCCCCTACTCGCAGAGAGACGTGGAGCAACTCCGGGGCTCCGTCCACATCGAGCATACTTTCGCGCGCATGGGAGCCGAGCGCCTGTGGAATTTGCTGCAAGACGATCTCTACGTCAACGCGCTAGGCGCGCTCACCGGCAATCAAGCCGTGCAGCAAGTCGCCGCGGGCCTGCAGGCTATCTACCTCAGCGGCTGGCAGGTCGCGGCCGACGCCAATGACGCCGGCCAGATGTACCCCGACCAAAGCCTCTATCCCGCCGATAGCGTCCCCAACGTAGTGCGCAAATTAAACCAGGCTCTCGCGCGCGCCGATCAAATCCATCACGCCGAAGGCAAGAACGGAATTCATTGGTTCGCGCCCATCGTCGCCGATGCCGAAGCCGGATTCGGCGGCAATCTGAACGCTTTCGAACTGATGAAGGCGATGATCGAAGCCGGTGCCGCCTGCGTGCACTTCGAAGATCAATTGTCCTCCGCGAAAAAGTGCGGCCACCTTGGCGGAAAAGTTCTCGTGCCCACGGTCGAAGCCATTCAGAAACTCGTCGCCGCCCGTCTGGCCGCCGATGTGATGGGCGTGCCCACACTGATCATGGCGCGCACCGATGCCGATAGCGCGCACCTGCTCACCAGCGACATTGACCCGCGCGATCGCGAATTTCTCACCGGCGAACGCACTCCCGAAGGATTCTTCAAGATTCGCGGGGGCCTGCGATCCGCAATCGCCCGCGGCCTGGCCTACGCGCCCTATGCCGATCTGATCTGGTGCGAAACCTCCAAACCGCATCTGGGCGAGGCGCGCCAGTTCGCCGAAGCGATCCACGCCAAGTATCCCAACAAGATGCTGGCCTACAATTGCTCGCCATCCTTCAACTGGCGGAAAAATCTCGACGACAACACCATCGCGAAATTTCAACGCGAACTCGGCGCGATGGGCTACAAATTCCAGTTCATCACTCTCGCAGGATTCCACGCACTGAACCTTTCCATGTTCGAGCTTGCGCGCAACTACAAACAGGACGGCATGACCGCCTATTGCCGCCTGCAGGAAAAAGAATTCGCCAGCGAGCAGGCGTTCGGTTACGAGGCCGTAAAACACCAGCGTTTCGTCGGCACCGGTTACTTCGACTCAGTGCAACAGGCCATCACCAGTGGCACCGCGTCCACCACCGCGCTCGCCGGTTCCACCGAAGCCGCGCAGTTCGAGCCGTCGAAGCCGCTGCATCTTCCCGTGCAGCAGAAAAAGGAAATGCGCCAGGCGGCTTCGGCCGACTAAGCTCGGTCCAAGCCAAAAGAGGGGCAGACAGACAAAAAGGGGCGAGCTCATCGAGAGCCTGCCCCTTCAGTTTTTCAGTCAGGCGCGGCCCACGGCGAGCAGTTCGCTCGCTCGTGGTTCCTATAATCACCCGCGTTTCGCCACAACAATCTTCGCCGTCGTAATGGCCTGTCCCACATGCCGCTGCGTGTGGTCCGCCACGTGTACCAGCAGCCCGCCCACAGTCGTCGGCAATAACTTCACGCCGACAGGCCTCGGTTCCTCCAAACGATTCGTATCAAATTGCCGGACGCGCATTGCGGCTCGCGCCAGCGCCGCTTCCAATTCCGCAAATAGCTCGGCGCGCGTAGCGCCAGCATCAAGCTCGGTCTTCAGCGCCGCGATCTGCAGGTCGTCAAGACGCTTTCCCTCCGCATAACTCAACAATCGGTCAACGCTCCGCGCAATATGCCGAATATGAAACGCCACCGGTGCAATTCCTTCGGGCCGCGCATTCAATTCCGCATCGCTCAATGGCCCGCACCGGCGCGTCAAATCCTCCCGCGCCAGCTCTAGCGCGTGCAACACAGCGCGAGGCACCGCCGCGACTTCAGTCAAAGTCCCGCGCAACCAAGGTTCGGGCAATTTCACGTCACTCATCCGCGCGCGCCTCCCACACCTAACTTACGCGAAATCGCCCGTGCAATAAATCACTACAAGCCATATTGTTGGTGACCGATCCGGAAGGGCGGGGCATGGCCCCGCCGTTGCGCTCCCCAGATGAGGGGCTTTAGCCCTGAAGCTGCGCTCCTCGAACGCAGCGGGGTATTTACGAGACGTTTGCACGGCGACGTTAGAAGATACTCAATGCGGCGGGGCGGCAGGCTTCACAGCGGGTGCTTCGGCAGGCTTCGTCGCGTCACTCGCGACCGTTCCCGGTGCATCCGGCGCGGCGCCCGCTCCACCAACAGCTTCCTCCGCCGGTTTCACTATATATTGCACAATCACCGAAATCCCGCCGGTTCGAAGGATCCATCGGCGCGGCAGTCTTGCGCAATCGCTGGTCCGCGAATCCGCGCACCTGGGTCACTTGATCTTCCCTCACTCCATTCATCTGCATCAATCTTCGCGCCGCATTCGCGCGATCCGCCGAAAGCTCCCAGTTACTATAATTGCGTCCCTTGGAATACGATTTCGCATCCGTGTGTCCCTCGATCGCCAGCCGATTAGGAAGTTTCCCCAATTCCTGCGCCAGCATCACGACGATATCCCGGCCATCCGTGTTGAAATTTGGGCTGCCAATATCGTAAAAGGCCCCTTTAGTCGATTCCATCAGCTCGATCCGCAATCCCTCATTCGTGAATGTCATTTCAATGTGATCTTTCAACTTATCGAAATTCGGCACTTCCCGGATCGCCTTCTCCAACTGCTGGTTCAACAAATCCATATTCTCTTTGTTCTCTATAAAATTGTCGCCCACCCCCCATGCTGCTCCCCACCTTCGTCGAAGTGCCCAGGGGATCTTTGAAATAGCCCGCCACCGCTTCGCGTATCGGTTTGCTCGAGTTGGTCAGCCACGACACAATAAAAGGCGCCATCATCGCCGTCACAAAATCCGCGTAAGCGACTCACCACGCGCCGCCGTGCGCCCCGCCATCGACGCGTTTCCTTCTGATTACGATGATGGGCGCTTGAGCCGGCATGAGTGCGTGAATCCATCCTTGTGCGCGATCTCAGCTCAGCGATTTGCGTTACGCCGCCACCGGCACCGGCGCGCTGTTCTTATCCTTGATATGCATTGCCGCCTCCTGAAATCCGGGCCGCACCCGCCCAGGAATCGCGCGCCGTCCGATTTCCACCGCCAGGCTCGGCGCCGTGCCTTTCATAAACGCCACAATCATCACCCGCAGCACTTGGTAGTACGCATGTTCATCATCAACAGCCTTCGACATATTCGCAGCCAAAGGTCCCAACAATCCGTAACACAACAAAATTCCCAGGAACGTGCCCACCAGCGCCGCCGCAACTGTTCTTCCAATTTCTTCCGGCGGTCCGCCCAGCGATCCCATGGTAATCACCACGCCCAGCATCGCCGCCACGATTCCCAGGCCGGGCAGGGAATCAGCCACCGACGAAGGCGACACGATCGGCGTCGAAGCCTCCTGGTGATGCACTTCCATGTCGTTCTCGATCATCTGGTCGGCGTCAAAGGGTTCGATTCCGCCGCTCGAGGCCATGCGAATCGAATCGCACACAAAAGCCAGCGCGTACCGGTCGCTCAGAAAGTTCGGATATTTCGATAAGATCGTGCTGCCCTCCGGATTGTCGCTGTCGGTTTCCAGCGCCATCAATCCATCGCGTCGCGCGCGCGTGAACAGCTCGTACATCATCTTCAGCGTGCCCATGTATTTCTGTTTGCCGTATTTCGAGCTGCCGAGCGCCCCGGCGACTCTCTTGCCGATCTTTTTCAGAATATGCAGGGGATTTGCAATCAGCACCGTGTTGATGGCCGCGCCGCCGATGGTGATCAGCTCGGCAGG
>Ga0070761_10000512_pt1 | contig 25051 bp, 24 predicted proteins | sample HubBroMetageREF1_FD_66724 | JGI IMG/M metagenome (GOLD analysis project Ga0070761, IMG submission 66724) | Reference soil microbial communities from the Hubbard Brook experimental Forest, New Hampshire, USA - Hubbard Brook CCASE Soil... | ecosystem: Environmental > Terrestrial > Soil >... | reverse complement strand
GCTGGCGCGAAAACTAGTGCGTTCGTAAGCCGCGAGGCCCACGCACGCCAGGAGCAGCCCCAAGACGCTCGACGAAAGAATTAGAACCGTCATCTTGCGGCGTATGGACAAATCCCGGAAGGTCATCCGCGCACCCTTATCCTTGCTTTCCAACGACATTTGTGGCGAGCAGCAGGAGGCGCGAACTGAACTTTAGTCCCGCCACGTCGGCCGCTTTCAGATTGATTTCAAACCGAACCTTGTCTTGTTCAAAAGTGAACCGAATCATTCCACCCCGATCAATGAAGTCGCTCGCTTCCCCCACGGTCATCACGGCAGAGTTCCCAAGGTCTTTGAAAATCTTGGGGAGATGCTGATCCTCGCTGTTGCTGATAAACAGGACCTGGCAAACCCGCGCCTCTTGCGATTGCTTGACGTGGAGAATGCGAATGGGCCGGGATCCGATCGCTTTTCCACCCAATGTGCTCTCGAGTTCTCCATGGAATGGATCGTCTCCCAACACGCACAGCACGAACTCGGAACCGCCTCCGGCCCCGGCAGGCCAATCCGCCAATTGTGCGAAGTGAAAAAGAAAGCCCGCCTTCACGCGATACTCCCCGATTCCGGACTCCGCCTGAAAGGAGCCGGGAACGCTTACAAGCAGGAGCAGAACTAAGAGGCCGCAGTACGGAAGCGGTGGAGTTCCGAAGACTCGGCCTCGACGGCACAGGTAAGGAGTGGCTGTAGCGCAATCCGATATGGCACGAATCACTAACAAACTCCCTGTTCAAAGTGTCCACGTTAGCTCGACCTGCAGTGGCGCCACGTTTGCGTCTGGGCGGAAGGTTCAAAAATGCAAGCCGCCTTCGGCATGGGGCCACCTTTCGGTGACACCTCGGCATCGCTCTCCGCGCAGACCGGTGCGGACTTTCGTTCGGAAGGGGGACTACTCCAAGATGACCACAGCGCCTGAACCAAAATAGCCCAAGAGGGTGAATCGAGAGGGGACAGAGCCTACCTTGCCAGGCTGAGATAAATTCTATTGCCCGTCCTCAGGCGGACACACGCGGAAGATTCGCTGTATGCCCTAAGAGTCATACAGGGGAGAAGAAACGAAAATTGGAAGGAAGCGATAGGATGCCAAAAACCAATCGGCGCTACTTCCGGCTTGCTTCCAGCGCCGAACCGTTTTGGCTGAAGTCTGGCTGAACATTGACCACGCCAAATTTCCGAAATTCTCTCTCGCGATGAGCAGCCATCGCCCATAAAAACGTGATGCGATGCCACGGTACCGAGACGTTGGGGTGATAGCCGCTGGGTATCAGGACGGCATCGCCGTCACGAACAACCGTGAGGAGCTCCGGGTATTCCGTGTTGTTATACACGAGTTGAATCCCATAGGCTGGATGGGGCATGTCGAAATAGACATACATTTCCTCGAGCATTTCCGCATGTTCGTGGGGCGGCCAACTCGTCCAATTGCCCGGATCGGAAACCGTGAATCCCACAAGAAGGCGGCCCGCTTCCACGTTCTTCCCGATGCAAATGTTCACGTGGCGGGAGCTTCCGGGAGTGCCGGTGGCGAATCGCAGGCTCGCGTCCTTTGAAATCTCAGCGTAAGGAACAAACTGCACCGGATAGGTGTTGTCGACATCGGAGGAAAACTCGGCGAAATCGACGTCGGCGGAGGTGCTGACCTCCACTTGCGCTCCGCGGGGGATGTAGATCGAGTCGTACTGGCCGAGTTCGAAGCTCTTGCCGGCGGCACGAACTACACCCTTGCCGCTCAGGCAGATGAGACCGGTTTCCTGGTTCCCAGTGCTGAACGATAAAGAAGGAACCGAGTGATTCAAAATGATGCGCCCATAAGAAAGATGGCGGTTCGTGCTGTTCTTCGGCGTAACCGAGACGTGGCGTCCCACCCGCCGATTCGTCGCCCGAAAGATCATTTTTTCCGTGTCTGGTTGCGCTTGAGTGCTCATTCCCTACTCCTCCGAGTTCGAAAGAATCTTTTTCGCGTCGATGCGCCGTTCGCGGCCGGATCTTAGCCTTACTGATTGACGCCGCTTGCCAGGAATCCCCCATCGACTGCCAGGATGTGCCCGGTAACGAAGCTCGCGGCATCGGAAGCCAGAAACACGGCTGCACCCGTCAATTCCTCAAGATTCCCAAACCGACGCATCGGCGTTCGCATCAGAAATTCCTGTCCACGCGGAGTGCCCTCCAGCAACGCCGCATTCAAGTCGGTGCGAAAAACGCCCGGCGCGATGGCATTGACGCAAACGCCGAACTGCGCCCACTCAATCGCAAGCGATTTCGTCAGCGAAGCCACAGCCGCCTTGCTCGCGCAGTACGCAGTCACCTCGAGCAGCGCCACAAATGACGCCAGCGACGCAATATTAATGATGCGGCCATACTTGCGTTCGATCATGCTGCGCCCAAAGACCTGGCACGCGCGAAGAGTGCCATTCAGATTTGTTTCCATGATGCCGTTCCATTCTGCGTCGGTGACATCGAGGGTCGGCGTCCGCTTCGTCGTGCCCGCGCAGTTGACCAGGATTTGGACGCCGCCGAACTCGGCGAGAGCGGCTGCAAGCAGCGATTCGAGGCTTGCGCGATCACTTACGTCACACGGCTGGGCCAGCGTTCTTCTGCCGATTTTCTCGATTTCGCTCGCCGCTGACTTCACAAGCTCTGCCCGACGCCCTGTAGGAACCACGTTCGCTCCAGCACGGGCGAGCCCTTTCGCGATTCGGAGTCCAATTCCGGAAGTCGCGCCAATCACGACAGCCGTCTTCGAACTGAGGTCAAATGGAGAAGAGATCGTCGATTCGCTCATCGAACCAATACTCCGGTCTCGCCATCGGCGGTGTTCGTATTCACCACCACTTTAGCGGGAAACCGCGGAATCAAACAAGGTGGAAACACTTTCTCTTTCGAGTTAGAAGAAGGCGTCACGCTTCAGCGCGCGGTCCGTTTTCCTGGGCCAGGTTCACCGGTTTCAGGCTTGGGGCGAGCAATTGGATCAGGCCGAGCGCAACGAGATATGCCACGCCTGCAATCAAGAACGGAATCATGTAGCTGCCTGTCCATTGCAGCACGTGGCCGACAATCTTCGCGATCAGCATTCCGCCAATTGCTCCGGCCATTCCTCCGATCCCGACCACCGACGCAACGGCCCGGTTCGGGAACATGTCCGACGTAAGGGTGAACAGGTTGCAAGAAAATCCCTGATGGGCGGCAGCGGCGAGACCAATCAGGAGCACGGCGGTCCAGAGCCCCGAAGCCCGGTACGCGTAAACAATCGGAACCACGGCCAACGCACAAATCAACATTGCGATTTTACGGGCAGCGTTCACCGTCCGGCCATGATGGATCAACGATGATGAGAACCAGCCGCCCGCCACGCTTCCAGCGTCGGAGATGACGTAAATTACGACAAGCGGAAGTCCGATCTGCGTGAGCGCAAGCCCGTGCTTCCGTTGAAGGAAATCGGGAATCCAAAAGAGGTAAAACCACCAGATCGGATCGATCATGAACTTGCCGGCCACGAACGCCCAGGTCTGCCGGTGCGAAAGCAGGCTCAGCCATTTCACCCTTGTGACGGACTCGGGCGGGTCGCTATGGATATAGGCCAGCTCGGCGGGCGAGACGCGGAAATGCTCTTCCGGTCTGCGATAGACCAGGAGCCACAACGCGACCCACAAGAAGCCCAGCGAGCCGGTGAAAATAAATCCTGCGCGCCAGCCCCAATGAATCGTGATCCAGGGAATGATGAGAGGAGTGATGATCGCGCCCACATTCGTGCCGGCGTTGAAGATCCCGGTCGCGAACGCCCGCTCTTTCGCGGGAAACCATTCCGCCACGGCCTTGATGCTCGCTGGAAATACCGCCGACTCTCCAAGGCCGAGAGCGGCTCGAGCCACGATAAAATCCGAAAGTGTATGGGCGATAGCGTGACCCATCGACGCCAAACTCCAAGCGACCATCGCCACGGCATAGCCGATCCGCGTACCGATCTTGTCGATCAGCCGGCCGACCAAGAGCAATCCCACCGCGTAGGCCGCCTGGAACGCAAACACGAGATTGGCGTAGTCGGTCTCGCTCCAACCGAGGTCGTGCTGGAGCGTGGTTTTGAGGACGCCGAGGATCTGCCGGTCCATGTAATTCTTGGTCGTACCCAGCAGAAGAAGAGCGCAGATCACCCAGCGAAAGGAACCGATATGACTCGCGGGCTGAGAACGGGTGGAATCGGCTGGGGTCGACACGTTCACTCGGATGCTTCCCGCTGTATTATTGTCTCGCGATCCGGCACAACAAGTACCTACATGGAATGAAGCGGGACGGTCAAGGATATTACGATGATGGGACAGACCTGTGCCACGAAAAGGGGCTAGCGGTCTTGTCGTAGCAGTGCCGAAGCGCACCAGAGAAGAGGCGCCTGGCCGTGAAGGTCGCCTGTAAGGCGCGCGCGCGTCAAGTAATAGTTGAGATCGTTCTGCTTGCCTGTGCCTTCGCAAACGTTCCGCAGATCGCTGTTCGGCTCAAGATAAGTAACCAGGCCCAACCAACCCTTGCGGGCGGCCGGACCGTACGTCTTCTCATTCAGCCAGCCGTTCTTGACGCCGGTGATCATGGCGAAAGTGAACATCGCGGTGGACGAAGTCTCAGCCCACGCCTCGGGATGATCCACCAACTGGCGCCACATGCCGTCCTTGCCTTGAAACTTGAGCAGCGAGGCCATCATTGTCTGATAGCCCTGCATGATCCTGGCTCGTTGAGGATGATCCGCAGGAAGCGAGCGCAGGATCTCGGCCATACCTGCGGCCACCCAGCCGTTGCCACGGCCCCAGAAAAACGGTGCGTCGGGTGCGTGGTAGAACAATCCGTTGGGCTGCTGCAGCTTCTCGAGATACGCGACCATCTCCAGGGCGGCGCGGTCGAGATATTTTGGATCGCCGGTGGCGCGGTAGGTCTGGACCTCGACCAGCGTGATCATGTACATGTCGTCGATCCAGTAGCGCGTCTGATTGGTGAGACCGTCTGCGGTGGGATTGTCCCACTGCTTGTCGGCCAGGCGCTGGCCCAACGCCAAGTACTTTGGATCTTTCGTCTCGATGTAGATCTCCAGCGGGACCGAGCCGAAGACCGTGGAGTCGACGTGGTTGGGCTCGGGTACCAATTTCGATTCTTCGCCAAACAGCGGATCAAAGCGCTGGATCAGACGCGCGGTGAGATCCTTGTCGCCGCTCAATTGAGCGAACGTGAGGGCTCCGTGCCATGCGACACTCTCGGGATAGGTAATGTGATCGGGGGGACTGTTTTTCCCGAAATTCGTATGTGGTCCAGCTGCGAAACGGTCAGCGACCCGTTTTCCGATCTCGGTGGGTGAAGTTCCGGCGGGCCAATTAGTGAATTCCTTGAGGGGTCTGACCTTCGGAGCGGAAAACGCGGCCAGCGCAATAATCGAAACGAGCGCTCTGTGAGACGCCCTCATTCAACAACCCTCTTTCGGCACTCTGATGCAATTGAGCGAACGTTGGTGCCTTCTACCCTACCGAAAAATTTGGCTGGGAGGCCTGGACTCGAACCAGGATAATCAGATCCAGAATCTGATGTACTGCCAATTGTACGACCTCCCAACTGGTGGGAAAGAGCAAAGAAGCGACGGCGGCACGACCCGTTTAATTACTTTCCTTTGTTACTTTACTGGCGAATGGGAGCGTCGTCAACTCTGGCGAAGCGGTACCCTTCATTCTCGACACGCCACGCCGTCAATGGCGCGTCGGAACGGGCACGAGCAGTCGCTTTCGGACGTAGAATTCTTGCCCTCGCCAGTGAATCCGCTGTGGGAAGAAACTGGCAGCCCACGCGAAGAACGCAAAAACATCGCGGAGTAGCACTATCCAAAGCCTGCGCAACACAAGGGGATCCTTCATCCCAACAAAACCCACCGAAATCGCCGCCGCGTTACGGAGAAGAAAAGCGGCGGCAAAGTAGCCAATGGCCGCGCGCGGCGACACTAATGCTCCCACCAACACGGCCCACGGCAGCGCCTGCGTGAAAATCAGGCCCAGATGGCCCCACGGACGCGAGGCGCGAATACTCAGGTTCCATCGAACCTGATGACGAAACGCGCCGCCAAACGTTTCGTACGGATAATCGACAGCCACTGGAAGCCGGCTGAGTTCGATGCGGTATCCGCGAGCTGCGATGCGGTTGCCGAGCTCGTAGTCGTCGCAGAAATAGTCGACCAGCGATTCGAAGCCGCCGATTTCGCCGAGGTGCTTCTTCGTGGTGGCCATCACGGCGCCGAGCATGAAGGTGAGGCCACCGAACAACCACGCCACGAGCACGCCAGGCGCGAAATCGGTGCTATTGCCCAGAGCCTCGATGTCCGCCGGAAGGGATCCATCCGTAATGCCCCGATATAAGCAGGTAACGCCGCCGACTTCGGGATTTGAGAAGGGCGCAACTACCGCGCGCAAGAAGCCGGGTTCGACGCGGACGTCGCTGTCGCTGACAATGAGAAAGTCGTAGCGCGCCTCGCGAGTCATGCGGCAGAGCTTGTTGACCTTGTCACTTTCTCCCAGAGGCTCGGAACCGATGAGCAAGCGGATCGATCGCTGCGGAAAGTCTCCGATGAGTTTTTGTATCGTGGGAATCGCGGGATCGCTCTCGTCGGAAACGGAAAACAAGATTTCGAATTCGGGGTAATCCTGGCGGCAGAAACTTTCATAGTTTTGGTAGGTTTCGCGGTCGAGGCCGCAGATGGGTCTCAGAATGCTGACGGGAGGGGTGAAATCCTTAGGATCGGAGGGCCGTTTGCGAAAGAACGCGCTGCCGGCCAGAATCGCGGCGAAGTAGTAGGCGAATGGCGCAGCTGCCAACGCCAGGAGGGCGTCGCGAATCCCGGTCCAAATCACGCCACGATCAACCTTTGCCCAGATAAACGAGGACCACGCCTGCGCAGACGAGCAGCACGCCGATCCAGCGCTGGTGCGTGACGGCTTCCCCGAGGAACCAGCGGCCACCGATGGCTCCAACGACATAACTGAGCGACGTAATCGGAATCACGTAACTGACGTTCGCCCGCGCCAGCATTCCCAGCAACGCGAAATAGGCCAGCGCCATCATCGCGAAGCCGATCCACATCCAGCCAACCCGAAACGCACGGATTGGAACGCCGAGCAGCGTTCGCGGGCTGAACTCCTTTACCTCACCAATAGTCTTCATCGCGCGAGTCACACACATCTCGCCCACCGTGCCGACAACCACGATGAAAAAAACCAGAATCACCTCAATTAGCATCGATCGGCTCCGTGGTGCGCGGCGGTGTGTAACCGATAATCAACACGCCGAGGCAAACGATCGCGATGCCCGCCCACCGCAGGGGCGTTACCGTCTCACCCAGGACAAACCGGCCGAGCAGCGCAGCAATCCCGGATGTGAGTGCGGAAGCAGGTTGGACGTAGCTATAGTCCGCCCACGTGAGAACGACCGTATATGAAATGAAGAAGCCGATCATAGCGAGGGTGCCGCACCAAATGATCGGAGACGTGAAAACTTGAAAGCCGTAGTGAAGAAGGGCCGCTGGATTCCAGCTCGGCGCCGTGCCGATGCGGCGCATCCCCTTGCTCATCAGGAGATCCCCGATCGGCCCGAAGAAAATCAGCATCGAGATAAGCAGGTACGTTTTGAAACGCAGGTCCGCGGCGACCTTCATTCGCTCTATGATTCGCCGCCTGCTTCCAATGTCCGCGAGGACTCGATCGACGGCACCTGGACGAGCGCTTTCTTTGCGACGCCCTTCCGGGCGACTTTCCGGCGATCATGGCGCAGTTTCAGGAAATCCACAGCCTCGTGGAACAGGCGCTTGCGCTCATGCCCGTCCCAGAGGGCCTCACGCACGATGCGCCAAGCCACGCGCGGGCGGAAGTAGTAACTATCGTAGAAGCGGTTCACGGACTCCACCATGTACTCGCGGCTGAGTCCGGGGTATTCGAGATGCGGAAGCTGATGCCCGAGCGAATCCGTAATCGCTTCGGTGGCGAGAAAGCCTTCGCGCGCTCCCTGATCGTAAAGTTCCGTGCCGGGATACGCATGGGCCATCGAGACCTGGATCGTCTCGCAATCGAGTTCTTTCGCGTAGTCGATGGTCTTTTCGATTGTCTGCCTGGTTTCGCCCGGCAAACCGATAATGAAGTCGCCGTGAACGTGAATGCCGACTTTCTTGCAGTTCTGAACGAAGGTGCGGCCCATCTCCACGGTGGCGCCCTTCTTGATGTTCTTCAGAATCTGCGGGTCGCCTGATTCGAATCCGACAATCAGCAAGCGGCATCCTGCGTTCTTCATGGCTTTCAAGGTCTCGTAATCGCTGTGAACGCGCGCCGTGCAAGACCATTGGAAGCCGACCGGCTGGAATTCCTTGCACAGAGCGAGGACCCGGTCCTTTCGGATGTTGAACGTATCGTCGTCGAAGAAGAATTCCTTGGCCTGCGGGAACATCTTGTGCGCCTGCCTGAATTCCCGAGCCACATTCTCGACGGAACGGACGCGCCAGGCGTGGCCGGAAAGCGTTTGGGGCCACAGGCAGAAGGTGCAAAGAGCCGGGCAGCCTCTGGCGGTGTAGAACGAGACGTAAGGGTGAAGCAGGAACGGCACATTGTATTTCTCGATCGTCAAATTGTGTTCGTAAACTTCGGTGGCAAACGGCAACGCGTCGAGCTCTTCGGTGTGAAGCGGCTCGCGCGACGGGTTGTGCACGATCTTGCCATTCTTCACGTAGCTGACATTCGGAATCCCCGAAATCGGCTTGCCCAGCGCGTAGTCGACGACGGCGTGATCGAATTCGCCGCGCACGACAAAATCAATATCCTGGCTCGCCAGAAGGCTTTCGGCCGGCTTGATCTGCACTTGCGGCCCGACGAACGCGATCTTCAGGTCGGGCTTTTTCTCTTTCATGGCGCGAGCCATGCGAATGTCGCTCTGAAAGCCGACCGTGGACGTGAACAAGACCAAAAACTCGTAGTCGGCCGCGGTTCGGATCACTTCCTCAGGCGAGATGTGGTGCGGAGGGCCGTCCAGCAAGCGGCTGCCAGGCAGCATCCCTGCGGGATAAGCGAGCCAGACCGGGTACCAGTAGGATTCGATCTCGCGGGTTGCAGGCCAACGCGAGCCGGCGCCACCGTCAAATTTCTCAAAACTTGGTGGATTCAAAAACAACGTCTTCATCGCAGACGACATGAACAGTCCCCCTCAGGAACTACGAACAGCCACGCCACACGCGTGAACAACTATTCTACTCGATTTCGTGGGCCATCCAAGCAAGCGTTTGGTCGGATGTCTCATTGCAGGACTTTTGCCAACTGGCCTGTGGCCTGCAGAACCTTCAATTGAGCCCGTTGCCAAGCAAGATTCGCGTCGAGGAATTCCATCCATTTATCGCTTTCTTCGAGCCGGGATTGCTCGACGTCCTTTAGCGTGACTTTTCCGTCTTCCAGCTTCGCCTGAGCGAGCTCCAGCGTTTGCTGCGCAAGCTTCAAATCCAGGCGGGCGACTTCCCGAGTGGCTTCGAGCTCCCGGGTCTCGCGTGATTCCTGCGCAGACTCGAGGCGCACCTGCTGGCGTTTGTTGCTGAGCACAACCTCCGCTTCGTTGAGTTGGCTCTTGGCCAACGCGGCGTTCGCGGAAGTCTTCGCGGCAAACAGCGGGATTGTGATTTCAATTCCTACATTGAAATTGTTCGGCTGGAAGGTCTTGTAGTACTGGTCGTAGTTATTCAGCTTGCTGAACACGCTGTACTGAGCGACGGCGTCTATAGTGGGCCAGTAACTCTGGCGAGCCCCTTTCAAAAGGTGCTGTCGCGCCGAGCGTTCGTCTTCAGCCTCTTTGATTCCAGGATCGTTCTCGACCGCGAGATCGGCCACCTGGTTCTCCTCGAGATCCACGGCGAACGACGTTTCCTCCGGCTCGACTTCCATTGGTTGACCGTCCGGGACGCCGGTGAGGTCGCGCAGTTGCTGCGACAACGTCTCGTTTCGGTCCTGGAGCTTGATCAGCCGCTCCCGGATTCTTGCGGAGGCCAGTTCGGCCCTCGTTTCTTCAATTGCAAGCTCCTGGTTCGCAGCGACGCGTTCCCTGGTAAGCGCGAGTATCTTCTCCGCGCTGGCCTGATCATTGCTCATCAGCTCGATCAAGTGCCGGACCTCTGCGAGCTCCAAATACGCTGAGGCCGTGCGAACCATGACGCCATCGCGGATTCGGTCCAGCTCTATTTTTTGGCTGCTCGCGCGATCCTCGGCAGCGCGTTGCTGACCCTTGAGCGAAGGATTGAACAAAGATTGATTGTAGTCGAGCTGGAAAACCGCCGGTGGACCGCTGCCCGGAACGGAAGGAAACCCGTAGGTGTAGACGTATCCTGCGCCTGTGTATATGTTCGGGAGAAACGTCGCGCGATCGACCCTGGCTTCGCCCAATGCAACGCTATATTGCACGCGCGCCAGCTTCAGGTCGCGGCTATTCTGAAGCGCAAGCGTAACTGCCTCCCGCAAAGTCAGCTTCTCGGGGCTCGGTGTATTCTGCGCCCGCGCCGGAAAGGCGCAGAAGGTCACGCATAAAAACAGAATGCTTGCGGACTTCTGCAGTTTATTCATAGCGTAGAGATTCCGTCGGCTGAAGTCTCGCCGCGCGATTCGCGGGAAGATAACCGAAGATGAGTCCGGTCGAGCAGGACACGACGAATGCCAGCACCACCGACGCCCACGATATCGGGACGCTGATGTCCCCGCCCGCCGGGACAAAATCACTCAAAAAGTCTGCGATCGGAGGAACCGTCAGCACGATGTTTGCGGCGACGGGAATCAGGATGCCGATCGCAATTCCCGCAAGAGCGCCCGTACCACTGATTAGAACCGCTTCCCCCAGGAACTGGTACAAGATTGCGGCGCGCGGCGCGCCAATCGCTTTTCGGATTCCGATTTCCCGGGTTCGCTCGGTCACCGTCACAAGCATGATGTTCATAATTCCGATGCCGCTGATCGTGAGCGCGATCATCGCCACCACAATCAATAACAGGGTCAAGGCCATCGAGATATTTTTCGCGGCGGCCAGAATGCCCGCCAGATTCCACACGTGATACTTCGCTCCGGGCCGGTGCCGGCTCGCCAGCACCTCCGCTACGCGCTGGGTGACAATCGGCACGTCCTCTGAATTGACGGCCTGCGCGTAGAACGACTTGAAATAGTCAGTCCCGGTGTAATCCTTGATCAACGAGAAAGGCACGATCACGGTTTCGGGAGTAATCTCCGTTTGCCCGAACGTGGCCACGCGTTCGCGAAAAACGCCAATCACCGTGAAATGCAGCTCCTCGATCGCGATGTCCTTGCCCAGGGGATTGTCGTACGGAAACATCGAAGCGGCGAGCTGCTCGGTAATGAGGCACACCTTGCTTCGCGACATCATGTCGTCTTGATCGAAGTACCGGCCGCGGACGGCTACCAGCCTCCGGACCGTGTTGAAACCCTCCGTGACGCCGACGAGGCTGATCGGGTGCACCGCACCGCCGACCGTGACGTTCATGCGAATGTCGTCAGTTCCTGCAGCTTCGGTTACCTGCGGGATGTCCTGCTTCACGGCTTCAAGATCTGCGGGCGTGATTTGATCGGAAAGCGCCAGGTTTTCCGCGCCGCCAGGATTTATCATCTCCGCCAGCACGAGGTTCGAACCCACGCCCTCGATTTCCGAAATAATATAGCGTTTGCCGGTCAGCGCGACCGTGACGACCAGAACGATGCATGCGCTCCCGATGATTACGCCCAGCATTGTGAGCATGGCGCGGACTTTGTTCGCGCGCAAAGCTTGCATCGCAAGCTGCAGAGTTTCATTCCAGAAGGCAGAGGTATTACGCATAGGGATTACCGATACAATTCGATGCCTTTTTCAGGGTCGGAGTTTCCGGAGATTGCGGCCGCCGTGCTATCGCGACCCCTTTTCCAGTTTTGCCAGACGCGCCTGGGTTTCCTTGCGCCCGGGTTCGAGTTGTAGCGCCGCGCGGTACTGCTCCGCAGCTTGGCCCGTTTTCCCTTCCGCTTCGTAGAGCCTGCCAAGCCAGTCGCGCGCGTCCGCGTGCGACGGCCAATCGCTGCGATCGGGCGTGCTCGCGATGTACGATTTCAAGTACTCTTCGGCGCGCGATAGCCCGGACCCGCCCGAGATTATCGCCACGGCGCGATAGTATGCCAGGCGCGGGTCGTTCGGTTTCACCTGGGCGGCGGCATCAATCGCCGCGTTCATGTCGTCGAGCTTGTTTTGCTTCTGAAAGAACGACGCCGCTTCGAAGTAGGGCTCCGGTTTCCCGGGCTTCGCGTTGAGAACCTGCCGGTATTCGGCCTCGGCCAGGTCGGGCTTTTTCAACGACCGGATATCGAACACGGCCCGCGCGAGGTGTCCTTCGATTGGATCGATTGCCGCAATCGCATCCACCTGCGCCTTCCCTTCGTCCGCGTTTCCGCCGACGATCCAGGGAGCCTCAATGCAAAACTCTTCGAGATCTCTTCGCGCCGCGATGTTTGACGGGTCCAGTTGCACCGCCAGCTCGAATTGCTTTTTCACTTTTCGGGCGACGAAGTAGCTTTGGTCGCGGTCGGCTTTGCCGCCGTACTCTTCGCCTAGCCACTGCTGGTACACCGAGTTTTTCGGGTCAAGAGCCACGGATTTTTCGCCGTTCGCAACCGCCTTATCGTAGTCGCGGACTTCGTAGTAGCACCGGCCGAGCCAGTAAAAAACCGCGGCGTTCGATGGATTCTGTGAAGCTACCGACTGTAGGCCAGCGATCGCCGCGGAGTAGTTGCCGGAATCGAATTTGTGTTGGGCGGCTTCCAACGCCACGTCATCGGGCGTCGCCGGGTACGAAAATCGCGGCGCCGGCGCGGCAGTGGAGTGAAATAGAGTTCGGCCAGATCCCACGTTAGCCAACAGCAACATCAAAGCGAAAGGACAGATCGAAATTCTGCAGGCCGCTGCGCTCAATTCGCCTCCGTGGCTCGAACATCCATTCCATCGCGCAACTTCAGTTCGCCGGGCAGCACAACCCGGTCGTTGACATTCAATCCCGACAACACCTCATAGCCCGAGGCGCTCGCGATTCCCACCGAGATGTCTTGGCGATGCACCTTGTCCGCGTCGAACACGAATACGTAATGCTGTCCTTTGTCGTAGCCCACGGCCGCTCGCGGCACCACTACGGCGCCTTTCCGCTCGCGCACCATGATTTTCACTTCCACGTTCACGTTCGGCAGCAGTTCCAAATTGCTGTTGTCCACCGAACAAAGAACTTCCCCCACGCTCCTGCTCTGCCTCGGCACCACCTGTTTGGGAAGCTGCTGCGTTTGGCCGTTCCACGTTTGCCCGGGTTTCCCATCCCACGTGACTCGAACGTCTTGTCCGGGCTCGAGCCAGCCCAGGTCCGGCTCATCCACAAAGGCGCGCACGCGGACTTGCCGCAAATCGGTCATCTCGGCCACTATATCGCCGACCTTAACGTAATCGCCCGCGTGAACCGGAAGCGAATAGAGGGTTCCGTCCGACGGGGCGATCACGGTGGCGGAGCGCACTTTTTCTTCGAGCGCCTGAATTTGGTCCTGGTCCTGCCTCACGTGCAATTCCGCGGCCTGGGCCGTTACGCTTGCCTTTTGCGCAATCGCCTGCTTCTTTTCGTTGAGCGCATCGAGCCGCGCGTGCGCCTTCGTCAGGTTCGACTCATTCAACGCCAATTCATCCCGGGTCGCGGCTTGTTTTGCAACGAGATCCTCCAGCGCTTTATGGGTGCGCTCCAGGTTCTCGACGTCCGCCTGCGCCTGTTGAAGCTCCCCTTGCAGCTCTGCCAACTGATCCGGAGCGCCTCCCGCCCGCGCATTTCGGAGATCGGACTGCGCCGACAGAAGGTCGGCTTGGGTCTGGGCTAACTGGCCTCGAATGTCGGCAGCGTCGAGAGTCAAGATTACTTCGCCGCGATGGACCGTTTGGCCTTCGGTGGCAAGCACGTGCGCAACAAAGGTCGGAAATTCGGCGCGCGCCACCGTTGGCGCAATCGGTTCGATTTTGCCGTTGCTGGTCACCACCGCGCTCAAATCTTCGCGCGCGACCTTAACCACGGTAACCGCGGGCCCCTGCCCTCTTGAGGCCAACACAATCACCAACACGACGGCGAGCCCCGCCACGAGGGACAAAATCACCCATTTTTGCTTATTGTTTTCTGCCATGCTCGACCGCGCCTTTTGGCGCGAGCCGTCCCCTCAGACGCCGGAATTGTAACAAACCCTTCCGACGCCTGCCTATCAAACACCGAAGCCTGCGGCGAGGTACATAAGGGGTGATGCCGTACTCCCCTTTCGGAGATGCCAGTCGTACTTGTGCTTTGGTCTCAGCCGCTCGATCGTTCCGGCTTTCCCGGTTCGTGTTAGAATCCGCTCATGACGGAAGCGAACCAGGCTCCTCACTCCAGCCCTGCCGCAGAACCCAAACCGGGCCAAAAGCCGCCGGCGAAGATTCATCGTGTCTGCATCGGCTGCAACAATATGTTCGAAGTGACGATGGAAAATTTCGAAGCCAAGCACTGCTCCACCTGCCACAAAGGCTAGAATCCCGCAATCCCTTGATGTGAAATTCGGCCTACCCGCAGTGTCCACACACTAGATGATCGTGCGCACCACGCCGCCATCCACGCGCAGGGCCGCCCCGTTTGTGCCGGAGGCCAGCGGACTGCACACGAAGGCAACCATCGCGGCTATTTCGTCCGGGGTCTCGAATCTTCGGAGTAGCGACGTGGGGCGCATCGTGGGAACGAAATTTCGCTCGAGTTGGGCGCGATCGGTGTTCTTCATTGCGGCGACGCCGTCCAGGAACTTGTCGACGCCTTCGGAAGCCGTCGGACCGGGAAGCACCGCATTGACGGTGACGTTAGTGCCGGCAGTGAGCTCGGCGAGGCCTCGCGAGACTGCCAGCTGCGCCGTCTTCGTGGTGCCGTACTGAATCATCTCAGCCGGAATTTGGATGGCCGACTCGCTCGAAATGAAAATAATTCGACCCCAGTTGCGCTCGATCATGCGCGGCAGATAGTGGCGGCTGAGCCTCACGCCACTCAGCACGTTCACCTCGAAAAAGTGCAGCCAGTCCTGGTCGGTGATCTGTTCGAATGGTTTCGGCTCGAAAATGGCGAGGTTGTTCACGAGAATGTCCACGTCGGGGAACCGGCGAAGCGCTTCGGCTGCGCCCGAGGCAGTGCCGAGGTCGGCCGGCAAGCCCTCCACTTCCCCTCTCACTCCGACTTGAGCCAATTTCGCAATCGCTGCTTCGACGCGCGCCGCCGTCCGGCCATTGACGACCACCGAGGCGCCTTCTTTTGCGAGCGCCTTCGCGATGGCAAAGCCGATCCCGGCCGTCGATCCGGTGACGAGGGCGCGTTTGCCTTCAAGTTGTAGGTCCATGGGTTTTCGATGCCCCTCCCGCCCCTCGAGGCGCAGAATTGGTAGAACGGAATTCGCAGGCCAAGAGCCTTGGTGCTCGAATCTTGATTTCCGTGTAATCTTGACGGCTCAGAATCGTACTAACAGGCAGCAGGGGTGGCCCTCTCTCCCCCGGTCTGTCAGGATCTCCTGCGCGAGGCTTGGGATGATTGAAGCGCGCGAATTAGGCAAGGTCTTCAACAACAAGAAGCGGGGCGAAATCCGCGCCGTGGATTCGGTGAGCTTTTCCTGCAAGCCGGGCGAAATCTATGGCCTGCTGGGAGCGAACGGCGCCGGAAAGACAACCACGCTTCGCATGCTCGCCACGATTCTTTTCCCCACCTCGGGCAGCGCCACCGTTGCGGGTTTCGACGTCGTCCGCGAGCCCACCAAGGTCCGTGCGCACATCGGCTTTCTCTCGACGGCCACCGCGCTCTACGACCGCCTGACCGCGGCTGAAACCGTTGAGTACTTCGGCCAGCTGCATGGCCTGGATTCGGCAACGATCAGCCGCCGCATGGCCGAGATATTCAAAGCGCTCGACATGGAAGAGTTTCGCGACCGCCGCTGCGCCAAGCTCTCCACCGGAATGAAGCAGAAAGTCTCGATCGCGCGCACGCTGGTTCACGATCCTCAGGTGATGATCTTTGACGAGCCTACCAACGGCCTCGACGTGATGGCCGCTCGAGCCATCACCGATTTCATCCGCCAGTGCCGCGATCGGAACAAGACCGTTATCTTCTCCACACACGTGATGACCGAGGTGGAAAAGCTCTGCGACCGAATCGGCATCATTCATGACGGACGCCTTCGCACGGAAGGCACGCTCGGCGAACTTCTTGCGCAGTACCGCTGCAACAATCTGGAAGAGGTTTTCGTGACGGTTTCCGGAGATGGACGATGAATCTGAGCAACGCGCTCATCGTATTTCGCAAGGAATTGCGCGACATGCTGCGCGACAAGCGGGCCATTCGCTCGATGGTGATTATTCCCGTGATCGCGTTTCCGCTGCTTTTTACCGTCATTGGCTGGGCCGCGGAGAAATTCGGCGGCGAGGCCAGCCGAGAAGCTTCCCCGATGATGATTCACGGCGGCGATGATTCGCCGAAACTTCTCGATGCGCTCCGGCAGTTTCCCGCGATTCAGATCGTCCCCTATCAGAGTGATGCGCGCCAGCAAGTTTCCGACAAGACGATTCGCGCGCTCGTGGAAATCCCGGATGGCTTCGACGCATCGGTCACTGCGGGTCATCCCGAAAAAATCTCCATTGATTACTACGAAGCTGACATGAAGTCCGAACTGGCCAAAGAGAAGCTGCAGAAATTCTTCGACGACTACCGCGTGCACATCGCCGCTCAGGCTCTCGCTGCCCGAGGTTTGCCCGCGACACTTCTCGAGCCTTTCACTGTCGAAGCGGAAAATATCGCCCCGCCCTCCAAGGTCGGCGCCGCGATGTTTGGCGGTTTGATCCCCTACATGATCATCATTTTCTGCTTCACCGGAGCGATGTACCCGGCAATGGATCTGACGGCAGGCGAGAAAGAGCGCGGCACGATGGAAACGATTCTTACAAGCCCGGTCGCGCGTACCGATCTCGTCATCGGGAAGTTTCTCACGGTGTTCACGGCGTCGGTTGTTACGGCGCTGCTGTCTCTTATGTCGCTGGGCTTCACTTTCGCGCGATCGAAGGGAAGAATGTTTGGCGCCGCCGCCTCTGCGCCGAAGATCTCGATTGACCCGGCCGCGGTTGGCGCCGTGGTCGTGCTCTTGCTGCCAATTGCCGTACTCTTTGCCTCGGTGCTCCTGGCCGTCGCGCTCTTCGCCAAGAGTTACCGCGAAGCGCAGACGTATGTCTCGCCGCTGATTTTTATCGTCATCGCTCCGGCCATCATCGGAACCCTGCCAGGCGTGGAGCTCAACTGGAAAACCGCGCTCGTCCCGATTCTCAATACTTGCCTTGTGAGCAAGGAAATCCTCGCCGGGAATCACCCTTGGGGGTTGATGGCCGCCGTTTTCGGAATGACGTGCCTCTATGCCGCGATCGGCATCGTCGCGGCGGTCAGCATGTTCAACCGCGAGGACGTACTGTTTCGCGTGTGACACCTACTGTGGCCGGGTGCTCAGTCGGAGCCCGACACGCACTTTTCAGCGCTTGCGCCCGGCGGAACCGATATGACCAAAACCTGTAAACGGTTCTCGTCGTTCTTCTAACCACAGCAGTAAGTCCTTTATTTTCAGTGCGGCAATCTGGAAGACTGAGTGCCTCATAAAGGTACAGGTACCTGCGGATCGGGCTCGCGTACGTCGGTCCGCTCGGAGGCTCACGATGGGGGCTATCTCCACGACTGGAAGAATCATCACGACTGGCGCCACTGGCAGGCCCGCAAGAACCCTCGGCGCCGTTGGAGCTTTGCTTGTCTGCTCGGTTTTGGCGCTTGGCCTGGCGTCACCCGCCAGCGCGGACACATTCGTCTACACCTACCAGGGCCTTCCTTTCAACAACGTGATCAATGGCTACGTGTGCAGCCCCGGACCGTGCGAGATTTCAGGTTCCTTCACGGTTTCGACCCAGCTTTCCGCAGGTCTGAGTGATGCCACGGTCACGCCAGGCGGTTACTCCTTCAACGACGGGAACGGCTTTAGCCTCAGTTCTTGCGCACCCATGGTTCTTTGTAGTGGCATCACTGTGACTGGGATCGACACGGATGCGGCAGGCGACATTACCGCCTGGGATGTAGCTGTACTTGGTTGTTTCGGCCACTGTTATCTGGAAACGGACTCGATCGGATTTTCGGGGGATATCTCCTTTCCCGGTCCGTTGGTCGGCGGCCCCGAAGGCTTCAACGCGGGGACGCCTGGGACGTGGACATGCGAGGACATGGGGCCCACGGGTAGTGAATCACCATGTCCAGTCGCGCCGCCCCCCTCGACGCCCGAACCTTCTTGCCTCTATCTTCTTGGCGCGGGCTTACTGAGCTTGGGTGCGGTGGGCCGCAAGCGGCTCGCGTAACCTCGACCCTTCCTTCTTGACGACTCCTCCGTCTAATACAACCGTCTACTCGCTTGCTCATGGGTGTGGCCGAGGCGAGGGGTGCTAAAATTCGAAGAGGTTCATGAGCTCCGACTCCCTGATATACGTCAACCAACTGTGCAAGGAATTCCGCACTTTCAAGCGCCGCGAAGGGGTCTGGGGCTCGATCCAGAACCTGTTCGTACGGGAGTACCGCACCCTGGCTGCCGTTGATCACGTCAGCTTCTCGATCGACCGCGGGGAGACGGTGGGGTACATCGGCCCCAACGGAGCCGGAAAATCCACCAGCATCAAGATGCTGACCGGCATTTTGGTCCCCACCAGCGGCGAGATTTGCGTCAACGGGTTCGTCCCATGCCGGCAGCGCACCCAGTATGTGAAGACGATCGGCGTGGTCTTCGGCCAGCGGACACAGCTCTGGTGGGATATTGCCGTAATCGAGTCGTTCAAACTGCTGCGCCGCATCTACGATGTCTCCCAGCGGGACTTCGACGCGCGCATGGAGCACTTCGACGAGATTCTCGGCATACGCGACTACCTGCACACGCCGGTGCGCAAGCTTTCTCTGGGGGAACGCATGAGGTGCGACCTGGCCGCCGCGCTGCTTCACAATCCGCCCCTGCTTTTCCTCGACGAGCCGACGATCGGCCTCGACGTGGTTGCCAAGGACCATGTCCGGCACTTCCTCCGGGCCATAAATCGTGAGTTCCAAACTACTATCCTCTTGACTACTCATGACTTAGACGATATAGAAGAGTTGTGCCGTCGCATCATGATTATCGACCGCGGCCAGGTTTTGTACGACGGCCCCCTGGCGCACCTTAAACAGAAACTTCTGCGGACAAAGCAAGTTAAGTTCGCACTCAAAGATCGAGAACAGATAACCGGCATCAGCGGGTTTTCCCGAGATGGCCTCGAACTGGAACAAGTGGATGAGCTCACGTATCGCATTCGTTTCGACCGCATGAAGATCGCCACGGCGGACCTGATCCGCCAGATTCTTTCTGCGGTGGAAGTTCGCGACCTGCTCATCGAAGACGAACCGATCGAGGAAATTATAAAGCGCATCTACGCCGGCCAGGCGCTTCTGGAGGTTAACGCGTGAAAATTCAATATGCATTGAAGTCGGCTGTCCTATTGGCTACCGCGGTTTTGATTGCCAGTTCGGCGCATGCTGCCCCGAAAAAGAAACAGCAATTCGAGTTGTTTGTCCCGGTGGCTTCGCAGCCCATCAAAGGCGACCAGTATTGCGGCAACCTTTCGGGCGCTCTTTCGTCCGGTGAATTCTTCGACGGGCTCCAGCGCCTCGGCGCCGGCCGCCACATCGAATTCCGCAAGGATGCGCAACCCGTGAAGGAGTTCCCGTCGAAGATCGCCATCGCTCTGGCGGGCAACATCACGCCGTGCGCGTCGGGGATGTCCAATTCCCCCGTCGATTTCGTGCAGCCCGGAAACGGTTCGTCGAAGCAGGCCGTGAACCAATTTATGGAGGGCCTGAAGTTCACGGCGGTGTGGAAAAACCCCCGCGGCGTGCAGCCGGTGTCGAATTGGTCGGTGACGAAATCGGTTTCGAACGACAGGTCCTGGCGCGTGAATGACCAGATCCCCATGAGATTCGCGTTCCAGGTGCCGTCGCAGGGAGTGCCGCTCACGAACCAACTGGTGATTTCCGTGTATGCGCCGTCCGGCGTGAAGTTGGCCACGTTCACGGCGGGCGTGCTATCGCGGATTCCCAAGCACCACTTGAAGACCATCCACGGCCAACAAAGCGAGTGAATGGAATCGCGCAAACGCTGATTCCCTACGTTGAGTTTTCGCGCGTAGGGTTCGTCAATATCCTCGCGTTCCGCCTGCGCTATTTCACGGGAATCATCACGTATTTTCTGAACGTCACCGTCTATTACTTCATCTGGACAGCGGTGTTTCGCTCGTCGTCGTCTCTCGCCGGGTACACACTCGCGCAAATGATCACCTACGTAAGCGTCGGCTGGATCATTCGCTCCTTCTACTGGAACACCATCGACCAGGAAATGGCGTACGAAGTGATCGAAGGCAAGATCGCGATGGACTTCATCAAGCCCGTCTCGATTCAGTGGATGTGGATTTCGCGCGCCATGGGAGAGTCGGCGTTCCGGCTGGGCCTTCTGACGCTGCCCACCGCGGTGATCCTCGCGCTCGTGTTCCCGATTCAGGGTCCGGCTTCGCGCGAGAATTTCCTTCTGTTCATCGCCGCTGTGGCCGGAAGTTTCTTCCTGATGGCCGCCATCAATTTCATGATCGGGACGTGCGCGATTCCGCTGAAGTCGATCCTGGCGCTGATTCGCGCGAAATACTGGCTTATCGAATTGCTGTCGGGGCTGCTGATTCCGATCGCGTTCTTCCCGCAGAAGCTGCAGCGAGTGATGGCATGGCTTCCGTTCGAGCACATCGCCTATACGCCGTTGCAAATTTACCTCGGCAAACTCGACCGCGCGCAAGCGTGGCGCGCGCTCGGGACGCAATGGCTGTGGGTGGTGGCGCTGCTGATTCTCGCGCACGTGTGGTGGGACCGGGCGTCCCGAAAGATCACGATTCACGGAGGCTAGGTGCCCACAGCTTCTCCGGCTTCGAGTGCGGTGAGTCACACGAATACGCGCGCGGACGCCATTGTGGCCGCAGCGAAGCGCCACGCGATGCTTCTTTGGGAGTACTTTTCGCAGTACGCGAAAGTGCGCGTGAGCTATCGCGGCGATTTCTTTGTAAGTATCGCCACGAGCTTTGCCGCCACGATCTTCTCTCTTGGCTTCCTTGTGGTGCTGTTTCGAAATACCGCACAACTGAAAGGCTGGCGGTTCGAGGAAGTCCTGTTCCTCTGGGGCTTCACGCAAATTCCCTACGGGCTGTTCAACGTGATCAGCCTGAATCTCTACGATTTCGGGAACAACTACATCATCGAAGGCAAATTCGATCGCGTGCTGTTGCGCCCGGTTTCCTCGCTGTTTCAGGTGCTTTTCGAGGCGTTTCGCATTGAGTCGTTCCAGGAAGTGGCTACCGGGGCGTTTTGTATGTGGTGGGCGACGCGGCATCTTCACATTCCATGGACGCCGATGAAATTCGCGATGCTCTTCTTTTTCGCGATTTGCGCGGCAGTCATCTACGTTTCGATTTTCCTGATTCTCAGCACCGTGTCGTTTTGGTTCGAGGACCGCATCGGCGTTCACCCGCCGGTGTGGAACATCATCGCGTTTGGCCGCTACCCTCTTTCGATCTATAGCGGCGCCGTGCAGTTTTTCCTCTGCTGGATCATTCCCTTCGGACTTGCTTCCTTTTATCCGAGCGTCCGCATGCTCGGAAGAGTAGTGAGTCCCGAATATATCGGCTTCGTCCCCGTGGTGGCCGCCGTGTTTCTGACGCTGGCGATTTCGCTGTGGGATTTCGGCACCCGGCACTATTCGTCGACCGGCTCCTGACGGCGCGCAGAGCTGAACAGCGTCTGGGATGTGCCGCTGACCTGAGTGAAGAGAACGACGACACGGCGCTCGTATTCGGCAGGAGCGAAGCCGAGGGCGCGCGGAAACGTCCGCGCGGCCTTTCGCCGAACGATGGGCCTGTTCTCACAACTCCTTCCTGACTTCCTTGAGAAGGCTGAGGACGCGGTGAACAAGCGGGTCTACATTGCCACGCGACCATAGAGCAAACGTGTCCAACGGTCCGATAGGAAAACCTGGAGTTCGTAACACGACCCCATCGGGAACAAAGTCTTTTGCGGAAGACGGAAGGAACATATATCCCGCGTGGGCCTTTGTTAGGTTGACCCCGGTCTGGAAATGTTCCGCCATTTGATATCTGTCCAGCGGCATGTGATTCTTCAGAAAGGCCGCCGCGATCATTTGGTGCAGACTTGGCAGCAATTCTTTCGAGGGCATGATCAGGAGCTCACCTTTGAGGTCTCTTAAGCCTACATACCTCTTGCGGGCGGCGCGATGGCCTTTCGGGAGAGCCACAACAAGTCGCTCCCGAATCAACAGCATGTTCTCGATTTGGTCGTAGGCACGGCTCAAATGACCAATGCAGACATCAAAGGCTCCGGAACGTAGTCCTGTGATTTGGGCATTTTCGGACCCTTCTCTAAGCTCCACATTCACAAGAGGAAGAGTGCTTCTGATCTTCTCGAGAAGCCGGGGAAGAATGTGGAAGCTCGCCGTCGGAATGAACCCGAGCCGGATTGTTCCTACCTCGCCACTCTCTGCATGAACTGCCGCCGCCGATGCCTGTTGAAGTCTCAACAGGATTTCTCGTGCCGCAGACAAGAAGACTTCGCCCGCCCGAGTGATTTCAACTCGCCGCTTTGATCGCCGGAAGAGGGCAACACCGAGTTCATCTTCAAGTTGTTTGATTTGGACGCTTAATGAGGGCTGGGAGACATGGAGTTGTTTGCTTGCCTGCCGAAAGCCGAGGGTTTCGGCGACCGCAACGAAATATCGCACGTGTCTGAGCTCCATGGCTGATAGCCCCTACCTATCAGAGTGACACGAAAAAACTACCACACCGTATCACTACGCAGACTCATCTCACAATCTGTAACGCCAATGAAAGTGGCGAAATCACAAGAAAGGAGATCGGTCATGAAAGTAGGGTTTATAGGTGCCGGCAACGTAGCGCGTACGTTCGGCCGCCATTTGTTGACCGCTGGTCACACCATAGTCGTATCAAACTCCAGAGGTCCGGAGACACTGGCTAATTTTGTCGCTGATCTCGGTCCAGGCGCCATCGCCGGGACGAAGCAGCAGGCAGCCGAATGCGACGTCGTCATTCTTGCCACGCATTGGGTGAGTGTAGCTGACGCTCTAAAGGGAATTGATTGGCGAGGCCGCATCCTGATCGATGCAACGAACGCACATCTGGAGCCCCCAGACATTAGTCTGGCGGGCGTGACCAGATCGCGGGCCGCGTTGAAGGGGCGCACATCGAGCGAAATAGTTTCTGAGATGGCGGTTGGCGCTCGGCTTGTAAAATCGATCAGCAACATCCCGATGAGCTGGATACAGGACTTCTCGCGGAACAAACCCCGGACCGTGATCTTTACATCCGGCGACGACGCCGAAGTCAAACAGCTAGTGATCGACTTAATCACCAGCGCCGGATTTGTCGCCATCGACCTTGGATCCCTCGCAACGGGTGGTGCAATGCATGAGGTCGGCGCTCCACTATCCGGCGTCGAACTCCACTTCGTCCGGCGGCTTCGGTGAGAGTGCGCGAACGCCGCCTGCTCGCGGGTGGCGTGGGAATCGCTGAGCCTCATGAGGGTGGGGCGAGTGACGGACAGCTCAGAGGTTACGACCGGCTTTTCCGTCCAACTTCGGTCCAAGTTTAAGAACGAGATAAGTGGCGTGCTCCCTTGTATGCGACAACAGCGGCGGCACTTAGAATTTGTATTCCCGCGTTGCCTTTGTAGTTTGGGATCGCGAGGATGGTGGATTCTTACCAGGATGTGCTGCTGGCCTGAGCGAAGAGTGCGACGACGCGGTGCTCGTACTCGGCGGGGGCGTGGCCGAGGGCTGCAGCGTGGTCGGCGCCGTTGACGATCCAGAACTGCTTTGGGCCGCGCGCGGCGTTGTAGATTCGCTCCGAGTGACGGCAGGGGATGCGGTGGTCGCGCGTTCCGCAAATCAGCAGGATTGGAAATGGTCGGTCCGTGACGGCCTTCTCCGGCGAAACGTCCTGCGGGTCGAAGCCGCCTTCCCTGCTCACCGAGTTCATCGCGAGTATGACCGCGGGACGGAAGAGCATCTTGCCGAGGAGTGGGGATACGTCGAGTCCGGCATAATCGTACGAAACCTCGGGAAGATTCGCGAAAGGGGCCTCTGCGACCACGGCTTCGATGCGCGGCTCGACGGCGGCAGACTGCAATGCGATGGAAGCGCCCATGGAAACTCCGAGAGCGAAGAGATGGCGCACGTGCTCGGTGGAATAGAGCGCGTCACTGATTGCGACGGTGTCGTAGCGTTCCTTCCAGCCGTACGTGGCCATGCTGCCACCGCTTTTTCCGTGGGCGCGCGCGTCCATCATCACGACGCTGTAGCCGTGCCGCAAAAGAAATTCAGCGTGGCCGAGAACTCCGCTGCGGTCGTCGGCAAGGCCGTGAAACAGAAGCACCGAGTCGCCATTCGGAGAAGGCGGGCGAATCTTCCATCCGCGCAACTCGACGCCGTCGGGCGCGCGAATATCGAAATCTTCTTTCGCCGCGCGCGTTCGCCGCAACATCTGGGCCGTCTGCTCGAGGCGTTCCGGATTGAGATTCGCCGGATGCAGGATGCCGGGACCGATTAAGTGGCCGACCAGCGCAGCAATTCCCGGCGACAGGACAATCAATGCGAGCAGGATTCGCGAAAGCAGACGCACGGCCCTGCGCATGTGAACCTCTGGAAGATTGTACGCAACTCGGAAGCTTGAAGTTTCGGTGTCTGGTGAGAACGCGCGTGGCCGCGGGAGGTGCTAGTTCAAATCAGGCCGTGGGCATCTTTGTACCCGCGATTGATGGCTTCACGCAAATACTGCA
>Ga0070761_10000511_pt1 | contig 25072 bp, 24 predicted proteins | sample HubBroMetageREF1_FD_66724 | JGI IMG/M metagenome (GOLD analysis project Ga0070761, IMG submission 66724) | Reference soil microbial communities from the Hubbard Brook experimental Forest, New Hampshire, USA - Hubbard Brook CCASE Soil... | ecosystem: Environmental > Terrestrial > Soil >... | reverse complement strand
TGACGTCGCCCGCCTGCGTCTCGATGATCGGCAGCCCGGTGAGCGAGCCGGTCTTACCCTTCACCCGCCCCTGGCTGACCTTCTCGACGTATTCCTCGTTGACGCGCGCGCTGCGTTCCAGCAGGCGCGAGTGCAGATAGAACACGTCCCCGGGGAAGGCTTCGCGGCCGGGTGGGCGGCGCAGCAGCAGGGAGATCTGCCGGTAGGCAACCGCCTGCTTGGACAGGTCGTCATAGATAATGAGTGCGTCTTCGCCGTTATCCATGAAGTACTCGCCCATGGTCACGCCCGAGTAGGGGGCGATGTACTGCATGGCGGCGGGCGTGGAGGCGGAGGCCGCCACCACCACCGTGTGCCCGAGCGCACCGTGCTCCTCGAGCTTGCGCACGACGTTGGCGATGGTCGACTGCTTCTGGCCGATTGCCACGTAGATGCACTTAATGCCGGAAGACTTCTGATTGATGATCGTATCGATCGCGAGCGCAGTTTTGCCGGTCTGACGGTCGCCGATGATGAGCTCGCGCTGGCCGCGGCCGATCGGCACCATCGAATCGACTGCCTTGTAGCCGGTCTGCACCGGCTGGCTCACGGACTTGCGGTAGATGACGCCGGGCGCCACCCGCTCGATCGGCGCCGTGCGCGTGGCCTTGATCGGGCCCTTGCCGTCGATCGGGGCACCGAGCGCATCCACCACGCGCCCGAGGAGCTCCGGTCCGACCGGCACTTCGAGAATGCGGTTGGTGGTCTTGACGGTGTCGCCTTCCGTCAGGTGCTTGTACTCACCGAGCACCACAGCGCCGACGGAGTCGCGCTCGAGGTTGAGTGCGAGGCCAAAGGTGTTACCGGGAAACTCCAGCATCTCGCCGTAGCGGGCATCGGCCAGTCCGTGGATGCGGGTGATGCCGTCGGTGACCGAAACGATGGTACCGACGTTGCGCGCCTCGGTGACGGACTTGAAGCCTTCGATCCGTTGCTTGATCAGGTCGCTGATTTCGGTTGCCTTGATGGCCATATGCATTCTCTCTAACGGCAATTCGTAGTGCGTTACGCAGTCAGTTCGTAGGCGATGCGATCGAGGCGCGTGCGCAGCGAGCCGTCGATAACCATGTCACCGGAGCGCAGTATCGCCCCGCCGATGAGCGTCGGGTCGACTTCGCAGTGCAGCCGCACCTCACGCTTGAGACGCTTTTGCAGGGCGGCAGCGATCTTCTGCCGCTGCGCATCGTTGAGCTCCGCGGCCGAGGTCACGGTGACGTCGGCCACGCCCTCGACCTCGTCCTTGAAGGTGTCGAACAGCGCGGCGATCTCCGGCAGGTAACTCAGGCGGTGATTCTCGGACAGCGTGCGGATGAAGTTGCCGCCTTGCTCGCCAAGCTTTGCTCCCGCGACATCGATGACGAACTGCGCCAGCTGTTGCGCAGTCACCCGCGGATTGTCGAGCAGCTCCTCGACGCGCGCATCCTTCACGACCTGCGCACCGGTACGCAGCGCCTCGGACCACAACTGCAGCGACTGGCGCATGCGCGCCTCTTCGAACGCGGCTCGCGCGTAGGGCCGGGCGATGGTGATGCGGTCCGCCATCGTCTCAGATCTGTGCTGCGAGCTGGTCGAGCAGGGCTGCGTGGGTGCGAGCGTCGATCTCGCGGCCCAGCAGTTTGGAGGCGGCGCCGACGGCGATGCCAGCGACTTCCTTGCGCAGGCTCTCCTTGGCGCGCGTCGTGTCGAGCTCGATCTGCTCGTGCGCTGAGGCGACGATGCGCGCGCCCTCGTCCTGGGCACTGCCCTTGGCCTCTTCCACCAGCTCAGTGGCCCGGTGCTGCGCGTGGTCGATGATCTGATTGGCGCGTTCGCGTGCTTCGCGCACGATGGCATCGGCTTTGGTGCGTGCCTCGGCGAGCTCCTGCTCTCCCTTCTCGGCGTCCGCAAGCCCTTGCGCGATCCGGCGCTGCCGCTCCTGCATGTTGGCCAGGATGGTCGGCCAAATCCACTTCATGGTCGCCCACACCAGCAAGGCGAAGACGACCATCTGCACAATGAGCGTGAGATTGATGTTCACGGAGCCCTCTCCTGTCTGCGAGCCGTCGCGGTCTCAGCGATCAGTGCGCGGCCTGCAGTGCACCCAGGAACGGGTTCGCGAAGGTGAAGAACAGCGCGAAACCGATGCCGATCATGGCGACCGCGTCCAGAAGACCAGCGACGAGGAACATCTGCACGCGTAGCACCGGCAGCAGTTCCGGCTGGCGCGCCGAGCCTTCAATGAAGCGGCCGCCGAGAATGCCGAATCCGATGGCGGTGCCAAGCGCTCCCATACCGAAGATGATGCCGACGGCCAACACGGTCATGGCCTGGATGTGTGCAATGCTTTCCATTCAAATCTCCTCGAGACAAACCAATGACTGACTGCGTTAACCTGTTGAAACCCTAGTGATGCTCGCTGGCCATCGACAGATAGACCACGGTGAGCACGGCGAAAATGAAGGCCTGGATGGTGATGATCAGGATGTGAAAGCCGGTCCAGATCACGCCGAGAATGAACTGGCCTATGATTCCCAGCCAGCCACCGACGGTCAGCAGACTGTGGACCCCGTGCGAGAGCGTTAGCACCGCGATCAGCAGAAAGATCATCTCGCCCGCGTACAGGTTGCCGTACAGACGCAGCGCCAGCGATACCGGACGCGCGAGGAAGGTGACCGACTCCAGAACGAAGTTGATCGGCACCAGCAGCGCCTGCACGAAGATGTTCTTGGCGCGGAACGGCTGCAGAGTCAGCTCGCCGATGAAGCCGCCGATGCCCTTCATCTTCAGGCTGTAGAAAATGATGAGCAGGAACACGGTCAGCGACAGCCCGAAGGTCGCGTTGAGATCCGTGCTCGGCACGATCTTCAGGTGCTCGAAGCCCACCCCACGTGCGGCCGCCGGAAACAGGTCGACCGGCACCAAATCCATGAAGTTGAAGAGGAACACCCAGCAGAAGATGGTGAGTCCCAGCGGCGCGATGAGGCGGCTGGTGCCCTGGAAAGTATCACGGACCTGCTCGTCAACTTTCTCGATGATCCACTCGATGACGCTCTGGAAGGTGGTCGGCACCCCGGGGGTGGACTTGCGCGCGACCCACCAGAACACACCGAAAAACACCAGCCCCAGCACGATCGAGAAGAACACCGTGTCGTAGTTGATGACCGAGAAGTCGACGATTCCCTGCGGCTTCTTGTTCGAAAAGAATGACTGATGGTGAAGAATGTAGTCCGTCGCGCTACCGCCACCCTCAGCTGCCATCAGTTTCATCAGTTCGCTCATCACTCAGCCACCACCGCCACGCGCGCCACCGACTGAGGGCAGTGCGCTCAACAACGCGATCCAGTACACCAGGAAGGTCGCGGCGAACGTGGCGAACAGCGCCAGCGGGGCCACCGTCATGACCTTCAGCACCAACACGAACAGCACCACCACGACTGCGAGCTTTACGGCCTCGCCGACGTAGAACACGCTCAGTGCGCGCTCGGCGCTCGCACCCGCCGCGCCCCCAAACACGAGGCCCGCCATGGCGAGACTCCCGATCGTGGCAATTCCACCGCCGGCGAGAGCCGAGACCGCAGCAAGGCGACCGCTCAGGCGCCAGGCACACAGTCCCGCGATCACGGTCACGGCCGCCTGACCCAGCACGACGCCGAAGGCCAGCCGCCGCGCGTGGGGCAGATCGATCACCGACACCTTCTATATAGGTCCTGTTCGGGGGCCCAAAAGAGCCGCTTTGCTTGCACCGTGACAGGGCACGAGTGGCTTAGCATTCTTCGGCCGCTCAGTAACTTAGCTACAACGGCCAAAAAGCCGCGGGATTATAGAGACCGCCTGCGCGTGAGTCCACAGCGCGCCCCGTACAGCACCCCGGCAGATTTGACATTTTTGTGTTCGCGCAAGGGGCGACCTGCAGCCCTGTGCCCGCGCTCGCGGGCGTTGGCATTGCCAGCCCGCTCAGCGCGCCGTCGGCGCGTGAATCTGCGCAGCCTCTCTAACCTGACCGGATCCCTACTGGATGTGCGCCAGGATGCCGTCGAGTTCGTCGAGGGTGTTGTAGCTGACGACAAGTTTGCCCTTGCCGCCCGCGCCCTGCTGTATCGCCACGCGCGCGCCGAGCTTATCGGCCAGTTCCCGCTCGAGGCGCGAGACATTCGGATCGCGCTCGGCGGCCCCGTCGCCTGAACCCGCCGCCGGCGGCGACTGCAGCCGCCGCACCAGCGCTTCGGTCTCGCGCACCGACAGGCTCTTCTTCGCCACCAGCATGCCCACCTCGGTCTGCTGGCGGCGCTGCGTCAGCGCCAACAGTGCGCGCCCGTGCCCCATCTCGAGCGCGCGCTTCTCCAGCAGCTCACACACTTCCGGGGAGAGCTCGAGCAGACGCAGCAGGTTGCTGACACCGGCGCGCGAGCGGCCGACGGCCTCGGCCGCCTGGACGTGAGTCAGGCCGAACTCGCTGATGAGACGCTGCAGCGAGCGCGCCTCTTCCAGCGGGTTCAAGTTCTCGCGCTGGATGTTCTCAATCAGCGCGACAGCAATCGCCGCCTCATCGGGAATATGGCGGATGACCGCGGGAATCTCCCCGAGGCCGGCCATCTGCGCGGCGCGCCAGCGGCGCTCGCCGGCGACGATCTCATAGCGCTGTCCCTGGCCGTTGCCGCCGTCCACCGGGCGCACCACGATCGGCTGAACCACGCCCTGCACCTTGATGGAGTCGGCGAGCTCAGCCAGGGTGTCGGGGTGCATGTCGACGCGCGGCTGGTAACGGCCGCGCTGCAGCACATCCAGCGGCAGCTTAGTGAGCTCATCACCGCGTGGTGGCGCGGCGGGTAGCGGACTCACCGGGGCAGCGGCCTGACGCGCACCCAGAAGATCAGCGAGGCCGCGCCCGAGAGTCGGTTTTCGTTGCATCATCCGGTCCTGTCCTCACCGTGCGGCCGCGCTTCATCCGGCGCACCGGAGGGCAGCTCGCCATCGTTGTCTTCGTGATCGGCCGCGCCGCCGAGCGCTTCGGGCTCGGCTGGCAGCGCGCTGACCGCCGGGTAATCGTGCGCACCGTTGGACTCGCCAGCAGCCGCTGGGGCGGCGTGTTCGCTGGTGGCGGCCGCCTTCAGCGGCTCGGCAGTGGGCGGCTCGGCCGTGGCGACTTCGGCTGCAGGCTCGGAGCCCGCTGGCGGGGATGTCGCCGCGGGCGCAGAGTGTTCCGGGACGGGCGTCGGCTCGTGCCGGGGCGCCGCCTCGGGGCTAGCCGGCGCGGTTCCCGCCACGGCTGGGCGCGTGAGCCCGCTGGCAATCTCCTCGCGCCGGATCATCTCGCCCGCCAGTGCGAGGTAGGCGAGCGCACCGCGCGATTCCTTGTCGTGGAATAGCGCCGGCTTGCCGAACGAAGGCGCCTCGGCGAGCCGCACGTTGCGCGGAATGACGGTGCGGAACACGCGATCACCGAAGTGCGTGATCAGCTGCGCGCTCACCTCGTTGGAGAGGTTGTTGCGCGGGTCGAACATGGTGCGCAGCACTCCCTCGACCGTGAGGCCGGGATTGGCCGCGTCACGGATCTGCTCGAGGGTGGACAACAGCGCCGTGAGTCCCTCGAGCGCGTAGTACTCGCACTGCATGGTGATCAGCACGCTGTTGGCCGCCACCAGCGCGTTCACGGTCAGCATGGTGAGCGCCGGCGGACAGTCGATCAGGATGACGTCGAAATCATCGCGCTTGGGCTGCAGCGCGTGGCGCAGCTTGGTCTCGCGGCCGATCGGCAGCGTCAGCAGGCGCACCTCGGCGGCGGTCAGATCCTGATTGGCGGGCAAAAGCGCAAAGCCGCTTTCGAGGGTAACCAGCGCACTCGCCAGATCGCATTCCCCGAGCAGTACCTCGCAGGCGCTGCGCGTGAGCTGCGCCTTGTCGACGCCGCAGCCCATGGTGGCGTTGCCCTGCGGATCGAGATCGATCAGCAGTACGCGGCGGCGCGTGGCGGCCAGCGAGGCGGCGAGATTTACCGCCGTGGTGGTCTTGCCGACGCCGCCTTTCTGGTTCGCGATGGCAATGACGCGCTTCATGCCGACAGTGTACTGCACTGTCGCGCCCGCGCCGCGAGTGGCGTGGTTGAGGCCCTGTTTCAGGCCACCAGCTGCTGCGCCCTGTGCCCCAGGCGCTCGCGCGCCATGTCGTCCGCGACCGCATTGGTGGTGCGGTTCTCGCGCCGGGCGCGCTCGAAAATCTCGGTCAGGCGCAGCGGAATGCGCTCGATATCGGCCAGCACCTGCGCCTCGCTCCCGCCCTGGTACTCGCGCGACACGCTGATGATGCCGCCGGCATTGATGACATAGTCCGGCGCGTAGAGGATCCCCATGGTCGAGAGCGCTGTCCCGTCCTGGCCCTGCGCCAGCTGATTATTGGCCGCCCCGGCAATGACGCGCGCACGCAGCCGCGGCAGCGACTGGCTGTTGAGCACCGCGCCCAGCGCGCAGGGGGAAAGCACGTCGACGTCGGCCGCCATGATCTCCTCGACCGCGAGCGGCTGGGCCGCAAATTCCTCGCACACGCGCTGCACCGCTGCGGGCCTGACGTCGGCAACCGACAGCCGCGCGCCGTCGGCAGCGAGCAGAGCGCACAGGTGATAGCCCACCCCGCCTACGCCCTGCACGGCCACGGAGATATCGCTGAGGTCGGCGCGGCCGAGGCGGAACTTCACTGCCGCGCGGATGCCGAGGTACACCCCGAGGGCGGTCTTGGGACCGGGGTCGCCACCGGCTGCACCGGGGGCTGCGCCCAGCCCGGCGACGAAGCGCGTGGCGCGGGCGACGTTCGCCATGTCGGCGGTGGTGGTGCCGACGTCCTCGGCGGTGATATAGCGGCCGCCGAGTGAATCGACCATGCGGCCGAAGGCCTGGAACAGCTCGGGCGTCTTGGCCTTGCGCGAGTCACCGATGATGACCGCCTTGCCGCCACCGAGCTCGAGGTTCGCCATCGCGTTTTTGTAGCTCATGCCGCGCGACAGGCGCAGCACGTCGCTGACGGCCTCCTGCGTGCTGACGTAGGGCCACATGCGACAACCGCCTGCGGCGGGACCTCGGGCGGTGGAGTGGATCGCGATGATGGCGCGCAGGCCGGTCGCAGCGTCGTTGCCGAAGACGACGAGCTCGTGGCCGTCGAACTCGCGCATGTCGAAGATTTCCATGGCGAAAAGCGCTCCTGGCGCGCGGCGGACCTGATTGAGGATGGCATAAGGCTACGCGCGCCGGTGTGCACGGATCGTCACAAAAGTTGCTTCACTCGATGATTTATTGAAATATTCATATCACCATTACGGCATTACATGAGATGAATATTGCACCCTCCTGAGCTGGATCGTGCCGACCTGCGAATCCTGGAGCTGCTGCAGGGCGAGGGCCAGCTGTCGGCTGCCGAGGCCGCCGAGCGGCTGGACATGACCGCCTCCACCTGCTGGCGCCGCATCACGCGCCTGGAGGAGCTCGGCGTGATCAGAAAGCGCGTGGCACTGCTCGACCGCGAGAAGCTCGGGCTCGCGGTCACGGTGTTCTCGCACGTCAAAGTCGTCGCGCACGGGCGCGATGCACTGCTGCGCTTCGAGCAGGCGGTGCGCGCGCACCCCGAGATCCTCGAGTGCTACACGCTGATGGGCGAGACCGACTTCCTGCTGCGTATCGCCTGCCGCGACATCAAGGCTTACGAGGCGTTCTTCCTCGACCACCTGTCGCGCTTTCCGGGCGTGCAGTCGGTCAACTCCTCGATCGCCCTCGCGGTGATCAAGGAAACCACCGCGCTGCCACTGCATCCGGCCTGAGTGCTAGGCGCGCGCCAGCGCAATGACACAGCGCTCGGCTTGCAGTCCCGGCACCTGCAGGCTCCGGCTGCCGGTGACGCGCCAGCGCGGCGGCAACGCGGCGAGTTCGGCGGCGGGCCACTTGCCCTTCATGGCGAGCACCCGCGTCTGCGGCGTGCATAGAGGTGCCACCGTGACGAGCAGCTTCGGCAGCGCTGCGAAGGCGCGCGCCACCACGGTGTCGAAAGTGGGCTTGCCCGGCAGTCGCTCGACGCGCGCGTGCACGACACTGACGTTGCGCAGCCCGAGGAGCTCGGCGGCGTGACTCACGAAGCGCAGTTTCTTGGCGGTTGAATCGATCAGCGTGAAGTGAGCCTCGGGGTTGCATAGCGCAAGTGGCAGCCCGGGGAAGCCCGCGCCGGTGCCGGCATCGGCGATGCGCGTGCCAGCGAGGTCCGGCTGCACCGCGAGGCTGTCGAGCAGATGATGCGTGATCATGTCAGCGGACTGGCGGATCGCCGTCAGGTTGTAGCTCTGGTTCCAGCGCCCGAGTTCCTCGGTGAGGGTGAGCAGCTGCTGCGCGGCGCCGGCCGACAGTGTCACCCCCAGGCTCGCGGCGTCCTGCATCAGGCGTTCAACGGCAGTCAACTGCAAGCTCCTCGCGCGGCGCGCGCCGTGTTTGATCATACTTCGCACACCGTGAGACTGCTCTTGGTGGAAGACGATCCGATGATCGGCGAGGCCATCCGCGCGGGTTTGAAGCGCGAGGGCTTCACCGTCGACTGGGTGCACGATGGCGCCCAGGCGGCGCTGGTGCTGAAGAGCGAGCCGTTCGAGCTGCTGCTGCTCGATCTGGGGCTGCCCGGCAGCGATGGCCTGACGCTGCTGAAGTCGCTGCGCAGCCGCGGCGCGACGCTGCCGGTGCTGATCATCACCGCACGCGATGCGGTTTCGGACCGCGTCGCCGGGCTGGATGCCGGTGGCGATGACTATCTCATCAAGCCGTTCGAGCTGGACGAGCTGGCCGCACGCATCCGCGCGCTGCTGCGGCGCAGGGCCGGACGCTCCTCCTCGGGGATCGAGCACCTGGGAGTGGTGCTCGATCCGGCCACGCACCGCGTCACCCAGGACGGCAGCGAGGTATCCCTGTCGCCGCGCGAGTTCGCGCTGCTGGAACTGCTGCTGGAGCGCCCCGGCGCGATCCTGTCGCGCAGCCAGATCGAGACGCGCCTGTATGGCTGGGGCGAGGAGGTGGAGAGCAACGCCGTGGAAGTGCACATCCACGGGCTGCGCCGCAAGCTGGGAAGCGCCTTCATCCTCACGGTGCGCGGGGTCGGTTACCGCGTGCGGCCGCAGGCATGAGCTCGCTGCGCGCACGTCTGCTCGCGTGGCTGCTGGCCGGCGTGCTGTGCGTCGGTGCGGTCGGCGGCTTCATCGTGTACCGCAACGCGCTCGCCGAGGCAGACGCCTTCTTCGACTATCACCTGCGCCAGACCGCGCTGGTGTTGCGCGATGAGCCGGTCGAGTACCTGCTCGGGCCGCGCTTCGCCCCCGCCGATGCGTCCTACGACTTCGTGGTGCAGGTGTTCTCGCTGGATGGCGTGCGCGTCTATCTGTCGCGCCCGCACGCGGTACTGCCGCAGATCACCACGCTCGGGTTCTCGACCGCTGCCACCCCCGAGGGCAGCTGGCGGGTATTCGGCGTGCAGGCGCTGACGCGCGTGATCCAGGTCGCACAGCCGATGAGCGTGCGTCAGCAGCGCGCGGCGGAACTGGCGCTGCAGACACTCAAGCCGTTCGCGCTGCTGCTGCCGGTGCTGGCACTGGTGATCTGGTTCGCGGTAGGGCACGCGCTGGTGCCGCTGCAGCGCCTGACGGCGCTGGTCAAGGCGCGCCGGGTCAACGCACTCGAGCAGCTGCCGGACGCACAGCTGCCGGATGAGGTGCAGCCGCTGGTGAAGGCGCTCGATGATCTGCTGGCGCGGCTGCGCGCGGCGCTGCAGCGTGAGCGCGCCTTCGTCGCCGATGCGGCGCACGAGCTGCGCACGCCGCTCACCGCCCTGCAGCTGCAGCTCGGCGAGCTGGCGCGCGCCGGCAGCGAGGTCGAACGCGCGGCGGCGATGAACAGCCTGTCGGCGGGCGTGCAGCGTGCCAATCGCCTGGTGGAGCAGCTGCTGGCGCTCGCGCGCCAGGAGCCGCGCGCCGAGCGCGAGCGCGGCCCGCTGCGGCTCGATGATCTGGCGCGGGCGGCGGTCGCCGAGCTCGTGCCACTCGCGGATGCCCGGCACATCGATCTCGGGGTGGAAGCGGCACAGCCGGCCACGGTCGTAGGCGATGCCGATGCGCTCATGACGCTGCTGCGCAACCTGGTGGACAACGCCGTACGCTATATCCCGGCCGGCGGGCGGGTAGACGTGAACATCACGGCGGCGCACGGCGCCAGCGGCGCGCGCCTGACGGTGAGCGACAACGGCGCTGGCATTCCCGCGGCCGAGCGCGCGCGGGTGTTCGACCGCTTCTACCGCGGCGCCGGCACGCAACCGCCCGGCAGTGGGCTCGGACTCGCCATCGTCAAGGCGATCGCCGATGCGCACGGCGCCAGCGTGCAGCTCGCCGACGGGCCGGACGGCCGCGGTTTCAGCGTCAGTGTCACTTTTCCCGGGGAAACGGCGGCGGCGAGCGGCTGAGCGCGGCTGCGTCAGTGCGCAAGCTTCTGCAGGAAACTCGCCGCCGTCAGCAGGTACTCGTCGCGGTTCTGCTTCTTGCTGAAGCCGTGGCCCTCGTCCTTGGCGATGAGATACCAGACCTCGCCGCCGTTCGAGCGCACGCGCCACACCAGCTGCTCGGACTCGGAGGCCGGTACGCGCGGATCGTTGAGCCCGGCGGCGACCAGCAGCGGCTTCTTGATGCGCGCGGCGTTGGTGAGCGGTGAGATGCGCTCAAGGAACACGCGCGTACTGGTGTCGCGCTCGTCGCCGTACTCCTCGCGGCGCCAGTCGCGGCGGTAGCCGGCGGTGTTGCGCAGGAAGGTGACGAAGTTGCTGATGCCGACGAAGTCGATGCCGCCCTTCAGCCGCTCGCCGTAGGTGACCAGTGAGGCGAGCGCCAGATAACCGCCGTAGGAGCCGCCCATCACCACCATGCGCTCACGGTCGAAGCCCGGCTGCACGCCGAGCCAGACCAGGAGCGAGCCGATGTCGCGCAGCGCATCCTCGCGCAGCGTGCCGTTGTCGAGCGCCAGGAAGCTCTTGCCGTAGCCCGAGGAGCCGCGCACGTTGGGCGCCACCACCACGTAGCCGAGCTCATTCACCACGAACTGCAGGAACGGGTCCCATTCCGGGCGGAACTGCGCCTCGGGGCCGCCGTGAATGTCGATCAACACCGGCGCGGCCGCGGCCGGGTGCGCCGGGCGGTAGACGTACGCCGACAGCATGCGCGCATGGCCCGACACTCGATCCCAGGTGGGGTAGCGCACCAGCTCGGGGCTGACCAGCGTAGCCGGGTCGATCGGACCTGCTTCGCTGTGCGTCCAGCGCGTCAGCGTGCCGTGACTGAGGTCGTACACGTAGACATCACGCGGTCCGAGTGATCCGTCCACGGTGAACGCCAGGCGCGTCCCGACCTTGTCGAACCGTGGATTGCCGATGCGTCCCTCCGGCAGACCTTCGGGGGCGAGCTGCGCGCCCGTGAGCGTCTCCTGCACGCTCAGGCGGCTGCGGCCATCCTCGTTCAGCACGTAAGCGAGGTAGCGCCCGTCGGCGCTGGCGTCGAAGTCCTCCACGTCCCAGTCCACTTCGGGACTCACGCGGCGGCTCTCGTGCGTCACCGGGTCCTTGAGTTTGAGCTGGACGAACTCGCTGTCTTCGTCCGTAAGCACATACACGCCGCGGCCGTTGGGTGCGAAGCGCGCCATGCGGATGCCGGACTTCTTGGGCTTGTCCTCCAGCGGGGTGAGCGCACCGCTGACGGTGTCCGCCAGATACAGATAACTCTCGCTGCCGGAGAGGAATTTCCACACCAGCAGCTTCGAGTCATCCGCCGACCAGTCGAGCGGATACCAGGTATCGTCGTGGCCGCCGACCAGCAGCTGCGGGGCCGCGCCACTGGTGACATCCGCCAGATAGACGTCATAGCTGAGCGAATCACGCTCATTGCCGTAGAAGGCCAGCCGCCGGCCGTCATGCGCCCAGGTGAGCGCGCCGTGGATGAACTTGCCCTGCGTCAGCTGGCGCACCTGAGCGTTGGGCGCCTGGTAGAACACCTGCGTGTTTTCATCGCCGGCCTGATCCTTGAGGAAGGCGAAGCCGCCGCCGCTCCTGGCGGCACGGGCCCATTCGATCGGATCGGGGAAGAAGGTGAGCTGCTCGCGCATGCCAAGCGCGGCGCTCACGCGGTGCACCTGTGAGGTCTCGCCGAAGCGCGTCTCGATGAGGAGGCTCCCGTCCGCCTGCCAGTCGAGAAAGGTGGCGCCGCGGGACTGCAGGTAGCGCGCCAGCTTCGCGGCCAAGGCCGGATCCGGCGGCGGGATGCCATCGTAAATCAGGCTGCCGCGCTCGCGCCGCGCTCCGGCGGCGCTCTGCGCGCTTGACGGCGCGCTCACCAGCAGGCTCAGGCAGTACGCCGCGCACACGGCGGCAGTCACGATCCGAGGGGAAGATTTCCGCATGACGCTTAAGCTAACGTACGGGTTACGATGTGTACATCGATCCGCTCATCCCTGACAGACGTGCCGTTCCCTTGAAAGCGACACTGCTGCGACATCCGCACGGCATCAGCGCCGTCGACACCCTGTACGTGCGCCCGGGACACGCGGCCGCGCACATCATCGTGGACGGCGGGCGCGCGGCCTTCGTCGACGTCGGCACCAACGACTCGGTGCCGCAGCTGCTCGCCGCACTCGCAGAACTCGGCATCGAGCGCAGCGCGGTCGACTACCTGCTGCTGACGCACGTGCACCTGGATCACGCCGGCGGCGCCGGCCAGCTGCTCACGCACCTGCCGAACGCGCTGGCGCTGGTGCACCCGCGCGGCGCGGCACACCTGGCCGACCCGGCGCGCCTGATCGCAGGCTCGATCGCGGTCTACGGCGAAGCGCGCTTCCGCGAACTGTACGGCACGCTGGTGCCAATCCCGCACGCGCGGCTGCGCAGCGCCGCCGACGGCGAGCGCGTGCAGCTCGGCGGGCGCACGCTGGAGCTGATCCACACGCCCGGCCACGCGCTGCATCATCTGGCGGTGGTCGATGCGGCGCACGGCGCTCTCTTCAGCGGCGACACCTTCGGCATCTCCTACCGTGAGCTCGACACGCCCTCCGGCGCGTTCATCATTCCGACCACGACGCCGACGCAGTTCGATCCGCAGCAGCACCTCGCCTCGGTCGACCGCATGCTGAGCTACCACCCGCAGTCGATTTATCTGATGCACTTCAGCCGCGTGAGCGAGGTGCCGCGGCTGGGAGCGGAGCTGAAAGAGCAGATCACCGCGCTCACCCACATCGCGCATAGCCACGCGCGCAGCGCGGACCCGGCGGCCGGCATCCGCGCCGACATGCGCGCGCTGTGGCTGCGTCGCCTGCGCGCGCACGGCTCGCGCCTGTCCGAAGCCGCGATCGACGCCGCCCTCGCTGGTGACCTCGAGCTCAATACCCAGGGTCTCATCGCCTATCTGGCGCGCGCCAGCGCGCGGGAGCAGCGCCCATGAAAACGTTTCGCGCCTTCCGCATCCACTCCGACGGCGGCAAAATCAGCGCGCGTTTCGACAATCTCAGCATCGAGGATCTGTCCCCCGGCGAGGTGGTGATCCGCGTCAGCCACTCGGACATCAATTACAAGGATGCGCTCGCCGCCACCGGCGCCGGCCGCATCCTGCGCCGCTACCCGCTGGTCGGCGGCATCGATCTCGCCGGTACCGTCGAATCCTCGAGCGATGCGCGCTATGCGGTCGGCGCCGCGGTGCTGGTCACCGGCTGCGGGTTGTCGGAGACGCACGACGGCGGCTACGCCGAGTTCGCGCGCGTGCCGGGCGACTGGGTGATCCCGTTGCCGGAAGGACTCGATGCCGTCACCGCCATGGCACTCGGCACCGCCGGCTTCACCGCAGCGCTGGCGATTCACCGCATGGAGCAGAACGGTCAGGTGCCCGAGGGCGGCAGCATCGCGGTCACCGGCGCCTCCGGCGGCGTCGGCAGTATCGCGGTCGACATGCTGAGCAGCGCCGGCTATCGCGTGGTGGCGATCACCGGCAAGGCCGCCTGCATCCCCTACCTGCAGCAGCTGGGGGCGCACGAGGTGCTGCTGCGCGAGCAGCTCGACCTCGGCGCCAAGCCCCTGGAGGCGGTGCGCTTCGGCGGCGCCATCGACAACCTCGGCGGCGAGCTGCTCACCTGGCTCACGCGCACGGTGGATTTCTGGGGCAACATCGCCAGTATCGGACTCGCGGCGAGCCCGAAGCTCGAGACTACGGTGATGCCCTTCATCCTGCGCGGCGTGTCGCTGCTCGGCATCAATTCCTCGGCCACGCCGCGCGACTGGCGTCTGGGCGTGTGGCAGCGTATCGCCACCGACTTAAGACCGCGACACCTGGACCGCATCGTCACGCGCACCATCAGCTTCGAGGAGCTGCCGGCGGCCTTTCCGGCCTACCTCAACGGGCAGGTCACCGGGCGCACCGTGGTGCGGATCGCTTAAACAGACTAGCGATTTCCTACCCGCGGGTAGGTCGCGCCCGAGTGGTCCGTGCGCAAGCGGCGCGTATAGAATGGCGGTTCGCTTTCGAGGTCCCACATGTCGCAAGCATCTTCGAGCGCCGGCGCGCGGCTGCGCGCCGCAGTAGCCGCAGAACGGCCGCTGCAGGTGGTCGGCGCCGTCAACGCCTACGCGGCGCTGCTCGCCGCGCGCGCCGGTTTCCGCGCGCTGTACCTCTCCGGCGCCGGGGTGGCGAACGCCTCCTTCGGCCTGCCGGACCTCGGCATCACCTCGCTCAACGATGTCTGCGAGGACGTGCGCCGCATCACGGCGGCGAGCCCGCTGCCGCTCCTGGTCGATGCCGACACCGGCTTCGGCGGTGCCTTCAACATCGCGCGCACGACGCGCGAGCTGACGCGCGCCGGTGCCGGCGGCATGCATCTGGAGGACCAGGTCGCGGCCAAGCGCTGCGGCCACCGGCCCGGCAAGGCGCTGGTGGCGGCGGGTGAGATGGTCGACCGCATCAAGGCGGCGGTCGATGCGCGCACTGACGATCGCTTCGTGGTCATGGCACGCACCGATGCGCACGCGGTCGAAGGCCAGGGGCCGGCGCTCGAGCGCGCCATCGACTACGTGGCCGCGGGCGCCGACATGATCTTCGCCGAGGCGCTCAAGACACTGGACGAGTACCGCCAGTTCTGCGGGGCGGTCAGCGTGCCGGTGCTCGCCAACATCACCGAGTTCGGGCAGACCCCGCTGTTCACCAAGACGGAGCTGGCGCAGGCAGGTGTGGCGCTGATCCTCTACCCGCTGTCGGCGTTCCGCGCCGCTGCCCAGGCGCAGCAGCAAGTCTACGCGGCGATCCGCAAAGACGGCACGCAGCAGAGCGTGGTCAAGGACATGCAGACGCGCGCCGAGCTGTACGAGGTGCTCGGCTACCACGACTACGAGCGCAAACTGGACGAGTTGTTCGGGAAGTGAATTCATGAGCGAGACGACCAACGCCCCCAAGGCAAAGAAGTCCGTGGCCCTCTCCGGGGTCACGGCGGGCAATACCGCGCTGTGCACGGTGGGTCGCACCGGCAACGACCTGCACTACCGCGGCTACGACATCCTCGAAATCGCCACGGTGAGCGAGTTCGAAGAGATCGCCTACCTGTTGATCCACGAGCACCTGCCCAACAAGGCCGAGCTGGCCGCTTACAAGGCCAAGCTCAAATCGCTGCGCGGCATCCCCGCCACGGTACGCAGCGCACTCGAGTCACTGCCGGCGGCCAGCCATCCGATGGACGTGCTGCGCAGCGCGGTGTCGGTGCTGGGGTGCGCACTGCCGGAGCACGAGGACCACGCGGTGCCCGGCGCGCGCGACATCGCCGACCGGCTGATTGCCTCCCTCGGCTCGATGTTGTGCTACTGGTATCACTACAGCCACGCGGGCCTGCGCATCCAGGTCGAGACCGAGGACGACACCATCGGCGGTCACTTCCTGCATCTGCTGCACCGCCGGCCACCGCCGGCCTCGTGGGTGCGCGCCATGCAGACCTCGCTCAACCTGTACGCCGAGCACGAGTTCAACGCCTCGACCTTCGCGGCGCGCGTCATCGCCGGGACCGGCGCCGACATCTACTCCGCCATCACCGGCGCCATCGGTGCACTGCGCGGTCCCAAGCACGGCGGCGCCAACGAGGTGGCGTTCGAGATCCAGAAGCGCTACGCCACGCCCGAAGCGGCGGCCGCCGACATCAAGCAGCGCCTCGCCAACAAAGAGGTGATCATCGGCTTCGGCCACCCGGTCTATACCATCGCCGACCCGCGCAACCAGGTGATCAAGGAAGTGGCGCGCTCGCTGTCTCAGGAAGCCGGCGACCTGAAGATGTTCGAGATCGCCGCCGCCATCGAGCAGGTCATGCACGACAGCAAGAACCTGTTCGCCAACCTCGACTGGTTCTCGGCGGTGTCCTATCACATGATGGGCGTGCCGACCGAGATGTTCACGCCGCTGTTCGTCATCGCACGTACCAGCGGCTGGGCGGCGCACGTGATCGAGCAGCGCATCGACGGCAAGATCATCCGCCCGACCGCCCACTATATCGGCCCCGAGAACGTGCGCTTCGTGCCGCTGGAGAAGCGTAAATAACATGTCCAGCCACGACGTCAAATCCGCGGCGCGCCCCCAGCCCGATGCCGCTCTGCTGGCGATCGCCGATTATGCGTGCAACTTCAAAGTCGCCAGCGCCACCGCCTACGACACCGCACGCTACTGTCTGATGGACACGCTCGCCTGCGGCTTCCAGGCGCTCAAGTACCCGGCCTGCCGCAAGCTGTTAGGTCCGGTAGTGCCCGGCGCAGTCATGCCGGGCGGGGCACGCGTGCCCGGCACTTCGTTCGAGCTCGACCCGGTGCAGGCGGCTTTCAACATCGGCGCGATGATCCGCTGGCTGGACTTCAACGACACCTGGCTTGCAGCCGAATGGGGCCACCCTTCGGATAACCTGGGCGGCATCCTCGCGGTGGCCGATTACCGCGCGCGCAGCGCGGTGATGTCGGGACAAAGCCCGCTCAAGGTGCGCGATCTGCTCACCGCCATGATCAAGGCGCACGAGATCCAGGGTGTGCTGGCGCTCGAGAACAGCTTCAACCGCGTGGGGCTCGATCACGTGCTGCTGGTGCGGGTCGCCTCCACCGCGGTAGTCGCGGCCATGCTGGGTGCGAGCGCTGAACAGGTGGTGAACGCGGTGTCCAACGCCTGGATCGACGGCGGCGCGCTGCGCACCTACCGTCACGCCCCCAACACCGGCTCGCGCAAGAGCTGGGCGGCCGGCGATGCCACCAGCCGCGCGGTGCGCCTGGCACTGATCGCGCTGACCGGTGAGATGGGCTACCCCTCGGCACTGTCGGCCAAGACCTGGGGCTTCTGCGACGTGCTGTTCAAGGGTCAGCCGCTCAAGCTGCCACAGCCCTTTGGCAGCTACGTGATGGAGAACGTGCTGTTCAAGATTTCTTATCCGGCCGAGTTCCATGCGCAGACTGCGGTGGAAGCGGCCATGACGCTGCATCCGCAGGTGAGTGCGCGCCTCGACGACATCGAGCGGGTAGTGATCGAGACGCAGGAGCCGGGCGTGCGCATCATCGACAAGACCGGGCCGCTCGCCAATCCCGCCGACCGCGACCATTGCATCCAGTACATGGTGGCAATCCCCTTGATCTTCGGCCGGCTCACCGCCGCCGATTACGAGGATGCCGTGGCGCAGGATGCGCGCATCGATGCGCTGCGCGCCAAGATGCAGGTGCGCGAAAACCCGCAGTTCACCGCGGACTACTACGCCGCCGACAAGCGCTACATCGGCAATGCGCTGCAGGTGTTTTTCAAGGATGGCAGCGCCAGCGAGCGCGTGCAGGTGGACTTCCCCATCGGCCACCGCAAGCGCCGCGCGCAGGGTATGCCGGTGCTGGTAAACAAATTCACCGCCTCGGTGGATGCGCACTTCAGCGCCAAGCAGGCCGAGCGCATCAAGGCGCTGTTCGCCAGACCCGAGCAGCTCGATGCGCTGCCGGTGAACGAGCTGATGGCGGCGCTGGTGACCAACGGTGCCGCTGCCTGAAACGCGGCGCGCGATCAGGCGCGCCGGCTGAAAAATAAAGGGCGGACGCGCCTGCGTCCGCCCTGTTGGCTCATCGTCGGTGCGCGTGCGGTCAGCCGACCCGCACCGGCACGAACAGCCGCGTCTCGCCGCGCTGGATCAGCAGCGCGATGTGCCCCTTGGACTTTTCCACCGCGCCACGCAGCTCATCCACGCTGGTGACCGGCGCGCCGTTGGCAGCCAGCAGCACATCGCCCGCCTGAATACCGGCGTCGGCCGCCGGACCGGTCGCGCGCTCGACCACGAGTCCGCCGCTGGCCATGTTGGCCTGGCGCTGCTCCTCGGGGGTCAGCGGCCGCACCGACAGGCCGAGCTTGCCGCCCTGAACCGCAGGCCCGGCGTTCGAGGCCGTGCGCGTGTCCTCCATGGCGCTGAGCTTCACGGTCAGTTCGCGCGGCGCGTGATTGCGCCACACCTCGAGCGTCACGTTGGTGCCGGGGGCAATGGTCGCGATCTGCACCGGCAGCTCGGTCGAGCTGTTGAGCGCGGTGCCGTTGAGCTTGAGGATGACATCACCCGGCTCCACGCCCGCCTTCTCGGCCGGACCGCCCTTCTCGACGCTCGACACCAGCGCGCCCTCGGGCTGCGGCAGGCCGAACGAGTCGGCGAGCCCCTGGGTCACCTGCTGGATCACCACGCCGAGCTTGCCGCGGGTCACGTGTCCGGAGGTCTGCAGCTGCTGGCCGACCTGCATGGCGACGTCGATCGGGATGGAGAACGACACGCCCATGTAACCGCCGCTGCGGCTGTAGATCTGCGAGTTGATGCCGACCACTTCGCCTTTCATGTTGAACAGCGGGCCGCCGGAGTTGCCGGGGTTGATCGGCACGTCGGTCTGGATGAAGGGCACGTAGCCGGTATCGAGCGTACGACCCTTGGCGCTGACGATGCCGGCGGTGGCGCTGTTCTCGAAGCCGAACGGCGCACCGATTGCCAGCACCCACTCGCCCACCTTGAGCTGGCGCGAGTCGCCGATCTTCACGGTCGGCAGATCGGTGGCATTGATCTTGATGATCGCGATGTCGGATTTGGTGTCAACGCCGATGACCTTGGCCGTGTACTCGCGCCGGTCGGTCATGCGCACCGTGACCTCGGTCGCGCCCTTCACCACGTGCGCGTTGGTCATGATGTAGCCGTCGGGACGAATGATGAAGCCCGAGCCCTCGCCGTGCATCGGCTGCGGCTGCGGCTGCTGGAACTGGAAGGGGCTGCCGCGGAAGAATGGCGCGAACGGGCTGTTGGGACCGAACGGGTTCTGGCCGTTGCCACCGTTGCCGCCACCACCGCCGTTGTTGTTACCGTTGTCGTCGTTGTCGTCGCCGTCGTCATCGCCCTGGTAGGACGCCGACATCTTGCCGACCACAGCGATGTTCACCACGGCCGGGCCGTAGCGCTGCACCATGGAGCTGAAATCCGGCAACAGTGCGCCGGGATTGGCGGCCGCCGGCACCGGGGTCACCGGCACGACAGCCTGGGCGGCCGCATGGGCCGGATGGGTGGCGCCGATGTACAGCGCGCTGACCGGCACGGCGATCGTGGCCGCACCGAGAACGGCCGCGATCAGCGGCTTTTTCACAAGACTCGACAAACTCATGGGGGACACTCCAGCGAAGGATGCGCAAGGCAACTGCCGGCACAATAGGAAACGAGTCTTATGGGACCCTTAAGGCGCGGCTCAACCCGGCCGGCGCCTCAGCAAATCAGGGGGTTTCGCTCTCAGAGTAGCGCGTGTAGGGGCGGTTTTCGGTACGCAGCGCCGGCGTCAGCCGGCTGAAATAGCCGCTGATCTCGGCCACGTCCTGGGCCGAGAGGTTCGCCGCCAGGGCGGTCATGATCGGATTCTTGCGGCCGCCCTTCTGATACTCCTCGATGGCGCGCCGCAGGTAATCCTCGTGCTGGCCGGCGAGCGAGGGATACATCGGGGCGATAGCGATGCCAGTGCGGCCGTGGCAGGAAGTGCACAGCTGCGCCGACTTGGGCACCGCTTCCACCGGCTTGTCGCTCGGCACGAGCGGTGTGCCGGCGAAGAAGCTGGCGATGTCCAGCATGTCCTGATCGGAAAGCGTCTCGGCCTGCGAGTGCATGGTGATATGCGAGCGGTCGCCGTCACGATAGCCGTGCAGTGCGGTCACCAGGTATTCGGGGTGCTGGCCTTCGAGCTTCGGCACGCTGTAGTTCGGGTACGCGTTGCGATAGCCATCGATGCCGTGGCAGCCGAGACAGGTGTAGGAGAGATCCTTGCCGCGCTTGAGAGCCGCACTGAGCGGGGCGGGCGCGGCGGCGCTCGCGGCGGTTGGCGCCGCCGGCGCGCTCGCTTGCTGGGCCCACACACTGCTGCATGTCACGGCTGCAAATCCCAGGGAAACTGCCTGCAGTACCGCCGCGCAAGTGCGCCCCATCTGTCTCTCCGCCAACGAAAAACGGCCCCGAATCTTACGGACTCGCCACCGCAAATGCCACAATCGCCCGGCATGATCGCCCTCATCCAGCGTGTCAGCGAGGCGCAGGTGCGCATCACGGGCACGGTGGTGGGCGAGATCGGCGCGGGACTCTTGGCCTTCATCGGCGTACGCCGCGGCGATGACGCCGCCGATGCGGCGCGCCTGCTCGAGCGGCTGCTGGGTTACCGCGTGTTTGCGGATGAGGCCGGGCGCATGAACCGTTCGCTGCGCGACACCGGCGGGGGGCTATTGCTCGTGCCGCAGTTCACGCTCGCCGCCGACACCGCCAAGGGCATGCGTGCGGGGTTTGCCAGCGCCGCCGAGCCGCTCGTGGCGGCGCGCCTGTTCGCGCTGCTGCTGGGACAGGCTCAGGCAGCCTATGCCCCTGTTTCCGCTGGCGTATTTGGCGAGCACATGCAGGTGCGCCTGGTCAATGACGGCCCGGTGACGTTCTGGCTCGAGACTCGCTCCGCCGGCAGCGTGAAGTGCGTCCCGGCCTGACGCCAAGATGTGGGGTTTGGCGGCGGCATTTGACCTATCATCGTTCGGCTTTTTCCGCGCAGGCGGAAGTTGTGGAGTGCTCAAGTCATGGGTATTGGAATGCGCGAGCTGGTGGTCATCCTGCTCGTGGTGCTGGTCGTGTTCGGCGCCAAGAAGCTGCGCACCGTCGGCTCGGATCTCGGGCACGCAGTGCGCGGGTTCAAGAAAGCCATGAACGAAGGCGAGGAGGAGCAGAGCGCGCCCAAGCAGCTGCGCGCAGATGCCCCGGATGCTGAGTTCGCCGAAGCGAACAAGACCGACAGCAAGAGCGAACGGAGCACTTAGATCTGTTCGAAGGTCGATTTTCGGAAGTCCTGATCATCTTCGTCCTGGCACTGATCGTGCTGGGACCGGAGAAGCTGCCGCGCGTCGTCAGCGAATTCGGCCGCTGGGTCGGCCGGGCGCGCGCCATGGCGCGGCAGTTCCGCGAGCAGCTGGAGGAAGAGGTGCAACTCGAGGAGGCGCGCAAGGCGCAACGACCGAGTTCCGCGCCGCCTGCAGCCGCTGCCGCCGCGCCGCCGCCTGTGCCGTCCTCTGTGACCGACGCCGCCGGCGCGGATTCCAGCGCCCCGCGGGCGCCGAGCGCCGATGAGCGAGCAACCTGAGAAGCTGGCCGAAGGCACGCTGATCTCGCATCTGCTCGAGCTGCGGGACCGGCTGCTGCGCGCGCTGGTGGCGGTAGGCATCGCCTTCATGCCCGCGGTGTACTACTCCAACGACCTGTTCGCGTTCATGGCGCAGCCGCTGCTCGCCAAGCTGCCGGCCGGCAGTAACCTGATCGCGACCGGAGTGATGTCGCCATTCACCACGCCGTTCAAGCTGTCGTTCTTCGTCGCGCTCATGGCGGCCATGCCCTACATCATCTACCAGCTGTGGTCGTTCGTGGCCCCCGGGCTGTACCGCAACGAGCGCCGCTTCGCCGTGCCGCTGCTGCTGTCGTCGATTCTGCTGTTCTACGTCGGCATCGCCTTCGCCTACTACTTCGTCTTCCCGGTGATGTTCGAGTTCTTCGCCCACACCACGCCCAAGGGCGTGGCGATGATGACCGACATCAACAACTACCTGGACTTCGTGCTGACGATGTTCTTCTGCTTCGGCCTCGCCTTCGAGGTGCCGGTGGCGGTGGTGCTGCTGGTGGTGATGGGCCTGGTGCGCATCGAGGCGCTGAAGAAGAACCGCGGCTACGTCCTGATCGGCATCTTCATCCTGGCGGCGCTGCTCACCCCGCCGGATGCGATTTCGCAGTGCTCGCTCGCCATTCCCATGTACCTGTTGTACGAGGGCGGCATCCTCATGGCGCGCGTCATGACGCGCGGCAAGCCGGCGGCAGCCGAGCACGAGAAGCTGAGCGACACCTGAGAAGAGCGGCGGCGCTGCGTTGCGCTGGCAGCTAGTGCTGGTTCACACTGCGCGCGCTGTGCGCCGCGACCAAGCAGAACAACACCAGGCCCGTCGATGAACGCGCCCACCGCCGGCCTACCCGCCGCTGTCGCCGGCAAAACCCTGTTCGGCCAGCCGCGCGGGCTGGCGACGCTGTTCCTCACCGAGATGTGGGAGCGCTTCACCTACTACGGCATGCGCGCCGTACTGATCCTGTTCATGGTGGAGGCGGTCTCCAAGGGCGGTCTCGGCATCGATGACCGCACCGCCAACAACGCCTACGGCCTGTACGTCGGCAGCACCTATCTCTTCAGCCTGCTGGGCGGCTGGATCGCTGACCGTCTGGTCGGCGGACAGCGCGCGGTCGCCGGCGGCGCCCTGCTGGTGATCGCGGGCAATCTGCTGCTGGCCTTCGGCAACACGCAGCTGTTCTTCGTCGGCCTGCTGGTGATCGCCGTCGGGATCGGGCTGATCAAGCCCAACTGCAGCGCCATGGTCGCATCGCTGTACCCCGAGGGCGGTGCGCGCCGCGATGCCGGGTTTTCGTTCTTCTACATGGGCATCAACCTGGGCGCGCTCATCGGCCCGGTGCTGGTCGGGCTCGCCGCCGCCTGGTTCGGTTACCGCGCCGGGTTCGTGCTGCCCGCGCTCGGCATGGCGGTGGGGCTGGCGCAGTTCATCCGTACGCGCGGCTACCTCGGCAGCGCCGGCAGCGCGCCCACCGGTCCGCCCGGCTCGTGGACGCCGGTCGTGGTGATCGCAGTGCTGTTGGCCGCGGTGGCAGTCGCCGCCGCGAGCGGCGCGCTGCAGCTGAATGCCGTGACGCTCGCCGCCGGTGCCTCGTGGGCGATGGGGGCCCTGGCGCTGGTGTACTTTGCCTACCTGCTGTTCTTCGCCGGCCTGTCAGGCATCGAGCGGCGGCGCGCGTGGGTGATGGTGGCGCTGTTTACCGCCTCGGTGATCTTCTGGGCCGGCTATGAACAGACCGGCGCCTCCTTCAACCTGTTCGCCGAGCGCTATACCGACCGGCACATTTTCGGCTGGGACATGCCGGCCGGCTGGCTGCAGTCGGTCGACCCGCTGTTCGTCATCGCCTTCGCCCCGCTGTTCGCCTGGCTGTGGATCGCCCTCGGCAAGCGCGGTGTCGATCCCAATGCCGCCGCCAAGTTCGGTCTCGCGCTGATCCTGCTCGGGCTGGGATTCATGGTGATGTATCTGGCCGCGCGTCACGTGCTCAGGGGCGAGCTGGTGCTGCCGACCTGGCTGGTGCTCACCTACCTGCTGCACACCTTCGCGGAGCTATGCCTGTCGCCGGTGGGACTGTCCTATTTCAGCAAGCTCGCGCCCGCGCGCTTCGTGGGGCAGATCATGGGCGTGTGGTTTCTGTCGCTGGCGCTCGGCAGCAACCTCGCCGGCCAGCTGTCGGGCACCTACGACCCGAGTCACCTGGAATCGCTCCCCGGGCTGTTCCTCAAGATCTTCTGGTATGGAATCATCGCCGGGGTGGTGATGCTGCTGCTGACACCGGTGGTCCGGCGCATGATGGCCGGCGTTCACTGACGGCCGGCCCATGCGCACTCGCGCGCGCGCCGGCCCCCTTGCCGCAGTGGCGCTGCTGTGTGCCTGCGCACCGCAGGCGCATGCGCCGCCGCCAGCGGCGCCGGCGCCCGAGAGTGCCACGGCATTCGTGGCGCGTGTCAACGGCGAGCTCGGCGCGCTCGCGCAGGAAGCGCAGGCCGCAGGCTTTACCCAGGACACCTTCATCACCGCCGACACGCAGCTGCTCAATGCCAAGGCGAACGAGCGTTACCTCGCGTATCTGACGCAAGCGGTCGCCGAGTCGCACCGCTATGACGGCCAGGCGCTCACGCCAGCCACGGCGCGTGCGCTCCTCAAGCTGCGCCTGAACGTGTCGGCGCCCGCACCCGACGATCCGGCGAAGCGCGCGCGCCTCACGCAGCTCGAGGCGCGGCTGGCGGCGAAGTATGGTGAGGGCAAGTACTGCCCGCAGGGTCCTGACTCGTGCCAGAACCTCGAACAGCTGTCCGCGGTCCTCGCCAGCAGCCGCAACTACGCCGAACTCACCCAGGCCTGGAAGGGCTGGCACGACGTGGGCGCCGGCATGCGCGAGGACTACACCCAGCTGGTGCAGCTCGCCAACGAGGGCGCGCGCACGCTCGGCTTCAGGGACCTCGGAGTGCTGTGGCGCGCCGGTTATGACATGACGCCGCAGGAGTTCGACGCATTGTCGGCAAAACTCTGGGGCCAGGTGCAGCCGCTGTACGAGGGCCTGCACTGCTATGCGCGCGCCCGGCTCGCGCGCCGCTACGGCGCGGACAAGGTGCCTGCGGGGCAGCCTATCCCGGCACAGCTGCTCGGCAACATGTGGGCGCAGAACTGGGGCAAGATCTACGCCGACATCCTCATGCCCTATCCGGGCGCACGCAGCGAGAGCGCCGACCCGCAGCTGAAGGCGCAGCACTGGGATGCCGCGCGCATGACGCACTCGGCGGAGAGCTTCTACACCTCGCTCGGCTTTCCGTCACTGCCGCAGACGTTCTGGCAGCGCTCGATGCTCACCCGGCCGCG
>Ga0070761_10000510_pt1 | contig 25100 bp, 13 predicted proteins | sample HubBroMetageREF1_FD_66724 | JGI IMG/M metagenome (GOLD analysis project Ga0070761, IMG submission 66724) | Reference soil microbial communities from the Hubbard Brook experimental Forest, New Hampshire, USA - Hubbard Brook CCASE Soil... | ecosystem: Environmental > Terrestrial > Soil >... | reverse complement strand
GCGTCGAGGTCGAGCCGTTCGAGGCACTTCTCGGCGATTTCGACACTGGATTGCACGTGATTGCTGGTTTTGGCGGCTTTGCCCGTGTCGTGCAACAGCAGAGACAGATAGAGCAGGTCCGGCTGCTCCACTTCCTCGAGCAGCTCGGCATAGCGTTGATCCCATTTGGATTGCGATTGCCGCAACAAATGCAAGTTCTCGATGGCGACGAACGTGTGCTCATCCACCGTGAACCGGTGGGAATAATCGCGCACCACGAGGGCATCGATTCCGGCAATCTCCGGCATGAGAAGCGTGAGCAATCGAAGCGAGTGCATTTCGCGGAGCGCTTCTCCCGCATGCGACGCCAGCAGAATCTCCTGGAGGTAATGCCACATCTCCACGCCCTCGGGCGGGTTGGCGGCAGTGAACGACAACGCCTCCTCGATTTGGCGTTCCGCCGTGGAGCTGATCTTCAGCCCATGCCGAGCCATGAACCGAAAGGCGCGCAACACAAGTTCCGGCTCTCGCAGGGCCTCCGGGTCCTGAAAAAACAAAAGGCCGTCGACGACGGAAAACTCCGCGTTCGAAAGCCCCGACCGCAGATGCTGAAACTGGCGGTAGAGCGAGGGCCGGGCAGAAGGAGCCTCCTCCATCAAGCGCGTGCAAGCGCGATGCACCGCGCGCGCGTGCGCGAAATAGATCCTCATCCAATCGGACGGGCTCAGCAAATCCCTTCCCGATGCACCGATCTTCAAGGTCGCAGCTTCGTCCTGCGCTTCCCACGTGAGCGCGTTGTCGTCGCGTGCGTGGCGAAAGTGCAGAAAGCATCGCGCCGACATGAGAAATCCCAGAGCGGTATCAAATTGCTTCTGGATCGAGCCCGGCCGGCCGCTGCCGTTATCGGGCCAGCCGCGGCCTTCTTCCATTTGCGCGATCAGTTCGAGCCAGCAGACCAGGTTGTAATCGCGCAGGCCGCCAGGCCCCTCTTTTACGTTGGGCTCGAGATGAAACACGGTGCCGCCAAACTTCGAGTAGCGCGCGCGAGCCAGCTCCCCAAGCCGCTGAACCATCAGCCGCGACTCTTGCTGGACAAGCTTCGGAATCACATCATCGTGCAACCGCCCAAACACATTGCGATCGCCCGCCAAGTAACGGCAGTCCAGCAGCGAAATCGCAAATTCGAGATTGTCGGGATCGAACTTGCCGCACTCCGCGAGCGTTCGCGTCGCCGGGCTCAGCTTAAGGCGCAGGTCCCAAATCTCTTGCGAGAATTGCCGGATGGGGTCCTTAAGTTGCTTCTCGGTATCGCCGTTCGCGTGGAGGAAAAGCAAGTCGATATCGGAATGGGGGAAAAGCCAGTGCCGGCCAAAGCCGCCAAGCGCGACAAGCGCAAAATTGCGCGGACCCTCCAAATCGGGTGAAATCAGTTCCTTCCACAGCCGCTGCGCAATCGATTCCACCAGAGCTGTGCGCGCGAGCAGCGCTTCGCGTCCATTGGAGGTCGCGCGAAACCTCTCGCGAATGCGCGCGGACTCTCCCGCATAGAGATCGCGCAGCTCACGACCTAGTGAGGCGTTCATCGGCCTGCCGGATGGATTGAATTCCCCAGCTCCGGTTTGGACGCACTCCGGAGTGGCCACCACAAGGGGACTTCGTCAGAGGGCGCTGTCGCCGCGTTCGTCATTGCGGATGCGGATGGCATCCGCGACCTTGCTGAGGAAAATCTTGCCGTCTCCAATTTTTCCTGTGCGAGCGGCGGACTTGATCGCATCCACGGCCCTCTCGACCATGTCATCCGTGACCACCATTTCGATCTTGATTTTCGGAATCAGGTCCACGGTGTACTCGCGGCCGCGATAGACCTCCGTATGGCCTTTCTGGCGGCCATGACCGCGCGCTTCGAGCACCGTCATTCCCTCGACGCCGATTTCGTGCAGCGCGTCCTTCACTGCATCGAGCTTCGACGTTTGAATCACAGCCTCAACTTTAGTCATCTCGTTCCGCCTCGAATCACTTGTCCGCCATCTTAAACGATTCGCGCCCAAATAGCGCGGCCAGCAAGAAACAGCGGCGGACAACAAAAGCTGAAAAGCAGGAGGGCCAACCTCGGGATCAGTGTCTTCTTCATTCGGCGTTTCGATCTCGCCGGGACGGTCACTCAGACTTGAGAAACCAATACTCTATCTTCAACACCCGCCACATAATAATCCATTTTCGCGATTGCCAGCATCAGGAATTGTGATGTGCGACGCGTCATCCCGCCGATTTTGGCGGGTTCGCACTACGCCGAGTAACGCGTTCCGCCTGATCGACGTCCAAAATTCTGTCTGGCCCGAGTGCCACGGATGTACGCTATCAAACGCAGGCGGCCGAGATGTGTGCCGGCGAACTTCGGTCCGGCCCGTCGATTCCGCCCTGCCAAGGCGATGTCATGGCTAAAGTCACAAAGTTGCACGTAAACGGGACGACGTATTCCATCGACGCCGACCCGCAGACGAGTCTCCTATTTGTCTTGCGCGACCAACTGGATCTCACCGGTAGCAAGTACGGATGCGGCGAGGGTCAATGCGGCGCTTGCACCGTCTTGATCGACGGCAATCCGCGCCGCTCCTGCATCACCCCCGTGGGCGCGGCCGCCACCAGGCAAATCACGACGATCGAGGGCCTCGAGACGAACGGCCGACTTCATCCGCTTCAGGCGGCATTCCTCACGGAAGGCGCCATGCAGTGCGCTTATTGCACATCGGGGATGATCATGACTGCCGTCGCGTTGCTCAAGGCGAATCCTCATCCTAATGCGGAGCAGGTCTCGCAATACATGGAGGGCAACATCTGCCGCTGCGGAACGCAACCGCGTATCGTTGCCGCTGTGCTGAGAGCCTCAAGGGAAGCAGCCCGATGAGCAGCAAACGTGGCGCGCCCGACCGAGTTTTGCGCGATTCGGTTCTGCGCGATCCGGCAGTCCCAGTCATCGAGCCCGAACGCTACGAGCTTCGCGGTTCCTCCCCATACCGCTTCGAATTGCAACGCCGCGACTTTTTCAAGTTTCTGGGAGCAGGACTCCTCGTGGCTTGCGTGATGAAAGATGCGCTTGCCTTCCAGGAATCAGGCGGCGGACGTCGCCAGGGAGGTCAAAATCTCCCGCGCGAAATCAGCGCGTGGCTTCACATGGGCGACAACGGCGTCGTCACCGTTTACACGGGCAAAGTGGAAGTCGGCCAGAATATTCGAACGTCGCTCAGCCAGGCCGTCGCTGAAGAGCTGCATTTCCCCGTCGATAGAATCGAGATGGTGATGGGCGACACGAAGCTCACGCCGTACGACATGGGCACGTTCGGCAGCCGTACCACTCCGACGATGAACTTACAGCTTCGCCAAGTGGCTGCGGCCGCCCGCGACGCTCTTGTCGATATCGCGGCGCAGCAGTGGAAAGTTGATCGGTCAAGCCTCGTTGCTGCGGACGGCACAATCACGGATCCCCGGACGAAACGCACGGTGGAATTTGCCACTCTGGTGAAGGGGCAGCGGCTAACGCAACTGATTCCAACGGAAGATCCGCTCGTGCCAGCGGCTGAATGGAAGATCGAAGGCCAGCCAATTCCCAAAGTCGACGGCCGTGACTTTGTCACTGGCAAACACAAATATCCGTCCGATCAGACACTGCCGGGTATGTTGCACGGCAAAATTCTCCGGCCGCCGTCGTTTGGCGCAACCCTCGCTTCGGTGAACCCTCCCGACGCAACCGTGATGAGCGACGTCACGTTTTTGCACGACGGGGAATTCGTCGGTGTAGCAGCTCCTTCGCAAGAATTGGCGTCGCGCGCGCTGCAATGGGTCCACGCGGAATGGAAGCCGGCAGAAGATCAAACGTCGAGCAAGAACATATTCGACTACTTGAAGACCCACACGGCGGACGACAAGAGTAGAGATTCGGCTCCGTACGAAGTTGGGTCCGTCGAACAGGGCCTGAAATCCGCTGATCATCGGTTGCAGCAAACCTTCACGGTAGCGTACATCGCTCACGCGCCTCTTGAACCGCGGACGGCTCTAGCGCAATGGTCCGGCGACACTTTGACCGTCTGGACCGGCACCCAGCGGCCCTTTGGTGTTCGCAGCGAGCTTGCAACGGCCTTTCATATTCCCGAGGAAAACGTTCGCGTCCTAATGCCTGACACGGGCGCGGCCTACGGCGGAAAACACACCGGGGAAGCGGCGATCGAAGCAGCCCGTCTCGCGCGGGCCGCGAATCGGCCTGTGAAAGTCGTTTGGACACGCCAGGAGGAATTCACGTGGGCGTACTTTCGTCCAGCGGGTGTAATCGACGTTACGGCCGGCGTGCGCACCGACGGCACGATCACTGCCTGGGAATTCCACAACTACAATTCCGGCGGCTCGGGGATTCGCACGTTCTACGAAATTCCGAACCAGCGAATTCAGTTTCACGAAACAAGTTACCCCTTGCGCCAGGGCTCCTATCGCGCGCTTGCTGCCACCGCCAATCACTTCGCACGCGAATCGTTCATGGACGAGCTCGCGCATGAACTCAACATGGACCCGCTCGCGTTCCGCATGAAGAATCTGAAAAATGACCGTCTTCGCGCCGTCTTCGAGGCCGGGGCCAAGAAATTCGATTGGGGTCGGACGAAGAGCGCCGGCCAGGGTTTTGGGATGGGTGGCGGATTCGAGAAGGGCGGAAACGTCGCTACATTCGCTGAAGTAACTGTCGACCGTGAGTCAGGCGACGTTCGTGTGGTGCGTGTCGTGACTGCCTTCGAATGCGGCGCGATCGTCAATCCGGACAACCTCGTCAATCAGCTCGAAGGTGCAAATATCATGGGGCTCGGAGGTGCGCTTTTCGAAGCCATCGAATTCGAGAATGGGCAAATTCTGAATCCACGGTTTTCGAAATATCGCGTCCCACGTTTCAGCGATGTTCCGGTGCTGGAAACCGTGCTTGTGAATCGCACCGACCTTCCCTCAGCCGGTGCGGGCGAATCTCCCCTGATGGGAATCGCTCCCGCGATCGGCAACGCGATTTTCGATGCCACGGGAGTTCGTTTGCGCTCCATGCCAATCGTTCCTAACGGCCTGCCCAAAATGTAACTGATATAGTCGGGTTCACGCCCCGCCGCGGCGGATTCGCATTCTGCGACACCGCGTGTATCGCCTTCAAAAGCCGCCCTTTCCCAGCGTTCGATACTGTTCGCTTTTCAGATCGCAACTTTTTGCCCCTACCCGGGTTTCATTTCCCATACGGCCTTCACAGAGAGTCGGAGGCTGACCCAGCAATAGGGCTTAATCGGAATTAGAAAGGGAGACAGCCATGAATAAACGAGAACTTATTTTGAGTGCAGCAGCCCTGATCGCTCTGTGCGTGCCGCCGGCACGCGCGCAATCGACGACAACGTCGACTGCGCCAGCGACCACACCCGCGACAACCCCGGACAAGCCGGAAACGATCGCGCAACGCAAGGACAACCAGCAAGACCGGATCGCGCAGGGAATTCAGAGCGGTCAGCTCACCCCGGGCGAAACCAAGAACCTGGAAACCAAGGAAACGGACCTAAACAAGGAAGAGCACACGATGCGCTCGGACGACGACGGTCACCTGACTTCCGCCGACCGCGCCAAGCTCAACAATCAGCAGAACAAACTCTCCAACAATATTTACGACGACAAGCACAATGCCGCGCAGGATCATTTCGGCAACAGTGAAGTGGGCCAGCGGCAGGAAAATCAGCAGGACCGCATCGCCCAGGGCGTCAAGAGTGGTCAGCTCACCGCGGGCGAAACGGCCAAACTCGAAAATCAGCAACAGGGCATCAACAAGGAAGTCAGCGGTATGCGTCAGGCCAATGGCGGCAAATTGACCAACGCGGACAAGAAAGTCGTCAATCAGCAGCAGAACAAGGCGTCAAAGAACATCTACAACAAAAAGCACAACGCACGCACTCGCCAGTAAGATCTTTGCTTCAGGCGTGCAAGAGCCCCGGCAGCGCGGACGCCGGGGCTCTCATTTTTGGGGGGCACCTGATCTTTCAACCCGCGGGGACAATTCCAAGATATTCAAGAAGCGTAGCCTCGCGGATGGCGCACTTTCCACTCCCACGCCGACCGAATTATCGTCTCCAGATCCGAGAGGGGGATCCATCCGAGAACGGCCTGCGCTTTCGTTGCATCTGCGACCAGTCTCGCAGGATCGCCCGCGCGCGGCGGTTCGATTCGAGTACGAATCGGCCGCCCGGTCACCTTACGGGCGCACTCGATCACCTCAAGCACCGAGTAACCTCGGCCCGTGCCAAGATTCAGAAACTCCGACGCTCCGCCGCGGCGCAGATGATCGAGCGCCCGAATATGCGCCTCGGCTAGATCCGCCACGTGAACGTAGTCGCGAATCGGGGTGCCATCCGGCGTGGGATAGTTGGTCCCGAAGATCGCGATTTCGGCGGCAGGATCCGCGGCGGCGGTGAGAATGTTCGGAATTAAGTGCGCTTCGGGATCGTGGTGCTCGCCACAACGTTCCGTCGCGCCCGCCGCGTTGAAATACCGCAGCGAAACGAATTTCAGGCCGTACGCACGATCGTAACTTGCAAGAAGTCGCTCCATAAACAGCTTCGACCATCCGTATGGATTCTCTGGCCACTGCGGATCGTGTTCCTCGATCGGCACGCGCTTCGGCTCGCCGTACGTCGCCGCCGACGAGGAAAACACGATGCGCCGGACGCCCGCCCGAATAAGCGATCCCACAAACGCAATTCCCTGCTCCACATTGTTCTCGAAATACATCGCCGGATCTTTCACCGACTCGCCCACATATGTAAGCGCGGCAAAGTGAATGCACGAGTCGATCTTGTGGTCTTTCGCGATTCGAGCAATCAACGCCCGATCGCCCACCTTGCCTTGGTAAAACGGAACGGCAGGGTCCAGCGATTCGCGGTGTCCGCGGTGCAAGTCATCTAATACAACGACCGGCTCGCCCCTTTTCTGAAGGAGTTCCACCGTCACGCTGCCGATGTACCCGCTACCGCCCGTCACCAGAATCGTCATGTCTTCCCTTCTCGAGGAAACGCTTGCGAATCCGAATCCGCTGCAACTACTCGCCCGAAGCTGCTCGCAGTTTCTCCGCGGCCTGCTCCGGCGTTATATCGCGCTGAGGGCTCCCCAGCAGCTCAAATCCAACCATGAATTTCCGCACCGTCGCGGACCGCAGAAGCGGTGGGTAATAATGCGCGTGCAGGTGCCACTCCGGATGCGGCGATTTGTGCGTTGGGCTCTGATGAAAACCCATCGAATAGGGAAACGGTACATGAAACAGGCTGTCGTAACGCACCGTGAGCTGCTTCAGCACGTCCGAGAGTCCGTCCCGCTCTTCGCCGGATAAATCCGCAAGTGAACCCGCATGCCTTCGGGCAATCAGGAGCGTCTCGAACGGCCAGACCGCCCAAAATGGAACCACCGCCACAAAATGCTCGTTGCGGCAGACAATTCGCGCTCCCGCTTTTTCTTCCTGGCCCAAATAGTCGCATAGCAAGCAGCGGCTCTCCGAGCCCTGGTAAGCGAGAAAGCCCTCTTGTTCCTTCGCCGGCTCATTCGGCACGCTCGACGTCGCCCATATCTGGCAGTGCGGATGCGGATTGCTGCAGCCCATCATTGCGCCGCGATTTTCAAAGATCTGCACGTGCTTGATGTTCGCCATCGCTCCGAGTCCCGCGGATTGTTGCGCCCAAACGTCCACAATCCCGCGAATCGCGTGCGTCTCCATTTGCGATATCGTCAGATCGTGACGTGGCGAAAAGCACACCACGCGGCAGACTCCTGATTCGCTGCGCGCGATGAGCAGTCCGTCATCCATAGCCGCATCCGGCGTGTCGGGACGGACTGCCGGGAAATCATTGTCGAAAACCAGATAATCTTTGTACTTGGGATTTTTCGCGCCGCTCGCTCGCGTGTTTCCCGGACACATGTAGCACGTCGGATCGTATGCAACCGTCTTCTCAACGTCCGCGCGTTCCACCTGCCCTTGCCACGGCCGGTCCGTGCGGTGCGGAGACACCAGTACCCATTCGCGCGTCAGTGGATTGAGTCTCCTGTGGGCGTGCTCGGCGAGATTGAAAGGAGGCATCTTGGTTTTTGGACGCGAGCTATTCCGCTTGTTGAACACCATCCGCGGCGTCGCAAACGTAAATATCGGGCTTGAGCCCGGTGCGCCGTTCGTATGCGGTTGAAATTCGGCGCTGAAACTCGGCCACGGCCTCTGAGTTTACCAGATTGATCGTACATCCACCGAAGCCCGCTCCCGTCATGCGCGCGCCGTGCACACCTTCTGCTTCACTCGCAAGTTCGACGAGCAAATCAAGCTCCGCGCAACTGACTTCGTAGTCATAGCGGAGGCTTCGGTGTGATTCGGCCATCAAGCTGCGCAAATCATCCAGGCAATTGTGCTCGAGCGCGTCTGCGGCCAGAATCACGCGCGCATCTTCCGAGACTACGTGACGGCAGCGCTTATAGACATTTTCGGGCAGCGCCCCCTGGCAGCTCTGGAGTTGCTCCATCGTGACGTCCCGCAGCGCGCGCACCCCCGGGAATCGTTCCGCAATGAGGCGAACGCCTTCCTCGCACTCCGCACGCCGAGCGTTGTATGCGCTTGCGGCCAGTTCGCGCTTCACCATGCTGTTGCAAATCACCAATCGGACACCGGCAGGCAACGGCACCGTGCGGAAATCAAGCGAACGGCAATCGAGAAGGAGCGCGCGGTCCCTGACGCAGCACGCCGACGCGAGCTGGTCCATGATCCCGCATCGCGTGCCGACGAAATCGTTTTCGGCTTTCTGGCAGCACAATGCGAGCTCGATGCCGTCGATTGCGATTCCTGAATTCGCGAGGAGCGCAAAGCCCGACGCAACTTCGAGCGCCGCGGAGGAGCTCACTCCCGCACCGATCGGAACGTCGCCCCGAATCAGGAGATTCGCGCCCCTGAGCCGGTAGCCGCGTTGCTCGAGAACGAGCGCCACGCCAAAAACATAGCTGCTCCACTCACGGCTTGCCGCTCGGGGTCCCGCATCGAGGTCGAATTCCGCCGTCTGGCCGAAATTCTCGGACCGCAGATGAATTCGCCGGTCACTCCGGGGAGCAATTGCGACCCACGCAAAGAGGTCAATCGCAGCAGGAAACACAAAACCGTCGTTGTAGTCCGTATGCTCGCCGATCAGATTGACGCGCCCCGGCGCGCGATACACTGCTGCTTCGTCTCCGTAGACCTCGCGAAACTCCGATCGCAATTCTTCACTGCGCACCATTCAACCTCGCAAACCGCCAATTCCAGGCCCCGGACACAGATCACTCTCCAAAAGCGCATCTGAAACCAAATCGCAACTTCGGCATTGCGTGAGGACGGCACCTGTCCTACAAATGCGTGTGCAGAGGAGCCATAATATATGAGAAGAAATCGAATTGTGATCCTACTTGCGGCGTATTCGTTCGGCTCCCTTTGGAGCGCCGTCCAAGCGCACGCCCAGGGCTCCGGCATCGCCGTTTTCTACGAGGACGGTTTCCCGGCCGCTGATTCCGCCGCGCCGTCGCGAGCCGACCTTACCGGGCTCGTGGTCGGCGCGCGCTTCACCGCTGCCGACCAACTCCACAGCATTCTGTCGGACGTCTCCACGCGGCTGCTGGTGCTGCCTTTTGGCTCCGCTTACCCCGAATCAGCCTGGCCCGACATTTATGCCTTCCTGCAACGCGGTGGAAATCTGCTCGTGCTGGGAGGCAAGCCGTTCACTCGGGCAGCGTATCGCGACGCCGCTGGCTGGCATCTGCGCGCCTACAGCGTTCGCGACTCACGCGAACTGCTGATCGATCAGTACCAGGAAACACCGGGTTCCGACGGACTCGACTTCCGTGCGAATCCGAACGTCGTGCTTCGCCTGCCGCGATTTCAATGGCAGCGCGCGTTCAGTCCCATCATTCATTTGACCTCGTCCGACATCTACAACCGCGATGGATCCGCCGGCACGCTTGACGCTCGGCTCGACCCGCTCGTTTGGGGGTCCAAGAACGACCGCCGCATGTCGGCTCCCGCGATTCAAATTGACCACGTACGAAACCGCTTCGCGGGAGGACGCTGGATTTTCCTGAATGCCGAGCTGCCCTCCGATTTTTGCGCCGGCGCCGCAGCCAAACAGATGCTTCCCGCGCTCGTATTCGCCGCGTTGCGCGGAGCCGAGGAATTTATCGTGCGGCCGACACTCCCTCTGTATGCACAGGGCGAGCCCATCGAACTCAACGTGAGTTGGACCTCCCCTGTGCAAGCTCAATCCGATCTGACCGCCCTGGTCACAATTTCGCCAGATCAGGCGCCCGCCCAAAAGGCGACGCAGACCGTGAAGTTGCCGCTCACTCAGCCGATGGCGTTCCTCGCACCCAGAGGTCGCGGACTTTACTCGATCTCCGCGGAGCTGCTTGAGGGCAGCGCAATCCGCGCAACGTATCGTTCCGGCTTTTGGATTCGCGATTTGGATTATCTGCGCGCGGGCCCGCATCTCGGCGTGAATCCGAACTACTTTGAGCTCGATGGTCATCCTCTCGCAGTCGTTGGCACAACGTACATGGCGAGCGACGTCCAGCGGCTTTTCTTCGAGTATCCGAACGTTTCCGTCTGGGACGCCGACCTCGCGCAAATCAGCTCCGCCGGACTCAACATGATCCGCACCGGCTGGTGGACCGGTTGGGACAAGTTCTGCGACGAAGAGGGCCGCCCGAACGAGCGAACGCTGCGGACTCTCGAGGCATTTCTGATGACGGCCCGCCGCCACGGCCTGCCGGTGCAATTCGAGTTTTTTGCGTTTCTGCCGGACGTTCTCGGGGGCGTGAACGCGTACCTCGATCCGCAGGCAATTCGCCGGCAGACGAATCTGGTGTCGTCCGTCGTTGCCCGTTTTCACGATGTGCCGTTTCTCGCGTGGGATTTGATCAATGAGCCGAGTTTTTCCCATCACGCGTGGCAAATGCGTGCGAATGGAGATTCCTTCGAACTTGCGGAATGGAATCGCTGGCTATCCGCGCGCTATCCCGATCGCTCTGCTTTGGGCGACGCGTGGAATCTTCCTTCGCTGGCGCCCGATCAAACTCTTCCCGTTCCAGAGGAGCTTGAGTTTGAGTCGCGCGGCATGTATTCCGGGCAGAATTCGCTGAAGCTTTACGATTTCTTTGAATTCGCGCAGGTGGAATTCGCGAGCTGGGTGAAGGGTCTGCGCGACGCGATTCACGGAACCGGTTCACAACAACTCATCACCGTCGGGCAGGATGAGGGCGGCTTCGACGACCGCCTCTCGCCCGCATTTTTCGGTGCTCAAGTGGATTTCACGACGAACCATTCCTGGTGGAACAACGACGGCCTGCTGTGGGATTCGCTCGTCGCAAAACAACCGGGACAGCCGATGCTAATCCAGGAGACCGGCTTGCAGCGTGAGTTGGTGCTCGATCAGATCGCGCGCCGCACGCCTGAAAGCGACGCCGCCCTGCTGGAGCGCAAGATCGCGCTCTCGTTCGTGGAAGGTTCGGGCGCGATTCAGTGGCTCTGGAATACGAATGATTTCATGACTTCCGAAAACGAGGTGCCCATCGGAGTGCTGCGAGCGGACGCCACCGAGAAACCCGAGGCCACTGTCATGCGCGACTTCGCCCGATTCGCGCACGTCGCGGGAGAAAGCCTCCGTGAGCCGCAGTCTGCGCCCGTTGCCATTATCACCTCGCAAGCTGCCCAGTTTTCCGCGATTCGCGAATTGCAGATCACAGCGCAACGAAACGCGGCCAGAGCCGCCGCCTACGAAGCAAACACACCGGTGTATGTAATCGCCGAAAATCAGATTGCGAAACTAGGCACGCCGAAGCTCGCCATTCTGCCTTCACCGCAAGCTTTGGAGGAATCTACCTGGCAGGCATTGCTCGCATATGTGAAAGCGGGCGGAAACCTCCTAGTTACGGGTCCCGCCGAACGCGATCCACATTGGCACCGCGTTGACCGCGCAGCCTCCGCCGGCCTCGACGCGCAACTCGAACCGCTCACTAGCCACAATACGGAAATGCGCGTGAAGGATCAGATCATCCAGGTCTCATTCGACTCCAACGCGCAGAGTTGGCTTGAAGCGTTGCATTTCAAAGATGGCCAGCAGATGAAAGAGATTTCCTATGGCACTGGCCGCATCTTCTGGGTGCCGTATCCAGTGGAATTAGCTGAAGGAGCAGAGCCCGCAGCCGCCCTTTACTCTGCCGTGTTGGGTGAAATTGGAATTCAGCCGCCGTTTGAATTGAAATCGCCGCGAGTGCACGGCGTGCTGATCTATCCGACGATTCTGCAGGATTCCGTACTGTACGTGATGGTCTCGGAAACAGACCGGGATGCAGACATGGACCTGATCGACAAAACGAGCGGAGCCGAACTGAAACTCCGCTTGCCATCGCAGCGCGCCGCAATGGCAGTGATTCGCAAATCCGATGGCGCGCTCACAGCCAAGTACGGCTTCTGAGCGCGTTCTCCGCGCCACCTACATCTGCTTGTGCGGATAGTCCACGCGAACCGAAACAATTTCGAACGGATGCACCGGCACTGTGACCTGGTCGCCGCTCACGGGCAGCGCCGAGCCCTCAGGCTGCTCCATCAGATTCGTCAAGCTGGCAGACGTAGCGCCGGCAGGCACTTTGATCCGAACGTCGCCGGTCGTTCCCGCCCACTCGTAGAACCGGAAAATCACGCCGTCGTTGTCCTCGGCCTTCTTCATCGCGGTCAGCACGACATTCGGATTGCTCACGGTGACGATCGATTGCTCGGGCGGACGTTGTCCTTCGTGCGCTTCGAGCTGCATCGCCTGCAATTCGTAGTTGAAGTCGTATCCGTGTCGCACCGTCATCGCCTGCTTCCAATCGCCGCCATGCGGATACAGCGAATAGCGGAAGTGATGGTGCCCGCGATCCGCGTTCGGATCGGGCCACGTGGGCGAGCGCAATAACGAAATTCGCAGCACGTTCCCCTTCGCGTCGTAGCCGTATTTCGATTCGTTGATCAAGCTGAAACCGTGCTTTCCGTCGCCGAGATCGGCCCAGCGCATAGCTGGAACTTCGAATTTCGCCTGCTCCACCCTATTGTTGCGAGTAGTGGGCCTTTCGATCGAGCCATACGGGATTTCGAACGTCGCCTCGCCGCTCGAGGCCGCCAGCGGAAACGCCGCTTTCAGCAGGATGTGTGTCTCATGCCAATCGATGTCGTTCACCACATCCACGCGATCGAGGCCCGCGTACAGGGTGATGTCCTGCACGAATTTCGAGCTCTGCCACGTCCGCGTCACGCGAATTGAGGCGCGCAGCGGACCTTTGTCCATGACCTGCACTGAATCTGCCTTGTCGATATTCGTAAACACCTTTTCGAAGTCTGAATCGATATTCCACGCGTCATAATCCTTCGGCGTGTCTTTGAAACCCGTGAGTTGATTGCCACAACCGCCTGAGGCGATCGATTCAAAGCTCGACTTCTTGTCGTACAGGCTTGTGATGCAGCCAGTCTGCGGATCGACGGTCGCGCGCAGGAACTCGTTTTCGAGCGTTAGCCCCGTGGCCTTCAAATCAGTGGGGACTTCGCGCTTTTCCGGCACGACGTGCAAAATCTCATAGCCCATCGACGGCACGTCCTTCGCTTCGACGAGCACCTCATAACTGTTCGTCGCCGCGTCGCTCGAAAGGACCTGTATCGGCAGCGCCCTCCCCTTCGCGTCGAGCACAGCGATTCCGCCCTTCGGCGCCTCAGGCATTTGCACATTTACTTCCACCAGGTCGGTCCGCTCCCAAGCCAGCGGATTCCAGACCATTACCGGCACGCCTGCAGCCGCGTTGGTCTTGATCTCGCTCGCGATTCTGTGAAACGCGCGCATACTCGCATTTGCCGATATCCACCGCACGTCGTCGTAGTCATGCTGCGCGTCCCGATAGATCACGCCGATGCCGGATCCGGCGGCAAGATCGTGGAATTGATTGAAGAGCACCTTTTTCCACGCCTCCGTAAATCTTTCGCCCGGATAAGAGGCGCCGTCCACCCACGCCAGCGACGAAATCTTCTCCGCGTTCAGCATTTGCTCTTCGGCTTCGCGCATATTGCGCTTGTGGTTGGATTGCGTGGTGAAAACGCCACGGTGATATTCGAAGTACAGCTCGTCGTTCCACACGGGCAAGCTGATTTGCCCGGCAGCCGGATCCTGCAGCTTGGTATTTCCGGCCGCGAGCGTTTTGTAATTCCATACCGGCGAGTGCTCCGTGTCCAGTTTGCCTTCGACGTCCGAGAAGAATCCTTGCGCCCCTCCCCATGTTGTCGGCAGAAACACCATCGCGGGGTTCGACCAGTGCAATCCAGAGTCGAGCATGCTCCGCGTAGGACCGCCGCCATGGTCGCCGATACCATAAAGGTGCATCATTTCGGTGACGCCTGGATTCAGTTCGCGCGACCTCGCCACATCTCCCGAGATTTTGACCGGTTCAATCTCATTTACATAGTCATGAGGAAAATACGTGAGCACGCGGCTGCCGTCCGGCGCCTGCCACCAGAAAAGTTTCATCGGCAGTTGAGTGGTATCGTTCCAGGCCATTTTCTGCGTCACGAAGTAATCCACCCCGGATTTTTTGTAAATCTGAGGCAACTGCCAGTTGTATCCAAAGGAGTCAGGATTCCAGCCGATACGCACATCGACGCCGAACTTGTCTTTGAAATAACGCTTACCCACGAGCAGTTGACGCACCTGCGACTCGCCGTCCGGCATATTCAAATCCGGCTCCACCCACATTCCGCCAACCATTTCCCAGCGGCCCTGTTTCACTCGGTCTTGAATCTGCTTATGCTCATCCGGATACTTGTCCGCAATCCATGCGCTATAAGCCGCTGCCGATTGGGTGTACGTGTACTGCGGATATTCATCCATGAGCTGCAGAGCCGTGCCAAATGTATGCCGCACTACATCCACAGTTTCCGTCCAGGGCCACAGCCACGCCGCGTCGATGTGGGCATTCCCCGTCAGATGAACCTCCGTTCCCTGCAATTGAGGTTTCATCTGCTCGAGCGCGCTCTGCGCCTTCCGCAAGGACGCGTCGAAAGCCTGCTGATTCGCTTGCTTCAGCGCATTCAGGTCGACACTTTCGGCGGCGGCATCGAATTGCTGCTTCACCGCAGGCGAATTCGCCCACTGGCCGCGCGTCAGTATGGCCACCGACTCAATTTCCTGCAGCAGGTCCGACGGGTTCGGCCGCGCGGCGGAAAAATCAATCTTCAGATGGGCGCCTGCGAAATTCTTCTGATCCACCGTGTGCAGGAGCTTCACCGCTACGAGGGCCTTGTCTCCCGGCTTGGCATCATCAAACAGAACGATTGGCTCCAGGTCATCCCCCATCGCGACCCGCCGCCCGTTGAAATAGATGATCTGCGGCATCGGCCCATTTGCATCAGCCTGAAACTGGAACCAAATCCTCGCACCCGTCAGATCATAGCCGTTCAGGTTCCGGGGGACCTCGATGACTCGCCGATACCACACGGCATCGTTCGGAGCCGTCGAGTTTGGACGAACCAGCATCCAACTGGAATCATCCAGGCCCACTGTTTCCCCGTGGGGCACGTCGCCTGCATGGAACCTCCACTCGTCCGCCCGTAGATTCGGCAGACTGTTGAGCGCGCGCACCACGTCTTCCACTCCCAGGGCGCCAGAAGGTTTGCGCTTCAAGATCGTGGGCGTCCTTTCGTTATCTCGCGTGAACGCGCCATCGATGGTGGTTCCATCCGACGAAAGCCTCCCTTCGTAAGAAAACGGCCCGATGGCAAATTTCAGCACGGAGTTTTGGAATGAGATGGAATTGACGCTGTTGTCGAAGTCAAAATCATCCGGGAGATCAACGACGCCTCTCAGCGCTCCTCCCGAAGACGAAATACGCAGAACGATGTGCCGCTCGGTTCCGGAATCCTTCACGGAGCCTTGCCAATCGCCTTCGACGCCCTGCGCGCGCACCTGCACGGCTAGCAACAAGCTGGCGACGAAACAGAGCAATGCCAACGCAGTTTTCATCTTCATTTCCTCACCCCGGCGAACCCTTGCGAAATTGTGCGTCATCCGTTTCACGCGGCCTGGTTCTTCAGCACGCCGCGCGGGACCTAGCACAGTTGACGCCAGATTATAAGGCAACTCGCGGTTCTTCGGTGGACTGAACACATTGTTTAGCACGCGAACACTTACCAATCGCGATTGGCTTCAGGTATAGTGCTTCCGACCCAAACCTACAAACGCATGCGAGACGGCCTCTTTTTCGTCACGATAACCTTGGATTCGACGCGTCTTGGGCGTTTTGCGCCCGCGCATCGTGACGCGCGCCCTGGCGGCCTGTAATGGCGCCTCCGTACACCATCGGCGTCGATCTCGGCGGCACGAACCTTCGCATTGCGGCCTATTCACAATCATCCGGCATTCGTGACCAAATTGTGCTTCCCACCCGGCTTGCCGCTGGACGAGACGCCGTTGTTGAGGACATGTGCCGAGCCATTCGACAAGTGCTCGACAAAAATTCCGGCTCGTCCCTCGTGGGCATCGGAGTCGGTTCGCCGGGGCCGATCGAACTTCCCGAAGGGCGGCTTCGTCACCTGCCGAACCTTCCCGGCTGGGACGGATTCGGGCTGCGCGCCGCCATCGAGCGGACCCTCGGCACGCCCGTCATTTTGGAGAACGATGCCAACCTGGCCGCGCTCGCTGAGTGCCTGCTTGGCAAAGGGAAAACCGTCGGCACAGACTCCCTCTGCATGTTGACTCTCGGCACGGGCGTCGGCAACGGAATCATCCTGCATGGCAGAGTGTGGGATGGCATGAACGGCATGGCTGGCGAAGCGGGCCATGCAACGATTTGGCCCGATGGTCACGTTTGCGGCTGCGGCAGCAACGGCTGCCTCGAACAATATGCTTCAGCCACCGCGGTGCGCCGCATGGCCGATGAAGCCATCGCCAGGGGAAACGCGCCCGGCTTGCTTGCATTGAAAACAATCGACGCCGAGTTCACCTCCCGTGACCTTTCGGATCTGGCGCGCGCGGGTGATGCCGACGCAAAACAGATTTTCGAGATGGTCGGCCGCTCTTTGGGTATCGGTCTCGCAGCGCTGGTCAACACGCTCAATCTTCCGCTCTACGTCGTTGGCGGAGGCGTTGCGCAGGCGTGGGACCTCTTCGCGCCGAAATTGTTCGAGGAGCTGCGATACCGGAGCTACGTGTACAGGCTGACGGACGGCGAAATCGATGAGTACGGTCACCGCTCCGCGAAGACATACATCGAACACGCTGAATTGGGCGCCGAGTCCGGAATCCTCGGCGCATGCTTGCTGCCGTTCACGCTGCCGCAAGACAATTCGAAGCTTCCCTCTGCATCGCCGGAGGTCAAATGAAACTGAACGCGAATCTGCTGAAGGCCACCATCGTGGGAGCCCTCGGAGGCTTGCTATTCGGCTTCGACACCGCCGTCATCTCGGGCACCACGCATTCGCTCACGGTTGTCTACGGACTTACGCCGAAAACTCTCGGACTCACTGTGTCGATCGCCCTGTGGGGCACCGTGATCGGAGCGATGTCCGCCGGCGTCGTCGGCCAGCGATTCGGGGGCCGCGAAACTCTTCGAATCCTCGCCGTTCTATATGTAATTTCCGCGCTGGGATGCGCGTTTGCGGTGAGTTGGCCGATGCTCGTCATCTCGCGATTCATTGGAGGACTCGCCATCGGCGGATCCTCCGTTCTCGGCCCCGTCTACATCGCCGAAGTGGCGCCTGCGCAGTGGCGTGGCCGCCTGGTGGGCATGTTTCAGATCAACATCGTGATCGGAATCCTGCTCGCCTACTTCTCAAACTATTGGATCGCTAGAATCGTTTCCGGGCCGAACGATTGGCGCTGGATGTTTGGCGTTGCCGGCCTGCCCGCGGTGCTGTTCTTGATTTTGCTGTTCGGGATTCCTCAGAGTCCGCGCTGGCTTGCGACGCAAGGCCGCGCAGACGAAACGCGCACCGTGCTTAAATCGATCGGTTCGGCCGATCCAGATGGCGAACTGCGCGACATCGTCGACTCCATACATCTCGAGCGCTCGCAGACGTCCGAGCCTCTCTTTTCGTGGAAGTATCGCTTTCCCATCTTTCTTGCAATCACGATCGGCATGTTCAATCAACTCGCGGGCATCAATGCCATTCTGTACTACCTCAACGACATCTTTTCCTACGCCGGATTCAGCCGGGTTTCGGGTGATCTTCAAGCGGTCGCCGTGGGAGGAATGAATCTGATTGCAACTTTTCTTGGCATGTCGCTGATCGACAAGCTCGGGCGAAAAACACTCCTGCTGATTGGATCCGCTGGCATGGTCGCGTGCCTGTCCGGTGTGGCTGCCGTATTCCTCACGAACAGCCATCAACGGGACCTTCTATGGCTGCTGATCGCCTATATCGGCTTCTTCGCAGTCTCGCAGGGCGCGGTGATCTGGGTCTACATCGGCGAGGTTTTTCCGAATCGCGTGCGAGCAAAAGGGCAAAGTCTTGGCAGTTCAGCTCACTGGGTGATGAACGCCGCGATTTCCTTCACGTTCCCGCTGCTCGCCGCCCGCTCTCACGGCTACCCCTTCGTTTTCTTTGCGGCTATGACGGCGTTGCAATTCATCGTCGTCTTGCTCCTGTATCCTGAAACGAAGGGTGTCACGCTTGAGCAAATGCAGCACAAACTCGGAATAGAGTAGCGAGTGCACTTCGCTTCACTTCAGCACTCGCCACAAGCTGCTGTAATTATCGGTCCAGAGCTGAAGCTGCTGCGACGGTGACAGAACCTGCCCGGCCTTCTCAATTTCGGCTTGACCCAGGAATCCGCTCGGATTGCCCACCAGTATCCAGGAGCTCGAGTACACGCCCTTGCTCGCGGTCACCTCGTGGTTCACGACGACCGCTTCCTTCCCGAACCACTTCGTCGCCGCTGCCACCACGGGCTGCAGATCGAGATATTGATTCGAAACGTGGACCGCGACCACGCCATCCGGCTTGAGATGGCTGAAATAAAGCTCGAATGCCTCGCGCGTCAGCAAATGCACTGGTATCGAATCGCCCGAAAAGGCGTCCACCACCAGAACGTCAAACCCCTGCGGCGGCTCTCTTTCCAGTGACAGCCGCGCGTCTCCCAGGACGATATTCGTCTTCGCCTCCGAGTCGCGCAGAAACGTGAATTCCTGGTTCGCGACCTTTACGACAAGAGGATTGATCTCGTAGAACGTGTAGTCGTCGCCGTGGCGCCCGTACGCGGCCACCGTGCCGATTCCCAGGCCGATCGCGCCGACGCGCAGCGAGCGTTGCTTCCCGGCCGCCTGCAAAGCGATCCCTACGCCGGAGCTCTTGCCGTAATACGTAGTTGGCTGCCGCCTGCGCGCTTCGCCAAGATACTGCAGCCCGTGGTCGATTGTGCCGTTCATCAGCTTGCGGTATCGCGGATCTTCGTCGAGCCGCTGCGCCGTGTTTCCTTGAACGAGAACCACGTTAGGTTCCACCTCATCGAGCACACGCAACACACCATAGAAATTGCGCTCCATCAGCCGAGTGTCGGCCTTTTGCTCGCGCGCGATCATGAACAGGCTCACCAGCACGACAGCGACGAGCCCGGCCATCACCAGTTCCGCGTCCCGCCTTCCGCCGAAGAAGCCGCCCTTCGGATCCCGGAAGTGCACCACTAACACAAGAACTGCGCACAATCCCATGGCGACTTCGAGTTCGTAGTATCCGGAAAAAATCTTTGGCGCAACCAACGACACGAACACCGCGCCTATCGCACCTCCCACCGAAATCATCAGGTAGAACGAGGTGAGATGCCCGGGATGCGGCTTCAATCGCGCCAGTTCCCCGTGGCTGAACATGCAGCAAACGAAAAGCCCGGCGCAATAGAGAAGTATGAGCACCTTCCACGGGAGCCCCGCGAACGACGGCTCCAGCGCGTACGTCATCGCCCCGAGCGCGATTCCCAGCATCCGCAGAAACCACTCGCGCCGGTACCATCCGCGCGCGTCGAAGCAAAGAATGAACGTGAGCAAATACAAGCTGAGCGGCAAGATCCACAGGAACGGAACCGACGCAATGTTCTGCGAAATGTGATTGGTCACAGCAAGCAGCAGCGCCGACCCGCACGCCGCGAGCGCAACCCATACCGCTTGCAGCTTCCAAGCCGGCCTGGATTCGCTCGGCGTCCTCTGCGCCTCAGCGGGGAGTTCAGTGCGACCCTGGCCGCGAAGAAACAGTGCGACAGCGCCGCACAACAGGGCGACGGCCCCGTACGCGACTTCCCACCCGAACGCCTGGTGCGAATTCGAGAAAAACGGTTCGACGAGCACCGGATAACTGACCAGCGCAAGCATCGAGCCCGTGTTCGAGAGCGCGTAAAAGCGATACGGTGACGCGCCCCTGCGCGACTCCGCGTACCAGGTTTGCAGCAACGGGCTCGCGGTGGAGAGCAGGAAGTAAGGTAGGCCGACGGTGACGCAGAGGAGCAACAGAATGCGCATTGCGGGATGTTCGGGACCCGCAGGCTTCCAGCTATCGCGAGGCAGGATGCGCACGGCCAAGATGCTGGCGCCGAGCAATGCAGCATGCATCCAGCGCTGTGTTCGGGAGGGAAGTGCACGCGTCACGAGATGCGCGTAGAGATAGCCGAGCAACAACACGACTTGGAAGAACAGCAGGCAGACCATCCAGACCGATGCCGAGCCCCCGAACCACGGGAGGATGATCTTGGCGATCAGCGGCTCGACCTGGAATAGAAGAAATGCGCTGCCGAAGATCGCAAATCCGTAAACGAATCTCTGCGAAGGAAGAGCTGGTGGGGCCAGCGCCGTTGAATTGCCTTGGTTAAGGTGCGCCGGTTGGGTCTGCGGCTGGCTTGAGGTCACACGCGTACTGTGCCACATCCTGAGCCGTACCCAAAACCCAGGTATGAACGCCTAGCCAGGCAAACCAAGCCGAGCCCCTAGAACAGGAACTTCAGTCCCGCTTGCACCAACCGTGGCGAAGCAGCGCTTAAGACGTTGCCAAAATCCGACGAGGAAATATCGCCCTGTACTGACGCCGGACCGTAGAACTGAGCGTGATTGAAGGCGTTGAAGGTTTCCAGACGGAACTGAATCGACTTCGACTCGTTGATGCGAGTGTTCTTCAGCAACGCGATGTCGTAGTTGTTGATTCCAGGGCCGTAGAAGAAGCGCCGCGGAGTGTTCCCCAGCACTCCAAGCCCGGCGGAACAACCCGGATCCCCCGGAACGCAGAAAAGCGACGTGTTGAAATAGGGCTTGCCGTTGCGCGGATTGTTGTTCAGGTCCAAGGGACCCGGCGTGTACTCCGGCAAATCGACGCCGTAAGGATTGACGCCGTCAGGCTGCGTTCCGTAAAGCGACGTGTCTTCGTCGTTATAGAACGTCACCGGGAAGCCGCTGCTGAACCGCGTGATTCCACTGACGATCCACCCGTCAGTGAGTCGATTGTGCGCTTGGAACAGCCTCGCGAAAGGCAACTCCCATTGGTAACTCACAACGAAATTGTTGCGGATATCGAACGAAGACGGAGCATAGGTAGCGTGGTAATCGTAGGGATCAAGCTGCTCTGAAAGGCTCGACGAGGTATCAAACGAGTGGGAGAGAGTGTAGCCCGCAAGAAACTGCCCATACTTGCTCGTGTGGCGAAGAGTCAATTCGAACGCACTGAAATTGGAGTTGCCGATTGTGGAGATCGAGTCCACGCTGCCGAAGTTCGCGCCAAAAGGCTGGCGAACGACGACGTTCTGGCCCGCGGCCGTCGTGAAGGTGCCCGTCTCACTGAACGGCCCGCACGTAGGCGTATTCGGCGCCACTTGGCTGGGCTGGCTCACACTGAGGCACGCTGCCGGATTCGAGGGATTGGCCTCCACCAGAACCACCAAGTGATGTGCCTGGCTGCCTACGTAGCCCAGCGACAGCAGGGTGTTGGCGCCAAACTGACGGTCGATCGTGAGGTTGTACTGCTCCGCGTAAGGGCTGACGCTGTTGTGATTGAAAGCCGGCAATCCGCTGATCGGCAAGAAATTCGCCCAGTTGACGCTGCTGTCTGGATGGCTCGCCGTCACTCCGAACGGAGGATATTGCAAAGGGAACCGCTGCCCATTGTCGAAGCCGTTTGATGCAGTGATAAAGGGATCCACGAACAGCGGCGACTGCGGGCTCTCATAGGTGCTGCCATACGGCGCGTCGCCGGCCATGACGCCGGCAGAGGCGCCTTCAATTGCCGTGAAGAACCGCCCAACTCCGGCACGGATGCTCGTTTGTCCCGGGTTACCCAGGATTTTGCCCAGCAAGCCGTCGTGCTCGCCCGGCGAGTATGCTAATCCAAGTCGCGGCGAGAAGTTATTCCAGCGCGTTGGCGCGAGCGACCGGCCAATGCCCGGATCGGTGGGGAAAACCAGGCCCGTCGGAGCGCCGGGATACACGATCGATTGCTGCCCGGCCACGAGCGTTTGCAGTTGATTGTATTTTTCGTACCACGGCATCACAACGTCCCAGCGTACGCCATAGTTGACCGTCAGCCGCGGCGTTACGCGCCAGCTATCCTGGGCGTAGAGCGCGCCGTAGCGGTTCCGCATGAAGAAGGGGCGCGCGTCTCCTTGGATGTAGCGGCTCGATATACCGAGGAGAAAGTCCGCGAAGTCGACGCCTGTTTCCGTGCCAAAGAAAAAGAAGCCGCCGTTCGATTGGATGTCGGCCACCGCGTTGACTTCGTTGAAGAGCATCTCTCCTCCGACTCTCAGCGTATGAGAGCCGATGACGCGGGAGAAATTGTCGGTTAGCTCGAAGTTGTTGTCGATCTGGTTTAGGCCCGTGAGGTCCACACCCATCACGAAACTGTTGAAGACGATATTCTCGACGCCTTGGATTGCAGGCCGTTGCGGAAGAATACTGGGATTTCCCGACGGCGTGAGGAATCCCTGTGACGCAAGAGTCGGGCCCACCCCACCTACGGGCGATCCCAGATTGTTTCCATCGCGCATGAACGAGAAATGAATCTCGTTCACTGTTTTTGGTCCAAACGTCTTTGTGTCGCCCAACGTCAGCAACTGTGCCCGGCCCAAGTTCAAACCGTTGAACCCCGGCACGGTCGCGCCTCCTTGCTGCGTGGGATACGGATTATTCAACACGTAGTCGTCGGCGAAGTAGTACCCGCTGATCAAGCCCAGGCGCGTATCGGCATCCACACGCACGGCGCCCTTGTCGTCACGTAGCGTCTGGTCTGACGACGACGTTTGGAATGTGGAGGGGCCCGTGTTTGGCTTCGGAATATATTGCAGCAGATTCGTCGCCGGAGATGACCACGCGGTGGTCGGAATCATCGCGTTCGGCAAAACGCACTGCGTAGATAGTGTGCAGCCAGCGAAGTAATAGTGTTCTCCTGCGGTTACCGGATATCCCAGTTGCTGCGAAAGCTGATTCGCCCAGAAGTTTCCCGAAACCGTCCCAGTCAACTGGTCAGCTACGTCGGAAAGGTTGCCGGTGCGGTCCTGCATGGAGGGAACCTGGGTAGTCGGCGTATCAACGCCCTCATTCAGCCGCGTGCCCTGGTAGTCGGCAAAGAAAAAAATCTTCCTGCGAACCACCGGGCCGCCAAATGTGCCGCCGAACTGGTTCTGCTGAAATACAGCGCGGCTGGCCGAAAAGTAGTTGCGGGCATCCAGGTCGGTGTTGCGCAGAAATTCAAAAGCGTCGCCGTGAAACTGGTTCCCGCCGGATTTCGTCACGACGTCAATCTGGCCGCCGCCGTAGTTCCCATATTGCGCGTCGAAATTGGCGGTCAAGATGCGGAATTCGGCAATTGAATCGAGGTTGGGAATAATGGCTGCGCCCATCATGAAGCGCTCATTGGCGTCCGCGCTGTCGACGCGGAATCCGTTCGCATATTCGCGCTGGCCATTGATGGCCAGCGTTCCAGGATTCAGGTCACCCGCCGTTGAAAACGTGCTGGCCCCGGCGGCAACCACCGAAGTCCCCGTAATCGAAGTAGCCGGCGCCACACCGGGCTGCAGAGCGAGAAGATCGGTAAAGCTGCGGCCTGTCAACGGCACGGATGTAGTATCGTTCCCGGAAATCACCTGGCCGAGTTGCGTGTCAGCCGTCTCGGCGTGAACTGCCGTATCGGACACGACCACGGTTTCGGAACGGCCGCCCACCTCGAGCCGCGCGTCGATGATCAACGCGCTGTTGGCATCCACCCTTACTCCTGTGCGGCGGTACGGCTTGAAACCTTTCGCCTCGAACTGGATCTCATAGTCGCCTACGGACAGCTTCGGCAGAGAATAGCCGCCCTTTGAATCCGTGGTTGTCGCCAGCTTGAAGCTCGTGTCGGTCTGGATCGCCGTCACCACCGCGCCCGCCACCACGCCGCTCGCCGCGTCCGTCACCGTGCCTGAAATGCTGCCGCCGATATCAGCTCGCACCGCATTGGCGCAAAATCCAACCGCGAGAAAACTTGCAATCACGTAAACGCTGGCTCTTCGGAACAGCAACAAAACGTGACCCACTTAGATTCTCCTGCCCTCAGTTCGCTTGCCAGTGTTGTTTCGACTTCCCTAACCGAATCGCGCTACGTTGTTACAGCTACCTCTCGGCCTGAGCCTATCGCGAGTTACCACCAACCTGCAGCGAAGCGGGCTTCACGGTCCAGCTTCCTCCCATCTCGCTCATAATGCGTGTCTTGGGTACCAACGTAGCTTGGCCGGGGTACATGTATGTCATTCTTACCCGAAGCTTAGCGTCCGGCGAAGGCGCCACCACCGCTGCAGCCATCAAGCGCAGGAATTGGGCCGCATTCATATTGATCCCATCCACGGTAAGCACAGCGGGTATCGAGTTCTTCGGTACTGGTCCCCCAGTGGTGTCATGAAGACGCCCCACTAGTCCAGCACAAACGTGAGCCACGGAAGCAGGTGTCACCTCGCCCGCGTTGGGCCCGTGGGCGCCCGGAGTGTGCTCGGGACCCCATACTTCCGCCACTTGAACGGAAGCTGGCAGCTTGCCCGTGCGATCCAGTTCGGCCAGCG
>Ga0070761_10000508_pt1 | contig 25118 bp, 22 predicted proteins | sample HubBroMetageREF1_FD_66724 | JGI IMG/M metagenome (GOLD analysis project Ga0070761, IMG submission 66724) | Reference soil microbial communities from the Hubbard Brook experimental Forest, New Hampshire, USA - Hubbard Brook CCASE Soil... | ecosystem: Environmental > Terrestrial > Soil >... | reverse complement strand
GATGCCCATTCATGTGCTCAGGCGTCTACTTCACACCCTGTCCGGTACCGAGCTGTCCCGCGTGCGAACCGAACTCTAAAGACTGCGCATACGCACAACCCTTCCGCCACATCCAGTACATCCGAACCGCGAGTCTTCGGGCCATGGCCATCTTGGCGATGTTCCTTTGCCGGCGCAGCGCCAGATGCAGGTACCGTCGCCTCCAGTCCGCATCCCAACGCGCTGCGGCTTGCGCTGCTTCTCCCAGCAAGGAACGCAAAAGAGAGCTGCCTTGCTTGGTGATGTGTCCCAACCGTTGATGGCCAGCACGGGAGTCCTCGCACGGGATCAGTCCGACATAACTGCCGATCTGCTTGCCGCACTGGAACCGCTCCGGAGTTCCGATGATCAGCACCAAGGCCAGCGCCGTGATGGGTCCCACGCCCGGATGCGTCATCAGCCGCAACACCTCCGGCCACTTCCTGGCTTCCCGCTCGATAGCCGCGGTTAGCTCTTCGATGGGGGGGTTCATCCGGTCTAGCAGCTCGAGCCGATCTCTCCGGCGCCGCGCTGCCCACGCTGCGAGCGGAAGTTTTTCCAGCTGTGCCCGCCCTGCTTCGCTCCACAACTTTTTCTTCCGTCGCTGACCTTCGTTCATCGCCAGGGCCTGCAGCTGGTTCATGATCCGCGTGCGCAGCGGTACCATCCGATGCCGGTGCCACAGCAGTTGCCGCAGATCCCGATTCTCCGGGCTCGGTACCCGGATCTGCGGGAAGTTATTTTCCAGCATCAGCCTGCGTCGCAGTCGCGCATCCTCGCGGTCAAACTTCTGCTTCTTCCCTCGCTTCGCTTTGATCTCCGCCGGATCCCCAATCCACAGCTGGAATCCCAACTCTGCCAGCAGCCGCTCGAACCAGCGTGAATAGCCGGTGGCTTCCATCCCTACCCGCACGCGGATTCCTCGCGGCTGCAGGTCTCGATAGAACTTCTCTGCTTGTCCCTCGCTGTGACTCAGTTCCTGTTCACCACACTCGCCAGTCTCTTCCACACAAAATGCAATCGCTTGAAAGCTCGGATGGTAATCTACGCCTATAATCATCATGTCCGGCTCCTTTCTCCCGAGCCTCTGGTCATCGACAAACCACAGTCTACTCGGGGCTAAGGAGCCGACGTTGTTATGCAATCAAGTGCCGTACGAGAACTCGGTTTCTCCGTCTGCCGAGTTCGCCCGCCTTGACGCCATGCTTCCCGCGATCACCGCCTGTCCGCCTTTAGACACCTGAACGCGCTGCACCACGAGCGGAGAACCGCGCTAGGTTCGATGTCCGCTGACTGGGTGGGTTCCTTGAAGTCAATGTGCCAACTGCCGAGGGTGCGCCCACGTCGTTGAAAATTCAATTCTTCAATTAGAAATTCAGCGCAAATTCAATTGCTTCTCTGTCAGGCCATCCAACAGAAAGAAGCTCTAAACTAAGCTCCGCATGTTGTGTTAGATTGCCCTGCACAAACGTTCATCGGACCCCTGGCACCAGAATTGCACTACGACCTAAACGAAATTGAAGCTTGGAAGGTAGCGGTCAGTCAAGTTGAACGACTAGGTGCCAAACCAAATCAAAGGAGGTAGAGATATGGCAACGAAGCGATCCAGCAAGGCAGTGAAATCAACCAAGAAGCCCCCGAAGCGCACTCGCAGTGCCAAGCTTTTGGAATCCGTGCGCACTCTTAAGACCTTGGGCCGCGAATATACAGAGTGAAGCGGGTTGAGCATGGCTCGTCGGCAACAACGATCAGCCTGCCCACTGTGACGTTGTGGGTGCGTTTCCCCGATAGCCGTGTTAAACGTCCTGCCGAGCCTGGTCTCAAATCATTGACACCTTACTTGGGGGACCTATGTGGAGGGCTTTCCGGGGAGACGGAGTCGCGCGAGAAGTTGCCACGGTGCGCCGGGTTCCGATTGCCGCATGAGGCGCATCTCTCTGCACAGGAAGCTGCCGATGAACGGGCGGTTTTTCAGTGCCCTCCAGACGGCCTCCCCTTCCCATTCGAACAGACTCGCCGCCAGCGTGATATGAGGATGGAAGGGAAATCCGGACTGGTACGAAGCCTTAAGGAATCGCCGGGCGGTGCGGGCGAGCGCCTTGTGGCAGCTTGCGAGCTCGGGCGTCAGCAGGACTCGAACGCAGATGTACTCCTTTCTTCCGAAATAGGCAACGCCATTGTACCGGATGGAGCATGGCGCGAGGGTACGAGCTGCGGCACGAAGCGCCCTCAGAAATTCCGGCCCACGTTCCGCGGTGATTATTTCAGCAGGACCGACGAGGGTGACATGAGGAGGGGCAGGGAGCTGGCCTGGACACCGGTTCGTGACGTCTGCTATGCGCTTGCCTTGGCGGGCGGGAACGGCAACGTACAGGTGGTAGCGCACAGGGCGATTGTAGGTGCGATTGCATGGGCTTTCAACGGTGGGGCATTGCGTGCTTCCGTATCGTGGTGAGTTCGGCGAAATCCTCGATTTCGAACGGTCGCTAACCGCCGCCGAGGCTGGGACAACCGCCCGTCTGCTGACGGCGCTGCTTACTGACTCGCACCTGTCCGAGCTCGACCAGGATTTGCGCATTGCCGACGCATTGCACGCCTACAAAGTTGACGCCTTCGACGCTGCGGAGTTTCTCGAGCGCGGGCGGCTCGCGATAGCGGCCTATGTTCGACGTGCGGGCCCCTGGCTGCGCACGGTCTTCGTCCGTGATACCAACACCACAGGGTGCCTCGAACATAAACTGATCTCGCTGGCCTGTGCACTCACCGCTGTCAGGGATGGAACTCCCCCGCCGCGTCCCCTCACAGCCTCCGAACGCGTAAAGGAGCTGTTCGGGCGGCGGGCGCACCGGGTGCCACTTACACCGGTACGCGGCGCGACATTGCTCCGCAGCGACCAAGGCCTGACGGGTTCCATCCGATATGCGTTTCGAATGGCCACCGCCGCCGATGGGCCTTCAGCCTCGCTGGGAACGGCGCGACCTGACTTCGGGCGAGCTGTGTTTGTCGACGATGTGGAGGTCGATCCGCACACGGGCGCGGTTCTGCGCGCAGGAAGCCGAGTATGCGTGGATCACATCCCGACCCAAGTCCTCGTCAAAGGCGTCGGTCCCACTCGTTACGCCGGCAACAGGTTCAGCCTGCGGGTGAGCGGCGCCCTCACCTCACTGCAAGGCGAGCGCGACTGGGTACACAGCGAAACGCTCGCACGCGGAGGCGTGCCGGTCTACCGGCCCCTGGAACTCATCCTTCTTCCGTACTGTCAATGGCATCCTTCGATGGGATGGCGGCCGATGGTGGTTTATGCCCGGCTCCCGCTCGAGAACCTGCGTATTTCGGATCTCGCGTTGCTGCCCAGGGCAAAGCGAAGGGTGGCGATCGCCACGCTTCGAGCGAAGTTGGCTGCCTGCGCGGGTGTCTCCGTGCGTAGCATTAGGGGAGCTGAGTTGGTGCGCTTTCTCGTGGCCCGGCTCGGCCGAATCGCCGGGCTGTGCGCGGCCGGCGGAACGTTCGGCGGCCGACCCTTCTTTCACTCGTCGCTGCACGAGCAGAACATCAGCCTGCTGGGGGAACTCGCCGATCTCGGTGAAGGGCGTTTCGTCAGAGATGCCGGTGAGCTGCGCGCTGCCTACGCCGCGAGCAGTTACCTGAATCCGGAAGGTGGATGGCCAGTAGCGGTGCGCCTGGCAACGCGCGAGGCAGCGTGCTTCAAGCATGTCGCTCACCTCTTTGCCGTGCTGGCAGCGACCGTGCTTGAACCATCGGCGGAGCGGCCGCGGAAGGAACTGAACGCGCTCTTTTGGCGCTGTCATCGCGACGGCACCGCCGGCCTCCGGGCCGACCGCGTTGACGCTCTGCTGGGCGCGTGAGACAATCCCGCCCTTCATCAGTTGCTTTGCGCCACGGTGAGTTGAGGGCCTTATGACGGACTGTCTGCTCATAGGTCACAATGAAGGGCGCTTCCTCGATTACGTAAGGCTCATCAAGTCACTGGGGACCGGGACGGGCTCCTGGCGAAAGCTAAACCTCTGCTTCATCGACATCGATGGGGTGCCGCACCACGCCATGGATGTCATCAACCGGTACAACTTCCGCGACGGGCAGCGACGACCGAAGTTGAGCAACATGGACTTCCTCTGGCCAGCCCTGTCCTACCTTGCCAGTTACGTCGCTCGAAGAGGGTTCACACTCGATTGGGTGAATCGGTTTCAGAAGGAAAAGTCGCAGCTTGCCGTAAAGCTTCAGAAGGACATCAGGGCGGTGGCGGTGACGACAACGCTGTACCTCGAACCATGGCCGGTCGAGGAAGTGGTGAAGTTCGTCCGACGGCACAACCGCTCGGCCAAGATCATCGTGGGCGGTCCCTTCATTCGCAACCAGGCGACCGCCCTGCCGCCTTCCGATCTTGCGGATGTCTTCACCCAAATCGGAGCTGACATCTACGTGATCGCCCAGGAGGGTGAACTGGCCCTGGTGAGAACGCTCGACGCGTTGAAGCACAAGCGCCCGCTGGCGGAGATTGACAACATCGCGTACAAAGCGAACGGCGGCTACGCCAGGACGGGAACGTCTGTCGAAGCGAACCCGCTGGCGGAGAACCCCGTGAACTACAACTTATTCCCGCCCGAACAGGTCGGCGAGTGCGTGTCGGTACGGACGGCCAAGTCCTGCCCGTTCGCTTGCTCGTTCTGCTCCTTCCCTCAGCAGGGCGGAGTGTACGTCTACGAGGACGTCGAAGCCATCGAGGCGGAGCTGGACCGCCTTGAGCGTATCGGCACGGTCACGACGATCACGTTTCTCGACGACACGTTCAACGTGCCGAAGGAGCGTTTCAAGCAGATCATGCGGATGATGATCCGCAACGGCTACGGGTTCCGGTGGAATTCCTACCTGCGGGGCGACCACGTCGACGCGGAGTCGGTCGAGTTGATGCGAGAGAGCGGATGCGAAGGGGTATTTCTGGGCGTCGAATCCGGAAGCGACAAAGTCCTGAAGACGATGAACAAGACCGCGCGGCCGGAACACTACCTCAGACTGATCCCCAGTCTGAAGGATGCGGGGATTCTGACGCACTGCAGCTTGATCATAGGCTTTCCGAGCGAGACGATGGCGACCGTCCAGGAGACGGTGAAGTTCATCGAGAACGCCCAGCCGGATACATTCAGCGCGCAGGTGTGGTTCTGCGATCCGGCGACACCGATCTGGAAGCGGCGTGAGGAGTACGGGCTCAAAGGAAGAGGTTTCGCCTGGGAGCACCGCACAATGGATGCCGCGACGGCGATGGAGATCATGGAGGAGCTCTTTTTGACCGTGAAGAACTCCGTCTGGCTTCCGCAGCACGGTTTCGAGTTGTGGAGCCTCTTTTATCTCCAGCGTAAGGGCATGCCGCTCTCTCAGATAATGAGATTCCTCCGTGATTTCAACGAGGCGATCAGGTTCAAGCTTCGTCACGGAAGCGATCAGCGGATCGATCTCCGATTGTTGGATGCCATGAGCGCGAGCAGCCGTTTCTAAATCGTAAGATGCGTAAAGCTGGAGGGCAAGCCTATGAGCGAGAAGGCCGTAGTGAAATTTCTGAAGTCCCTGGATGAGAATGAAGCATTGCAGAAGGAGTTCGACGCCGAGGTGCCGAAGACAACGGACCCTGCTCGTATCGTGGCATTTGCGAGCAAGCGTGGCTTCGACTTCACCGCGGACGATTTGGAGAAACACGCCGTATCATTTGCTGTAAAGCGGCCTCGCGAGGCGCGCAGCAGTCGTGGGTGGCATTAGCTTCCCGACGGCGACAACCTACGGTTCAGCCTCCACGGAAGTTCTACGTCTACTACGCGGCGGTGTTGACGAATCGGCTGATGTGAAGTGGAAGGGATCGTGACCCGAAACTTGATATAGAACTTCATATCGGGGTGCCGCAAGTATCTCATTACGGGTAGCGCTGAGCACCAAGAGCAGCCTGTTACACCTGTTCGTCAATTGTGAGGCAGGCGAAGATTCATTCCTTGGAAACACGTTTCCAATCTACTGCGGGCAAGCGCAAGTCGGCTACCCGAAAACGGGGGTACGTTTCAATGACCACTGATTCAAGGCGAGCGTTGGAACCGATGTGTGCTTTAGATCCGCTCCTGCTGATTCCACGAATTGAACATGTCGAGGATGTCTACGATTGGGTGTTATCAGCAGCAGAGGATTATTGCCTGGTCATTTTGGACATGAAGAACTTTCATATTATCAACGATATTTACGGTTATGAAACCGGTGATAAGGTGATAGAAGAATTTGTGCGAGGACTGCGTAGACGCCTCCCCCGAGGAAGCATCAGCCTGCGCTTTCGGCATGGAGACGAGTTCTTGTTCTTTGTTCCGGGAGAGATTGCGCAAACGGAGTCAATGTTTAAATCCTTTCGTGATTTTTGCGAAGCCACCCCTGCCTTTACTGTTACGCAGCAAGATATTTTTGTTTCCTATAGGTTTGCCGCAATGAATTTGGGACGATCCGGTGAAGGTGTGCGCATGGTGCTGACAAACGCAGAAAAGGCATTGCGTGAAGTCAAAGGGCAGGGGAGTCCTCGTACGTAGACCATGTTTGGTCGTCCGCTCGACTCCGCCAATGCCTGGACGGACGCCATTTTGCCCGCATCAGCAGTCAAACATAGCGTCGCTTCGGTAATCGCCTGTGACATTGTCGACCAAATACCGATGTCTGAAATTGGTATCGCTGTCAGTAAAGGAGTTCGACCGGCAGTCGTAGACAATTTTAGATCCTTCGCCCTAGAAAAGTTAGGTCGGGCTAGGAAATCTTTGCGTGCTTATGAGAGTTGACTCATCCCGTCTTATTAGTAGCGATAAACGCGCTTGTGTTTAGCGATTCAATTCCACTTGCCTGGTAAGTCGGGCGCATGGAAAGACCCGCGAACGAGCGCATCACTCCGACGCTAGGCAGGGAAGTCTGCCAGCGCGAAAACGTGCGGGGGTTGATCGCAGTCAGCGTCACCCGCACCGGACAGGAATTTGCGCTTACGGCGCAGCTGATCGATCCGCAGACAGGCGAAACGGTGCGCTCTTATACCGAGCGTTCCTACCGAGAGGACCACATCCTGGAAGCTGTGGACGCGCTGGCGAAAGAAATTCGCGAAGCTCTGGGCGAGTCTTTTTATCGAATCCACGAGGCCAACAAGCCCCTGCCGGAGGTGACTACCCAGTCTCTGGGCGCCTTGCAGTAATATCCCGAGGGCGCAATGCTGTGGCGCCAGTGAAAATATTTCGATGCGGGTACATTATTCAAGGCAGCGATTGCCGCCGATCCTGGTCTTGCGATGGCTCACGCGGCCTTGGGCGACGCCTACTACAGTTATCTCTACAACCAACCGCAAGATGGACAAAAGGAGTACGAGACGGCGCTCTCGCCAGCGGCGCGCACCACCGAACGCGAGCGCATGAACATTCAGACGAGCTACGCTCAGAACCGCGATCATGTCGATGAGGCCGACCAGCTCTTTCGCCAGTATTTGGGCTGTTATCCGGACGATGCGACGATGCGGTTCAATTACCCGAACCTGTTGCGCCGGCATAATCGCCAGCCGGAGCCATCGAGCAGTACAGTCAGGCGATTCGCGTGATCCCCGATTTCGGGCATACGTATATTGGATTGGCGACGGCGCAGAAGACCCTCGGCAACTATCCCAAGGCGGTGGAGGCTTATTCGAAAGCTTTTGAGATTGACCCGCATTGGCTGGTCGCCGGAAATGTGAACCGGGAGTACGGCTTCACGCTGGTCGCGAATCGCGAGGATGAAAAAGCCGAACAGGTTTTCTCGGCGCTGCTTGCAAAACCCGAAACGCGCGAAAACGGCATGCGCTCGCTCGCATTCCTGGACCTTTATCACGGACGATACGCCAGCGCTCAAGCCCGTGTGGAACAATCGCTTGAGATCCTCAAAGCGCACGGTTCGCCGCTCAACGTGGCGCGAATCCATCTTCTGCTCGCGATCATCGCCGAAGGAAGAGGCGATGCAGCGGAACAACGGCGGCAACTGGACGCCGCAGTGGCCTGCCAGACATCTAGGAAAAAGTCGTTTTTGGCGGGGTACTGAGCGACGCCTGCGCGCGGGCCGGCTTTGTGGACCAGGCCCAAAAGATTTTGCTGATGATCGCGCCGCTCGCGGATCCGCGTAGCTCGGACCAAGTGGGCTACGTGGATCTCCTGAAAGGGGACATCGCGCTCGCGGCCGGTCAGCAGGAAACAGCCATCGAACTATTCAAGCAGTCCGATGAGGAAAATAGCTCGGGAATCTCCGTCGAAGCACTTGCGCACGCCTACCAACAATCACGCGATATTGACGAAGCCATTGAATCGTACGCGGGCATGTTCGGTGGAGTTGAGCGTTCGCTCGGTTGGGAGCCACAGCAGCGCTGGGTGGAAGCTCGTTACACTCTGGCCGCGGATTATTCCTCGCGGGGCGGCAAACAAAACGCTCACGAGACTCTGGAGACGCTGCTGAATCAATGGAAGGACGCCGATCCTGATCTGCCTCTTTTGCAGAAAGCCAAAACCGAGTACGCAAAGCTTCAATAATAGACCGCCAATTTCCGAGCGAATTGCTCGTCGATTCAAAGTTGAAAGGCGTAGCGGAAGGTCCTTGCAGTCCTGGCCGCTGTTGTCTTCGATACCCACCGCTCGTGCCAATTCAGACTGCGAGTGCCGTGGTTGACTTCTTTTTGTATCGAAGTATTATAGCGGTAGAGGGCAAGGAGTTGCCCTTTAACCGCTGTCCCATCCACGCCGGGACAGATGATGACTCCTGACAAGGATCCTTGTCGCGGAGTCATGTCCCCGGCAACGATCCCACAAGCGAAGTAGAAGCGAGGACTGACATGCAGAATGTCTGGGCACTAGCTTCGTTGTGGGTCGGCCTAGCGCTCGTCGCCACCCTGCTGGCGATCTGGTTCAAAATTTCCACCGCGTTGACGGAAATCGTCGTCGGGACGGTCGCACAATTGTTCATTGGCGCCCTCGTCGGTCCAATCGGCCTGGGAGCGAAGTCCGAATGGATCACATTTCTCGCAGGAACGGGCGCAATCGTTTTGACGTTTCTTGCCGGTGCAGAACTCGATCCGGTGATTTTTCGCACGAAGTGGAAGGAAGCAATGGTCGTCGGACTCGTAGGATTTTTCGGCCCATTCCTCGGTTGTAGCGCAATTGCGCACTACGTTCTGCACTGGACTACAAGATCAAGCTGGCTCGCTGGTGTGGCGCTGTCGACAACTTCTGTCGCGGTGGTTTACGCCGTCATGCTGGAGCTCGGCCTGAACAAGACCGAGTTCGGCAAGGCGATTCTCGCGGCTTGCTTCGTCAACGATTTGGGCACAGTCATTGCCTTGGGACTTATTTTTGCGCCGTTCACGGTTCGCACGCTTGTCTTCGTGGTCGTGAGCATCTTTGTTTTCTTCGTTCTGCCTTACATAACCCCTCGGTTCTTTCAGCACTATGGCGGGCGAGTCTCTGAGCTGGAGGCAAAGTATATTCTTTTTCTGTTGTTTGCGATGGGTGGGCTGGCGGTGTGGGCCGGCAGCGAGGCGGTATTGCCTGCGTATGTGATCGGAATGGTGCTGGCGGGCACCGTAGGCAAAGATCACATCCTCATTCGCCGCCTGCGCACTCTTACTTTTGGCCTGCTGACGCCATTCTATTTCATCCGCGCCGGATCGTTCGTATCGGTCCCTGTTCTGATCGCCGCGCCACTGGTTTTCACAATTCTCTTTGCCTCAAAAATGATATCGAAAATTGTTGGTCTGCTGCCGACGGTGAAAGCGTTCAAGTATCAGCGCGAGGAAGGTCTCTATTACACGCTGATGATGTCCACCGGGCTGACTTTTGGCACAATCTCAGCGCTGTTTGGCCTCGGTCACGGAATCATCGATCAGGCGCAGTATTCGCATCTTGTGGCGACGGTAATCGCGAGTGCGGTGATTCCGACGATGTTCGCCAACGCCTGGTTCATGCCGCGACATCTACTGCCAAAGGCGGAGAAAGAGGAACATGCCAAGGAAGTAAGCGCCGTGAGCACGGATTGAGGAGGGATATGGCCGGCCGCAGACATTCGCAATTCAACAGGATTCTGATCGGTTTTGACGGTTCGTCCCAATCGGAAAAAGCGACGGAGATCGGGCTCTCACTCGCGCAATCGCTCGATTCGAAAGTGCTCCTCTTTGCGGTGGCGCGTCCTCCCGAGCCGGCAACGATGGTCGAACTGAGCGCCATGCTCGATGATGCACGAGAATACTTTGAGGAAAAGTTCAAAAAAGCAGCGCAGCGAGCGAAGGACCTGAAAGTTGAGTTGGAAACCGACATTGCGATCGGGCATCCCGTCGAGCAGATCGTTCATCGAGCGGAAGCGGATCGCGTGGACTTGATCATACTGGGACGACGCGGCATGTCGAGGTTCGAAAAAATGATTCTTGGGTCCACTTCGGAAAAGGTCCTTCGCTACGCACACTGCCCGGTGATGGTGGTGAGATGACTGAAGGCAAAACCGATCCGGCCCCGAACGCACCTGGCCTGAATGAATCTCAGGCGCGGCGGCTGCGTGTCACCTGTCAATACATCGACAAGAATCTCGCGGATGTGGAAGGTATTCTGAACACGGCCGCTTCCAAGACAGCGTTCCCTCGATATTCTCCAGACATCGCACCGGTCCAGCGAAGAACAATCGAAGATTACATCAGCAGGATCCGCGCGCAGCTAATACGCGTGCTGGAGGGCCAAGGCATTGTCAGGGAAGAACCGCAAATCCCGGCGTCGCGCGCTGTCCGCGTAATACTGGGAGCGGTGGATATTGCAGTGGAAGAGTTGAAGCCCAAATACATGCGCGGATATGGAGACGTGCCGGAATCGGTCGCGACGGAACTGAATGGGATCGTGGGTGAACTTGCCGGACTGGTTTTGCGCCTGGACCGTTACCTGTCGCAAGGCGTAAGCCAGGACTTCAGAGTTCGACTGAATCGCCTGGAACAGGCAGGCAACGATCTGGGGATGCTTGAAAAGATGGAGCAGATCATACGAGAGAGAGGCTTGGTGGAGATTCGCGCGGCTCTCGGAGGTATTCTGGACCGCGCCGAGGACAAGTCATTCGAGATAGCAGTGTTCGGGCGCGTCAGTTCAGGAAAGTCATCATTGCTGAATACAATCCTGGAGACCGACGTGCTGCCCGTAGGCGTAACTCCCATTACCGCTGTTCCCACTCGTATTTTGTATGCCTCCGAACCGAGCCTGACGGTTTCGTTTTTTGAGGCGCCTACGAAGAAGTTCGACATCGCACGGCTCGCGGAGTTCGCCACAGAGCAACAAAATCCGCGAAACGCGAAACACGTGAGTCGCATTGCGGTTGCGCTGCCCTCGCCGAGGCTGGAGGCGGGAGTGGCGTTCGTGGACACCCCTGGTTTAGGTTCACTGGCGACCAGCGGAGCATCGGAAACGCTCGCGTATTTGCCCAAATGCGATCTCGGAGTGGTTTTGATTGACGCGGGCTCGACTCTTACAACCGATGATCTCCGGACGATCATGACGCTCCACGAAGCAGCGGTGCCGGTGAACGTGCTACTCAGCAAGGCCGACCTCCTCGGCTCCGAGGACCTGGTCAAGATCATTCGGTACGTCAAAGAGCACATTGCGACGGAATGCAAGCTCGACTTGCCGGTTCGCCCCGTCAGTATTCTTCCTTCGTACCGGGAGATGACCAATCAATGGTTCGAGCGCGAGATCGTCCCGCTGTATGACCGTTCGCAACAGTTAAGAGCAGCGTCATTGCGGCGGAAGATCGGGGTTTTGCGGGAATCTCTGGTGTCGACACTGAAAGCGAGGATGAGACGGGAACAGCAAGTCTCGACGGATTCGCAGGAACGGGTTCGCGCCGCCGAGGCGCTGTTGCGCATGACGACGGGGCAGATCGAGGAGATAAGCGCAGTTTGTGAGCGAGAGATAACGAGTTCCGCTGCCGAAACGCCCAGGGCAATCCGAAGCGCTGCGAGCCGGCTGATGGATTCATGGTCCCAAAACGATCGGGCGCCGCTGGCTCCAGGCCAGATGGTTCGCGACGTCATCGCCGATTTCGTGCAGCAGCGGGTAAACGAAATGCAACGGAGTCTCTCGGTCGTTGCGGCGCAGCTCCGGAATGACCTGAAGCAATGTGCCACCGACCTTGGCCTGGCGCATGTTCCGGGCGGGGACGAATTTCAATCGGTGATTCGAGGCACTCCGGTGTTTGACCCGCAACCGTTCGCCATCACAATATCGCGGCCGACATTTTCTGGTCTTTTGGGCCGCCGCTTTGCGGAAAGGCAAGTCGCGAGGCACATCACGCGTCAGCTCGGCCAGTCTTTTCAGGAAGCTCTCGATATTTATTGGAGGATGCTGAAGGAGTGGTCGGACTCAATCGTGGGCCGGCTAAGACAGATCTTCGAGGTTTATGCCGACGACTACCGTGCGCGCGCGGCGCAAGCTCTGGGCGGAAGAGTACTCAATACGGAGGAACTTGCCGAGATCCAGGCCAGCCTCTCGCAGCTGGAAGCGGACGCCGCGCCCGAAAGCGATGTTACGAACTCTGGTAGCACACGCGCGTGATACGTGCCGGAGATCAGCTCAAAGCTCGACTGAAGGATACGAAGAGGGAACTGGAAGAGAAGCTGCAACAGTTCTTGCAACACGCCAGAGCCAGGAGCCACACTGGCGGCGGAATACTCGGACGAGCGGTTGCCTATCTGGTTGCCCAACGTGGAATGGAGAGTTAGGAGGAAACATGATCAAGGCCGGACCTGCCAAGAAAGTGAGCATCTATGTCGGTCAGGACCAGAAGTACCACGGGGAATCGGTTTACGCCGCGATTCTGGAATTTCTCTTCTATCGTAAAGTTTCCGGAGCCACGGTCATCCGAGGTGTCGCCGGATTCGGCGCGGATCATCACCTGCAGACGGATCGCATCCTGGTGCTCACAGAAAATCTTCCCATGAAGGTGGAATTCATTGAGACGCCTGAGAAGGTCGAGGAACTTCTTCCCAAGCTGCACGAAATCGTTGGCACCGGCCTGATCGAGATTCAAGACACGACCATCGTGAAAGCCTCCGAGAGTTTAAAGCATGCGGCGCGTCAGGAAAGCGCGCCCGCTTTGAAACACGCCGAAACGGCCAAACTGATGCGCATTTTCATCGGCGAAAACGATAAATGGAATGGCAAGCCGCTGCACACCGCCTTGATCGAATCCATGCGCGCGAATGACATCGCCGGCGTCACCGTGTATCAGGGCATCTTGGGCTACGGCGCGAACCGCAGGATTCACAAGGACGGCATGCTGCATCTTTCGCATGACCGCCCGATGATGTTGTCGGTTGTGGACACCGAAGAACGGCTGCGCGCCTTTCTGCCGCTATTGGATGGGATGGTCCAACAAGGCCTGGTGGTTTTCTCGGACGTGGACGTCATCAAATACACGCATGACTATCAGGAAGCCGAACGCCGGAAGGCGGTGCGCCCATGAAACTGGAAGGCAAAGCCAAGATGCTGCGCATTCATTTCGGTGAGGACGACAAATGGAACGGCAAGCCACTGTATCGTGCGATCGTCGAAAAGTGCCGTGCGCTGGATCTTGCCGGGGCCACTGTGTTTCGCGGAATCGAAGGATATGGCGCCAGCACGCTGATTCACCGCTCGCACCTGCTGTCTTTCTCTCCGGACGCTCCCATCATGGTCAGCGTCATCGATTCCGAGGAAAAAATTCAGACGCTACTGCCGTTTCTCGATGAGATGGTGAGCGAGGGATTGATCGCGATGTCTGAGGTCGAGGTCATCAAGTACGTGCATCAAGAGGGAGTGCGCTCGGAATAGGCAGCGTTTGCCTGCGTTTCGGAGTGTCTTGTTCGCTGCGGGGAGAATGATGGCGACCGCCGGGGTATTGTCCCACGTAATGGTTGGCCGCGAACGAGAGATGCATCGTCTGCGCACAGCAATCCGAAAGCGTGAGAGCCAACTGATTTGGGGCCACTGTGACGCGGGCAAGACGTTCTTGATTCAACGAGTAATCGCGGGACTTTCGGAAGCGGAGCGGCGCAAATGCATCTATTGGACCGGACCGGCCACCGGCCGGCAATTGGTCTCGCATTTTCTGCGCGGACTTTACGCAGCGGGCGACCCGGTGGTGTGCAGAAAAGTCCACGCAGACCGCGCCGGAGAATTCACGCTGGATCGCTGGCTCAACATGCAGTCCCTTTTGCGGCTGCGGGGCATTCTGTTTTCGGCCGCGGAACATGGCGACTATCGATTTTTCGTGGATCATCTTCCCTCGCCTACGCACAAGATGGCTCATTTGCTTAAGGAGATCATGTATCGCTGCAAGACGCCAGTGTACCTAGCGAGCCGCGGTTATTCCCAACGAGAGATTGGATATGCATGGAGCTCGTATTGGGCCGATGAGTATCGCATACAGCTCGAACCGTTAACGGAGACCGTTGCACGAGAGCTTCTGGAGATGTGCATCAGCAATTTTGGATTAAGGTCTCTGGATTTAGCTGGTTTTCGTGAAGAGATTCTGCAATTCAGCGAACGCTTGCCGGGCTCGATTGTCAAAATGTGCAAACTGGCGGCCGATGCGCGGTATCACTACGGAGATCGGGTGAAACTCAAACTCGTGCACGTGGATTACCTGATGCAGTCAAACCAGCTGGCGATGAACCAAACTTCAACTTTCGTCCCATGACCCAAGCCTCTGAATATCGCCAAGGTGTGCTGCAAGACGCTCCCGGTGAGGCGGCACTTTACCGGCTGGCGGAGTTGGCCGCACAGTTCGGCGCAGAACACATCGCTTCCACAGCTCGCGGCCTTGCTGAAAGGGTTTCCGAAGGACGATTCTATGTAGCGTGCGTCGGTCAATTCAAACGCGGAAAATCCACTCTTCTCAACGCGCTCATCGGCCATACGGTTCTCCCAACCGCGGTGGTCCCCGTGACGGCCGTGCCAACCATCATACGGCACGGTACCCGGCCGGCGGCGCGCGTTCGCTTTCAGAGCGACACATGGACGGATATCGCGGTGAGCGCCGTGGAAGAGTACGTCTCGGAGGAAAAGAATCCTGAGAACGCAAAAGGCGTGCTGGGCGTGGAAATTTTCGTTCCCAGCGCGCTCCTGGAGAAGGGGATGTGCTTGGTGGACACTCCGGGCCTTGGTTCGGTATTTGCCGGAAACACGGCGGCGACTCAAGCATTCATCCCCCATATAGATGTTGCCGTCGTCGTGATTGGTAGCGATCCCCCGCTGTCGGGCGATGAGCTGCAATTTCTTCAGGCTGTCTCGCAGGAAGTTCATGATCTGGTGTTCGTATTGAATAAGGCAGACAAGGTAAACGCAACGGAGCGAACTGCCGCCCTTGATTTTACGCGCCGTGTGCTCGCGACGCGTCTGAAGCGAGCGTCGCCCGCGATTTATGAAGTCAGCGCTCTCGATCGCTTGGAGCAACGGGGTCCCGAACGAGATTGGGCGAACTTGACTCAGGTGCTGGAGGATCTGGTGCTGCACTCCGGACGCTCGCTCGTTCACAAAGCGACCGACCGAGGCATTCGACGCGCCGCGCGCCAGCTGCTGGCTGTAATCAAGGAAGACCGGGATGCGCTCGAACGCCCGCTCGAGGAGTCCGAGCGACGCATCGCAACGGTGCGGAAAACTCTGGCGGACTCCGAAGCTCGCGCACGGGATCTGGGGATTTTGCTTTCCGCGGAGCAGCAGCGTCTATCGGGCGTCTTCGTGGAACGTCGAAACGCGTTTCTCAACGGGGCGCAAGCCGCAGCTCGCTCGGAATTGACCGCGCGTTTATCTGCATTGACCCGCAGCCACAATGGACCGGCGTATCGGCGAAGTGTAAACCACGCCGCGCAGGAAATAACTCGCGCACAACTCACGCCATGGTTTGAAAGCGAAGCCAAGTACGCGGATGAGGAATTCCGCAGGACAGCGAAACGATTTGTTGAACTGGCGAATGAATTTTTACGGCACTTGGGAGAGTCGGACCTCCCCGGTTTGGAGGAGCTTCCGGAAGACCTTAGTGTTGATCAGAGACTAAGCAGCAGGTCGCAATTCCGTTTTCATGTAATCGAGAGGGTAGCCGCGCCAGCATCTCCGCTACTGTTTATCTCTGATCTCGCGCTCGGTGGTATGGGGATTCGGGGCGGGATCGTCCGCGACGCGCAGGAATTTCTCGATCAGCTTCTGGAAGTGAACGCTTCGAGAGTGCAAAGCGACGTGGACGAACGCGTCCACGAAAGCCGCAAAAGGCTGGAAGCGGAGGTAAAAGCGGTTCTACGGGAGGCATCGGCTATAGCAGATCGCGCATTGGCGCGCGCCCGAGCGGCGCAAGCCGCCGGGGCTCCAGGAGTGCAAGAGGAACTTGCGCGCCTCGGCGGTGCCGAGCGAGAGATACCGGGAATAATTGCGTCATTAGTGCTTTCGCCTTAAGTTTAGTGCCAAGCTAAGAATTCTTAGCGCGGCGGAAACAAAAGCAGCTGCGCTGCGCGCCTCGCGCCAGGTGGTGATTTGCGCCGCGCGGTGGCATTTCTCATTTCGCATAGTATCCGGCCCTGGTGTTCATGAACAGATGGCGGTCTTTGGCGGCCAGTTTGATCTTGTGATATTTTCCGTCCGATTGCGCGCGCGCCGGCGTGTACCCGATGCTGTACTGATTGCGCAGCGCTTCCTCGATCTGCGAGTAAATGTCCTCGATGGACTGGCTCGCCGTCACTTCGTAATAGGCGCCGCCGGTTTCACTCGCCATTCGATGCAGCCCCTGCTTGCCATGCTGGCTCGCGATTGCCAGAATCGCTTCTACCACCGGATGTGAAAATGGCACAGGGTCGGAAAAGCGAATCGGGTAGATGATGGTGTCCGCTCGTTGCGCGTATTCGATTGCCGTCGTGATGGACGCCGACTCCTTGAACGCCACGCCGTCCGACAGCAAAATGAATGCCTTTCGGCCCCTCAGCTCGTGCATCCAGCCTTCCGAAGCGTCCTTGATCGCGCTGAACACCAGGGTGGAATCACGGTCCGGAATATTCAGCCGTGTGAGCGCCGACTCCAAATCGCTGCGCGATGACGTAGGGTCTTGTAGTGTTTCCACTTGAATATCGAAGTGCACGACGAACGCCTGATCCTGGCCCTCGCGCAACACTTGATCGAGGAATGTGTAGCTGGCGCGGCGCTCTTGTTCCAATACGCCCGTCTGGCTGCGACTGGTGTCCACCAAAAGGCCGATGGTGAGAGGAAGATCGGACTCCTGCGAAAAATAGTCGATCTTCTGTGGCGCGCCGTCTTCCAGCAGTACAAAATCGTTGCGGGTCAGATTCTTCACGACCTTCCCGTCGGCATCATGGACCGTCGCGAAAAGTGTGACGACATTCACTCTGCTGGAAATCGTGGGCCCTTGTTGCGCCCACATTCCCGCGCACAAAGTAACGACGAAGATCGCCGGCGCGATTATTCCTGGCCACTGAAAGCTTCTGAGCCTTTGCCGGGCATTCATTCGCGTGACCTATCCCATGGATGCGGAAATGGTTGCGCGGAGTTGCCGCCCGAAGTCGCTGGCTCACCATCCGCGCCACACGCCTTGCACCGACGACCGATTGTTTTTCTGTAGCAATTTCGCAAACCCTGTTATCATCCGCGCCATATACCCACCCCGTACATAAGTAACAGGAGATTGCCATGCAGATTTGGCGCAGGCGTTTTCTGCTCCTTTACATGATGCGCGTCCCGCTACTTTTCTTGACCGTCCTCGGTTTTGGCTTGCCCTGGGCCTTCGGCACTTCGATGTTTCACGGCGTGGCGGACTTGGCTCTGCCGCAAGTGTTGACGGCCGCTTTCCTCTCCTCGCTGTTGGTGAGCACGGCCATAACCAGTTGTTTCCTGATTTTGCTTTACGGACAGGAGCGCGCCGATGGTTGGATCGTTCAGCCCGAGCCACAGAATCGCGTTTCACTCTGGGGCGTGGCGTTCCTGTACCTCTACGGCGGAATCTGCTATGTCGTATTTCTTTATTCCATCTGTCGCTTCATGGGCGAAGCGGGCCGGGTCACCGCCGGCCTGTATCGCGGATTCTTCTCCTATGCATTCTGCGGATGGCTACTCGGCCTGCTCGTCGTAATGCTTTTCTTTTTGGGCTCTTTGCGTTTTGCCAAGCCGGATAACGACGACGCGCTGGAAGTCTTCGCCTTTCCCGCGTTTCTCATTCTGCGCAAAATATTTGGCGGCGTCTGGATTCGCTCGTTCAAAGATGGCACGCGCGCGCAAGCCGCTCCCGGCAGTTATGCCGCTCGCAACGGTTTCTTCAGCAGACGCATTGCGCGCCTTGGCCCGGGTTATGGAAGCGAGCCAACAGCGGAGCATCCCGCTGTGCTGCATTCCGGCCACCGTTTCGTGATGATCGTGATGCTCATTTTTCTCGTCTTCTACTGGATTACCGGCGAGAGCACCCTGCGCGAACTGCGCAATGTGTATGAATGGGGAAGCGGCGGCCCTTCCAACTCGGTGTTGGATTTCCTGCTGTTGTTCCTGATTTTCTGGAGCGGTCTGCTCGCAGGGCTCACCTTCCTCGTGGATCGTTTTCGTTTCCCGGTTTTAGTGGTGCTCGCCGTTTTCCTTTTCTGCGTCGCGCAGCTTGGCAGTTCCGATCATGTCTTCTCCACTGTGGATCTGCAGAACCGCACCGCGCCGCGCACGCCCGAACTGGCATTTCAAAACGCTCCCGAGCCGCTGATCGTCGTAGCCGCGGCCGGCGGCGGCATCCAATCCGCCGCATGGACCAGCAGAGTGCTCTGCGGATTACGCGCAGACCCTTCGGTCAACGGCTTCCAGAAAAGCGTCCTGGCTGTCAGCGGAGTTTCGGGCGGCTCGGTCGGTGCGATGTTTTACGTGCGCTGCCTGGAAGCGCCGGCAACGGACGACACTCCGGCAAAATGGGCGCAAAATTCCAGTCTCGAGGCCATCGCTTGGGGCTTCACGCATCCCGACCTGCGCCGCATATTTATTCCCGGGCCCGCAACTTCCTGGAGCCGCGCCGACCGCGGTTGGGCGCTGGAACGTTCTCTGCTGAAGAGCGCGCGCTTCCGGCACACCGAGCGGCGTTTGGCCGGCGAACACAGCAATCCCGATTGGCCGGTGCTGTTGCTGAACTCCACGGATGCGCTCACCGGCGACCCGTTCGTTTTTACCAACAACCAGTTTCCCGGTTGCGATCCAACCAAACGGCACCAATACCACTGCGTGCGAAGTCTGCAGCAAACCTATCCGGGCCGGGACGTGTTTCTGGAAACCGCCGCGCGTATGTCCGCCGCGTTCCCCTATGTCTCTCCCGAAGCGCGCCCGGACAATCCTCCCGATAAGGCGCATCTCGGCGACGGCGGTTATTTCGATAATTCAGGAGTTTTTATTTTGTCGGAATGGCTCAAGACAGCGATCAGCGCCTCCGCACCGGGGTCGAAGAGAATTCTGATTTTGCAGCTGGATGCTTTCCCAAATAGCGAGCCGGCCGACACCGAAAAATTGAAAAAATGGTATTACCAGTTGGGTGCTCCGATCAATACGATGCTCACCGTCCGCTCCGAAGGGCAAATCGTGCGCGATACGGCAATCGGCGAAGACCTTCAGAAGCTACTCAACGCCGATGGATTTCAAACTACCTGGATGCTCGTTCGCTACACGCCTCCGGCTGCCGGCGAAATGCCCGATGGCGTTGCGTGTCCCCTGGACCCGCCGCTTTCCTGGCACCTCACGCCCAAAGAGCAGGCCTGCATCGACAGAGCCTGGAAAATCGCGCAACCGGAACTCAGTCCGGAAGTGAATAATTTTCTGGCGCGCCAGCTGGACCCTGCACACACCACGTGCAAGCCGTACAAGATTGTCACCGGCGTGGTGGAACGGCAGTGCCTGGCAAAAATTGCCTCACCGCCGCAAACGGCTAAAAAGTAAACCGCTGCAGCGCCGCGGCACTTCGCCAGCTTCTCAACAAAATCGCCGTCATCCGGAACGTGGCGTCCGCCGCGCGCTGCGGCGAAAACTCTCCAGGCTATAAATAATGATACGAATCCGGTAAAATTCCTCGCGGGCGCAACATGAGGTATTCGTAACGACGCACTAATAAAGGAGCACCAACATGGCAACACGCGCAAAATCCGCTGCAAAGGCCAAAGCCATCACGCCTCTTACGAAACGCAAAGCCTGGAAAGCTCTTACCGCGCACTACAAGAAGATTTCGAAAATCCATCTGCGCAGGCTTTTCGCCGACGATCCCAAACGCGGCGAGCGTCTCACTCTGGAAGCGGCGGGCATATTCCTCGATTACTCGAAGCACCGCATCAACGATCAGACCCTCAAGCTGCTGCTGCAACTAGCCGACGAATCGCGCCTCCGCGAGCGCATTGACGCGATGTTCAGCGGCGAAAAAATCAATATCACCGAAAAGCGCGCGGTGCTGCACGTGGCTCTGCGCGCTCCCAAAGGTTCGTCGATCATCGTTGACGGCGAAAACGTAGTGCCGGGCGTGCATGCCGTGCTCGACAAAATGTCCAGCTTCTGCGACGGCGTGCGCAGCGGCGCCTGGAAAGGCCACACCGGCAAGCGCATCCGCAATATCATTAATATCGGCATCGGCGGCTCCGACCTCGGCCCGGTGATGGCCTACGAAGCGCTAAAAAGTTACAGCGACCGCTCGCTCACCTTTCGCTTCGTCTCCAATGTTGACGGCACCGATTTTGCCGAAGCCGTCCGCGACATAGATTCCGCGGAAACGCTCTGGATCGTCTCTTCGAAAACCTTCACCACGCTAGAAACCATGACCAACGCGCACACCGCGCGCGATTGGACGCTCAAGGGTTTGGGCGGCGATGAGAAATCCATCGCGAAGCATTTCGTCGCCGTCTCCACCAACGCGGCCGAAGTCACCAAGTTCGGCATTGATACCGCGAACATGTTTGGGTTCTGGGACTGGGTCGGCGGCCGCTATTCGATGGATTCCGCGATCGGCCTTTCCACCATGCTGGCCATCGGTCCCGAGAATTTTCGCGCGATGCTCAGCGGCTTCCACCAGATTGACGAACATTTCCGCACCGCGCCATTCAAACAGAATCTGCCCGTGCTGATGGGTCTGCTGTCCATCTGGTACGGCGACTTTTTCGGTGCGCAAACTTCCGGCGTCTTTCCCTACGAGCAGTACCTGAAGCGTCTCCCGGCGTATCTGCAGCAGCTCACCATGGAGAGCAACGGCAAGCACGTCACGCTCGACGGCACTCACGTGAACTACCAGACCGGCGCGATTTATTGGGGCGAGCCGGGCACCAACGGCCAACATTCTTTCTATCAGCTGATCCATCAGGGAACTGAACTCATTCCCTGCGACTTCATCGCCTTTGCGCAGGCGCTCAATCCGGTCGGCCGTCATCACGATATGTTGTTAGCAAACGTTTTCGCGCAGGCCGAAGCGCTTGCCTTCGGCAAGACGTCCGAGCAAGTGAAGAAAGAAGGTACGCCGGACTGGCTCGTTCCGCATCGCGTCTTCGAAGGCAACCGCCCATCCAGCACAATTTTCCTGGACAAGCTCACACCGGAGGCCCTCGGCAAGCTCGTCGCGCTTTACGAGCACAGCGTCTTCACCCAAGGCACCATCTGGCACATTGATTCGTTTGACCAGTGGGGGGTGGAACTGGGCAAACTTCTCGCGCAACGCATCATTCCGGAAATTGAAAGCCCCACCGAGCCCAAGCTTGCGCACGATAGTTCCACAAACGGCCTGATCCGCCGCTACCGCAAATTAAGGCAGAGCTCGCAATAACGCGTGGGCTGGGCTCGCTGCGGGAGCCACTTTCGTCGCGGCTCCATGACGAGCACTTTTTACGCGAGCTCGGCAGGGCCCGCTACTATGGCCAGCCAGTGAAAAAATAACGATGGCACGAAGTTTCCCGGGGGATGGAATTCGTGTGTCGTTGCAGCACGCCCGGCCTATTCGCTTGAAATTGACGCTCGCGTTACGCGTTGAATGAAGGGACCCATGGAAAAATCGAAAATCACGCTGGGGCTGATTGTCGGAAACCGCGGCTTTTTTCCTGGCCACCTTGCTGAGCTCGGCAGGGCAGAAATGGTTCAAGTGCTGCAGCAGTCCGGCGTGGATGTGGTGGTGCTGGACGTGAAGCTGAGCAATTACGGCGCGATCGAAACGCATGAAGAGGCTATGCGCTGCGCCGAACTCTTCCGCGCGAATGCCGACCGCATTGACGGCGTAGTCGTCACGCTGCCGAATTTCGGCGACGAACGCGCCATCGCCGACACTCTGCGGCTCTCGCGGCTGAAAGTTCCCGTGCTGGTGCAGGCCACGCCTGATACGCCGGCCAAAATGACCATCGCGCACCGCCGCGACAGTTTCTGCGGAAAAATGTCCGCATGCAATAACCTGCGGCAGTATGGCATTCCGTATTCGTTGACCACCTCGCACACCGTCGGTCCGTCCTCCGAAGAATTTAAGAAGGACTTGGTATGGTTCACGGGCGTTTGCCGTGTGCACCGCGGCCTGCAGAATCTGCGCATCGGCAGCATCGGTGCGCGGCCTGCCGCGTTCAACACCGTGCGTTACAGCGAAAGACTGCTTGAGGCCGCCGGAATTTCTGTCGAGACGCTGGATCTTTCCGAAGTAATCGGCCGCGTCGAGCGCATGAAAGATTCCGACGACGCGGCGCAGGCCAAGCTGGCTGCCATTCACAAATATGTCACCACTAGCGGCGTGCCCAAGGCCGCTCTGCTGAAAATGGCGAAATTGGGCGCCGTCATTGACCAGTGGATGAAAGCCACGCACGTCACCATCAGCGCGGTCCAGTGCTGGACTTCCATTGAAGAAAATCTCGGCGTGGTTCCGTGCACGGTGATGAGCATGATGAGCAACGAACTGCTGCCTAGCGCCTGCGAAGTGGACATTTGTGGCACGCTCAGCATGTACGCGCTCGCGCTGGCTTCGGAAACGCCCAGCGCCCTGCTCGATTGGAACAACAACTACGGCGAAAATCCGGACAAGGCCGTGTGCTTCCATTGCAGCAACTTGCCCAAGCACTTTTTCAAGGAAGTGCGCATGGACTACCAGGAAATTATCGCCGGGACCGTGGGCAAAGATAATACCTTCGGAACTTGCGTCGGCCAGGTGAAAGCCGCGTCGATGAGCTTCGCGCGATTTTCGACCGACGACGGGCACGGCGTGATCCGCGGCTACGTCGGTGAAGGGCGATTCACGGATGATCCGTTGGAAACTTTCGGCGGCGCCGGCGTTGTGGAGATTCCGCACATGCAGAAACTGCTGCGTTACATCTGCGAAAACGGCTTCGAACATCACGTTGCCGCGAACCTCGCGAGCGTCTCTGGAATCGTGCACGAAGTCGCGACGCGTTACATGGGATGGGACACGTACTGGCACGGGCGCTGAGGCTCGTCGCCAGCCGAGCACTCGTCACTGCAAAACGCACACCCCAAATCGAGAAAACATGCGTCGTTCCTGGCTTTTCTGTCACTCATAAGAAATATCTATCGAATGTATCCACGCAACTGATGCGATAAAATATCTATGCAATGCATCAGCTTTGTGAGTTGTACTGTGTGACGCCACATGAGCTAGTTATGTATCATGCGACCCTCGCGTTCCCGGCCAGAAGTGGACCACGATGCCTGCGGAGTCGGTTTCATCGCCCAATTGGGCAGCAGCGGCTCGCGCGATGTGGTCGAGCGCGCGCTCACCGCCCTGGAGCGGCTTTGTCATCGCGGCGGAGTTGACGCCGACGGACTGAGCGGCGACGGCGCCGGCATTCTCACACCGATTCCGAAAAATTTTATCCGCAAGCGCGCCCGCGAAATAAATATCGAACTGCCCGAATCGTTCGGCATGGGCATGGCGTTCATTCCGCCGGGCCAGGAATCGGCGGCGCGCGCGGCCGTGGAATCCGCCGCCGTGGAATTGGGACTGCACTGCCTCGGCTGGCGTGAAGTTCCCACCTATCCGTCTCTGCTTGGACCCTGCGCGCTGGCTACGTTGCCTTTGCTACGCCAATGCTTCTTCGCCACCAAAGATTCCGCCACCGATCTTGAGCGCCAGCTTTTCCTGATGCGCAAACGTGTGGAATCCGGCGCGCTCTCCGGAATTTATTTTTGCTCGCTGTCGTCGCAATCGCTCGTATATAAAGGATTGCTCACGCCGCTGCAGCTCGCCGCTTTTTATGCGGACCTGGCCTGCCCGGATTTTGTCGCGCCCTTCGCAATTTTTCATCAGCGCTATTCCACCAACACCAGCCCGTCCTGGCAGCTTGCGCAGCCTTTCCGCTTCGTCGCGCACAACGGCGAAATCAATACCATCAGCGCCAATCTCCGCTGGACGCGCGCTCGCGAAGACTCACTGCGTCGGGAATTCGGCGCGCCTGATCAATTTCGCGTCCTCGAAGAGGGCGTCAGCGATTCCGCCAGTTTCGATAATGCCCTCGAAGTTTTGTTGCGGCAGGGTTCCAGCGTGGCCGCCGCGATGCTGCGCATGGTTCCGCCGGCATGGGAAAGCGATCCGCAAACGGGCCCGAAGCTGCGCCGTTTTCTGCAAAAAGCGACGCGCGAACAGGAGCCGTGGGATGGCCCCGCAGCGCTGATTTTCAGCGATGGCCGCATGGTTGGCGCGAAACTCGATCGCAACGGCCTTCGCCCCATGCGCTACACGCTCACTTCCGACGGACTGCTGGTGGTCGGCTCCGAAGTAGGCATCGCCGACCTGCGCGGCAAAAGAATCGCCGAACGCAATCGCCTGGGCCCCGGTGAAATTTTCCTGGTGGACTCCATTGCTGGTGCAATTTTCCGCGGCAACAACGAAGTGGGCGAACTGCTCGGAGCCGAGCCGTGCCGCATTGGCAGCCGCGAACGTGATTTGCAAGTCCGAATCGCGCGGCTGGAGAGCGCGCCAACAATTCGGTGCGCGCCAGAAATCGAGCCGCAAAGACTCGCCGCCGCGATGGGTTGGACCGAAGATCAGTTTCGTCTGCTCTTTCAGCCGCTCGGCCGGGAAGGGAAGGAAGC